>Ga0157362_1000172_pt1 | contig 19961 bp, 20 predicted proteins | sample AttlaeALBM3_FD_111480 | JGI IMG/M metagenome (GOLD analysis project Ga0157362, IMG submission 111480) | Fungus gardens microbial communities from leaf cutter ant in Ribeirão Preto, State of São Paulo, Brazil - Atta laevigata ALBM3 | ecosystem: Host-associated > Fungi > Mycelium > Unclassified ... | reverse complement strand
CACGTCGGCCGGGCTGATTGTCGCCTCAGGTGCCTGCTTGCAGGAGAACGTCGCCGACATGCCCTCAATCGCCTGGCGCTTCCACTGGGCAATCATCGTCTGATGCACGCCGTGCTTCGACGCTAGTACGGCCAGCGTCTGCTCGCCCCGGATCGCCTCCAGCGCAACCTGGAACTTGAACTCATCCCAATACTGTTTCCGCGTAACCTTACCCATAAACCCGTCCTCTCTCAGGCCGGCCTATAGCTTAACTCCCTGTCCAAGAAACCGGGCCCATCTCTGAAGAGGAAGCGGCGCATGTTGTAGACGATATTGGCTAGCCCGATCCGTATGGTGGCTCTGATGATACCAACCGTACGAATGAATAGTCCCGTCTGTGATTTCAAATCGGCAAAGACCTGCTCGACGCGTGGCCGAATCACCCATTCTCCTGCATTGGACCGTGGAATATGGTGAGGCATCAGTTTCAGATAGGGCTTTTACCTGTGCACATTCGAAACGAACCCGTGTCGGTCCGTGGATCCTCATTGGTTTTCGAACGATGCGCCGTATCTGCCCAGACGCGTGAGGCTGCATTGGTTTTATCCAGCAGGCCCTCGCGCAGTCTGGTTCCATCACTGGCCGCCGTGCGCTTTCAGGCCAGCGCGTGATATCTCATCCGGTTGTCAATTCAGGAAATCCGGCGTCTCGCCGTGCCGTGAAAATCACCCAGACCGCGATCCCAATTGAACATATCCTCCGTTGGTCCGTCTTTCGACGAACCCATTAGGCACTAACCTACCTCTCAAACCTCAAAATGAAAACGTAACTGTAGTGATAGCCAGCTGTATCAACCAATGATTCTTCGAACCATCCAGGCAGGAAACTCCCGGGAAATGGGCTTTAAGCAAACCAGTTTCAGCCAGTACCAGGGCGATTCGGTGTGAGTTGGACTTTTACGGCTCAGTTCTACTTGACTGCGTAGATCTTGGGTTGCACGGGGGAGCGCGACGGGTAAAGCGTCAGCCCCGTATTGCCTGCATGGACTCTAGCGCCAGGATAGACAGCGCGCGCGACCTCAAGGTTATCGAGAAAGTTTTTCTTGAAGTGGCTTAGTTTCCCGACCGAGCTTCCGAATTGAACCTTCAAGGCGTTCCAGGATATCGGCGTCGGCTTTTTCAAGACATGTAACCGGTATGAAAGCCAGCAGTAAATGTCTAAAGCCTGAGAATGTCCGTTCAATAGTTTGATGGCCGCTTCGTCAATCGGGAACGGGTGGCGTACAAGCTGTGCGTAGAAGGTCTCAGATAGGATTACGCGGTCAAGGAATTTTGACCGATTGCTTTCGGTCGTAAAGATACCAGAGTCGATGACGTTCTGGTTAATGAGGCCACTGGTGTCGCCACCGTGAAATTCGAAAGATATGCGGCAACGTGCAATACGATCGGCCTGATTACGTACGTCGATCAGGGTTTTACCGCCAATAGACATTCCCATCTTTTCGAGCCAGGAGCAAAGGCTTGATCCCAGATGAACCTCACGGTCTTTTCGACGTAGCGCCTCGGTCTGCAGGAACAGCATAATCATGCGAGCCTTGGAGCCATAAGGAACGCCGACATGGATAGCAGGTTTGTCAGGAGCCATCCTTACACCAGGCTGGATGACCATTGATGCCCGTTCGGTATTGATTTGCCAGACTGCATCATCCGCGGTTCGTCGATGAGGCAGAGTGACGTAAGCGAACCCGGTATAAAGGAAGCTATTCTCGGCGTCTTCCTGAGCCAAGTACGACGATGCCAAGTCCACGATGCGTCGATCGTTGCCAAGGTCCAGCGCCATTTGTCGGCCATCGCGGGTGATGATGTCGTGTAGCGATTCCATAATCCAACCATGACACAGCCACAGAGGACTTGTCCCACTGGACTTTTGCGGCACCGCATTTTCGCGATAAGTCGCAACACTCAATTTACGACGAGCTATTAGTAAGATTATTAGTAAATTTGTTTATTAGTATAGCCGCAAGAGTCCAGTGGATAACGTTACTCACGGCGAGTCGTGGCCGCGAGAGTCCAGATGCTGAGCCGCTAAAATCCAATCTAAAGCCGCAAGAATCCAGTGGGTAACTTGGCTGTCTTGTGGATAAGACCGTATGGGGCGATGCCGCTAATGTCCAGTTTGATGATATTTCAATCACTGACGCGCGGGGTGCGTGCTCGATTCGTTCACTAATGGGCCGCTAAAGTCCAATTTATTTGCGGCTAGCATTCTGGTTGGTGTTCTCATTGGACTTTAACGGCCCTATCCCGGTTTGGCTGTGTTCCGTGGTGTGATGTAAGAGCGAGATTGGCTGGTGAGGCGGCCATCGCCAGTTCTTGAGAGGATTCGAATGCGACGACGAGCCTGAAGGACCTATGACGATAACCGACCAGAAGATGGCGCTGCTGGAGCTTTTTGAGCAAGCGTCTGAGGTTGATTGCGTGCATGAGATGAGCGGTGGCCACGGTTTTTCGGACAGGGGCTCAAGCTATAGGCCGGCCTGAGAGATGACGGGTTTATGGGCTAGGTTACGCGCAAGAGGTATACGGGCGAGTTCAAGTCTCGGGCTGCGCTGGGGGTTATTCGGGGTGAGCCGACGCTGGCGGAATTCGCATCAAAGCGCGGCGTGCATCAGACGATGATCGCCCAGTGCAAGTGCCAGGCAGTTGAGGGCATGGTGGGCATTTTCTCCGGCAAGGCGGCATCGGAGACGGCGGCCAGTCCGGCCGATGTGGGGAAGCTTCACGCCAACATTGGGCAGCTTCTGGTGGAACGAGATTTTCTACGGGATGCCTCTGTGCGGTTGGGCGTGCTCAGAGGCAGCAAATGATCGACCTGAAACGGCCTCGGCTATCTGTGGTGCAGCAATGCGCGCTGCTGCAGCTCAACCGGTTGAGTTTCTATTACCGGCCCTCCCAACGTATAAAGTCTCCAAGCGCCCCGCCCTGTCATTTCGTGGGCAAATCCTTCCTCGACAAATTTATTGAGCAACCTATGCGCGGCCGTAGTAGAAATTCTGAGATCCGCCGCAAGATATGCAGCGGTGATTACGGGCCGGGATGCCAGTACGTCTATTGCCTCCTGCGCTCGCGATGTGCGTCGCTGCCCGGTGACATTTGCTTGGGCGTGGCGCCAGAAGCGCTCAAGCGCGCGTAGCTGATCAAGGCTATGAATGGCTTCTTCGGTCAGGGCTTGAAGAAATGTTCGCACCCAAGCGCTCCGCTCGAAAGAGATATTCGCTCGCAAGGCGGCAGCCCCGGTGAGGGGGAGGGTCAGGCGTGTCAGTCTGCGCCTGACCCAGAAGCGTCCCATAGCGGCGCGCATGGGCATCCGTGCCTGGCCCTGATCAAGCCAGGCGTGGAAGGCTAAAGCGCCAGCTAAAAGCGGGCCGTATCCTTCGGGCTGAGACCTCAACGAGGCTAAGGCACTAGCAATCTCGATACGCTGCGCTTGCGTGGGGCGCGTTAGCGCCTGGTGCAGGGTGAAGCCCGCATTAGTCGCATCAATGATGTTAGCGCGCTCCCATGGGTTGTCTGACGGGAATTGTAGCCTCAGGCCCTGCAATGTCGTCGCTAGGTGGAGAGGATCAAGCACGGTGCCATCCACCAATGCCATCTGGCGCACCGCCTCGAGACGCAAGCGATAGAGCGCAGCCTCCTGAAGCGGGTGGTTTCTCAGCGCGAAGTCAAGGCATGTCATAGCCTGAGTAGCCCGCGTCAGGTCGGCCCCCACGGTCTTGAGCGACAAGGGTTGTAGTGAGGTCAATAAGGGATAATTGCGCATTCTGTGGCGTACAGCTCACCCGGATCAGGGTACCTTGTCATATAAAGTTTAGTAGTGAATTCAACTTAAACGAGCTATCGGTTGAATCTCAAATTTTTCTTAGATTAGCCCCCCCTCACCTGTACCTACTTCCGATAATTTTGAATATTATCGGAAGTAGGTCAGGGTGGACGAAAGAAGAGAAGAACGCGCGGAAAAGCGTGCCTCAGCGGGACAGTTTCGATACGGCGCTAATGATCTGTCTTCCTATACGGCTGCGCCCAAGCTTAGATGTCAGCTTCCGCCTTCTTTTCGGTTATTTCCACGGCCGATCTGGTCTCCTCAAAGAGACATCGGCATCAGCCATCTTCCGCTTCAATCGTATGAGCAAATGTGATACATATATTCATACATACAAGGAGGTTCAGTATGTCTGCCGTCACATTCCGGGTAGATGAAACACTGAAGGCAGCTGCTGTTGAGAAGCTGTCTGCTCAAGGCATTTCGCTTTCTGATGCATTGCGCGATACCCTCGCATATATCGCTGAAACGGGTCACGCTCCGGTCAAACGCACACTTGTCACAGACGAGGATGCGCAGCTTATCGAAATTGTACGTCAACGTCTCAAAAACCCTGCCCAAAAGCATCATATGACTTTTGCAGAGCTCAAGAGCCGTCATCACCAATGAAAGAGTATTGTCTTGAATTCGACGATAGAGCGCTCAGGGAGTGGGATGCTCTTGACGGCAGTGTGCGGAAGAAATTCGAAAAGAAGCTGGAAAAGCTGATCTGGCATCCTCACTCTCCAGGAAACGAGCTTCATCGCGACCTATCGGGGTTTTACAAGATTAAGCTTCGGAAAGATGGCTACCGCCTTGTTTATCAGGTCATCGACGATCGGATCGTCATCTATGTGATTGCCGTTGGTCACAGAGCCGATAACGAGATTTACGAATTAGCGTCGAAACGGAAAGAGTGAATTCACTTTCTGGTAGAAAGTCAGCTCCCGCCTACTTCTCGGACATCTAAACGGTTGTGAGGGTTGCCCGAAAGCCGACCTTGCTAAGGGGTGATGTCACGTTAACTGTGGCGTGTTAGACGCCAGTGATGAAAGCGTCACGCGTGAGCTACAAACGACACCGATTTCCGAGCGAACTGATCGCTCATGCGGTTTGGCTGTATTTCCGCTTCCCGCTGAGCTTTCGTCTTGTGGAGGAGATGCTGCTCGAGCGCGGGATTGTGGTCTCGTATGAGACGATCCGTCGATGGAGCCTGAAATTCGGTGCGGCCTATGCCCGCGCCCTGCGACGCAAAAAAGCCCAGCCTGGCGATATCTGGCATCTGGACGAGGTAAGGATCGTGATCCGTGGCCAGCCGCACTGGCTTTGGCGGGCGGTGGATCAGGACGGCTATGTTCTCGATGAGATCCTGCAGACCCGCCGGAATACCAAAGCAGCAAGGCGTCTTCTGACACGGCTTTTGAAACAGCAGGGTTTGCGCCCCGGTCGCATGATCACCGACAAGCTGAAATCCTATGGAGCTGCCAGACCCAAAATGCGTCTCTCAATGCAGCATTTCTCGCACAAGGGTCTGAACAACAGGGCGGAGAACAGTCATCTGCCGTTACGAAAACGCGAGCGCATCATGCAGCGCTTCCGTTCACCAGGCGGGTGTCAGCGCTTCGTCTCTATCTTCTCAGCCATCCGAAATCTCTTCGTCCCGTCCGCGTCCATCAATACTGCCTTTTCCCGTCACATCCATCGGATCAGAGCTCTCGCTCAATGGAATAACGTGACCGCTCTCAGTGCCTGACTGTCCCTTCCGAGGGCTTCGTTTATCTCATACCATTTAACGTGACATCACCCGTCTGCCATCCCGGGCGTAGCCAGCATCGGCTTTCCCGTCGGACGTTTGTTTGCAGGAGCAATGACAAGCTACCGCGAAAGGGATACCTTGAGATCATGATTGCCCCATGCTGCGATCACATCGACCGCCGCGAGCAGCGATCTTGCTCGATCTGTCAACGCATAGGGTCCCCACGTCCGCCCGGACGGAGGCGGAAGGCGTTGGAGGAGGGAGGCGCTCTCCAACGCCCTCAGTTGCTCCAGCAACACCTGCGGCCTTGCGCGCGGCAGGCAGCGTTGCAAGTCAGCAGCAGAGCGGGGCTGATCTCTCAAAAGAGCCAGTAAGCGTACTTTCCACCTGCCGCCGATAAGTTGCACGACATGCTCGACCGGGCACGCATCAAGCGGCGGAAGCTTTGGTGTATATGCCATAAGAGGAGACCACAGAAATTTGTGCGGATTGCGGGATGATACCGTCTGCGTGAGACAGGCTCTGTAATTCTATCATAAAGGCCGCCGTTCATGACGCAACCGCTGACGCTGCTCCAGATGCAAGGCGCTCCAGACCATCCCGCACCGCTCGCCGATGCGGTGCTGGTATTGATCGACATCCAGGAAGAATATCGGGCAGGCGCATTGCCGCTCAACCGCGCCACTGATGCGGCCGTTGCCGCAGGAGAGATGCTGGCGCTTGCACGCCGTCACGGGGTCCCCGTCATCCATGTTCGACATAATCTGTCGGACGCAGCGCCGATCTTCAACCCGACGCTGCCGGGCTTCGCTTTTATGCCGGAGGTCGCCCCCTTATCCGATGAGACGATCATCGACAAAGCCCGCCCCAATGCGTTCAGCGGCACCGATCTGGACGATGCGCTCCAACAGACGGGCCGGCGTGAACTGATCCTTGTGGGCATGCAGACGCATCTGTGCGTCTCTGCCACGGCACGGGCGGCCGGTGATCTAGGTTATCGATCGACCATCGTACGATCGGCTTGTGCCACGCGTGATCTACCGGACGGTCGTGGCGGAGTCATTACCTCGTCGGTGTTGCAGGATGCTGCTCTGGCGGAATTGGCGGACGCCTTTGCAACTGTCGTCGCAGCTCCAACTGCTTGGGCGCGATAAGTTCGCAGGCCAACTACCCTTTCTCAATCAGGTGTCGTTTTCAGGGAAGGCTGGAGCGAACTTGTTTAGCCGCGTGCGAACCTATTAGCGTATATCCGTGCCCGTTTTATGTGACGTCCCCGTCTTGGGCGGGCCATACTCCCGCGGTGCATCCCGCTAGCGCAGCCCGTAACAGTTCACGAAAATGATGCCAATCAACATGTGCCGATAATCGACGAGCGACCTGCCACGGCTTTTCGGAAAAAACGGCTCCAGACGGGCCATCTGCTCATCCGTCAGCCAATACAGGTCGCTCATACTCAGTCTCCCCGCAGCACCTGAATCAGATTTCTCAGTCCAGATCAATGGGTCCTGAGCCTAGTGAAGCCGCGGTTATCCCACGAAAAATCCCTTCTTATCAGTAAGTTGCCCGAGGTGCAGATGGACGACTTATTAAACGTTTTCTCTTTGTGTTGTTTTTTTATGGACTGAATTTGGTGGTTGTTTTTTAATACCACAACGAAACGGCATGCTTGGATTGCACGATTTATGACTGTGAATTGGCAAAGTGATTACAAATGGTTGGCGCCTTGAGTGCGTTCCCCAACATGTCTGGAAACGTATCACGCGTGAGCAGTCGATCTGCGCGCAACATCGCGGAGAGCTTTGCGCAACGTGCCGCTCATTTCGACCAGAGTAGGGTTTTCGCGCATGAAAATATTCGCGACCTGTTCGACGCGGGCTTGTTAAGCCTCCCGCGCGCGTCGAAGGAGTTGGAGGGCGCGGGTTCCCTGACGCACGCGCAGGAAATCATTGGAACGCTTGCGGGAGGTGACGCCTCGACGACTTTGGTGCTCGTCAACCATTACATGGTTCACGCGGCCATCGCCTCACGGGATGGATGGCCGGATCATCTCGCAGAGAAACTAGAAGCCGGAAACCGGGATCAAGCGGCGCTAATTAACGCGCTTCTTGCGGAGCCCGAACTCGGCTCTGCTGCGCGAGGCGGCCTCTCAGGCGTGATCGCTGCGGAAACGCATGAGGGCTTTCGGATTTCTGGACGAAAGGCCTACGTAACCGGCATCCCTGCCTTGTCTTGGCTTCTGGTTCGCGCCCGTACGGATGAGACAGCGCCTCGAACTGGTCTCTTTCTCGTGCCCGCGCAAGCTAGTGGTGTTCGAGTGGTGCCGAACTGGGATCACTTAGGGATGCGCGCTACGCATAGCCATGAGGTCGTTCTCGACGATGTCTTGGTTCCTCATGATCATGTAGTGATTTTACGAGAGGCGGACGCCAGGGAAATCCTCGGACATGTTTTGATGGATTGGAATGCGGGACTTCTTGGCGCGCTATATAATGGTATCGTACGTGCGGCCTTGTCGTGGACTGTTGATTTCCTACGCACGCGCATGCCCACCAATCTAGGAAAGCCGCTTGCGACACTTCACTCTATGCAGGACGCGATCGGCGAAATCGGGATCGCCCTGGATCTGAACGATGCGCTGCTGGCAAGCTATGCTCGTGCCGTTGATCAACACCAGGCCGAAACCGTTCAGAGGCTCGCAGCAGTTATCAAGCTGCAGATCGTCGATGGTACTTCCGATCTGACGCACAAACTGTTGGGCATAACGGGCAACGCTGGCCTGAGCCGACGCAATCCGCTGGAACGATGTCATCGTGATGCGCTCTGCGGTCGCATTCATGCGCCGCACGCCGAAATCGTCCGACGCCGCGCTGGACACCGTATTCTCCTTTCTGAAGACGAATAATCCAATCATGAGCAACTCTATCATAATAGGCACAGGCGAAATAGTTGCACCGCCGCCATGGCCACGAGCATTACCGGCACTCATTCGGAACGATACGGAAGCGCTCGCGGCTGCGCGGGCACTTGCGGCTCTCGCAGCACCCGGTGCCGTCGAGCGTGATCGCCTCGACGTTTTCCCCATGGCAGAGTTGGACGCCTACTCTGCCTCCGGTCTCTGGGGGGTTACGGTACCCCGTAGCCACGGAGGTGCTGGAATATCCTATGTCACCCTCGGCCAAGTCGCACGGATCATCTCAGTCGTCGACTCAGCGCTCGCCCAATTGACGCAGAACCATTGGGCGACAGTCGCCGTGATTGCCTCGTGCGGCGATGCGGCGCAACAGGCCGACCTCTTTGCGCGGGTTCTCGAAGGCCGACGTTTTGGAAACGCCTTTTCCGAAAAGGGTGTGTCGAATGTCGACGCGCTCAAGACTCACCTTACTTGGGACGGCGACAGCGTCTTTATAACCGGCGTCAAACATTACAGCAGTGGCGCTTTGGCGGCCGATCTCGTGCAGATCGTGGCGCTCGACGATTATGGTAAGGCGTGGCTCGCAGGCGCAGAACGGGACGCTCCCGGACTAACCGTTATCAACGACTGGACTTCGTTCGGACAACGCGGGACGGGAAGCGGACAGCTCGTGGTCGATCATGTACGCGTTCCGGCTAAGCGTGTAATACCTGCGTGGCGCGCCTATCTTCCGGAAGCTCCTACCGCAGATAGTGCGATCTCCCAGTTCATCCAGGCGGCGATCGATGCCGGGATCGCTGAGGGCGCGCTCACGGAGACCAAAAAATTTATTCATACGCGCGCTCGACGATGGATCGACGCGCCAGGAGAGAAGGCTTCGGACGATCCCTATACGATTCAGGCAATCGGCGGCCTGCATGCGCGGTTAGCTGCCGCGAACGCATTGCTCGATATCGCTGGCAGGGCGATCGACGCGGCCGTCGCGGCACCAGACGCGTCAACCGTCGCGAGCGCACAGGTCGCCGTGGCGAAAGCAAAAATTCTGACGACGGAAATTGCGGTTGAATCCGCAAACACGCTGTTCGCGCTTGGTGGCACCGCCTCCACTGACCGCAACCTCGCGCTCGATCGGTATTGGCGCAACGCACGGACGCACACACTGCACGACCCTGTCCGATGGAAATATGCAATCGTGGGCGACTACTATCTTAACGGTCGCAATCCTCCCCTTCATCCGTGGAGCTGATCAGGCCATGATCAATCCACAAAAGAGCGATCCCCGCGCTTCAGTCGACTCCATCAACGACATCGCTGAGCCGCCATCCACATCGCGTCGGGGCATGATCTGGCGCCGGGCATTTTTGACAGGATGTCTCGCGCTCGGGGCAGGAGGGCTTTTCGCAGCGGAACGGCGTGGAAATACTCCGCTGCCGCGCACGTCGGACGGTCTCAAGATCGTCCGTTTGTCGTTACCGGTAGAGGCGCTGTGTGTTGCCCCTCTAATCATGGCGCAAGAGCAGGGACTATACCGCAAGCACGGCTTGTCTGTTGAATTCACGAACTGGACCGAAACCCATTTCCTTCTCGAATCCGTCGCGACCGGCAAGGTTGATGCAGGGGCGGGGATGATCATGCAGTTCATCAAACCGCTCGAACAGGGGTTCGATCTTCGGCTGGTAGCCGGAACGCATGGCGGGTGCATGAGACTGGTGGGATCGCGCCGTCTGGGCATCACGCATAACGTTAGAAGCCTACGAGGCAAGCAGATCGGCATCGCCGATGCCAGTGGTTACGCCTATAACACGTTCGCCCTGCTGCTTAAGGACAACGGCATCGATCCCTTGCGCGATGTGACATGGCGAGTCTATCCCGCGCCCTTGCTGGAAGGCGCGCTCGAAAAAGGTGTCATCGACGCCTATGCTGGATCGGACCCGCTTATGTTCATGGCCCAGAAGCGGTCAGACGGCGACCAGGTCGATATCCTGTCGAATCTATCTCAGCCTTGGACGGACCGCGTCTGCTGCGTCATCGCGGCCAGTGGCGCGTTACTGCGGCGGGATCGGTCTGCCGTAACGTCACTGGTCAGCGCCATGATGGAGGCGTCCGAGACCTGTGCGGACGATCCCGAGCGGGTGGCACGCGCTTTTTTGCGCTACGGCGCGGCTAAGGCACCCCTCGCCGACTTGGTGACGATCCTGCGCACGCAGACCCACCACATGCATCCACTTGGCCATGACTTGCGTGCTCAGGTCGCGACCTACGCGGCGGAGCTGAAGACCGTCAAGGTCATGAATCCGGATCTGGACCCTGTAAAGTTCGCGGACGCGGTCGTCGATGACTTTTCCGGACGGAGTCCGAAGCATGTCTGATACACACGCTCTACCTACCCGGGACGGTAATGTGTTGGCAGCAGGGGCCAGTCGCGTCTGGTCTACAGGCACATGGGCTGCGTTAGCCTGGCTCATAACAGCGGCGATCACTTTTGGTACCCGCGCGCAGGTTCTTACGCCGCCCAACGAGCCCGTTGTCCTGATCGAACTTATTCTGGCTGCAACTCTGCTCGTAGCCAGTTTTACATTTGCCCATCGCGATCCGCTGAAAATCCGCCCGCATGGGCGCCACATCGTAGCGCTAGCAGTCGTCGTTCTAGGCTGGGAATTGGTTACGGCGAAGGCTGGCTGGCTCCCGCTGCCTTTCTTCCCGTCGCCGGAAGCTGTATTTAATGTCTACCAGACGGATACGCCCCGTCTTCTTGACAGCACGCTTCACTCCCTACTGATCCTGGCACCGGGCTTTCTCATCGGTGCCTTTGTCGGGATCCTCTCCGGGATCGCAATGGGATGGTCGCAAGAAGCACATTACTGGGGACATCCGGTAGTACGCGTGCTTGGGCCCCTTCCGGCCCTTGCGTGGCTTCCCGTTGCGCTATTCGCGTTTCCTACAATTTATGCGGCAAGCGTGTTTCTGGTCGCGCTTGCGACGGCGCTTCCCGTCGCGGTGCTGACAACATCGGGCGTCAAGCAAGTGGATCGAAGATTATACGACGTCGGCCGCACGCTGGGCGCACCATCCAGATTCTTGATTCGCACAATCGCCATTCCCTCTGCGCTACCGCACATTTTTGTCGGGTTGTTCATGGGGCTGAGCGCATCATTCGCCGTTCTGATCTTCGCCGAGATGGTTGGCGCGAAATCAGGGCTCGGCTGGTATCTTCAATGGGCGCAGGGCTGGGCAGCCTACGCTAATCTCTATGCTGTCCTTGCCCTGATGTCGGCCCTGTTTTCGAGCCTGATCGCGCTCCTCTTCACTGTACGCGGCCGAGTTCTGCGTTGGCACAAGGATATGGTGCAATGGTAGACCCAGATCCTGCACGCGCTGGCCTGCCGATCCAGATCCGGAATGTCAGCCACTGGTTCGAGGCGCGGCAGGCTAAACTGCCGGTGCTCGACGACATCACTCTTACTGTGTGCGCAAGTGAGACGATAGCGTTACTAGGGCCCAGTGGGTGCGGAAAATCGACGCTCCTGCGGTTGATTTCTGGCCTGGAGCTCTCCCGTTCCGGCCAAATCGGCGTTGATGGCATACGTGTCACAGGTCCTGATCCGTCGAGGCTGCTGGTGTTTCAGGACCCACTGCTTTTCCCATGGAGGACGGTACGGGGCAATGTCGCATATGGGTTTCAGGCACGGGAGCTGCGAGAAAGCGAAGCGTGCGTTATGGAAGCGATCCAGCAGGTAGGTTTGGGCGATTTTACTCATGCCTATCCGCATGAATTGTCAGGTGGAATGGCTCAGCGAGCGGCCTTTGCGCGCGTTCTTGCACAGGATCCGCGTATTCTGCTGCTCGACGAGCCTTTCGGTAAGCTAGACTCCCTTACGCGTATGACCATGCAAAACGAGTTGCTGTCCCTTGCCCGTCGGCGCGGCTTCACCACCCTGCTTGTGACACACGATGTTGAGGAAGCCCTGCTGTTGGCAACACGGGTGATTGTTTTTTCGCAGCGTCCTGCCCGTATAATTTCAGATCTTCCAGTGCCCATGCCGTTTCCCAGGCTGCGCGATCAGGGTGAATTCGTAGGGCTCAGGCGCTCGCTTCTTCGCGCCTTGGGACACGGGGAAGAGTTCGCCGCATGACAAGCATGATCCCATCACTCCGCAACGCGGAACGATGTTTGCAAAGCGCATCAGAGTCTTAGTCAAAATTGCTGGCAGAAGGGCCGGATCGCACTTACTCGACACGAGAGCATCGCTGTAGTTATGAAAAAAATCCGAAAGATATCTTTGTCGGTCCTACTTATGGGATCGGCCTCCGTTGAAAGCATTGATAGCAGTCGCGCACAGAACACCGACGACCCGCACCCCAAGGTTCATCATTACCATAAGCATGCGCATACGGCAGCGAATGCGAAAACGCCCAGGCTGTCCGCTGGACATCCAGTTGGCGCCCATTCGACCGATAATGGTGAGCATACCGGAAGTGCCGATGCCGATGACATGGGGGGGATGTACATGGGCGGCGCGCGGGCTTCAGACGCCGAGAAGCTTGAGGTCCGCGGAACACGCATCTCTCCCATCAGAAGAGCGGCTGCCCGTCTTCTTTCCATTCCAGGCGGGACCAACATCATCGACGACAAGATGGTACTGAAGCAACGCAATGCGACCTCCGCCGACCTGCTAAGTTATCAGCCCGGCGTTTACGCCCAGGCGCCGGCCGGCTCCGATGATCTCCGTCTCTCAATTCGTGGCTCGGGTCTGCAGGTTGGGGCCAATGCGACGCGCGCAGGTGTCATCGTCTTGTTCGACGATCTTCCGGCGACCACGCCTATCGGCTCGTTCAATGAGTTGATGGAGCCTCTGGGCATTCACTATACAGAGGTCGATCGCGGCGGAAATGGCTTCAACCAGGGTTCGCTTCAACTGGGCGGTCTGATCGATTTCCACAGTTATACCGGTTATGATGCGAAGACATATCAGGCACGTGTCGAGGCAGGCAGCTTTGGTTACGTTAAAGAACAGATATCTTCTGGGAAAGTCATAGGGAAGTCTGACTACTATATTAGTTTGACCAATTCTTATCGAGCGGGTTATCAAGATCAGACGAAAGCCACTTCTTTCGGTATTAATTTCAATTATGGATATCGATTCAATGACTTCGTTGATACGCGCTTCTTTTTCCGCTATCGTCAAACCTATGAGGGGAATCCGTATTACCTGACCCGAGCTCAGGTCGCCAGCAACCCTCGGCAAGCACAATATCCATACAATACATGGAATACCTATACGATAGAGCCTGGGACAAAATACTTCGGGAACAGGACGACGGTACATCTTGATGATGCCTCTCGTGTCGTGATCGGAGCGACATATATCGACGCGCCGATGGACCATCAGCTAGGGAACACAGCATCTATCTATAATAATTTTTATCTGAGCGGAGTTTTGAACTATATCCGCAATGACACGATATCTGGCCATAAATCAGATACCACAATCGGCCTCTATGCGACCGGGGACCTGCCCGGCAATAATTTTTTCAACGTGGTCCGTCGTGAAGCGGCGTATCCGGGAGTTGCTCTCGGAACACTTTTGAACAAGCAAAAACTTGGTGGGAACAGTACAGTCTTTCACGTAAGCAATAATACTGAGATCATCAAGAACCTGTGGCTTACTGCGGGAGGTGCGCTGAGCTACGACCCAAGGTCTGGGTCGGTCGTCTATCCTGTCCGAAACCATTTCAGCACGACGCCCGTGAACTTCGCCCCACGCGGGGGGGTACGTTATCAGGTAACACCTGATATACGCCTTTACGGCAACGTAACGCGTAGTGTGCAATCCGCACAGGACTGGCAATATCTCTCAGGCTCGCTGTACAGGTCCGGGTTGGCAAAAGGTCTCACGGAGACATGGCAAAAGCTGAAAGTCCAGACAGCCACGACATTCGAAATCGGATCCGAAGGCACATATAAAGGGCAGCAGTGGAGTGTTTCCTACTACCACTCTTCTGTACGTAACGAGTTGTTATCTGCAGTAACTCCCGCTTCCCAGCTTTATAATAGTGCTGTGTTTACGAATGCCTCACCAACGACTCATCAAGGAGTAGAGGCCGGCTTAACGGGTACTTTGTATAAATGGAATGGCAATGCCATAACGTACATGCAAGCTTATACTTGGTCAGATTTCCACTACAACCACGATCCGGTTTTTGGACAAAATCGACTTCCAGGCGTGCCGGTCCACTACTATCAAGGTGAGCTGCACGCCGATTTCAAGAATGGACTTTATACTACTTTCGATGTTGAGGCCGCATCGGCAATTACAGCCTCCTACGACAACAAAGCTCGAACAGCCCCCTACCATATCTACAGCTATACGATAGGTTACCTCTGGCCTAAAAAAGATCGTCGCGTATATCTGCAGTTCCATAACCTTGCTAACAAGCACTACGCGATGGGAGTCGTGCCCGTCTATAAAGCCACTAATGGAGATGCAGCCGCGGAATTGGTGGGAGATGGCTTCGGTATATTCGCAGGGGTAGATGTAGGATTCAACTGAGGTAAAATCGAGAAGGATACGGACGAACGAAGCGCAGCCGGTTTTCGGAAGAGCAAATCGTATGGATCCTGAAAGAGCAGGAGGCGGATCTGAAGGATGCGGAGATGTGCCGGCAGTATGGGGTTAGGCTCAGGACCCATTGATTTTTGTAGGGAATTTTGATTCAGGCTCTGTGAGGAGACTGAAGATGAGCGACCTGTTTTGGCTGACGGACGAACAAATGGAACGTCTGAGGGTACTGTCACGTTAACTTTGAGCGTTTGCACAATGAGCTGTTCTGGCGGTTTCAGGCGCCCAGGGCGGTGACGTGTTTCCACTGAGCGAGAGCGGGGACACGGTGGATGTGCCGGGCGAGTGCATTGTCGCTGTAAGCGGGTGGGACGAAGAGATTGCGGATTGCGGAGAAGACGGACACGAAGCGCTGACACCCGCCGGGCGAACGAAACTTGTGCATGACCCGCTCCCGTTTTCGTAGGGGAAGGTGGCTGTTCTCCGCCCGGTTGTTCATGCCCTTGTGGGAGATGTGCTTCACCGACGAGCGCAGCTCGCGCCGCGCGGCGCCGTAGGAGCCGAGCCTGTCGGTGACCAGGCGCTTCGGACGGACACCCTGCTGGCGCAGCAGTCGGGTCAGCAGGCGCCGCGCCGCCTTCGTGTTTCGGCGGGACTGCAGGATTTCGTCGAGAACATAGCCGTCCTGATCGACCGCGCGCCACAGCCAGTGGGGTTTGCCGTTGATGACGATCCGCACCTCATCCAGATGCCAGACATCCCCGCGCCTGGCCGGCTTGCGCCGCAGGGAACGGGCAAAGGCCGTGCCAAATTTCAGGCTCCAGCGACGGATGGTCTCATACGAAACCACGATCCCGCGCTCGAGCAGCATTTCCTCGACCAGCCGGAAGCTCAGAGGAAACCGGAAATACAGCCACACCGCGTGCGCGATCAGCTCGCGCGGGAAACGGTGTCGTTTGTAGCTCACTGACGCTTGCCTCATTCAAAGTGGCTACCACGCTTCAGTTAATGTGACAGCACCCGTCTGAGGCCGTTTTTTCCCAAGAGCCACGGCAAACCTCGCGTTGATGACCGCCGTGTGCTGAGCGGCATCATTTTTGTGAACCGCAATGGTATGCGCTGGCGTGATGCGCCCCGGGAATACGGTCCGCACAAAACGCTCTACAATCGCTGGAAGCGTTGGGGCGACACGGGCATTTTCATGCGAATGATGGATGGCCTGTCTGCTGCGCAAGCCGAGCCTCAGACGATTATGATTGATGCGACGTATCTCAAGGCGCACCGCACGGCTTCGAGCCTGCGGCTAAAAAAAGGGATCCAGGCCGCCTGATCGGACGGACAAAAGGTGGCATGAATACAAAGCTGCATGCGGTCACCGATCAGAACGGACGACCGCTGAGCTTCTTCATGACGGCGGGGCAGATCAGCGATTATACCGGTGCCGCTGCTCTGCTGGACAGTCTTCCTATGGCACAGTGGATGCTGGCAGACCGAGGTTATGATGCTGACTGGTTTCGGGATGCGTTGGAGGGAAAAGGGATCAAACCCTGCATTCCAGGACGAAAATCCCGCGGGAAACCCGTCAAATATGACAAACGAAAATAAAATACAAAAGGCGCAACCGCATTGAGATCATGTTCGGCCGTCTCAAGGACTGGCGGCGGGTCGCAACCCGCTACGACAGATGCCCGACCGTCTTCTTCTCAGCCATATGCCTCGCCGCAACCGTCATGTTCTGGCTATGAGTCCTGAGCCTAGGGACCATTGGAATACCTAATCATCCTCTTCCGTGAGGGTGATGAGTTCCCATATGGTAGCCCCTTTTGGGGGCTTTTTGACGCGTGCCTCTATATTTTTGGCCGCACCAAGCAAATGCTCTTCGACAAGGAGCGATGATGGCGGGACAGGGGGATGTCCTTCCATTCCTGACGTATGGAGAATTTCCCCGTGTGGGGTATCGAAAATATATCTTTTAGCAGTCGCGTCGGTGATTATGAAGACGCTGGTCCAGTCACCCTATTGAGACAGCGGCCCGGGTGAGTGCGGCGTAAAGCGCATTGCCCGGCAATAGGAGGGGGTTCTGCGGACCGCTCAAGAGCGCCTCGCCGCGTCTTGGTAGATCGTCTCCCTGTCGCGTCGACCGATAGCAATGACAAGGATCAGGATCTTGCCGTCATCGACCTTGTAGACGGGTGATGAAGCTCCTATATTCGTCAAGCGGCCAATCCGACTTCGTTGGTTCGACATAAGGCATTGAAGATTTCCCGAACGATATATCGCTTGAGGCATCGTATAATCTCGCCTTTGGTCTTTCCGTCTGCGGTCCTTTTTACGACATAGGCCAGGGTTTGCGGATGAGTGCGCATTCTGACGATTGCGACACGGTAGAGAGCGGCATTGGCCTGCCGGTTACCGCCGCGGTTCAGCCGGAAGCGGTTTGTCCTGCCGCTTGACGCCGGGATTGGACAGACCCCGCAGAGACGGGCGAGAGCTGCTTCAGACCTGATATGAGCCGGGTCATCGCCGATCAGGGTCAGCATGTCTACGATGGTCATTGTCGCAATACCATGAGCCGTGTGCAGCCTGGCTGCCTTGCTTTTAACCAGAGGATCGAGGTCGCGATCCAGGGCAGTGATTTCGTCATGAAGCGCCAGCCACCGCCTGGCGAGCGAGCGCATGGCTGTCTTGGTGGACGACAGCAACGTTCCCTCCCGTGAGATCCGAAAAGCAGCGATCAGGCGGATAAGCGCCACCTTGCCCCGACACTTGCCAAGCTTCTCCCGCAAAGCCGCAGGAGCGTTGATGATCAATGATTTCAGCGTTACCATAGCCTGTGAGCGGCTTTTGACTGCCGTATCACGCACGACCTTGAGCTGGCGGATCATCTCCATTGTTCCATCCTGGGGTTTGGGAACGGCGGTCGCCTGCCCGTTCAGGACAGAGCGTGCAGCGCCCTCGGCGTCGAGATGATCGTTTTTGCCATGACGGGCACGGATCAGACGATTGGGACGGCTGACCTCGATAACCCTATGCCCGCGGGCAAGCAGCAGGCGTGACAGCCCGGCCCCGTATGAACCGGTGCCCTCGACGCCAAAAGCCTTTATCTTGCCAACGATCAGCGCCCACTGCTCGAGGTCGAGATAGCCACCCGTATCCGCCTTGATGGATCGACGTCCCAAAATCGTTCCCTGACCGTCGAGGGCCACGTCAACATGTTTATCCTTATGCGTGTCTACGCCGATGATGATCGTCGGAACCAGGTGTGGTGTCATGAAGGGCCTCCTTGCAAAAAGAGCGCCCGTGCATCGGACGAAGAGGACAGGACTGTGAGGGGACGACCCCGCCAGGCTCCTGGCAGGTCACATCGCCGTCCGGTGTCCGGGACGGACCGACACCCGACACATCAGCACCGGGGCACGAAGCCAGCCATGTTAAGGGTCAGAGTGTCGGCCCGCCAAAACATACTCACAGTCACATTAACTTTTCATAGTTAAGCGCGGGCGTGATTTCTGGATGCCGGGAGTGCGCCAAATCACCCTCTTGAATTTTTCCAATTTCCCCCTTGAAATGACATGGACCGCGCCCAGCTCGTTTCCGAGCGATCGCTGTAAAGGGTCGCTCGAGGACCATCTCTGGTGATTTTTACCCATGTTGCTCAAATGGAGGATATGGACATGAGAACTGCCCTGGATTTTACCCCGCTCTTTCGTTCGACTGTCGGGTTCGACAGGATGCTCGGCGCCCTCGAAGCCGCAACGCGCGCGACGGGCTCCGATAACTGGCCCCCTTACGACATCGTCAGAACGGGCGAGAACGATTATCGGATCGATATGGCCGTTGCGGGCGTCGATCAGGCCGATATCACAATTACCCAGGAACGTAATACGCTGACAGTGACCGGTCATCGCAACGAAGAGTCTGGCCGCCAGGTCGAATATCTTCATCGCGGCATTGCCGGTCGAAGCTTCGAACGCCAGTTCGAACTGGTCGATCACGTCAATGTTGTGAGCGCCTCTCTGGTGAACGGGCTTCTAACCATCAAGCTGCACCGTGAACTTCCCGAAGCAATGAAGCCGCGACGCATCGACATTCGCGCCCAGGCCGACGCCGTGCCCGCGCGGATAGAAGCGCTCGAAGCCGCAGCCTGATTTGTCCTGGTGGGGAAGAGAGCGTTTACCGCTCTCTTCCCTCATCAAAGCGGCGCTGAATGCCGGAGGTACGGTCCTGGACCAGCTGCGGCACATAACCCTGTTTTCTCATGCCAGTCGACCGGGCAGCTTTATTGGCGCGATCCATGGCATTCTGTGTTGCATAGCCCGCCTTGCGCAGTTTACGCCCCATATCCGCCGCCATACGGTCATAGAGATCATTGATCGTGATCGCTATCTTGTCACCCAGAGGACGCGAGCATTGCTCAGCCTCTCTGAGCGCCGCTTCAGCCACGAATGTCCAGCACTGGGACGCATGGCGACTTTCTGCCACATAGGTCGTGAACCCGGTCACGAAAGCCGTGCCGCGCGGCATGGCATTGATGTGCTCCCTCAAGTTGACGCCCTGGGCCGCGTCGATCGTCATCGCATAACCCAGTCCAAGACGAAGCCGACCGGTTTCACTGTCGGTCGAGGAGTCCCAGGACACGAAACCCTGTCGCCCCTTGTCATTGGCGAACGTCAATCATGCGAATGGAACCAGCCGTGCTTTTCTTTATCTCCCGACCGTATCATGGGTACTTTGTCGATCGGATCCGCTATGTACACGCCTGCCGATCGATCGGAAGCGGATAGCCAGTCCCAGAATGGCATACATGAAGCGTAGCCACAGAAAGCACAGGCACAAAAGAACCGTATTCATCATATGGCGACCTCGTCAGCGGCGCGATATCGAGGAAAACGAGGAT
>Ga0157362_1000171_pt1 | contig 19982 bp, 28 predicted proteins | sample AttlaeALBM3_FD_111480 | JGI IMG/M metagenome (GOLD analysis project Ga0157362, IMG submission 111480) | Fungus gardens microbial communities from leaf cutter ant in Ribeirão Preto, State of São Paulo, Brazil - Atta laevigata ALBM3 | ecosystem: Host-associated > Fungi > Mycelium > Unclassified ... | reverse complement strand
TCTTCGGTAAAGATATAATCGGCGAGAGTAAAACCGGAACCCTCTTCCTCGTCTATAGCGGCGATAATCTCTTTCGCAGCTTCGAGGTTTTTAGCGGCGATAATCCCGCAATAACGGTTATTCATCTCGCCTTTAGAATTCCACATACCATCAATCAGCCAAAGCTTAAACTTTTTCATTTTCTCTATCCTTTCCATTAACCCCTCTTTCTATAGGTATAACGGCGAAGCCCGGAAAAGGTTCCGGCCGGAATTAAAAGAAAATTCTTTTAATTCCAATCGTCCTCTCTCCAGCGGTCGCTTAAATCATAAGAATCGCCTTCAAAAACAATCTCGCCCTTTTCGTCATAAGCGCCGGCAGGAAGGTTCGTTTCGTAAGCCGTTTCATCGAGAAAGAAGTTTCTGTCGTCCCAGTCATTATTTACTTCGTAAATGACCTCAAGGGCTTCACCCCTTACGCCTTCGGGAGAAGTTTCCTTTTCCTCATTAACAACAACGAAACCGCGATATTCCGGCCGGAGACCATCTTGGCCATCGCCCGCGTATTTCCGCTCATAATAATAGAATTTTTTCATCGTCTCTATTCCTCTGTTTCCTATAGAGATAACGGGGAGAGCCGGAAAAGGTTCCGTAAAAAATAATAAAACTTTTCTCTTTTTTAGGCGGAACTATTCGCCGCTATCGCCGTTATTCTTATAGAGACACGGAGATAGAGAATGGAAATCTTAGCTAAACTTTTTAACGATGGGGAAATTAGCGAACGCCAATATAAAGCCGGCGTCCGTTATATCGAGCTTTGGAAAGGCCAAAAAGCCGCTACCGACCCGAAAATGGTGAAAATCGCCGGCCGGTTCGCGATTGAGGCTTTTGAGAACGGTAATCCGATTTACGGGGAAATCGTTCAGTGGCTAGTTCGGGATTTGCGGCTGGTTGGGAATTATCTGGAAAGCTTAAAAGAAGCGCTGGATATTATCGCCGGGGTATTTGAGGGAAAGTGAACCCTAATCCCGGGGAAATAATGGATTTCTCAAGTAGGGAACGCAACAGCGGATACTGGTTCGGGGTCAAGCAAAAATCCCTACTTTTTTATGCGCAGAGAAGTCCATTCTATCGGATAGCGGGTCGGGGTCAAGCGAAAACATGAGCCGGAACGGCATTTGATATGTAAGATACAAAAAATGCGCGGCTTTTCACCGCGCCGGAAATTTTCGGATTTCTCAACACCGTCTTTTCCTTTTTCACCAAGGCCTTCATAATCCCCAAGCATAAAAGGATAACAAAGGCAATGATGGGGACACAAAAAGAAAATCCCACCGTTCTTAGATCACGGTCGACCCGCAACTAGGCATGCACACTCCTTATATTTTCTGCGCTCGTTCCGCAAGGGCTATATAAAACCTTTCCATAACGCAATCGCATTTCACACTATAAGAAAACGAGCTTATAAGGGTGAGCGCTCATTCCGTTTGTTCATGGTCGCTGGAGAGAGCTACGCTCAAGCAGGGAAGCCAAAACGCCACTCTTTTATTCAACCAATCCAGGATTAGGACAGTATAGCTTCTTTACTTCCCTAAGTCAATAGATTAAGTTAATTTTTTTGACGGGAATCGCAGCCATCATGGCCTCAGAATTTCATAACCGCAATCTACAAGACGCCATCGAGCTTCATATTTGGGGGAAGCTGGAATATGTGGACGGGCGCGGCGCGTATTTAAGCGTTACCGGCACAGGAACGCGCGATTACGATATTCCGGTAATGAATTTCGGCTATGGCGCTAATCTTCCCGCCGATAGTGATGTGGAAGTCCTAGTTTTAAGCGATTCTTCCGATACGAATGGGAAAGTAGCGGTTCCGACCATTCCTTTTAAAACCCAGCGAAAATGGCCGGCCGGCGCGGGCGGGGTTCAAGCGCCGATGGACGGGGAGCGGGCGCTGGAATTTAATAAGCAGCGCACTATACTCCGCGATAAAAATATTGCCTTCGGCGCGAATGGAGCGCTGGAAATGAAAGATGGCGACTTGATTATTCGCGGGAAGCGGATTATTATTGACGGCGACTTATTTGTAAAAGGCAATCTCACGGTTCAGGGGAATCTGGCCGTTAGCGGAACAATAGACGGCGCGGACGGCGCTTTCGGGACTTTAAGCGCGCACAGCCAAAGCGTAATGACACAAGGAGCGGGGCGGCCGGTAAAAACACCGGCAAATATAGATATACCGGATTTTGAGGACAAACCCGAATGAAACGCAATATCGCTGGTGGAATATTAGTCGCTTTTGTTGCCCTCGTTATTGTTGTCTTTGGTTGTATCTATCTCTTTTTCGTCAGGCAAGTCCCCGCCGGCACAGTCGGCATTCGGGTTAATCTCCTAGGCAGTTCACGCGGCGTGGATATGCAGCAACTCTCTCCCGGCCGCTATTTTGTTTCCTGGAACCAGCAGCTTTTTACCTTCCCAACTTTTACGCAAAACGCCACATACGACAATATCCAATTCCAAACCAAAGATGGCCTCGTGTCTTCGGCGGATATTGGCCTCGCTTATGCCGTGGATAAAAATAAAGCCACGCTGCTTTTCCAAAAATACCGGCGCGGGATAGATGAGATTACCAGCCTCTATCTCGCGAATATGATACGGGACGCTTTTATTGTTGAAGCGAGCCGCGTGGATTCGAATGTCCTTATTGACTCGCGAAAAGATGACCTGATTAACGCCGTAGAAAATCGCGTTCGCGCCCAAGTCCAAGCTAACGGCATTATTATAGAGCGGATTTTTTGGCGCGGCTCTATCCAGCTTCCCCCTGAAATTCGCGCCCGTATTATCCAAACCAACGAAACAATCCAGCGCACGAAACAGCGCGATGAAGAAGTAAAACAGGTAGAAGCGGAAGCCCGTAAGAAAATCGCTGAGGCGGAAGGGGAAGCCAAAGCGCTTATCACAAAATCGGAAGGACAAAAGCGCTCGGCGATTTTGGAAGCAGAAGGTCAAGCACAAGCAAACCTACTTTTACAAAAGAGCTTAACACCGGAGCTTATGGAATATAATATTAAAACCCAGGCTTTAGGGCGCTGGAGCGGAACGCTACCGACCTATATTGGCGGTGATAGTTTAAAAGTTTTACCGTTAACCAAGTGAGGACGCTATGACTAAGCTTATCGCCACGACAGCGTTTATGATTGCTTTACAGATTTTCATGATAAGCTTTTTGCCCAGTTTTTTCAATTCTTCATGGGCAACGAATGGGCGGCTCACGGTTTATGTGATGGTTATGCTGCTTTTGGGAATAGGTATTTCTGTCCTTTTACTATATATGCTTAGCCTATTAGAGGATAAAAAACCGCTTTGGCTTAAGCAAAAGCGTAAATGATATTGCTTATTGGCGGCGCTATCGTATATATGGGGTGAAACGGCCATTTTGAGGTAAAAGAGTGGGGGAAAGCTGCCAACCGAATCTAGCGGAAGCGCGCCGCTCCTTTTGGGCAACGCAAGCGAATGCCTGCGGCTCAGACTGGGACGATTGCAAGCTTCAAAATTGCGGCCGCCCGGGCTTACGCATAATCCCTGCCGAAACGGCTAATGAAGCCACCATTTCCACCGAAAACTGGGTGGCTGGCCTAATCCTCAATATTCTCTTTACGCGCGCTACAAATAACGCTACAAGCTGCGCCATTCAGCCGGGGAATCGCGGCGGGCATTGGACGGATAGCTTTACCGGCAATCAAAGCGGCAGCACTCTACAGAATTTACAGATAAATAGCTCACCGCAACGCGCTATCCCGACTTTAAAATCGGCGATAGAATTTGATTTACAAAAACTCATTTCCTTCGGTATTTGCGACCGGATAGAAGCGGTCGTAACCTATCAAGGCAGGGGGCAATATAATGTCGTTATTAACGCTTACGGGAATAAAGCGGGCACGGATACCGGGCTTACGCTTTCCGGCAGCACGCAAAATAATATGTGGAGATGGGATAATTGAGCTGTAAAATTGCCTTTCCGTCCACTCAGGATTTATGGGATAAAGTCTCTCGCGATTTCAGCACTTATGTGCTCAATGGGGCGGAAATTATCCCCGAAAGCAATGAGCATTATGTGCGGGCGCTTATGTTCGCTATGCAGCAAGAAGTTTTAATGTATGCGGAACAAATCGTGAGAGAGCAAGACCCGCGAACGGCAAGCTGCGACTCTCTCATTGATTTAGCGGAACGCGATGGGGTTACGCAGGCCGGTGCTACACCCTATCGCGGCTATGTAAAATTAACCGGAACGGCTGGAACTGCGATTCCGCAAGATATTCAGATAGAAATCAATGGTCAAACCTATACTTCGGCGCAAGTCGTCCCTGCCGTTATTGGCAATGACGGCGTTACTTATCTTTATGTTGAGGCGGTTAAGCCGGGAACAGAAAACCAGCCTACAGCGACAAGCGGAACAATCACCGACCCGCCAGCCGGAATAAATGAGACGGTTGATGTTATGGGGAATTTTTGCGGCGCGAGCGATGCGGAAACTTGTGAGCAGCTTCGCAGCCGCTATCTGGAATATTTGCGCTATTCTCCAACAGCGGGGATAAACTGGATTTTAGAAAAAGCGGGAGAATGGCCTTGCGCTAGCGCCGTTTATAACGCTAAGGAATATTGTAAAGACGATAATAATTGCCGCCCTGGTCAGGTCGATGCTTGTGAATGCGCCAATACTCTTGAGCTGTATATGATGTTTCAGGGGACTTTTCCTTGCGGTTTAGCGCCGGATTGTATTATTGACGAGGCGAATCGCTGGTTATTCGGTCAGCCGCAAGGCTATGGAAATGGGCAGCTCCCTTTTGGGGTTTGCGGCCGGATACGCTATACGCGGCCGGTTTTTGCCGAAATCCGGTTAAGCGGCGCGGCTTGTCTTACCGGCGCGCAGATCAAAGAGATTCAGAATACCCTAACCGATTATATCGCTAATTTACCGCCCAGCGCCACGCTGTATTTACAAGAATTGCGCATGTTGATTTATCAAATAGCGCCGCAACAGCGCATTGGGCTAACGATTATTCCGTATACGGACGGTGAGGGTAATGAGACCGGCGACCATTTAAAGATTGACCGCTGCGGCGATGGTGTCCCGGATTGTGATTATAAGATTTGTCTGCAATCCTTTAGCTTCACGGACACTTTAGCGCCGGACGAGCCTTGCGTGGGTTAGGGTAGGGTTTATGAAAGACTTGGTTATAGTAATAGGTATAGCGGCGCTATTTGTGGCTTTAACTTTATGGGTGGATCACCTCTTATTTAAAAAGCGGCAGCGGCTCGAAACGGCCTGGCTCCAATGGCGGCAAAGGCAAAAGCGCGATGCCGAGTTTAAGGAGAATAACGACTTTATTTACCGAATGGTTCAAAATACTGGGAATAAAGAGCCAAAGAAATGACCGAGCAATAAGATGACAGATTTTAAAATTTCCAGTAAGCTAATTTCAATTCTTACCCAAACCCCACATTCGGAAGTGTTGTCAGATATTGCTGGAGTTGTGGCTTATGAAAAATTCACGGAGCAATTTGAGGACGCTTTAGCTATAGCGGAAGAGAAAGACCCAAAGGAGTTCCAGAGGTTAAAGGGGATACTGGATAATATCCAAAAAACCGAATCAACTAACCCCGTTGGTTGCGATGGAATACTGTGGAATGGCTCTGAATATATCCTTGATAAAGAGGGCGTGCGTATTTTCCTCAGAGCCTTCCCTTTTAAATATGATGAATCGGAAACCTCTGATGCTACATCTTTGAACCCGGAAAAAGTTTTTTATTGGCTAGATACAGCTGATAGCTCTACGCATGGGAGAAAACTCAATTTTAAAACCTATCTTATTCATAATAAGACTACAGGCTTAGTGAAAATTGGGAAGGCTATAGATGTGCAAGCGCGTATAAAAGAGCTGGAATATGCCTGCGGCACCGGATTAGCGATTTTGATAATTATAGACAAGGATATTGAACGCCAATTACACTTGAAATTTCAGCAGCATAGGGTAAAAGGGGAGTGGTTCAAATTTTCTGATAGTATCAAAGAATATTTATTCCAAGCTGCTGCTGCTTTAGATGAGGGGAGCGAATGAATACCGATTGCGCCCGTCTCATACCGCCTTGCGCGATTAGCAAGGAAGAGCTGGTTTGTAATTTCCCGAAATTACTGCCGCAGGGCGATTTTTGGCGCGGCTCCGGCGATGAAAACTGCACAACGCTAGCGAATTTCGCGAAATTTTGCGGCGCGCAGCTTTATGAGTTATTACAAATCGCGATTTGGCCGGCGCTACGGGAGAATCACCCTTCTACCGCCTATTCAAGTTTAGATGATTGGCTTGAAATTTTAAACTGGCATGAATGCTATAACCAAAATTGCGGCGGAATCCCGTTAGACGATGATGGCCGGCGGCTTTTTGCGAATGGGATAAATTGGGATTGCCATGAGGATTATAGCCTGGCTATCCGGTCGGCGATAGCGCAAGCTCTTTATCGGCTGCGGAACGAAAAAATCCCGACTTTAGCAACGATTCAGGCGATTTTAGCGCCGCTGAAGGTCGTAATAAAGCCCTGCCAAATTACCGTCTTAGCGGTGAAAACGCCGGAAATAACCGATATACAGCTAACCGTTGAGCCAGTTCCGGGCGATGAAGACGGAAAGCGGCAAATTTGTATGGCGGCGCAAGGAAGCCCGTTTGAGCTGGAAGAGCGGCCTTGTGAAGATGGGGAATGCGATGGGAATATCACGAATTGCTCCGGCCAGGAAAGCCTGAAAATCTGTATTTCCCCTTCCGGCGAGCCGCTAACTGTGCCGCGTGAGAAATGCGATGACCCGATAAAAACGGTTCCTGCTCTTATGGAGCCTTGTCCTAAAGACGATGGGACGCCGGATACGACACAACCGGACGAGCCTTTTTATCCGAATGTTCTTGTGGCGGCCTGTATCGTAAAATCTATTATTTATGACCCGAAACTCGAGCTTGTTTTAGACTACAAAGAAGAGGGCGATAGCGATGACAACCAGACCGTCTGACGATGTTGTAGGGATTTTCCCGTTAGCGGGGCAGCCTTGCGATAATACGATTAACGGCCTTTGTGATATTCCCACAACCGATGGGAAACAGCCGCTGTTTTATTCGCGCGATTGTAATGCGCCGATTGACCCGGCTAATATTAACGGTTTAGCTAGCGAGCTGGCTTCCGTTATTGACGCGGCCGAGTCAAAATATGATAGCGGGCGGCTGGATAATTTAGCGACTGCGATTATTAAGCTGATCGAGCAAAAATCCGTTGGTATTCCGGCCGGCGCTATTCAGTTTTTTGACCGCAAAGACGCACCGCCCGGCTGGCTCAAGTTGAATGGCGCGGTTTTAAATGCGAATGATTATCCTGGTTTGTATAAAGCGATTACCGGGCTTGACGCTAATGGCCAGCAATTCCAGCTTCCCGACTTACGCGGCGAATTCTTGCGCGGCTGGATTGATAACCGCGTTATGCCCGGCCAAACCGGCCGCAATCTGGCTTTTTGGGAAGATAGTATGGTCGGCTCACACGGGCATACCGGCCGGACGACCGAAGACGGCGAGCATTCCCATACCTTCGGCCATGGCTGGGAAGACCATGGCGGCGGCAGCACTTGCTGGCGCAATGGGAATGCGGCTTTAGTTACGACTAACGCTGCTGGTAAGCATTCCCACGCCCTCAATATCAATAATACCGGCGGCATAGAAACGCGGCCGCGCAATGTCGCTTTTTTACTGTGTATTAAAACCTGATCGGCGCTCAATATATGCAAAATATTACTGTCTATGCGGGCGAAATGACTTTGGATACGCCCGGCGCAGAAGACATAAACGACATAACGGAATTCGAGCTTTATAGCGCGGACGGCACATTATTGGAAACCAAGCGCGGGGAAGGAACGCCGCCGGAGCAGGCCACCTTTACGATTGATGAAAATCTGTCTTATTATTACCGGATAAGACAGCACGGCGCTACTTATGGCTGGGGCGACTGGGGAGAGACTTGTGAAATCCGCGCGCCTTATATTCTGCCGCCGGAATTTACGCTTAGCGAGGGCTTGGTGCCGGGCAGTGTAGATGTTTCTATTGACCCCATGAAAGTTTATCGCGGCACGGATACGGCGAAATCGCTGACGATTTCCATTGAAGGCGAGGACGGCAATAAGCTTCAGGAATATACGCTGGACGGGGAGCCAAGCTCTTTCACTTTCCAGGTTCTCCCCACCGGCCACTATATCGTTTCGGCTTACTGGACGGGGAACGCGTTAGGCGATGGGGATTCGCACAATGAAGAAATAGATGTGTTAAACATCAACCCTGTATTACTAGCGCCGGACTTTACGATAACGCCGAATGACCACGGCATGGATTTAAGCCTGGCTTTACCGCTCAAAACGGATAAAGACGGCGTAACGGACGATTTAGCCCAGGTTCATTGGGTGGTTTATTGGCTGCCCTCGGAACAAAAAATCATTGATGTCGTCCGCACTTCGCCGGATTTGGAAGTTATTGGCTTATATTCGCAAGAAGAATACCGCGTGGAATGTGATGTCGTAGGGCAGCGCTACGGGAATAGCCCCGTTACCGCAAAAACCACACGCACCTTAGAGGAACAATGCCCGTTAAGCCCGCCGACTTATAATTTAGTGGCGGAGACGGGCGGCATTACCGTTAATAATGTGCTGTTCGGTAACGGCAATCAAATTAAGACCGATTGCGGCACTTTTGATACTTTTGACGGCGCGGCGTATTATGTTGCCGATGAGCGCGGGCTGCCGATTTTCATAAGCCAAGGTAAGATTATTCAAGGTAAAACCTTCCGCATTCCCTGGCTAACGCCAAATACACTTTATACGGTTTATGTTTACCAAAAGGGCGTGGATAAAGGGTTAACCCCGAGAAGCGTTTCCCGCACTATCCGCACACTCAACGACACGGCTTTAAATCCGCCGAATATTACCGTGCTGGCCAACGGAAACGGGGTTCAAGTTACTTATATTCCCGTTTCCGGGACGCAGCTTACCACTACGAGCGCCGGCGTTTTTGACACTTTTAACGGGCTAGAAGTGGCCTGCTGGCCTCGGGATTGTTTTAATGTGTTTTGCCCGGTTCTCTATTGGAATGCGGGAACGGGCTATCAGCGCATTATTGATTTACCAGAGCCGGGGGAGTATATCGTAACGGCGCGGCTGAGGGGGCAACGCTTTAGCGGCAGCCCCTGGACAGCTATAGGCTATACGAAACCGGGTTGAAAATGGCATCGCTAGAAGTAGAAGTTAATCCTTTAGAATTAAACGCGCCCGGCGCTACGAACTGGGACGCCACGGAATTCGAGCTTTACGATTCCAGCGGCCGCGCTTTATTACAAACTGTCCCCGGCGAGGGGACGCCGCCGGATCACGCGACCTTTACGGGGCTAGACCAGCACGAAACCTATCAATATCGCGCGCGGGTTCACGATGCGCAATATGGGTGGTCGGATTGGTCGGATAATTGTATTTATGAGCCGGTAAAGCCGGAGCATATTCTCGCGCCAGAGATGGAATTGGTGGCGGGAACGGAGCCGGGAAGCATTGAGGTCAATATAGCGCCGATGAAAATAGAGAAGGGTGAGGATACGGCAAAATCCTTAACTATTTCTGTCTCTAATGCGGCCGGTGAGAAATTACAGGAATATGTTTTAGACGGCGAGCCGGATTCGTTTACTTTTACCGGCTTACCGACCGGCACTTATACAGTGGCGGCGCATTGGACGGGGAATTTGGCGGGCGATGGCGATGAGGGCAGCGAGACGATTTCTATTGAAAATGACCCTGTGAATTTGTTGGCGCCGGATTTCACCATTACCGCCGAGCCACATGGTTTTATTTTAAATCTTTCTTTGCCGCTTAAAACAGACAAAGACGGCGTAACGGATAATTTAGCGTCTGTGCGCTGGGTGCTTTACCAATATGATGTTTTTGGAACATCAACCGCAAAGGTTATAGATACCGTAACGACTGCTCAGCAATATCACGCTGTCCGGCTGTTGAGTTCCCGTCAATATAAAATAGAATGCTACGCCACGGGACAAAAATACGGGGACGCCCCCGTTACCGTAAAACAAGCCTTTACTTTAGGGGATTCTTGTTCTTTGGATCGCAGCCAATTTTCCGCTGTGGCAGATGTTTATTATGTGGATTTTACTAATAAGCTCTTTGGCGATGGGAACCAGCTTTCAACAATTTGTGCCGATGTTTTTGATAATTGGTATGGGACTTCCTATTTTATCACCGGCACAAATAATCACAATGTCTTATCCAACTTTACGCCATTTGACATTTATCAAGGTGTTGTTAAGCGCTTTGAATTTTTAGCGCCGGATACAGCCTATTCTGTTTCTGTTATACAAGTTGGGGAAGTAAAAGGGAACGCGCCGCAATCTTTTGTGATGACTGTCCGAACGAAGGCCGGAATACGCATATTAGAGCCAGCTTTCCAAATCACATCTTTATCAGATGGCGTAATCCGGGTAGAGTATTTACCCGCCAATGGGACGAGCCTGGCCACGACAAGCGCCGATGTTTTTGATACTTTTAACGGGCTAGAAGTTTGCGTCAAATTTAAGCTGGGCGCTAATTCCTATGGTGATCAGGTTTATTGGAATGCGGATATGAGCTATACGCGCGATATTACCCTTCCCAAGCCTGCGGATTATCATATAACCGTTCGGCTACGCGGCAAGAATTACGGGGGCAGCCGCTCTTCATTCCAAGATTACACTTATGCTTGAGGGGTTTAAATGGCGAATTTACAAGTTTCTACGAAACTGCTTCAATTAAACACTTCCGGCGCTACGGCGGATTGGGACGCTACGGAATTTGAATTATTTGACGCGGACGGAAATGGGCCAATTCAGGAAATCGGTGGGGAAGGCTCGCCGCCGGATAGCGGACTTTTTACCAATCTAGACCCGTCCTTGGGCTATCAATATCGCGCGCGGGTTCGCGATGCGAACTATGGCTGGTCAGATTGGTCGGATAATTGTATTGTGCCGCCGGTTTTACAGCCGCATATTTTAGCCCCGGATATAAGTGCGCAAGTGGAGAGTAATACAATCCATCTTACGATAGACCCGCTGACCACGGATACGGGCGCGCATGAGACCGGGAGCTTAAGTATTCAAATTCTTGATGAAGCACAAAATACGGTTCAAGAAGAGGAAATAGCAGATTTTGCGGACGGCGGCGAATATGTATCGCGGGTTTTACAACCCGGGACTTATACGGTTATTGCGCGGTGGAATGGCGATAGATATGGGGAAAGTGATTGGTATACTTCCGACCCTTTAACCATTGAGGGCTTCCTAAACACGCTCAATGCGCAGCAATTCGAGGACGCCAATGGCTGAACCAGATTATTTACGCGCGGAATGGCGGTTGTGTAAAGCCGATAATACCGATTGCGTGGTTTATACGACAAAAGAGCAGTTTATCGAGGGGATTTGCGGCCTCGATGAGGAAACGGATTATTGTCTGTCCTTACGCTATCTCGACCGGAATTTGGGCTGGTCGCATTGGTCAGAGCCGAATTGCTTTACTACGCCACAAATTCTTTATGTTCTTAAGCCGGTGGTAAAATGCGGCGAGGAGACTATTACTTATCCCGTAAAAGCCGTGGCGAATTGTGGCGAAGAAAGCTGGCAGCCTATTGTTCAGCCGGGCGTTCCGATGTGCGGGGACGAGGATTTTAGTGCCGCCGAGTAATGAAAAACCTCTATTTCGTAATCGGAAATAGAGGTTTAACAGATTCGCACTAAGAGTAACCGATTAAAGCGTAAGCGTTTTACGCTTTAACTCTCTCTTAAGCTTTCGCCTGCGGAGCGTTTTCTCATATTCCACATCGGCTTTATAGTTATATAAACCGCAAATATCGCATAAATTCGGATATTGTAGGAATCGATGGCGGATAGGCCGATTACATTGCTCACACAGTAACGGTGTAATCGGTGTAAGTTGCTCTTTTTTCGTAAGAGCTTTCTTTCTCTCCGGCATTAAAACTCCGCGGATAAATCAACCTTAGGCTCGGCCGCTGTTTCCGACTCTTCCAATTCTTCCGTTTCTTCAGCGAAATTCTCTGCTTGGAAAAGTTTTGTCTTGGCCTCGTGTAGGCCTTTTTGTATCGCGCTAACCCGCTCACTAATCGCGCTGAGGGCTTTTTGTAAATCCAAAACATCGCGGCCAACGGCGGCTAAAGACAGCAATAAATCGGGGTTTTGCGTAACCGCTTCTAAGCGCATAAGCGCCGCCCATTGTGCCGCACAATCTAAGGATTGGATATTACGGAGCGAGAGAATATTGCGCGCCATAGCGTCCATTTTCAAAAGGACTTCCCGCTGCGACCCCATTTTAACACTGACGGGGGCGTCCGGAGCCATAGACATTTCCGGTGTTTCGCCGATGAAAAAAGCCACACTCGTGCTCAAGGCTTCGGCGACCAGCATTAAATTCTCTAAACGCGGCACCGAGCCATTATCCATTTCAATATTGTGGACATAGCTTACGGGCCGGCCGAGCTTATCGGCCAATTGCTGGCGGGACAGTTTTTTTGCTTTCCGCGCTGCGGAAATACGCTTACTGATTTCTGAGGTTACTGACATAAATTTAAAACTCCTATAGATAAGGTCAAGCCATAACTAGATTCACCCCCGATATTCTTAAAAATCCTATTATATCGGATAAAAGAGAAAGTCTATATCTTTTTAATAGAATTTTGGTAAAGAGGGAGTTGACTTATCGGAATTAGGGGAATATCATAAAATAATAGGAAGCGACTTAGAAAAAGTCTAATGTGGCTGCCTTAGTTTTTCGGAAAAATTTGCCTGGAGTGAAAAATATGCGTATTATCAGTTTTATGGTCGAAGACCATGATATGCTTCCTGAGGAAAAAACCGAGCTTCACAACCTCGTGGAAGTTGTGAATTATGAAGATGTGGCGTCCGATGAGGCGCTGGAAAGCATTAAAGATATTGAGGTAGCGATTTGCCCGCCCACGACTGGCATTCCGCTGAGCTGGCTGAAGCTGTTGCCGAATCTTAAAGCGATTTATGTGATGGGCGTTGGGCTGGACGCGATTGACGCCGATTGGGTGAAAGAACACAATATTGATGTTCGCAATACCGCCGGAATTCCCAATGAGGAAGTCGCGGAAATGGCTTGGGCGCTGATTTTAGCTACCGCCCGCAATATCCCGGAAGCCGATGTTTGCGTGCGTTCTGGCGATTGGAAGCTTAATAAAATCCCGGCTTTGGGGACTACCTTAAAAGGGAAGACCCTGGGCATCGCTGGCCTCGGGCGGATTGGTGCCGCAATCGCCGCAAAAGCGAAGGCCTTTGATATGTCGGTTGCGTTCTACGAGGCCTTTGATGCTTTGGCCGCCAAAGCCCCGGCCGAGTATACCCGCTACCCGTCTGTTGTTGAACTGGCCAAGAACAGCGATTTTCTGGTTTGCGCTATGTCCGCTACGCCGGAGACCGAAAAGACCATCAATAAAGAGGTTTTTGAAGCTCTGGGCGCAAAAGGTATTCTTATCAATATCGGGCGCGGCGCGCTGGTGAATGAAGACGACCTTTTTGAAGCCATGGAAAATGGGACTATCGCCGCTGCTGGGCTTGATGTTTTCTGGCATGAGCCGAAAATTGATACGCGCTTTTCCGATTATAAAAATATCGTGTTAAGCCCGCACCAAGGCTCTTCGACCGTGGAAGTCCGCCATCGCTCCGCCCAGCGGGTATTGGACAACATTAAGGAATATATGGCCAAAGCCGGCGCATAATATTCCTATCCCCTGCGCCCCTTACTGTTTCAGGCTACAGTTTGTGGGCGCTGATGGGCGGCGAGGTGTTCTTAATCGCTCATGGCCTCGCCGCCTTTTAACAATACTCGTGAAGCCCGAGAGCAGCCGATGTCTATAATGATTAAAAATCGCGTCTTGGAGTTTAGCGAAGCGGCCACCCGTAAAAAAACGCGTATAGGCGTGGATTTTTATTTGAAGGCGGAAGCAGAAATTGAGCAAATTAGCGGCGGGTTGGTATTCCAGCAATCGCTGACAATTGCGGATTGCCTGAATTTCTTGGGATTTTCCGGCGAAAGCCGCGTTGAGAAAAACTTATCTCTTATGGATTGCCCGAAGTTTTCCCGCTTCGGGAACAAAATGATTGTTGGCGGCGAACTACAAATTGCGAATTGTGCCGGGCTTTATGAAATCCCCGACACAGTAAAATTTAAAGAATTAGAGTTGCGCGAACTCCCTAATTTAACGGCGCTACCGCAGGGGATTGACGGTAAGTCGCTGTTTTGCTGCGATTTGGAATCGCTACGGGCGCTGCCGGATAATTTAAAGCTTAGTTATGAGCTTTGCCTTATTGCTTGTCCGAATTTAAGACAGCTCCCTAAAAATTTGGAGCTTACTGGTGAATTATATATTGGCTTAGGGACACCGATTGAGCCGGATTATGCTTTAGGCGGCCAACGCGCTTATGATTGCGGCCGGTTCGTTTATATTCCAGGGTGGGGCGTAAATGACGAGACTTTACGCTTAGAGCGCGGCGGCGGCGCTTGTTTCGGCGGCGTTCTTTATACGCTGGAACAATTTTTAGCATTTATTCGTAAGGAATGTGTTCAAAAGGAAGATTCCGATTTGATAATTTGGGAAACCATTATTGCGGATTGGGAAAAATGGGGTGAGGCGCTCCGTAACCCCGAATGAATGAGAGATAAAATGTCTTTACGGATTAAAGATGGCAGCCTGAATATTGAGAACATATCCGAGCAGGAGACCCCTGGCGTTGATATAAATTTATCCATCAGCCACGAGAATGCTTTACAATATATACGGGGGACTTTTGCCTTTAAAAAGAAACTTGAAATCGCCGATTGCGTGAATTTTGAGGGCTTTTACCAGCCTTCCTATATAAATATAGGCGAGGATTTAGATATAAGCGACTGCCCCCGTTTCACCGCTCTTTGTGGCGAAATGAAAATCGGCAATCAAATAAGAATCAGCAGCTGCAAAGCGTTTTCCTCGTTCCCTAATGGGCTGAAATTCCGTGAATTGGTTTTAGTGAATTTATCACATTTTAACCGATTTCCTGACACGCTAAAAGCGGAGAATCTTTATTTAGAGCATCTCTCGATGCTGGAGAATCTGCCGGGCGATTTACAGCTTTCCGGCCGTTTGATTATCGTGGACTGTCCGAATCTTAAGGGATTGCCCCAGGGTATGAATGTTGATGGGGCACTGGAAATCTATGGCAATAATACGATTAAGGCGGATTATATTTTAGGCGGAAAACCGGCTTATGATTGCGGCCGTTATATCTATATCCCGAATGTTTTGAATAATACCTTACGCATCGAGCGTGATGGTGGGGTTCGCTACGCCGGCCGTTTCGGCGGCTGGGAATACCGGGATATAAACCAGTTTATGCGGGTTCTTGAAGAAAGCCATGACGGCTCGCAATATGAGAAAATCGCTAAAGCGATTATTGCGGATTACGAGGCAAGGGAAGGCACAACTGGGAAGCGGCAAAAGGAAAATGACTCATGGAAAATTTCGTAATTATTGGCTTATTGCTTATTATGCTTATAGCGCCTATGGTTTTGACGGCCTATGAGGATTTCACGAAAGACCAAAACAGTAGCGGCCCTTGTGGCCTGCCTGACACTTACTATGAAGATTAAGCGGTTATGCGCTCTCTTTTGAAGCTTTTCCTGCTCTTCCTATTGGGTTGTGGTGGGTTAGTATTATGGGGCGATAACCGCTACGGGACAGCGGCAAGAAAGGGGATATGCTTGATGTGCGCAAAATTCGCAGATAAAATCAATCTCAAAATTCTGTTTTGGACGACCCTTTTAGGTGGTTTTTTCTCGTCCATGGTAAAATGGGGCAGTGAAATCAATACGCCGCCGCGCGCGCCGGGCGATATGGTGCCGCCCGCAGCAAATATTGACGCCTGGCTCGGCGGATTCGGGATAAACTCCCATTCGCTGGATTATCTCTATAATGGTAATAATGTCTGGGGCGCGGTGAGCCTCTATCACTGGGGCTTCAGTTTTGTTTTCGCGTTTCTTTACGCGGCTATAGCTATGTATTGGCCGAAAATCCGCGCTTGGTATGGAGCGTTCTACGGTATTCTTATTACCGTTATTATGCACTATTTCCTTATTCCTCTTTGCGGGTTCCGTATGGTCGGCGTCAATAAAGACATAACCGGCTGGCCTTGGAATTTGACTTGGTATGAGCATGTTTCGGAAATTCTCGGCCATATTTGGTGGGCGGTATGTATTGAGATTTGCCTTATCGCGGTTTTAGCCCATTTTGGCCGGCCGATAAAAGGAGATTTTACGGAATGATGTCAAAAGAAGAAAGGCGTAAAGAAGCTACGCAGCTCGTGTCGTTGGCCTTGTATTTTGCTGTCGCCCCTGCGCCACAAGAGGAAATGCCGGAAAAATTGATAGACATGATAAAAGCGGGCATGGAACGAGCGCATCAGCAAAAAATCGCAGCCATGGCGTTCATTGAGCGGGCGCAACGCTTCCTTGATGAAAATCCTGAGGAATTATGAAGATTCTGGCGGCTTGGGCGCAGGGATAACAGAATTGATTATGCGTTGGAACAGTAAATTTTGACGGCGCAGCGAATCTATAATCTGCCTTTGCTCTAGGATTTTCTCGTTGCTTTCCCAAAGCTCAGCGCGGCAGCGCGCTAATAGCTCACGCTGTTTTTGGATTAGATTTTGCTCACGAATTGTCATCGATGCCCGGCGGGGAAAAATCGGCTGTCTTTGCTAACGCTTTAAGGGCTAGCTTGTGGAAAAACTTAAAGCGTTCTTGCGCTTCTTCTATCGCTTCTAATCCTAATAAAATATCGCCACGCACGGAGCGCTGCTCATAGCTAACGCCCTCTTCCGGCTCTATTTTATGGCGCCAGTGATAGTTTTCATTATTTTCTCCATCGAGATGAATGGTATAGCCGCGCGCCGCAGCATTCGCCGTTTCAAGCTCTTCGCAATCATAAACAACGCGTTCACTATCAGCAAAAGCAGCGTAGGGAGCGAAATGATAATAATGTTTCAATCGTTTTCGTCCTGCTGAATATCCCCAGGCAAAGCACTCGGCTCAATTTGATTATAAATTCGCCGGATATTCCCTATTTTGCCGAGATTTGTTCCAGCTTCCATAACGGTGGCCGCGCCACAAGCAATACCGAGACTAAGTGCTTTCTCTATATCTAAGCGCTTAGAAAAAGCGTAGATAATTCCACCCAAGAAGCTATCGCCTGCGCCGGAAGCACTTACGGCTTTAACCCCATAAGACGGCGCGGAAAAGACCCCGTCTTTCGTGGCGATTACCGCCCCCGATACGCCGAGCGTAGCGGCAATCATTTTACTGACGCCCGCGTCAACCAGCTCTTTAACGATAGCGGCGGCTTCCTCAAGCGTTTCGCAATCTTTCCCCGTATACTCTTTCAGCTCATCTTCGTTCGGCTTAATTAGGCTCGCGCCACCGCGCTCCATGACATAGCTTAAGGCTTCGCCGGAAGTATCTATAGCGATGTCTTTACCGCGTTTTTGCGCCATCTCGATAAGTTCATCGTAAATCGTCAGCGGGACGCCGCGCGGTAAACTCCCACTTACAACCAGCCAATCCCATTTTTGATTTTCGCAAGCTTGAACACAAGCGCGCCATTCCGCCTCGCTTAACGCATCACCTTCAGCAATAAAACGATATTCTGTGCCGGTGGCTTGTTCGTAGATAACATTCCCAATTCGCGTTTTACCGGCGATAGGGATTACAATTTTTAAGATACCTTTCTCATCGAGAAGGTGGTTTAAAGCTGCGCCCATAACGCCGCCGCTGGGATAAATGGCTTTAACAAAGCCGCCGAGGCGATGTATCATGCGCGCCGTATTTATGCCGCCGCCGCCGGGGTGAAAATGTTCATCGTGAGTGCGGATTTTTTGCAGCGCACTAATATGTTCCGCCACGCAAGACGCGTCCACGGTCGGATTCAGGGTTAAGGTGAAAATCTTTTTCATGTGTTTACCTATATAATAAGGTCAGCGCCAGCATAATATCCTCAATCCAGCGTTTAGTCAAATCATTATGCTTGCTTTTAGGGCTTTTTAAGATTATTCTTTATGGAAGCTGGGATTTGTAGGAGAGAAAGAATGCGCCATTGCGTAAACTGTGATGAGAAAATTGAAGATGGGGACGCCTGCTATGAAATGCCCGCCGATATGAAAAAAGGTGTCGGTATGGTATTCCTCGGGCGGGAGCGCCTCTTTTGTGATTTTTGCGGCGGCAATATCCAATATTCGCGCCTTGAAGATGGGAAAGTGAAAAATCTCTGCTGCGTTTCGGATTTTGTGGAAAATTCGCCGCCTTTCTGGGAAGAAGATAACTCTTGATAACTATTCAAGGTTTGACCGTAAAAAATTATAAAATGTTCCGGTCGGCCGAGATTGGCGCAACAAGTCTCAGCGCGCCAAAATCCGGGGAAGCAGTGGAGCATTTACGGTCGATTACCACTCTCATCGGCGCAAATGGAGTAGGAAAAAGCAGCCTTCTTGATTGTTTCCGCTATATCCAAGATGTTCTTAAATACGGAGTTGAGACGGCCTGCCGCATGGACGACCGTGGCGGCTGGGACAAAATAGTCCCCGACCCAACGAATAGCAAATTAAGTTTTACGCTTTATCTCCGTTCGTCAAACCAAAATTTTATTTATGAGCTGGTTCTTTTTAAGGGCGCGGCCGTCCGGCCTTTTATTTGGAAGGAAAAACTGTATTCCAAGCCGGAAAAGACATATTTGGAGCGTAATGGCTTACATTGCCTTATACGGGAAAAACTTGAGAAACACCCCAAAGATTCTCCCCTTGCCTCTATTGGAGTTTCCGCTCTAGCCGTATTCGGGAATTTAAAAGATTATCCTGAATGCGTTCTCGTTCGTAATTTTATCAAAAATTGGGATTTTGACGGCGAGGAGAAAAACGCCGATGCTTCGGCTTATTTCTTTGAGACGCCGGAAAACGGCATATATCCGCACGACATATTAGCGTGGTGTCGGAAACTTAATGATAAATCGGATAAGGGACAGTGTTTTTTCACAACATACCAGCCTTTAATCTTGGATTATATATGTGCGCGCGATGTTTACCTTATAGAAAAGCGCGATGATGGGTTTTCTACTATCCGCTGCGTTGGGGATATTAGAACGGTTGAATACCTTGAAAAAGAGGGGATAAAACTCGGCGAGCTTTGGGTTAGTGGCTATTTTGACGAGCCTAATCAGGAATAAGATAAGCGCCAAATTGTTTTAGGACGCTAATGGGCTTCCCTGTTTTTATGTCCACTTCTGTGGTCATAAAAATCAATTTGTCTCCGTCTTTTATTACTTCACGAAGAAAAACGGGGAAATAATCGGGCTTCAATTTTTCCCGCTTAAGATAATCATGGATTATTTTTATTGCGTCCGTTATATTAGGAGCGCTACTGAAATCCTGAGATGTTCGCCGCTCTTCGCCGTTAACCGTTTCAAATAAGCTGACTTCCCAGCCATCTGCTCCATCGCGAACGATATTAAAATGATGAGAAATTTCTACACTCATGGGTGGCCTCTTTAAGGAAATCTTTTTATAGAAGAATTTTAATAGCGGGGCAAACGATTTCGGGAGCTAAAAGAAAAGGCTATCGCCTAAGGAGAGCGATAGCCTTTAAGCCGCCTAAGGAGAAGGAAGGATAGAGATTAGGCGGCTATTTTCCGAAGAAAACTTTTAATCTCTACAAATTTATACCCTTCGCGGCGCAGCATTTCGGCGTCTTTCTCAGCGCCTTCGCGATAATCCGAAAATAACATCGTAATATCGTTTTCCGCGTCTATCCCGGTAATTCTATAAATCGTTTCCATTTTCTCTATC
>Ga0157362_1000170_pt1 | contig 20001 bp, 22 predicted proteins | sample AttlaeALBM3_FD_111480 | JGI IMG/M metagenome (GOLD analysis project Ga0157362, IMG submission 111480) | Fungus gardens microbial communities from leaf cutter ant in Ribeirão Preto, State of São Paulo, Brazil - Atta laevigata ALBM3 | ecosystem: Host-associated > Fungi > Mycelium > Unclassified ... | reverse complement strand
TCCCCCAGTTCGCCGATCAGCTGGAAGATCGGCGGCGGCGTCCAGGTGGCGCGGTCGAGAACGGCGTCGAACTCACCCGGCAGCACCCGGGTCAGATTCGCGGCCAACCCGCCGCCGGTGACGTGGCAGAACGCGTGCACGTCGAGCCGTGAGTCTGACGAGCCGTCACGGAGCAGCGCCAGGCAGTCGAGGGTGTAGATCCGGGTCGGTTCGAGAAGCTCCTCGCCCAGCGTCCGACCGAGTTCGGCGACGAACCGGTGCACGTCCCAGCCGGCCCGGGTGAAAAACACGTGGCGGGCGAGCGAATAGCCGTTGGAGTGAAGACCGGAGGCGGCCATCGCGATCACGACGTCGCCGGCCCGGACGCGGTGCGCCCCGAGCAGCTCGGGTTCGTCGACGATTCCGGTGCCGGCGGCCGCCAGATCGTATTCGTCGGCGGCGAGCAGGCCGGGATGCTCGGCGGTCTCACCGCCGACCAACGCGCAGCCGGCGCGCCGGCAACCCTCGGCGATGCCCGCAACGATCGTGGCGATCCGTTCCGGAACGAGCTTGCCGCAGGCTATGTAGTCGGTCAGGAACAGCGGCTCGGCTCCGCAGACGACCAGGTCGTCGGCGACCATCGCGACCAGATCGATGCCGATCGTGTCGTGGACGTCCATCCGTTGCGCGACCGCGACCTTCGTGCCCACGCCGTCGGTCGCGGTCGCGAGCAGGGGGGCGCGCATCGATTTGCAGACGTCGGCGCGGAACAGGCCCGCGAAGCCGCCGATCCCGCCGACGACCTCGGGGCGACCGGCCCGCGCGATCGAGGCCCGCATGAGCTCCACCGCGCGATCGCCGGCCTCGATGTCCACCCCGGCGGCCGCGTACGTGGACGGGGGGTCAGCGCTCAAGTGCGGACCTCGGGCGGCAGCTCGTGGGTCGGCAGCTGCACCACCGGGCCCTCGAGGACTCCCTTGCCGAGCAGCTCCGGGTCGGGCAGGGCGATCGGGTACTCCCCGGTGAAGCAGGCGGCACACAGCTTGGCGCGCGGGACCGTGGTGGCGGCGATCAGGCCCTCCAGCGAGATGTAGGCCAGCGAGTCGGCGCCGATGGACGCACGGATCTCCTCCACCGAAAGTCCCCCGGCGATCAGCTCGGCCCGGGTGGCGAAGTCGATGCCGTAGAAGCACGGCCAGGAAACCGGCGGGGAGGAGATCCGCACGTGCACCTCCCGCGCCCCGGCCTCGCGCAGCATCCGTACCAGCGCCCGTTGGGTGTTCCCGCGCACGATCGAGTCGTCGACGACGACCAGCCGCCTGCCCGCGATCACCTCCCGCAGCGGGTTGAGCTTCAGCCGGATGCCCAACTGCCGGATCGTCTGCGAGGGCTGAATGAACGTCCGTCCGACGTAGGAGTTCTTCACCAGCCCCTGCGCATAGGGGATGCCGGACTCCTGCGCGAAGCCGATCGCGGCTGGCGTCCCCGACTCCGGGGTGGCGATCACCAGGTCCGCGGTGGCCGGTGCCTCGCGGGCCAACCGTCGGCCCATCTCGACGCGGGCGGCGTGGACGTTGCGGCCGGAGATCTCGGTGTCCGGTCGGGCCAGGTAGACGTACTCGAACACGCAGCCGGCCGGCTCGGCCTCCGCGAAGCGGTTGGTGCGCAGGCCCGCCTCGTCGATGGCGATCAGCTCGCCCGGCTCGACCTCCCGCACCCGGGCGGCGCCGACGATGTCCAGCGCGGCGGTCTCGGAGGCGATCACCCAACCGCGTTCCAGCCGCCCGAGCACCAGCGGCCGAACGCCCTGCGGATCCCGGGCGGCGTAGAGCGTCGACTCGTCCATCATCACGAACGAGTACGCACCCCGCAGCTGCGGCAGCAGGTCCAGCGCCGCGGACTCCAGGTTCCGGCTCGGGTGGCAGGCGAGCAGCTCGGTGACCAGATCGGTGTCGGTGGACGCGGATTGCCCGCCCTGCCGGCGCAGCCGCTCGCGGTCGAGGTTGCAGGCGTTGGCCGCGAGCCTGGCCAGCTCGCCGGTATTGGTGAGATTGCCGTTGTGCGCGACCGCGGCCGATCCGGTCGGGGTGGAGCGAAACGTGGGTTGGGCGTTCTCCCAGCGCGAGCCGCCGGTGGTCGAGTAGCGGGTGTGCCCGATCGCGAGGTGCCCGCGCAGCGAGTTCAGCGTCGCCTCGTCGAAGACCTGCGGCACCAGGCCCATGTCCTTGTAGACCACGACGGAGGATCCGTTGCCCACCGCGATACCGGCCGACTCCTGGCCCCGGTGCTGCAGCGCATACAGACCGAAGTAGGTGAGCTTGGCGACCTCCTCACCCGGGGCCCAGACCCCGAACACGCCACAGGAATCGCGGGGACCCTTCTCGTCGGGCAAAAGGTCCAGCGAGAGCATGCCGTCGGGCCGGGCCACGGTTTGAAGTCTATTAGCGATGGACCAGGTCCGCCGGGTCGAGGGAGAGGGGCAGCGGATCACCCAGCCTGAGGACCTGGCCGGCGTGGGCCGACTCGAGACGGTAGGCGCCCTCGGACAGTCGACCGAAATGCGCCTCCGGACCGTCCGGACCCTCCGGGACGATCCGCAGGTACAACGGGACCCCGGCTTCGGCGTACAGCACCGACTTCATCACCCGGTCCATCCGGACCGAGCTCGGGCTTTCCACCTCCGCCACCAACAACACGTCGGAGGCGCCGACGTAGCGGGCACCGGCCGGGACCGACGCCGGCGTCACGACAACCAGGTCGGGCACCAGCAACCGAGCGGTGCTCAGCCTGACACCGAGATTATCCATCGCGATGGCGGCGGGCGGCGCGACTCGGGCGATCGCGTCACGCAGCCGGGCAACGATCAATCCATGTAGAAAGCCGGGCGGAGGCGTCACGTGCAGCGCGCCGTCGTACAACTCGTGGCGCATGCCGTCCTCGGGCAGCCCGAGAAAATCCTCGACGCTGTACGGCTCGGGGTGAACAACGACCATGCCTCCTCCTCGGCTCGGTTGGACCGAGTCTGGCATCGCCGCCGAACCCGTGCACCGCTCGCGGACTCGGTTGTGGATGCACGCCGGTTGTGGATGGGATTTCCGGCGGAGGTGCCCACGGCCCGTGGGTCAGGAGCGAGCGTTGCCCAGGGCGGCGAGGCCTTGATCCGCGGCCACCGCCGCCAATCGCCTGTCGTAGGTCCACAGCCGCGCGTGGCTCAGCAGTGCTGCGGCCAGCAGGTGGACGTCGACCCAACCCAGGCCGCGTCCAAACAGCCGCCGGGTCTCGATCAAAGCCAACACCTCGGCGTCGGAGGCCACCGAGGCACTCGGCAGGTTTCCGAGCAATCCCAGGACTTCTTGACGTCGATCGAGTCGAGAAAGCGACAACTCCCCGATCACCCACGGATGCGCCAGCACCCGATCGTGTCCGAGCAGGGCGGTCAGGCCGGGGTCACCAACCCTCAAATGCTCGATCCAGACCGAAGTGTCGACGAGGATCACGCGGGCGCGGTCCGGCGTCGGGGCGCCGATGCCAGACCAGGTTCGCTGCCGCCCAGGGCGGCCAACCGGCGGGCACTCTCCCGCTCGATCAGCGCCTGCAGCGCCTGACGCACCAGAACGCTCTTCTCATTCGTCCCGGTCAGGCGTTGCGCCTCGGCGACCAGATGGTCGTCCAGCGCCAGGGTGGTCCGCAATTTGACCTCCGGCATGTCGTCCAACATCAATTGATGATGATATCCGTGCCGGGCGGTGACAACAACTCCGCGGTGGCGGCCAAAACCGCCGGCCAGGCGAACGAGGTCGGGTCGATGAACTCGAAATGGCCCGCGCCGGGGAGCACGCGCAACCGGCACGGGTCGCCGGCGGCTCGGGCGGCCGCGGCGTAGGCGGCGGCGCAGGCGGGTGGCACCTGATCGTCGAGCTCGCCGTGCAGCAGGATCGTCGGGACCCCGGTGGGCAACAGCCGGGCCGGGTCGGCGGCGGCGTATTCGATCGGCCCGGCGTCGGGTCCGAGCAGCGCGTCGATCGCGCCGCCGCCGAGGTGGCGTTGACGGGCCCAGCCGAGGTCGGCGACCGCGCCGAGCGCCACTACGCCGCGCACCGGCGCCGGGGTGGGGCGGTGACCGGGCGCTTCGGTGGGCAGCCGGTGCCGACCGGCCGCCCACAGGGCCAGGTGGCCGCCGGCGGAGTGGCCGATCAGCACGACCCGCCCGGGGTCGACGAGATCACCGAGCAGGCCCGGCACCGCATCCACGCCGGCGGCGATGTCGGCGAAGGTCGTGGGCCACCCGCGGTCGGCACCGACCCGCTGATACTCCAGCGCCGCGGCGACGTATCCGGCGGTGGCCAGCGCGACGCACTGCGGCGCGGTGTGACCCCGGTCGTATTCGGCGCGCCAGAAGCCGCCGTGGACGACGACGACCAGCGGGTGCCCGCCGCCGTCCGGCGGGGCAATGAATTCCGCCACCTGATCGACGTGACTTCCGTAATGAACCTGACCATGCCTCAGCTGACTACCCATCAGCACAGCTTGAAATGGCAAACTCATCCGCCGACCAGCCCAACGACCCTTGCACAGCTCAACGTGAGCATTTAGAACCCAATCATGATTGCCACTCGGATCGCCGTTGCCGCTGCCCTCACCGCGTTGCTGTCCGCCCCGGCCGCGGCTCAAGCCGTGGACCAGCCACCCGGCGTCGGCCACTGCCGGGGCGAGGTGAAACCGATCAGGACCGAGCCGAACCGCGGCGCGGACAAGACGTCCACCAAGTCGCCCACCGACGCTGACCGCGGCGGCAACAACCAGACGATCACCACAGGCGTGACCATCCACTGCAAGTAGACCGGGCGGCCATCCCCGCCCGCTGCGCGTGAAATTCTCACCGATTGCAGCCGGGAAATTCAATCTGCTCCGGTTAGGAATTTCGTGCTCGCCACTCACGATGCCCGTAACGCCGCCTGCAAGTAGTGGGTAGCCGCATTCGGCTGCGTTCGCCGATTAAGAATGCACTGGCGGCCGCGCGCAATTTGCAGGTGCGGAGAGGTCGGAATTCAGCTCGCCCACCCGCCCGTACACGCCGACGACGATTCCACAAGCATCAATGAGAAACCATTACCCGACGCATGCCGTGGCCTGCGTTGACGTCCTTCCGGGCGCCCTCTATACAAACAGGCATCCGCCGCGCATGTATCCCCTCCGGGTGTGGCGTCAAACCTCCGAGAAAGGAAACCGTCCATGCCCAAATTGCTGATCGCCGCGGGCCTTGCTGCCTCGACCGCGGCCGCCATGATCGCGGTGCCCGGGACAGCCCACGCCACGGCCGTACGGACAATGAAGTTGTGCATCAATTCCCCTGCAGGGGCCGCCACGGCGTCGACAATTAATGCCTCTCAGCAACCGACGACCGCTTCTAGCGGCATCCCCACGAACCTGACGTTCACCCAGACGGCCGCCCAGACGGCCACCGGGGGGACCTCATGTCAGGAGGCCCAAGAGGTAGAACCGGGCGAATGGATCGTTACCGCAGTGCCCGGCACCGCTCCGACACCCGGCTACCCGTGCTGCACCCAAAACCTTTCGATCCTCAGTTGGACGGTCACCGCCAACGACATGGTCGGCGGCGGCACCGGAAATACATACACCGACGTCGGTCCCTTCGCTCACGTCACGGTGCCCGCTGCCACCGACGGGACTGCAAAAGTCACGGTGAATGTCGGCTGAGACACCCGGCACTGGATCAAGTCACGAGTCGCCGTCGCCCGACCGTGCAATCTTGGGCGGCGGCGAGTCTCGCTTCCGAAACCGGTCCCATTTGCGAACCTGCGTGATCTCCAGCCGCCTATGGCAGCGCCGTCGAGCGCACCGGGACGCACATCGACAACATTTCGGTGTCCTCCGGGACCCTCGGTTGCACGGAGTTCGACAACGTTAAGGCCGGTGGCTGGTTCGTATCCGTGGTGTCCGACCAAGTCCCAGTGCCCGGATACCCCGGATCCACCGCCGCCGACCGCCTCGACCACTGGACGATTGAGACCAGCGACATGAGCGTGAGCGGGGAGGCCGAGGGGACGCACACCACGTCTCTCACCGACCCCGTCGCCCACTTCGATGTGCCGCTCGACCTGACCGCAGGCGTCGTCACCGTGACCGCGTTCATGGTCTGAGGACGCGTTCACCCCCGTTCGGAGCTCGGGCGAAGGTCTCGAAGATGACCGTGGCGGTCGGGTTGCCCGCGCTCAGGTTGAGGATGGCCGCCCTCACCGAATCCGGTCTTGCCGCCCTTGGATCACCACGAACCTGCCCACCTCGGCCTTGAAGTCGCAGGGCTCGAAGAGACAGGCGCCCCGCGGCGCAGACGGTTCAGCCCGGGGACTGGACTCATCTCCTCCGGTCCCCGGGCTGATTTGCTCGGGACAATCCGATTAGCTCATCGCGGCATGTTCACCGCGACCCGTTGGGCTCAGGCGAAGGGGATGAAGTCCACCGTGCAGGTCGGGTTGGCCTTCGAGAGGTTGCAGACGGCCGGGCCCTCGCCGAAGCCGGACTTGCCGTCCTGGATCACCACGAACCTGCCCACCTCGGTCTTGAAGTCGCAGGGCTCGAAGACGAACGCTGCGCCGCAGCGGTGCTCCCAGTTCTGCAGTTGGACGGTGATCGCCTCTTCGGCAAGGCCGTTGCCGGTGGCCTTCCACGGGGCCGCGACCTTCTCGACTTTGCAGGTGTCGCCATCCAGCCTGTCGTCGATCTGTCCGGTCAGCGAGCCGAGGATCGCGAAGTCCTGCTTGGTGCTGGTGTCGTTGCACAGGTTGATAGTGGTGGTGTCCTCGGGCAGTGCGGCGTCGGCGGTGCCGGCCACACCAAACGGAATGAGCGCCGCAATCGACGCTGCGATCGCCATACCCTTGCGCATGGAATGTCCCTTCAGACGAATCTCGTTCCGATCGCTCCGGATTGGTCTTCCGGGGCATAGACGCGGCGCGTCCTTGTGAGAGGTTTATAGATGACCCCGGTCGGGGTCAACGAATAACACGCGAATGGAGTATCGCGTTCGTCTCGGTCCGGAAATCGCCGAATCCGGCCGCTCGTGAAATTCTCACGCCGAATTGCGCCCTAATTCATCGGCAGCAGCCCGGAGAGGTCGGCCGCGGCGCCCGAGGCGTGCACCGATCCCCCCGCCACCGCATCGTCCCAGGTCAGCGCCCCAACGACCAGGGCCAACCAGGTCGCCGCGTCGGTCTCGACGACGTTGGGCGGCGTGCCCCTGGTGTGCCACACGCCCTTGATGCATTGGACCGCGCCGTATGGTGGGACCCGCACCTCCACCGCCCGGCCGGGATGACGAATGCCGAATTCCTCGAGTGAAAAACGCACGGCCGTGCCAACAATTTCGACTGATGCGACATCGTGCGCCCGGGCCCAGGCGGCAAGTGCGGCGCGCCCGGCCCCGATATCGATACGACGCCGCGGCGGCAATTCGAAACTCCGGAGGCATCAGCCGAGGGCGGCGGACAGGGTGCCGCCGTGCGCCGCCGCCAGCTCGTCCAGGCCAACCTCGAAGCTGCCGGTCACCTCCAACGCCGAGCCCCCGGTGATGCCGAGGGCCGCGACCGGAACCCCATGGTGCGCCGCCAGTGCGCGCACCCGGTCGAGCTGTGCCGGCGCGACGCTCACCACTGCCCGCGCGGCGGATTCCGAGAACAGCTCCATGAACACCTCGCCCGGCAGCTCGACCCGGGCACCGATGCCTCGCCGCAGGCAGCACTCGGCCAGTGCCTGGGCCAGGCCGCCGTCGGAGAGGTCGTGGGCCGAACTAATAAGGCCCGCCGCGGCGCCCGCAGCCAGCACCCGCGCGAGCGCCCGCTCCGCGGCCAGGTCGACGCGGGGCGGCCGGCCGCCGAGGTGACCGTGCATCACGTGAGCCCACTCCGAGCCGTCGAGCTCCGCCCGGGTCCGACCGAGCAGCAGGATCACCTCGCCGGGTACGGAAAAGCCCATCGGCATCCGCCGGGTGCCGTCCTCTAGCACGCCGAGCACCCCGACGACCGGGGTCGGCAGGATCGCCGTCGAACCGGTCTGGTTGTAGAAGCTGACGTTGCCGCCGGTGACCGGGACGCCAAGTTCCCGGCAGCCGTCGGCCAGGCCGCGCACGGCCTCGGCGAACTGCCACATGACCGCCGGGTCCTCCGGGGAGCCGAAGTTCAGGCAGTCGGTGACGGCCAACGGCCGGGCGCCCGTGGCGGCGACGTTGCGATAGGCCTCGGCCAGCGCCAACTGCGCCCCCGCGTACGGGTCGAGGCGGACGAATCGGGCGTTGCAGTCGGTGGACAGCGCGATGCCGAGGTTGCTGTGCTCATCGATGCGCACCACGCCGGCGTCGTCGGGTGAGGCCAGCACGGTATTGCCCAGCACGTAACGGTCGTACTGGGCGGTGACCCAGCCGCGGTCGCACAGGTTCGGCGAGCCGACCATCCGCAGCAGCGTCTCGCGCAGCTCGGGGCCGGTCCGCGGGCGCGTCAGGTTGGTCGCCGAGTCGGCATTCAGCGCGTCCTGGTCGGCCGGTCGGGTGAACGGCCGGTGGTAGACAGGTCCCTGGTGGGCCACCGTGGCGGGCGGCACGTCGACCACCGTCTCGCCGCGCCACTCGACGGTGAGCCGCCCGGAGTCGTTGACCTCGCCGATCACGATCGCCTCAACGTCCCATTTCTGACATATCGTCAGGAACGCCTCCACGTCGCCCGGCGCGACGATCGCGCACATTCGCTCCTGCGACTCGCTCATCAGGATCTCCTCGGGCGCGAGCGTGGGGTCGCGCAGCGGCACCCGGTCGAGGACCACGTGCATGCCACCCGCGCCGGCCGAGGCCAACTCGGTGGTGGCGCAGGACAGGCCGGCTCCGCCCAGGTCCTGGATCCCGACCACCAGGTCGGCGGCGAAGATCTCCAGACAGCACTCGATGAGGACCTTCTCCGCGAACGGGTCACCCACCTGAACGCTGGGCCGCTTGGAGGGCTTGTCGTCGGCGAACGCCTCCGAGGCCAGCACCGACACCCCGCCGATGCCGTCCCCGCCGGTGCGCGCCCCGAACAGGATCACCCGATTGCCCGGGCCGGAGGCCCGCGCCAGCTTGATGTCGGAGTGCCGCATCACGCCAACGCACAGTGCGTTCACCAACGGGTTGCCGAGATAGCTTTCGTCGAAGACCACCTCGCCGCCGATGTTCGGCAACCCCAGGCAGTTGCCGTACCCCCCGATGCCGGCCACCACCGCGGGCAGCACCCGGGCAGTGTCCGGTGCGTCGAGCGGTCCGAAGCGCAGCGGGTCCATCACCGCGACCGGGCGCGCGCCCATGGTCAGAATGTCGCGCACGATTCCCCCGATGCCGGTCGCCGCGCCCTGGTAGGGCTCCACGAATGACGGGTGGTTGTGCGACTCGATCTTGAAGGTCACCGCGTAGCCCTGGCCGACGTCGACCACGCCCGCGTTCTCCCCCATCCCGACCAGCAGGACTTCGCCCTCGGGTGCCTTCTCCGCGAACTGCCGCAGGTGGACCTTCGAGGACTTGTACGAGCAGTGCTCGCTCCACATCACCGAGTACATCGCCAGCTCGCAGCTGGTCGGTCGCCGGCCGAGGATCTCGCGGATGCGGGCATATTCGTCGCCCCGCAGCCCCAGTTGTTCCCAGGGTTGTTCGGCGCCGGGATCCTTCGCGGCCAGCTCGACGGTGTCGATCATGACTTGACCAGCGCGTGCAGGACGGAGGTGAAGATCGCCAGGCCGTCGGTGCCGGGGCCGGTCAATGCCTCGATGGCGTGCTCGGGGTGCGGCATCAGCCCCACCACGTTGCCGGCCGCGTTGCGGATGCCCGCGATGTCGGCGGTCGAGCCGTTCGGGTTGCCCCCGGCGTAGCGGAACACCACCCGGTTGGAGGCCTCGAGCATCGACAGCGTCGCCTCGTCCGCGATGTAGCGGCCCTCGCCGTTCTTGACCGGCACCACGATTTGCTGACCCGGCCTCAGATCGCCAGTCCACGGGGTGTCCGTGCACTCGACCCGCAACGCCTGGTCGCGGCAGATGAACCGCTGATGGTTGTTGCGCACCAACGCCCCCGGCAGCAGGTGCGACTCGCACAGCACCTGAAAGCCGTTGCAGATCCCCAGCACGGGCAGCCCGTCGGCGGCCGCCGCGATCACCGCGTCCATCACCGGCGAGAACCGGGCTATGGCCCCGCAGCGAAGGTAGTCACCGTAGGAGAAGCCGCCCGGAAGCACGACCGCGTCCACGCCGTCCAGATCTGCGGCGCGATGCCACAGCGCCACCGGCTCCCCGCCCGCCAGCCGCACGGCCCGGGCCGCGTCCCGGTCGTCGAGCGATCCGGGGAACGTGACCACCCCCACCCGCGCCGTCACGCCGGCTTCTCGACGTGGACCCGGAACTCCTCGATGACGGTGTTGGCCAGCAGCGTCTCGGCCATGCGGTGCAGCGCCCCCTCGTCGAGCGGGCCGACGACGTCGAGCTCGAATCGCTTGCCCTGCCGCACCGCGGTGACCGAGTCGAAACCCAGTCGGGACAGGGCCTTGCAGATCGCCTGGCCCTGCGGGTCGAGCAGTTCGGCCTTGGGCATGACGTCGACCACGACGCGGGCGGCGGGCTGCGTCACGATTCCCCCTGAAAGAATGGCGGCGACATCTGATTTCGCAGGCTACCGCCACCCGGGGATTGAGCCGGGCAGCGGTCGGGACGGGGACTTCTCGTGAAGCTGTTGGTGACCGGCGGTGCCGGTTACATCGGGAGCGTGGTGAGCGCGCTGCTGGTCGAGGCCCGGCACTCGGTGGTGGTCGTGGACGACCTGTCCACCGGCCACGCCGACGCGGTCCCCCGAGGTGCGGAGCTGATCAAGGCCCGGGTCCAGGACGCAGTGGAATTCCTCGATCCCTCCTTCGACGCGGTGCTGCATTTCGCGGCCCGCTCATTGGTCGGCGAGTCCGTTACCCGCCCCGAGCTGTATTGGCACAACAACGTGGGCGGCACGCTGGCGCTGCTGGACGCCATGCGGGCGGTCGGAGTCCACCAGATCGTTTTCTCATCGACCGCGGCCACCTACGGCGAGCCGGAGCAGATGCCGATCACGGAGGACACCCCGGCCCGCCCGACCAACCCCTACGGGATGAGCAAACTGACCGTGGACACGATGCTCGGCACCGAGTGCTCCGCCCACGGCCTGGGAGCGATCAGCCTGCGCTACTTCAACGTTGCCGGGGCCCGCGGCGAGCTGGGTGAACGGCACGACCCGGAGACGCACCTGATCCCGAATCTGCTCAAGGTCGCGACCGGGGAGGTCGAGTACGCCAGCGTGTTCGGCACCGACTACCCGACCCGCGATGGCACCGCGGTCCGTGACTACCTGCACGTGATCGACCTTGCCGACGCCCACGTCCGGGCGCTGGACGCGATCACGTCGGGCGTGCACCGGATCTACAACCTGGGCAGCGGCACCGGTTACACGGTGCGCGAGGTGCTCGAGGCCGTGCGGCTGGCGACGGGCCACCCGATCCCCGCCGTCGATGCGCCGCGACGGCTCGGGGACCCGGCGTCCCTAATCGCCTCGAACGCCCGGGCGGCGAGCGAGCTCGGCTGGCGGCCGACACGGGGCATCGAGGTCATGGCCGCCGACGCCTGGGCCTTCGCCCTGGCGTCGTCGAAGACCACCAGCTAGACGCAGAGGGTGCTGAGCAGCCGCCCGGCGGCCACGCGCCCGGCGGGCAACGGCTCCACCCAGATGATCGGCGCGGGCGCGCCCTGACCGATCCGCCGCCAGTCCAGCATCATGCGGCGCAGCGCCTCGACGGTCCGCGGCAAGTCGGCGGCGCGGGGCACCACGGTGACCACCCGCCCGGGACCGGCCAGGCCCATCACCTCGCCGGCGTTGAACACCGTGCGCAGGCACTCCGCCACGTCCGAGATGCGCAATGCGTTGTCCCACGGATTTCCCGCCTCCGCGACCACGGCCAACTCCACGACCACCAGCGCGTGGGTCTCCGAGGGTGAGAAGCCGTGCCGGTGGCCCTCCGCGTACATCTCCGCCAATCGGGCCTCGACGTGCACCGCGGTGCCCAACCCGGTACGCGGGTTCACGCACCCGGCCGCCTCGATGCGCGCCTGAGCAGCCTCCGCCCAGGCGATCGCGACGCCGCGGACCGTGGCGAACGACGGGGTGCCCAGCCGTGCGGCGGCGAACAGCGCGCCCAGGTCGTCGACGGTCTCGACCATCGACGCGCCCGCCGCCGCCCGCGCTCGCGCCAACGCCGCGCACGCGGTGACGTGGTCCCCGTCATCGAGCACGGCCTCCACGACCGTCTCAACCTCAGGCACCCACCACGCTCCGGGCGTCGCCCACCCGGCCGCGAGCGACGCGGTGCACCACTGATCGATCAAGCGGGCGGTGAGCTGATCGCAGCTGCGGCGCGGCGCGGGCAGGAGCTCGGCGGCCGCAGTGGCTGCCGGACCAGCTTGGGGGCCCCGCGAGTGACGTCTCCAGGGCCAACCAAATCTCGACCCCGGCATGACCGACCCCTTTCGTCCCTGCCGGCAACGGTACGACGTCGGGCGCCCGAACCGGTGCAAACACGACAGGAGATTCCCGGCTGTAAACAACCGACAGCATTGGGAAACGCCATTCGTCACAACCATCACGGGCACTTTGCTATTTCCCCTGACGACCGCCCGGGGGGCGCCTACGCTCAGTTACATCAAGGGGGAATTGATCACTTGTAGTACCGACGGGCGGTCGGTCGGGGTCGCGGGCTACCTGGCCCGCTGGGCGGAAAACGGTGAGTAACCATGGCGACCGAAACATCCCTGCCAAGCCAATCGGCTCCCGGCGACGGAGCCTTGATAGCCGCCGCCCGCCACGGCGATGAGCCGGCGTTCCTGTCACTGATTGCGCGCCACACGGACGCCGGCGCGCGGCTGGCCCGCAAGTTGGCCCCGACGGCTCCGACCGACCTGCTCACCGAGGCCATCGAGGCGGTAGCCGCCGGCCTGCGCGCCGGGACGGGCCCGCGGCTGGCATTCCGACCCCATCTGTTGACCGCGGTGCATCGGGCCCACGCCGAGCGCGGCAAGTCCAACGGCCGGGTGCACGCGGTCGAGCCCGCCACCGGTCCGATCCTGGTCGATTCCGTGATCGATGCCCGGCTGCTCGCCGCGGCCGCTCGGGCCTACCGCGGGCTGCCGGAGAGCCAGCAAGTGGCCCTCTGGCACACCGAGGTGGACGGTGAGCCGCTGCTCGACACCGGCGCCCTCCTCGGCGTCTCCGGAACCGAGGTGGCCGAGCTGGCCTTCGCGGGCCGTGAAGCGCTGCGTGCGGCGCTGCTCGACCCGCATCTGGAGAAGATCACGACCGGTCCGTGCCGGTGGACCACCGACCGGCTCGGCGCCCACGTGCGTGGTCGGCTCAGCACCGCCGACGCCCAGAAGGTGGTCACCCACCTCGAGCACTGCGCCTCCTGCCGGGCGATGCTGCCCGCGGTGCACGCGATTGAGATCGAGCTGCGGGCACTGGTCGCGCTGATCGTGCTCGGCACGGCCGCCGGGCCGTACCTGGGTGTGGAAACCACCGCCGCGGCGCGGCGCCGGGCCGGCGCGGGTGCGGTGCTGGTTCGAGCCCCCGGATACGTGCTCGCGCACGGGAAGGCGATCGCGGTGGTCGGCCTGGGAGCCGCGCTGATGGTGGCCGGACTCGTGGGCGGCCTGCGCATGCTCGACGACGACGGGAGCACCGCCACCGCCCGAGGCCCGGCCACCTTCACGATGGTCCCGGAGCAGGCGAAGACCACCGACGTCGGGCAGGTCGAGGTGGCGGCCGCGGGTTCCGGTGTGGGTTACGGCCTGAGCGAGAACAACGCGGCCGCCGCGGGCCGGGCGCCGGGTTCGGCCACGCCCCCGCAGCCGCGGCCATTGCTGGCCTCCTCGGGGTCCATCACATGCTGCTGGGGCTCCACCTCGCACCCGGCCCCCAAGGACCCGGCAAAGCCGGCCGGCGACGTCGTCCACCTGGGCGTGGCCGACCTGAGGATCACACCCGATGGCGGCATGCTCGGAATCGATTCGCTGCCGGGGATCTCGGTCGATCCGCCGAGCTGGGTGGACCACTGGGTGGACTAGTGGTCCACCAGCGCGTCAGGTGAGTTTCGCCAGCCGCTCGAACATCGGCTCCAAGCGGGTCACGAACCGCTCCGGCCGGCAGACCTCGTCCAGGCGGGCCTCGTCCAGGGCTCGGCCATCCGCGGCGGCCCGGCTGCGCAACGTCTGACGGAACGGCGTCCCGCTCTGCCAGGTCTCCATCGCGGCGGCCTGCACCAGCGTGTAGGCGTCCTCGCGCGACAGCCCCGCCTCGACCAGCTCCAACAGGACGGCCGAGGTGTAGATCAGGCCGCCGGTGACGTCCAGGTTGGCCCGCATCCGCTCGACGTCCACCACCAGTCCGGACATCAGACGATCCGTCAGATGCACCAGGTAGTCGGTTCCGATGGCCGCGTCGGGCAACGCGATCCGCTCCACGGACGAGTGCGAGATGTCGCGCTCGTGCCACAACGGGATCCCCTCCAGCACGGGGGTGACCTGGGCGCGGACGATCCGGGCGAGCCCGCAAATGCGTTCGGACATGATCGGGTTCTTCTTGTGCGGCATCGCCGAGGAGCCCTTCTGCCCCGCGCCGAACGGCTCCCACAGCTCCCGCACCTCCGTGCGCTGGCCGTGCCGAACCTCAAGCGCAATCGCCTCGCAGACGGTGGCGAGTATCGCCAGCGCGGCGATCCACTCGGAGATGCCGTCGCGCAGGACCACCTGGGTGGAGACGTCCGCGGGGCGCAGACCCAGCGCCGCGGCGACGTGCGTCTCGACGGCCGGGTCAATGTTGGAGTAGGTGCCGACCGCGCCGGAGATCGCGATCACCGCGACGGCCTCCCTGGCGCGTCGCAGCCGGTCCCGCGAGCGGGCCATGCCGAACGCGAAGTCGGCGACCCGGTGGCCCCACACATCGGGTTCGCCGTGAATGCCATGCGTGCGGCCCGGCCGCAGAGTGTGACGGTGCATCAGCGCGTGTTCCCGCAGCGTGGCGACCAACCGATCCGCCTTCTCGAGCAGGATGTCGGAGGCCTCGACCAGTTGCAGGCCGAGTCCGGTGTCGAGCAGGTCGGAGGAAGTCATCCCGAAGTGCACGTACGCGGCGGCCTCGCGCGGCACCGTGTTGTCCGCCCAGGCGGTCAGGAACGCGATCACGTCGTGTTGGGTCACGGCCTCGATCGCGGCGACTGCCTCCGGGGTGGGCGGTGGCGCGTTGCGAACCGGTTCGACGGCCTCGGGCGGGACGACGCCGGCCGCCGCCTGCGCCTCGAGCACGAGCGTCTCCACCCGGCACCACAGCTCGTAGCGGTGGGCCTCGCTCCAGACCCGGCCCATCTCGGGCAGGGTGTACCGCTCGATCATTCCGGGCTCATCTCCCGTTCGGCCGTGACCACTCCGACCCTACAAACTGCCGGGGGCGCTGATCTCGTTGCGCACCGCGGCCAACGCGATGTCGGTGCGGTGGTGCGATCCGGGGAGCCGGACGACGTCGACGGCCCGGTAGGCGCGGTCGCGGGCCGCGGCCAGGTCGGGACCGGAGGCGGTCACGCAAAGCACGCGGCCCCCGCTGCTGACCACCTCGCCCGCGGCGTCGCGGGTGGTACCCGCGTGAATCACCTGCACGCCCGGGATCGCCGCGGCGGCATCCAGGCCACCGATCACGTCACCCGTCCGGGGCCGGCCGGGGTAACCCGCGGCCGCCACCACCACCGTGACTGACGCCCCATCAGACCACGCCAACGGCTCGGTCCCCTCCAGCGTCCCCGTTGCGGTGGCGTACAGCAGCCCGGCCAACGGGTTGCGCAGTAGAGCCAGCACAACCTGGGTCTCGGGATCGCCGAAGCGGGCGTTGAACTCCACCACGCGCAATCCCCGCGACGTCAGCGCCAGCCCCGCATAGAGCAGTCCGCTGAACGGGGTGCCCGATCGCCGCAGCTGGTCGACGGTGGGCTGGAGCACCCGGGCGTGGACCTCCTCGAGCAGGCCGGAGGGCGCCCAGGGCAGTGGGCTGTAGGCGCCCATACCACCCGTGTTGGGCCCCGAGTCGCCGTCACCCACGCGCTTGAAGTCCTGCGCGGGCGCCAGCGCGCGCACGGTCCGGCCATCGGTGAGCGCGAATACCGAGACCTCCGGGCCGTCGAGGTACTCCTCGATCAGAACCCGTCCGGCGCAGCTTTTCGCATGTGACAGTGCGATCTGACGGTCCGTCGTGACCACGACGCCCTTGCCCGCGGCCAGCCCGTCGTCCTTCACAACGTACGGCGGACCGAACGATTCCAGCGCGTCGGCGACCTGCTCGACGTTGTCGCAGACGCGGGCCATCGCGGTCGGGACGTCGGCGGCCGCCATGACCTGTTTCGCGAACGCCTTGGAACCCTCCAGCCTCGCGGCCGCGGCGGACGGGCCGAAACAGCCGATGCCGCGCGCCCGCACCGCGTCAGCCCCGCCGGCCACCAGCGGACCCTCGGGTCCGATGACCACCAGATCCGCCGCCAGAGCCTCGGCGAGGTCGGCCACCGCTCGGGGATCGACCGGGTCAACGGCATGCAGCCGCGCGACCGCGGCGATACCCGCGTTGCCCGGTGCGCAGTGCAGGTCGGTCACCGACGGGTCGCGGGCGAACCCCAGGCACAACGCATGCTCGCGGCCACCGCCGCCGATCACCAGCACCCTCACGACCGGCGAGCCTAATCGGCGCACCCGGGCCGCCGGCCGGGGCGGCCGCCTCAGGGAACCAGCGAGCGGATCACGACGGTCTGGTCCCGGCCGGGCCCGACCCCGATCGCCGAGATCGGCGCGCCGGACATCGCCTCCAACGCCTCCACGTAGGACCGGGCGTTCTTCGGCAGGTCGGAGATCCGGCGCAAGCCGCTGATGTCCTCGGTCCAGCCGGGGAAGGTCTCGTAGACCGGGACGGCGTGGAAGAAATCGCTTTGGCTGGCGGGCAGCTCGGTGTGCCGCACGCCCTCGACGTCGTAGGCGACGCACACCGGTATCTCCGGCAGGCCGGTGAGCACGTCGAGCTTGGTCAGGAAGAAATCCGTCAGCCCGTTCACCCGACTGGCGTAGCGGGCGATGACCGCGTCGAACCAGCCGCAGCGGCGGTCCCGGCCGGTGGTCGTCCCGCGTTCGGCGCCGACGCGACGCAGGAACTCGCCGTGCTCGTCGTGCAGTTCGGTGGGGAATGGGCCGGACCCCACCCGGGTGGTGTAGGCCTTGAGAATCCCGCACACGCGGTCTATGCGCGTCGGTCCGATGCCCGAGCCCGCGCAGGCCCCGCCGGCCGTCGGGTTCGATGAGGTCACGAACGGATAGGTGCCGTGGTCGACGTCGAGCAGGGTGCCCTGCGAGCCCTCCAGACAGACCAGCTTGCCCGCGTCGAGGGCGGCGTTGAGCACCAGCGAGGTGTCGGTCACGTGCGGCCGCAGGGTGTCGGCCAACGGCAGGAACTGTTCGGCGACCTCGTCGACGGTGATCGCGCGCCGGTTGTAGATCTTCACCAGCAGGTGGTTCTTGTCCTCCAGCGCGCCCTCGAGCTTCTGGCGCAGGATCTTCTCGTCGAAGAGGTCCTGCACCCGCACGCCGATGCGGTGGACCTTGTCCGCGTAGGTCGGACCGATTCCGCGACCGGTGGTGCCGATCTTGTTGCGGCCGAGAAAGCGTTCCCGGGTCTTGTCCAACGTGGTGTGGTACGGGGTGATCAGGTGCGCGTTGTTGGAGATCAGCAGCCGGGAGGTGTCGACGCCGCGTTCTCCAAGCGCGGCGATCTCCCACAGCAGCGCGCTCGGGTCGATCACCACGCCATTGCCGATCACCGGTATGCATCCCGGGGTCAGGATGCCCGAGGGCAACAGGTGCAGCGCATACGACTGATCGCCGATGACCACCGTGTGCCCGGCGTTGTTGCCCCCCTGGTAGCGGACGACGTAGTCGACCGCCGAGCCGAGCAGATCGGTGGCCTTGCCTTTGCCCTCGTCACCCCACTGGGCACCGACAAGCACGATCGCGGGCATCGCCCCCGGGCCACCCTTCACCTGCGGACGGGACAGCCGATCAGGGTACGCCCCCGAGCGGCCGTTTTGCCTCCAGGTGCGGCCGTGGGCCGTCCGCCCCGGTGCCGGCGCGGGTCAGAGGGCGGCCAGCGCGTCGGCCGCCGTCGGGCTCGACTCGAACAGGAAGCGCACGCACCGGGCGGCCTCGTCGGTCTCATCGATCGCGGCGGCGGCGCGACCCAGCCCGTGCAGGGCACGCAGGAAGCCCCGGTTCGGGGGGTGCTCCCACGGCACCGGGCCGTGTCCGTGCCAACCACTGCGCCGCAGGGCGTCCAACCCTCGGTGATAGCCGGTACGGGCGTAGGCGTAGGACTCGATGACCGCCCCGCGGGCCCACGCGGCATCGGCCAACGCGGCCCACGCCGCGGAATACGCGGGGTATCGCGCCGCGACCAGGGCCGGATCGACGCCGGACTCCAGCATCGCCCGGGGCTCCGCCTCGTCCGGAAGGCGCGTCGGGGGTGGGCCGGCTAGTAGATTCTCGTGCTGCGTCATGGCCGTCATCCTGCCGAGTCGATAAGCGGCGGTGTGAGGGAGGCAGATCGTGTCCGGGAGGTCAACCGCGGACGAGGCCGTGACCGACGCCCGGGGACGCGCCCGCTACGAGTTGCATCTGGACGGCCGACTGGTCGGGTTCTGCGAGTACGCGCCGCGGCCGGGTCGGCTCGAGTTCCGCCACGTCGAGGTCGATCCGGAGCTCCGCGGGCGGGGCCTGGCCACTCGCCTGGTCCGGGCCGCACTCTCCGATGTCCGGATGCGGGGCGGGCTGGTGGAACCGACGTGCCCGTTCGTGCGGCACGTCCTGGGTCGCAACCCGGAGTTCTCCGAGGTGATTTTCAGCGCACCCGTTGATCCGCTGACGAAGGGCCTGAAGCGTACCTGACGGATAGTCATATTGCTGTTGAGGCTACTAATTCGTTCAGTTTGGTGACCGTGTTCCAGTTGCGGATGGTGGCGGCGGGATCGCGGGCCAGGTACCCGGCCAAGCGACTGCGGCCGAACCCGTCCGGGGTGTGCAGGTACACCGTGCCCGAGACGATCCGCACGCGGTCACCGCTGCCCGCCGCGGCCTGCCGCTGCGCTGCGGCGTCGATTGCGGCCGTCTCGGCGGTCGAACGCGACCCGGCCCGAAACACAACGTGCATTCGTTTCGGATCCGGCGCTCCGGGAAACGGGTTGCGCCTCACGATCCCGGCCAGCTGCGCCGCGGTGAGCACCACCACGGCAGTCCGCAGCCCGGTCCGCGCCTCGATCGCCGCCTCCAGGGCCCCCGCACTATCGGGACGACCACCGGCGAACAGCAAGTTGCCGCTGCGCAGATACGTGACCACGTCGCGCAGGCCCAATTCCGTGGCCAATTCCCGGAGCAGCCCCATGTCCAGCTGGTTGCGGGGCCCGACGTTGACCCCGCGCAGCAGGGCGACGTGGGAGCGCACGCCGACCATTGTGATCCGCCGGGATCCCCGTGGGTCCCGCCGGAACCCCTGCAAATTAGGACAATCCGGCCGACACGCCGTGTCGGAGTGGGCGCGCAACGGCTCGTCACTCGGGCGTCACCGGCCGGTAACCCCGGCCGATTAGCGTCGGGGCGAACCGGTCGCGAGGCCGGGGAGATCGGCGGCGCGCCACCGGGACTGGCGGCGCCGTCGAACGGAGGGACCCGGTCGCGAGGCCGGGGGAGATCGGCGGCGCGCCACCGGGACTGGCGGCGCCGTCGAACGGAGGGACCCGGTCGCGAGGCCGGGCGAGATCGGCGGCGCGCCACCGGGACTGGCGGCGCCGTCGAACGGAGGGACCCGGTCGCGAGGCCGGGGGAGATCGGCGGCGCGCCACCGGGACTGGCGGCGCC
>Ga0157362_1000169_pt1 | contig 20011 bp, 20 predicted proteins | sample AttlaeALBM3_FD_111480 | JGI IMG/M metagenome (GOLD analysis project Ga0157362, IMG submission 111480) | Fungus gardens microbial communities from leaf cutter ant in Ribeirão Preto, State of São Paulo, Brazil - Atta laevigata ALBM3 | ecosystem: Host-associated > Fungi > Mycelium > Unclassified ... | reverse complement strand
GTTTTTCCGTTCCATCGCCAATCGGGCAAAAGAAGAAGTCTTGGTATTTGTTATCAAAATACTTTTTTTGGAGCGCCGTCAGCGGCGCTGTCTCGGTCGCCCCATTTACCTTTTCCCCGACAATATAGCTTTTATTTTTGAAGAAGTCGTTGATTAGGTGTATGCCGGTTTGCTCCTCGCCTTTCCAAAAAACGCGCCAAAAGGTTTTTGTCCCGCCATCTATAAAATCAAAACTATCTAAAAGGGTCAGCGCGTCCTCATAAGTTAAAACCGAAGGGAGAAGATTAGCGAGGCTGTTTATATCGCCCGCCCGCGCGATTATTTCGGGGATTTGTGGGATATTGCTTTCGAGTAAATCCTGCTTTAATTCTGCTTCATTTCCCGGCGGCGCTGCTTGCGCTTTTGCGAAAACGCCGCTAAGATTTTTCGGGTGGAGCGCAGCATAATCATTCCAGTCCGAGCCGTCTTCTTCTTTCCGAAACGGCGGCGCAGCGTAAAACCCGTCCGCCGCCGCCGCTGCTATCATTCCCTCTTTTAGCCCGACATTATTGGCTTTTTTGTGGTCATTATCGCAAGCGATAATGATTTTGCCCTTACCTTTTAGCGCTTCCGCGACCGGTAAAAGATTGCCGGCGTTGAAGGCCACTAAAATCGGGACGCCAAGAGCCTCGTAAAGTGTGGCAGCCGTAGCGAAGCCTTCCGCGATAATATGGGTTTGGCCGGCTTCCCCGCCGATAAGCGTGGACGAGCCTTTCATCGGCGTCCCGGTCAAAAAGCGCTTTTCGCCGTCATTCTTTATGATTTGGCCGCCGCTCAAAGCGCCGCCCGCGAAAATCGGGATAAAGAGGTCGCCTTTGCGGGCTTGTCCTAGCGGCTGGATAATCGTGCGGGCAATAGAACAGTGTTTAATATTTTTCCGCGCGAGATAGGGATTAAAATCCGTAAGGACGGAATAGGCTTCTTTAAGCAAGAGCGCAGCAGTAGCGGCGGCGGATTTTTGGCTTTCTAGTTTTAACTGAGCTAATTCGTCTTGCTGTTTTTGGAGTTCGGCGCGGCTGCGCTCAAAATCGGCAGCGGATATAGTAGAAGTTAGGGGATTATCCCCATCGCGGCGGTAAAAAGCCGTTTCGCCGGTCGCCCAATTTCGCCAATAGCCATAATAGATTCCTTTACTATCGGCTTTGGCTTGATAACTGCCATTGCGTTTACGCGGTTTATCCTGCGTAGCGATTCGATGGAATTTCCCATCGGGTAGGACGCCATTTTTTATGATAGCGCCTTGACTTAACAGGAAATTTTCAAAACCCGCCGACAAAAACCGAATCCGATAGTTTAGGAGTTAATATTTATTAACCTCTATTGTTGCCACTCACCCTTACGGGCTTTGGTTTGCGGGTTTTAAGCCCGCGCAGCTATCTCTGCTGAAGCGCACATATTTTTAATATAAATGCCGCGCGCTCCATTTATATCTCGATCCAGTATTATATTTTGTGAAGTTATTTTATCAGCGGAACCAATTTCAATCACTTCCCCCGTAACGGAATGGGTTTTGGTCGTGTAGCTTTCGTCCACAATCCTCAACCTTGTTCCCGTCTCAATGCATTTCTGTTCTAGCCTTGTTTTGAATTTGTAGAAGGACAGGTTCAGCATAGAGCGAACAGCTTTGCGATAAATAATTCGCGAAGCTTTTAAAACCATTTGGGAAGTCTCAAAAGACGGCAAGAGGATTTCACTGTAATGGCCGCAAAGATAGTTCGCGGCTTTGTAGTGTAGTTCCTTAATCTTGTCTTTGCGATTCCAATAAGCGCGGTCATAGGCCCTTTTGGTTTTGGCTTTATCCATAAAAAGACAAATATCCGTAATCCTATTTCCGCTTCCTTCCCCGATTTTAAAAGCTTCACTTTCCGAAAATCCTGTTAGAAAGGTTCGTATTCCTGGATCGAGTGCAACGGCGGCTTGGTTCTCGCTCGCCGTGGCAGAGGTAATTTCCTTTTTATAGGAAACTACCAGAAAATATCTGCCATGCTCCAGCACAAGCCGGGAACCGCAGATATTTTCAGGGAGCTTCTCTTTCTTTTTCACTTCTCCTAAATAGCGAATATAAACCCCAACGCGGTTATAGCCCCTGTCTTTTATTGCGTCAGCGGGGATATAACAGGATTGCTTAGGGGACTTGCGGCTGCGAAAATGGATTTCACTAGCTTCGCCGGTTTTCTTGTATTTGCGCACGGCATTAGATTTTGCTTTGCTGAAATCTGCGCAGGCCATCTTTTTTATTTGATATGGTATATTATCAAAATAATCCGGCGCGCCTTCCCGAACGCCCTTGAATTCACCCTTCCAGTTATAGCCCTTCAGCTCCCCAGCCCGCTCAAGCTCATTATATTTATTATAATACCATCGTGCAGCGCCGAAATATTGCGCCATAATACGCCTTTGCGCTTTATTAGGATAAAGCCGTATACATTTGGCGCGCTGCTCGATTCGCGGCTGGATACTCGCAACGCAGCCGGAATATTTAAGTGAAGCCCGCTTTGGTGCTTCCCAAGTTATCAGCGAGAACCACGACTTTATATGCTGGTTTGAAACCGGTAAATCCGCAGCAACAGGATACCAAAGCCCTATCTGAAAGGACGCACAGCAAGGATTCCAATAAGGTTTAAAGCTTGTTTCTCTACCAATCAAATTTGGTGTTAGTGGCATCTATTCCTCATTGCGCTGTTTTCGCTGATAGCGATTCGGGGGATTTTTTAACCAGGGAGAACCAAATGATATTCGTTTTCGGCGCAAAAGAAAGCGGCGGCGAAAAATTTTCCCCGTTATTCTCTTTTTTTCCCAAAACCCTCTTTTATTTTCGCGGAATGTCCTTTAAAGCAAATAAACACTGAGGGTGTGGCTTCTATTTCTTGTCTTTTCCTTTTTATCTTTTCCCCTCTCTTGTATATGTTCCCGTATTGCGCTGTGGTTATTTTCGCGCCTAGGTATTGAATGCTATCTAAAGAGGAAGTCGCTAAACGGTTTTTCCGTAAAGGGAAGAAAAAAGCCGTTTTCTATTACCGGCTTCACTGCTTCCTAGATAGTGCCCTCGCGAAGCTAAGCCGGCCGTTGGGAATGTGTAAAGAAAAGTGGTTTTTCCAAGCGCGTTATAATGCCTGGCAAAAATTTACGCGCCGCTTTAGCCAGCTTTTCTGGAATGAATGTGATTGCTGTTTTTTCTATCGAGGCGTAACCCTAGGCTTTCTTTTTGCTGTTGTTCTAATGGCCGCCTATTGGGTAATTTCGTCTCTGCTTTAGAGGTGGAAAATGGGCTGCTGTGGCCGCGGGGGTTTTCGGAATCCGAATTCAAGAAATATTGTATCGCGCTCTAGCAATGCGAATGTCAGAGAGAAGAAAGTGATTTCGTCCTCGGATATGCATCACAAAATCGTTTTTGATACAGCGTTACGAACGGGGGAAGCTGGGCGCGGCAGCGGGCGCGGGGCGACCGTATTGCGGGCGAAGCGGACAAAAATCTAGGCCTGTTTTTTCGGCTTTTCTTTCTATCCGAACAGCGCTATTTGGGGGAAATACTATCAATAACGCAGTCCTGTTTAAAATTCCCGAAGCTATGAAGCCGCTTTTTGCGGATTTAAAAGCCGGCGCGGATTTTAAACCCGTTTACCGATTCTTTGGTTTTTATGGTGGCCGGCTCGGCTTTAAGAGCCACGGCGCGGCCATTTACGCCATTTTATCGGCGATGACGCGCCATGAAATCATCGTAACCGGACGGCAATATAAAAATAGTAATGACGACTCCACGAAGGCGCTTTTTCAAAATAAAATCCGCCAGCTCGGCCTAGAAAGCGCGTTTTATATTACCAAAACGGAAATCATTTATCCGCCGACCGAAAGTAAGTTTCGCTTTGTCGGGCTAGAGGCTAATCCCGAAAGTATCCGCTCTTTTGAGGGCGCTACTCTCACGGTTTTAGAAGAAGCGCATATGCTGCGGCAAATAGCGCTCGATGTTTTAATTCCGACCGTTATGCGCACGCCGACTTGGCGGATTATCGCGAATTGGAATTGTATCTCGCCGGAAACGCCGATAGATAATCTGTTTCGCGGCGCTAATCCCTATCCGAAAATGTATTCGGCGAGACTCAATTATTGGGATAACCCGTATTGGCGCGAAGAGACTTTCACCGATACGCGAGCGATTATCGCCCGCGACCGTGAAGCCAATTATAATAAATATCTCCACAAATGGGAAGGCGAATATATCAACGCCGGCGAGACACGCATTTTCAATAATTGGGAAGTCGGTGAAATCCGGCTAACCGAGAAAATGTTTCCGCAATATGGATTGGATTTCGGAAGCCGCAACGACCCGAATGCGGCGGTGCGCCTTTATGTTGATGAAAGCCGGAAGCTGATTTACATTGATAAAGAGTATTACGCTGCCGGTAATTTAGAGGTCGCCGATAACGCGCTGGCCGCGATTTTACTATCGCCGCGCGGTAAAGTTGTCGCAGACGGAAGCTGGCCGCAAACCGTTTCCTGGCTCCAAAAGAAATATCCCGGCGTAACGGCAGCGAAAAAAGGCGCGAATTCTATTTTAGAGGGGATACGCTGGCTACAAGATTTCAAAATCATAATTCACCCGCGCTGTTCTAATATGGTTCGGGAAGCCAACCGCTATAGCTGGAAAATTGATGTCCATCGGGTAACGGACGATGGCATGCCGGTCGTTTTAGAACAGCCCGAAGATAAAGATAATCATCTTTGGGACGCGGTGCGCTATGCGACCGAACAAAACCGCCTAGAAAAAATCGCGCACCCAACAATCCGTCATATAAGCTTTCCGAAGCGCGCTAGTGCTGGGGGGGTATTATATGGCTTGGTATAACAAGATTTTTTCTGGCTTTAAGGGCGAAAAGGCGCTACCGCCACGCCAGCCGGGCGATAACCCGCAAATGGCCACGCTTCTCAATCGCCTAGCGTATTCTATGCGGGCTAGTCCCTATAAGGATTTTGTCGCGTCTTATAAAGCGGAGCAATATTTACAAAATGTGGTGGTTTATCGCTGCGTTCGTAAGCTCGCTTCCACGGTTCAATCCATTCCCTGGCGAATTGAAGCTGACCCGAATGTGAATATCCGTGTTTCTAAAACGCTTTTACAAGATTACAATACCTTAATTAACGACCCTTGCGATATGTTTACCGGCGCGGGGCTGCGTTATTGGCTGGCGCTATCGCTGGCGATGTTCGGGACTGCGCCGATTAAGGTCGGGGTAAATATGGGTAAGGTTAATGCCCTTTATCCGCTGCGGCCGGATTTATTAGGGCGGAAACTGGATCAGTTCGGCTATATTTCTGGGTATAATTATGGGGATACGGGGACAGAAATAAATCTGGACTCGCGCTATTACGCGTATAAGGACGGCGTTTTAAAAAATGAGTTTTGTTTTGAAACGCGCTACGATGATATTTTCCTGTCCATAAACGAGCCTATCCGGCCTATCAAGGTTTTAGGGCTTCCCGTAGCCATCATGTTCAACCTCTACCAGCGCGCGTTAGAGATGAGCGATGGGACGCCGAATGTCCAGCATATTCTTTTTGCGAAATCGGCGCAATCGGCTCCGGCCATGGGGGAAGTCGAGAAAGAAATTGAGTCGCGTAAAATCGGGGGAGAAGGTTCCGATAGCGGCATTATGATTTTGAGCGATATTGATTTAGGTCATATCGCTTTAGCGAACGGGCTGGAAAACTTACACAACAAGATTCCGCACGATGATATGGCGCGGCAAATCGCCGGGATTTTCGGGATTCCCCCGGCGCTATTAAATCTCACGAGCCAGGACGGGGCGAAGTTTGCGAACAATTATTCGGAAAGCCGGCTGAGTTTTATTGAGGACACGGTTATCCCTGAATATCTTTCGCCGATTGAGGAATCTCTCACGAAAAATATTTGTCCGCCCGGAACGCGCTTGCGGTTTGACCGGAATAACATCTCGGCCATCATAGATAAGCGCATGAAATTAGCCCGTGAGCTGGAAGATGTAAGTTTCTTGAATGATGATGAAAAGCGGGAAATTTGCGGATTTCGGGCGCGCGTTAACAAGGAGACAGTGAGTGAATAATATCACTAAAAATATTGATTTTAAAATCGTCAAAATGGACGACAAGAATCGTCCGGGCTATATCACCGGCTGGGCTTCCACCCCGAAGCTGGATACAGCGGGCGAGATTATTGATATTGGCGCTTTTAGCGACAGTATCACCCGCCGTGGTTTAAAGGGCGCTAAGGGCGTTAAGTTTTTACTCAATCACAAATCCACACAAATCGCTGGCCGGCTGGAAGTTTTGGAATATCGCGGCGAGCGGCTTTGGATTGAGGCGCAATTCGCCCTCGATGTTAGCTATGTTGCTGATTTCTACAAAGTTATGAAAATGAATGACGGCATGAGTTTTTCTGTAGGGTTCCGGAATGGCCAGTATCGGCAAGACGAGGACGGCCAAATTCATATCTATAAAGCCGATTTGATGGAAGTCTCCGTTGTGCCGTTCCCCGCCAATGAAGATTGTGAAGTAGTCTCTATTCGTGAGGATAAAACGATGACGACAGCGGAAGATACGGAGCAAAACGCGCCGAAAGAGATAAAGCCCGCCACGGAAGCGGAAAAGACACCCGCGCCGGAAGCCGATAAAGCCCCCGCGCAGCCTGAAGCAGCGCCGGCCGAAGAGATATGCGAAGAATGCCAGTTAGAAAAGGCCGCTGGTGATAGCGCGCAGCCCACCGCCCCGGTAAAGGCAACAGAAAAGGGCGATAGCGCCGCTGAGGAAAAAAACCCGAAAGAAGCAGGGGAAGAGGGCGGAAAAGAGGCTGAAGAAAAAACCAATGCGCCGGCCGAGCCTAAGCAGGGAACGGACGGTGAAGGCGAAGGAAAAGGCGCAGAAGCAGCGCAGCCGGTAGAGCCAGCCAGCGAGGAAGCCGGTGCGGCGGAAAAAGGCGGCGCTAAATCCGCTGGTAATATTATTCCGTTTAAAGTGGAAGACAATCTCGCAAAGCTTTCCCTAGCCGAAAAGCAGGCCAATGAAAAGATTGCGTCCTTAAAGCTGTCGCTGGTTGAGCAAGAAAAGCGCGTTGCCGATGGCGCCAATAGTATCAAGGCCATCGAAGATAAAATCCAGGAGACTTTGAAGGCGCAAGACCAAATTGCGGAAGATTATGCGGTTATTGAGGGCAATTCCCAGCGCTTACAACAGCAGCTCGCGGAAGCCACGGAAAGCGAAGACCTGCTGAAATCCATTTTAGCGGCTATCCAAAAAACCAAGGCTTTACGCGAACAATTCGCTGCCGCAGAGCAAGACCGCCTAGAAAAGATGACCGAATGTGATGCGGCGCGGGCGGATTTGACAGCGAAAAAGCAGGAGCTTGAAGGCGCCACAGTAGCTTTGCAGGCGACAGAGCAGGAAATCAAGTCCTTGAAAGAGGAGATTGCTGCGGCCACAACTTCCCTTGAGAGGGAGAGGCTGCGCGCCGAAATCAAAAAAGCTTCTTCGTCCATCAATAAAGTTTTGGGCGAGGTTAAGATGGTTCACACTTCCTCGGAAGGGGTCGTGCGGGCAGCCCAGCGAAAAGCGGTAGAGGGGGTATTGGAAGTAGCCAAAGAAGCCCGTGCCAATATTGCTTTTGCTCAATTAGCCCGCGTTGCGCGGAAAATGCGGAACGCAGGCGAATAGTAAAGCCTGAGAGTCTCTTAGGTTTTTTCTTACACAGTAAAGGAGAGAATAATGGCAGAGCCAAAAGATGAAGGCATTGGGTTGGAAAGCCTGACAAATGAATTGTCGCAGACTTTACAATCCCTGACCGCCGAGCGTCAGGCCTATGCGAATGATTTTCGCGAAATGAAATCGGCTTTTGAGGGCAAAAAGTCTGATGCCGAACTGGAAGAGAAATTCAGTAAGGCTATCGCACAGCTCAGCGTTCAAAAATCGCAGCTTGATACGGTTGAAGCTCAGCTTCAGCATGTTCAGCGCCGTCTTCAAAACCCGCTTTTCACGGGCACGAAAAAAGACGCCAAGGATTACGATACTCAGGCCGCTATTAAACTGCAGGAGCGCATTTTCCGTATGCGTGAGGGCGGAAATGGTGCCGTGTTTAAGGCCGATATGAACAGCCTCGTCAATGGTGAGGATTACCGCGCTGTTGTCCAGAAACTGTCTCAGGTCGGGCTGCGTAACCGCGAGGAAATCATTGCGCATTTTTCGGACGCTGAAAAAGTTGCGTTTAAATCCATCTCTTCTGGTGGCGCAGATATTGCGTTCTTGTCGCCGGAATTGCTGGGCGTAACGCTGGATTGCGCCCCGGAATGCGGAACTTTGCTTGACCTTTATGGCCAGGTTTCCGTGCGTTCGGACATCTTTAAATATCTTCAGATTAACGATGTTTCCGAGCTGGGTAGCTATGCTTGCCCTGCGGATTGTAGCGCGCCGTTGGCTTCGGCTGGCCTTAGCGTTCATCAGGGTTCTTTGGCTGACTTCCGCGGTGTTTACTGCTTTACACAGGATTTGCTGCGTAATGCGCCGATTAACCTCGTTTCGCTTATGTTCTCTTTGGCTGATCGCTCGCACCGGATTAAGCGCAATCGCGCTCTTATCGCCGGTGATGGCACCAGCTCTGAGGGCGGTTCCATTATTGGTTGGGCTGGTAATGGCGGCGGGTTCCCTGTTCGGAAGACTTCCGTGGCCGGTAAGTTCCGTCCCGAGGATTTCCGCAACTTTATCAATTCCATCAATCGGGATTTCGGTAAGGTAACGCCGATCATGCACCAAAATGTGTTCGCTATGCTTGCTTCTATGAAGGACGCTAACGGCCGCTTTATCTTTGGTGATGGCATATTCAACTTCTCGCCGGAAGTGGAAAGCTCGATTCGCGTGAGTAACTGCCTGCCTGATCCGACTGAAGAGTTGACAAAAGGTGCCGATAACCTGACCAGTGGCGACTTCATTATGGCTGCTGCGGCTTGGAAAGAGGCTTACTACTCCGTGGAAGGCCGGCCGATGTTTATGCAGCAGTATATGGGCGGCACAACGGCTTGGTGTGTTCAGTATCAGTTCGGCGCTAAAGACGGCGGCTTTATCGGCTGCCCGAATGCCGGTCGGATTTTGAAGGTTCAATAATCCGGGAAAGCGGTGGGTAAGGTTTATCCACCGCTTTTATCGCTGAGTTTTTTTATAATAGAATGGAGATAGATGATATGTTCGTAAGTATCGTCCCGAATTATCCGGCTTTTTCGGCTTGGAACGGAACAGCCGCCACGCCGGTTCAAATCGCTGGGGCCATGGGTTTTGGCTTTACATTTTTGACCACGGCCGATATAACTGCCGATACAACTTTTACCTTCCAGGGCGCGCCGTTCAGCGACACAACGCCTTGCGCTCCGGGGACTTTTGAGGACATTTTGGAAGTCAAATTTTGCTCCAATCCGTCCACTTCCACGGATTTGGAAAAGGTTGTTATTCCGAAGGGAACACCGAAGGGCAGCGTTTGCTGCGTAACTTTGCCTTGCGTTCAGTATGCTTTTGTGCAGGTAAAAGCCGCCGGCGGCGACACCGCAAAAGTTACCGCTGCCGTAACTTTGGCTGGTAAAAAACTGAACTAAATATTGAGGACGCGCTTTGCGAGATTTAATTTTTAGTGAGGATAATTGGAGTGGCGCTAATAAGCTCCGTTTTACTTGCCGGCTAAAAAAAGATGATCGCCAAGCCGTTCTTTGTGTTTACACGCGCATTCCCGGGGGCGGGGAAAATGACTTCGCCCCCTTTGTATACGATACAGGCATGGTTATGAAATCCGGTAAAGACGGTTTACCGCCGATTTTAACGCCGCTTCACTGGATTTTAAATCCGAGCAATCGCGTTGTTTCCGGGGAAATTGTGTTTCCCGAAACGCTCGATGTTAGGTTTTATGAGGAATATAATTCCAGCGAAAAGCGAACCCCTTTAAAATTAAAGGTTTATACTGATGAAAGCTTTATTAAGAGATTCCAACGGGCGCTGCGTGGATTTGGACGGCAATTACGCGGTTTATATGGGCGAGCAATACGATGTTAACGGCAATCTTACGCGAAGCTTTTATGAGGGTGAGGACGGTATCCGGCGTTTTGAGTTTCGCGGCAATTTCTTTGCGCCGATAACCGAGATTACCTGGACGGGTGATGTCGGCTTTTTTACTCGGGAAGTCGCCGAAATGCTGGTCGCGAATAAATATGGGCGCGATTTGAGCGAAGAAGAGCGCGCTGCTTATAATGCGATGGTTGACGGGGACGGCGCGAGCGCCGATGAGCCTAAAGAGACAGCCGAAACGCCGGCCGCTCAAGAAACTGAGGAAAAGGTTACTGCGCCAGCAGGGGAAAAAGCTGAGCCGCTTAAAGAAAAAGTTGACGCGGAAGCTGATGGGGATATAAAAGAAGAGCCGGTTGAAAACGGTGAGGATATGCCTCATAAAACCGGAAAGCGCCGCAAGCGCGGCGAGCCAGCCATTTAATTATTTTATTTGGGGTGAATAGATTGGGGAGCACGCTAGGCTCAACAGAAAGTGAAGTAGGATTACAACCTTATTGGAATTCGCATTGCGCGGCATTCCAATCTTGTGTGTGGTATCCTGTTGCTGCGGATTTACCGGTTTTTAATCCGAATATCAAGTCGTGGTTTTCGCTGGCGACTTGGGAAGCGCCGAAGCAGAAAGCGCTAAAATATTCCGGCTGCGTTGCGAGTATCCAGCCGAAAATAGAGCGGCGCGCAAAATGTATACGGCTTTATCCTAATAAAGCACAAAGACAGATAATGGCGCAATATTTTGGCGCTAATCGTTGGTATTACAACAAATACAATGAGCTAGAGCAAGCCGGAGAGTTAAAAGGTTATAACTGGAAAGGTGAATTCAATAGTGTGCGGGAATATGCGCCGGATTGTTTTGACGATATTCCGTATAAAATAAAGAAAATGGCCTGCGCCGATTTCAGCAAAGCCAAATCTAATGCGGTGCGAAAATACAAGAAAACCGGCGAATGTAGTGAAATCCATTTTCGCAGCCGTAAATCCCCTAAGCAATCCTGCTTTATCCCAGCTAACGCTATAAAAGATAGAAGCTATAACCGCGTTGGGATTTATGTCCGCAATTTAGGCGAGATGAAGAAAAAAGAAAAACTCCCAGATAATATCTGCGATTCCCGGCTGGTGCTGGAACACGGCAGGTATTTTTTGGTAGTTTCTTATAAAAAGGAAATTACCAATGCCACGGTGAGCGAGAACCAAGCCGCCGTGGCACTTGATCCAGGAATACGAACCTTTCTCACCGGGTTCGCAGAAAATGAAGCGTTTAAAATCGGTCAGGGGAGCGGGAAGAAAATTACGGATATTTGTCTTTTTATGGATAAAGCCAAATCCAAGAGAGCTTATGACCGCGCTTATTGGAACCGCAAAGATAAAATAAAAGAATTGCACTATAAAGCCGCAAAGTATCTTTGCGACAATTACAGTGAAATCCTCTTGCCATCTTTTGATGTTTCCCAGATGGTTTTGAAAGCTTCGCGAATTATTTATCGCAAGGCTGTTCGCTCTATGCTGAATTTGAGCTTTTACCAGTTCAAGCAAAGGCTGGGGCAGAAATGCGGTGAAATGGGGACGCGGCTAAGGATTGTGGACGAAAGCTACACGACCAAAACCCATTCCGTTACGGGTGAGGTGATTGAAATCGGCTCTGCCGATAAAATAACCTCACAAAATATCACCTTGGATCGAGACATCAACGGGGCGCGCGGCATTTATATCAAGATATGTGCGCTTCAGCAGACATAGCTGCGCGGGTTTAAAACCCGCAAACCAACGCCGCGAATGGCAAGTAGCAACAATGACAGTTAGCATTTTTCTAACTGAGAAAACTATGGGCAGCATTGTATTATTTTAGTGCGAATCCAAGGGACGGTAGCGAGCAAGATGCTTGTAATTCCTGTTGCTGTGAGCAAATGCGCGTTGCCCCCGGCGAAACAAACCAATTACAGATAGATTATCGGAATTGGGCTATCCCACTTCAAGGCCGTGGCCTCTATGGCGGCGGAACGCGGATAACGATTGCGCCTTGCGTTACGGACGGCGCTAAAAACACCAATACTTTAAACGCCGCCGCCGCATTAAAGAACGGGGATTCTATTGAGTTAAATATTGGTGGCGCGAAAAATTCGGATTTAACCAAATTCTGGTATTTGGAAGATGAAGATTTAAATTACGGCAAAATTACATCGTTCAACGAAGCAACCGGCGCTATTACCTATACCGCGACCAGCGCTTCCGTTGGGACTGACCGCATTTTCGTGCGCGCGGAAGACAAAAGCGGCAATCTGTATCAAGGCGAAATCACTATCGCCGTTAACAGCGCTGAGGACGCACCGCTGCCGGAGCCACAGCCCGAAATCAGCATTCCGAATAATTCTATAAAAGTATCCGGCCGCAATTATACGCTTACTATTCCGGTATCGGCGAGCGTTAATGCTGTCCCGGGTGATATTTACCGGCTAACGATAAAACAGGCCGCACTGGATTGCGATTGTAGCAAATATTGGCATACAATGTGCGTTGATATTACGATTGCGGACTGCTAATGGGTGAGAAGGTTTTTGAAGTTAGGCCGGGACGCGGGGAATATGGCGGCTGGGAAGTTTGGGGAACCGATATAGACGGCGTTTTTAAATGGCGGGCATGGTTTACCACCGATAAAAAAGAACGCGCCGAAGAGTATATGGAAGAACTGCGTTTGGGATAATAAAAAAAGCGGCTCTGTGAGAGCCGCTTTTAAATTTTCACCTCTGTTTTTTTTGAGAAAAACTGTCCGAAGCTATGAAAAAGGACATCAATTTTGCCAGTTTTTCATAATCCTATCCATGTTTTTCCTTTAAAAACAACAGCTTACCTACTAATGCCATCATAGCTGATAAGAAAATGCGGTCAAGCCATAGCTTCCACATTGTCCAAAAGCAGGCCGCGCAAATCATAGCTGATAAGAAAATGCGGTCAAGCCATAGCAAGGAAAGAATTTCACAAACAAACAAAGCAATCATAGCTGATAAGAAAATGCGGTCAAGCCATAGCACTTATGACAATAAAGGCATTCTAACTATCATCATAGCTGATAAGAAAATGCGGTCAAGCTATAGCCCGCCGACTGCAATTAAAAGCACTTCAAAAAATTATAGCTGATAAGAAAATGCGGTCAAGCTATAGCAGGAATCTTATGGATTTCGCTATCAAAGCCATCATAGCTGATAAGAAAATGCGGTCAAGCTATAGCAGCAAGTTGATTATGGTTGAGCTTTATATATTATAGCTGATAAGAAAATGCGGTCAAGCCATAGCCCGAATGACCGTCTCTGCGCGCGCCAATCATTATAGCTGATAAGAAAATGCGGTCAAGCGATAGCGTGAGACGGAAAAATACGGTATAGCGCAAAATTATAGCTGATAAGAAAATACAGTCAAGCCAGAGCTACCGCTGCCTGTTTGTAAACTGTGGCGGCATTATAGCTGATAAGAAAATGCGGTCAAGCTATAGCCGGGCTTAAGCTGCTGGCCGCCGATTATAGCTGATAAGAAAATGCGGTCAAGCTATAGTGCGCAAATCTACTGCCTTTAGCCCCTCTTATTATAGCTGATAAGAAAATGCGGTCAAACTATAGCTGCCGCCTTATTGCTCTTGCTGATCCTGAAATCATAGCTGATAAGAAAATGCGGTCAAGCTATAGTCCAGCGGCAAATATCTTCAAATAATTTGGCATTATAGCTGATAAGAAAATGCGGTCAAGCGATAGCTCTAAGGTCGCGCTTTGCCTCTTCAAGAACTTTAATTATAGCTGATAAGAAAATGCAGTCAAGCTATAGCTAGCCTGCTCCTTTCCGCCACTAAGATTGGGATTATATATGAATAGATAACGCGGTCAAGCCAAAAACTAGCTATTTTGCTAAACGAACGCTCAAATGCTTTATTATATACGATAAGAAAATGCGGTCAAGCTATAGCATGAAGAAAACGCCGAATTCGAGGCCGGCAATTATATACGATGAGAAAATGCGGTCAAGCTATAACATAGCGCGGGTTAAAGGGCATCTGCGGCGTATTATATACGATAAGAAAAAGCGGTCAAGCTATAGCACACTGGCGGCGGTGATAATGGCCGCAGGGATTATATACGATAAGAAAATGCGGTCAAGCTATAGCAAGAATAGCCAAACAAATATCAGCAGAATAATTATATACGATAAGAAAATGCGGTCAAGCTATAGCAAGGCCTTCGCGGCTTTTGTATTATTAAAAACTATATACGATAAGAAAATGCGGTCAAGCTATAGCCAAAAGAAATATGAAGCCGCCGAATGCGATGATTATAGCTGATAAGAAAATGCGGTCAAGCTATAGCTGGCGTCTGCAGCATTTTGCGACTGTCAAGATTATAGCTGATAAGAAAATACAGTCAAGCTATAGCGCACGCGCGAAAACGAGCGCCTAAGCCACAATTATAGCTGATAAGAAAATACGGTCAAGCTATAGCCTTGTCATTGTGGTGACAAAACAGTAGAATATTATAGCCGATAAGAAAATACAAGTCAAGCTATAACATCTTTAGTTATGTTGCACTAACTGCTTCTATTATAGCTGATAAGAAGATGCGGTCAAGCTATAGCATAGCAAACGACTAGCATATCCCTCTCTCTATTATATACGATAACGAAATGCGGTCAAGTGATAGCTAGCTCCGTGATTCTGTTTATGAGTTGCGTATAGATTAGATATGAATGAATACGCGGTCAAGCCAAAACTAGCTCCGTGATTCTGTTTATGAGTTGTGTATAGATTAGATATGAATGAATAACGCTGTCAAGCCATCGTAGAAAAATGCCTAAAAACGGCCAGGGATTTCGCCGCGCGGGTAATTGCGGTATACAGCCAGCGGTTATAATCCAAGGCCGGCAAAAATCCCCAGCCGAAGGCCTCGTCAATTATAACCACTTTATCCCATTCGCTCCCTTGTGCTTTATGGACGGTAAGACAATAGCCATAATCGGCCTGCGCCGCCGCCCAGTAAGCATTAGTCATAGGATATTTACTATAAAAACAAGGCGCACTCACGGGCAAATTTACGATTATCCCCGATAAATCCAGCGAAATAACTATACAGCCATCACGGCCGGAGTGTTCTTGAAAGAACTTTTTGACGAGAATATCCTCGCGTAAACGCGCGATAACCGGCGACACATCGCTTTGGGTTAACGCACTTCTATCCATTAAAACCGCGTCATCTATACAGGTATGGATTTCGCCGTTGTTGAGCTTCGTCTCGAGATTGGGCAGCGCTATTTTGATATTTTTGGTGATTAGGATTGGCTCGCCTTCCTGCGGTAGGGGCGCGCGATAGCCGAGAATTTGCCGCATATAAGCGTTAATGGCGCTGACGGTTTTCCGGCGATAGGCTAAAACAATATCGGAGCGCGAAAACAGCAGCTCCATTTTTGCGCCGAGGTCGGAAGTCTTGTTTTTTACGAAGACAAGATTTTTATAGTTCGCGATGTCAAATTTCTCGGTTCGCGGCTCTTTTATCGCGGACGCGACCTGGAGAATGTTAGAGCCTTCGCCCTGCCTCATGATTTTCGTTAGGATATAATCGGCTTTATCGGGCTTACAAAGTGGGGCCTGGTTCGGCTGCCCTTTGGGAATAATTGGGGGGAGCTGAGCAGGGTCGCCGATATAAATAATTTTGAGATAGGGATTTTTTTCTAAAAACGCGTCTATATCCGGCCGCCATTCATATTGCGACAGCATAGAGCATTCATCAATTATAAGCACTGTCTCACCGAGATAATTGGCCGCCTCTACAGGCAGAAAGAGGACGCCGCCGGTTTTATTAAAGGTTTTATTGGTTTTATCGGCGCAAGCCAATAGGGCTTTTAAGAGACTGTCTTTGTGGCCAAAGATAAAATGGTATTTTAGAAAGCGCCAATAATTCACATCATTATTGATTTCGGTCAGCGCTTTATAATCCATGCCGGTATCCATTTCGGCGATTTTCGCGCGCGCCCAAGCTGTAATGCCGCTGTCTATGGTTTGGGCTTTTTTAAAGAACGAATGAAGCGTGCAAACATTTAGCGCGCCTTTCGTGCGTAAGACATTACAGGCTTTACCGGTATAGGCTAAAAAGAGGAATTGTTTATTCGGATAAGCGTTTTGGAGTTCGATGGCGCAGGTTGTTTTTCCCGTTCCGGCATAACCGAAAAGGTGAAATTCTCTTTGGAATCCTTGCTCTAGAAAAGCGTCAATTTTTTGTAAGGCCTGCCGCTGGTCGGCATTAAATTCTGTCATCGGCGCTCCTATCCCCCGTTTATATAAACGAGAACTTAAGGAGCGTCAATTTTTAATTAGGGACGAGAGCGGCGGCGGTCAATAACGGCATGGGTATCGGGGTCAGCAAAAACTCAGAGTGAAAGCCAGCATGGCATGTGTATTGGGGTCAGCGAAAACAATGGATTATACATATTCTGCTCTAAATTATAACGGAATGCGCCATCAAGTCAAGTATTGACGGAAAGCCAAGAATCCGCTAAGAAAAAACAAGATTTCTAATAGAGGGGCGGCGCTATGGCGATAGGTTGTTATGATCCAGACGACCATTATTTACGCGCTTCTTTTCGCGGCGTCCCGTTTGATTGCCTCGAAACGACTTCCCAGCATGGCCGCCGTGTAGCAGAAGGCGAATTTGTTTACGGTGAACAAACCGCTTTTGCCGACCTCGGCCGGAAAATCCGCCATTTTGAAGTCCATGGCCGCTGGGCGGATAATACGCATGCGATAATTTCCGAATTATTTATTCGCGCTTGCGAAATGCCAGGGGCGGGAATTCTTGTCCACCCCACGCGCGGCTTTTTACGCGTTATTTGCACCAGCCTTACTATCCGCGATGATCCGATGGAATCGGCCGGGGTTACGGAATTTGACGCGGAATTTACCGAAGCGAATATTCTCAATTCGCCGCTGACGGGGCTTTTAGATGTCGCGAGTATTGGCGCTAAAGCCTATATGCTGGTGGCGAGTGGGGATTTTGAGGACTTATTTAATAATAAGGGGCTGGGTGGATATTATAAAGCCTTTGCCCTGGGCGCGATTAGTCAGGCGGTCGGCTCGATTGGTGCGGCGTATTTTAACGCTGCTGCCGCCGATTCCAGCGGGGCTTATCCGGTAAATGCGCAATTTAAAGCGTATGCGCTCGACCCGACACCGTTAATGAATCCCGATAACGCTGCGAACGCGATAGAAAACGGCTTAGATTTTATCCATCGCGATAGCGCCAATAGCGGCAAAGCACAAGCCGCCTATCGCTCGATTATTAACGCGATGGCGCGCCAGCCTAATGCCCCCGGCGCGGGCGGCGAGCAGCAGGAAATCGTTTATGCCCACACCCGCGCCGCCGCCGCCATTTATCTGGCGCAAGAAATCCTCGATACGGAGCCGGAGAATATGCAATCGGCGCTCCGGGATTATGAGCAAATCAACACTGTCTTAACCGAGGAGCTAGAGGCGGCACGCGCAGATTGCCGCAATCCCTGTTTTTACAATAATCTAAGCGAGATAGCCAGTAAAATCCGTTTTTTACTCTTACAACGCGCCTATAAAGCGCAAACGCTCCAAGATTACCAGCTTCCCGGAACCACGCATTCTTTAGTAGCGGCTTGGGAAGTTTACGGGGATTCGTCCCGTGGCTCGGAGATATATCAAAATAATGGCGGCTTGCCTTGGGCGGTCGGAGCCGATATAATCGCGTCTTAACGCTACATTTTAACGGTTTTTGTATGTTCCCTTTTGTCGGCGCGCTTATGGGCGCGGCGCTTTATGTTTTTGTTCTTTATACGAAGCCGCTTTTACCGCCTTCCGTGGAAATGCTGCTGCTTTGCGGTGTGTCGTTTATTTTTGCCGTCTTTTATTTCGAGGCGAGGCATCATAAGAGAATCGTAGAATTCCGAAAATATGTGATTTCGGTTCTAAAACGGCGGGAAAATTGGAAGAAAATTCTCGCCGCTTATCGGGAAACGGAAGCTTCGCCGGTTTCGCGCAGCCGCAAGCGTAAGCCAAACGGCGCGCTTTTGCCGCGTAAGGATTTATGCGTTATACTTCCGAGCGGTGCCATCGCTAAGGTCGGTTTTAAAATTCAGCGCCGTCCGAAAATGATTATCGTAGATTATATTTTTGAAATTTCGCGGTATAATGCCGAAGCGCGGCACTATCTGTTTTTGGATTTAAGCGGCGCTACCGGTGAAAATTAGGATTTCTTTACTTTTTCAATATTTTAGGCTATTATCCTTAAAATTCACTTAAAGAAGGAAAAGGATAATGAAGAAATCTCTGTTTTTCGGTATCGCGCTGGGGGCGGCTATTAGCCCGGTTTTCGCTGGGGTTCCGGCTGTCGGGTATAAGGATTACGCTGTTTCTGTGGTTAAATCGGCGGAAAATCTGGAGCGGGTTAAAGCCAATTATGCGCTGGTCAATAAACCGCTCACCTCGGAAAAGCTCTGCGTTCTGTTGCCGGATAATACGGTCGCGCGTCTCAGCTTCACCAAAATAGACGGCACAATCGCTAAGGATAAAATCGCGCAAGAAAAGCTCGTGAATGATTGTCCGGCCAGTGATGTTTTCGTTGATTTGTCCGTGGCAAAATAATAGAGTGTCTAAATGCGACCAGTTTTCCTAAAAGACGCCCCATTTATTGAGATGCTCAACAGATTTTCCGCGCTGCGGCAGCGCGAGGAAAAGAGCGCCGATGCGCCTTTAAACGGTAAAGATTACGATATTGCGTTGTCTTGCCTTTTTGAGGCGATGGGGGCGTTGTTAAGCGCCTGCTTGGAAATTTGTGATGAGCAATCGCCTCACGCTGTTCGGGTAACTCGTGAGGCGATGTTGGCAATCCAAAGCGCCGCGTCCTATTATCTTGATGTGGCGCAGCGCATGCCTGATGACCGGCCGATTATTGGGAAGGGAAAGCCGGAGCAGCGGCAAGAAATCTTGGACGCTTTGGCTGAAATCAGGGCTTATACGGAGAAATTGGACAAAATTTACGGGCGGCTGGGCAATGAGTAGTATTTATTCTCTTTTCCAAGACGCTGATAGTATCGCCATCAGCGCTTTCCCCGCCGCCCCCAATTTGGTGGATATGAAGACGGGGTTCAAGGAAAGAATCGCAGAAACGCTCCGGCGCTACAAAGAGCTTGAGCGGAATACGCGGGAAAATGGCGGCGTTTGGCCGCTTCCGCCGAGCTTCTATCAGCGGTAATAAAAAAAGGCGGCCCCCTGAGGAGCCGCCGCATTTGTTGCAGTCAGGCTTTTTTTGTTTAAAAAAGCCAGTGCTTGTTAATCACCCGCCGCTATCGCAGACAAGCCAAAACGGACAAGCCACAACACAATTACTTCGCAGAAGTTTTGGTAGAAGCCGTGCTGGCCGTCCCGCCTGTTCCGCCGCCAGAAGTCGGGGCATCGCAGCTTCCGCAAGCCACGACCGGAAGCGGAGTTCCGCCATCGCAATTAGACATACTACCACAATTTACAACAGCCATGGTATCCCCCTTTCGTAAGGTTTCGGGCTATGAAGCAAGTATGACTATAATGGAAAAGCTAGAATAAGCAAAATATTTTTCATGTTTTCGCCGGAACTTTTGCGGGGTTTCACCGTTATCCTTATAGAAAGAGGGGTTAATGGAAAGGATAGAGAAGATGGAAACGATTTATAGAATTACCGGGATAGACGCAGAAGACGATATTACGATGTTATTTTCGGATTATCGGGAAGGCGCTGAGAAAGACGCCGAAATGCTGCGCCGTGAAGGGTATAAATTTGTAGAGATTAAAAGTTTTCTTCGGAAAATAGCCGCCTAATCTCTATCCTTCCTTCTCCTTAGGCGGCTTAAAGGCTATCGCTTTTCCCTGGGCGATAGCCTTTTCTTT
>Ga0157362_1000168_pt1 | contig 20044 bp, 16 predicted proteins | sample AttlaeALBM3_FD_111480 | JGI IMG/M metagenome (GOLD analysis project Ga0157362, IMG submission 111480) | Fungus gardens microbial communities from leaf cutter ant in Ribeirão Preto, State of São Paulo, Brazil - Atta laevigata ALBM3 | ecosystem: Host-associated > Fungi > Mycelium > Unclassified ... | reverse complement strand
ATAAAGCCAACTACTCTAAATACAAATGAGCAGGAGGCAATCAGGGGCACAGTGGCAAACCCTGCAGCATGTGTTGTAAGCATGCCTCCCAAGTACCAACATGTAGTTAGTAGCCTAGGCAGTGAAGAATGAGAAAACTACATTAAATAACAGACTCTTTACCACCAAATATCTGCCTTCCAAAAACATTTATCCACCTAAAGACTTTCCCACCCCTTCCATTTGTGATATCCACTGCCCTACCCTAGCCTTTAGCCTCTGCCATAGAACTTGATTGTCATGGAACAATCCCATTAGGATCAGGTGACGGACACCAAGACAAGTACTCTGGTCAAACCCCTTTTTAAGGGTACCAGTAACTGCCTCAGGGATATCCCACCCCAAGAGAGAGCTCAAATTAGTTCATCTTTGTACCTACCATGTCCTAATATACTTCCCAAAGGTAATGCCTGGATTTTGTGTCACAATCAGTAACATCAGCACTATTACTTAAGCTAGAGTAACTGCCAAAGAACTGTAAAGTTCTAGTATTACCAGGAATTGTTGGCATTGTAGTAACTAGTTTCATTGTCTCTAAGGCTACCATCTGAAATCCAGTCATAATTCTGTCCTGATCACTCTTCAAGCAAATTGGGGAATTAGCTCAGTGGAGAGCACAACTAATTGTTGAAGCCAACCCTATTCCAGTCTCAGACCTGATAGTACAATTAAACTTCTTCTCTGCTATGCAATACCAGCATGTCTCAGAACCCAAATCCAGATCCTTGTTTGGAACGCCATGTCAGAAGAGATCTCAATTGCCCAGAATCAGTAAGGGAACATACCACCACACCAGTAGAGAGACCATTTACAGTGACTCAAGCTCAAAATCAATGTCTAAACCCTCAGGAGCCTCTCGAAGACATGGCAGAAGTGATAACTGGAGGAGGCTTAGAAGAAGGAAGTAATAACTTAGGACCCTTATTGCCAGATTTACCAGAACTACCTTTGGAACCCCAGGATGAAATATCCAACCCAGAGTTATGTACTGTGCTATTATCATTAGCTAGAAATAACCTACCCCAACCTCAAAAGCGACATCGTACTATTAGAGAACCCAACCCCTTTAGTGGGGGAAGCCCTGATGAACTTTAGGCTTTCATTTTCCAATGTCAGATTTATTTCAGGGCCTGTGAAGGGGAGTTTAGAAAGAACTCTAAGAAGATTTTTTTTGCAATTTCTTACCTCAAAGGAATAGCCCTAGACTACTTTGAGCCCTTCATTAACAAGCTAGATCCTCACCAACCCCTAGATTTCTTAGAAGATTGGGCTGCCTTTGTCCAATAACTGTCCAATGTTTCTGGGTCCTACTCACTAGAAAATAATTATGAGGATGCCATTGTGGCTATCTCTTTTCCCCACAATGGGAAAGCATCTAATTATTTCATCCAATTTGCAAAGTACCAGAACTAAATCTATTGGGATGACTGGTCCCTTTGCAAGGTTGTAAAGGATACAATACCTGCCAGAGTTAGCAAGGAGCTATGCTACAGCAAGGAGGACTTATCTTCCTTTGAAGGTTACAAGTGAGCAGTCATGAGAATAGACAACAATCATTGGAAACACATCCAGAAAGAGAAAAATAAGGCTCGCATAGCACGCACTTTGCAAAATCACCTCCCACAAACACCCCAAACAGAACTTACTAGAGGGATTGCCGATAAGAGGAGTATACCTCTAGAACAATGTCAGAAGGATAGACCCAGAGCAAGCGGATCTGGAGGAATTCACTAGCCAGCTGAACATCCAGTACTGTCATGACTTAGCAAATCGGCTAAGTCATTATTTCTTTTTCTTTTCTTTTTCTTTTCTTTTATTTTGAATATTGTTTTTCTTTTCTTTTTCTTTTCTTTTAATTAGTAATATTGATGAAGACGTGAGAGCAAGTTGACTCATAGGGAAGCACAGGATAAAAGGACAGGGTTAGGGTTACTCTGCATATATATATAGTGTACCAAATCTAACGGGAACTCTATCAAGTTCTCTTTGTCAAACGCTGAACAAAGAGACAGTTGGCTTAATTCTGGTCATTGGACTTTAGCTGCTGATACTAGAACTCAATTCCATACTCAGAGCACCATCTGCCTTGGACTCTGCTCAACCTTATTCTCATTTCACATCGACCCTTGGCCACTGATCACCACAATCAGCAGCTATCTCCATACATAGCTAGGCCCTTGGCTTAAGAGGACTTTGCAGTCAGTTAGGGACTACAGGTGGAAGTGTAGTACCAAGCTTGGGTATAACTACTGAGACCTGATCTTGCAATCAAGTGGTGTTTTGTAGTTACTTGTACCTTTTCTAGTATAAACCTTGTGCTGCGATCCCATTATGGGTTGGTACATGCAGAGGATTGACGGTTACCACTAGTGGGCCATCTAGATTAGGGATCTCCCCTGTGGAGTGATAGCCAAAGTACTATTAGGGCAGTAGTCAGTAGGGCAGTAGGTGTCTAGCTGGGTGAAGATCTTGTGCCCCAGTAGACGTAGTAATAAGTGAGATCAAAATCATTAACTCCATACCCTCAGAGACATTGCCGCAATGTCTCAAACTCAATACAATTCTCTCATGAGCAACTTGCTCAACGAAAAGTGCGCCCTCACTAAATTAAGGGCAGAGTTAGAAGGAAGAAAAAGGAAGTTGTATTGGCACTGTAAGAAGTTTGGGCACCTGGCCCGCAACTGCAGGAATAAGAAGAAGGGAGAAAAAGGGGTAACAATGTCCCAAAATAAATTTGAAATACTAAGTAGCAGGGTAATACAGTGTGGAGTTGAGAAAAGAGTAGTAAGGAGCATGAGGACAGCAGCTGTAAGGTGTTTCAAGTGTGAAGAGGAAGAGCACAAGTATAGGGAGTGCTCTCTATGAGAAAGGAAGGTGAAAAGGGTGGTGCACCCCAAGGAGGGAAAAGCGCACCAAAGAGAGAGGAAGCCGGCGCATCCCATTAGAGAAAAGGTGCAGGAAGGAGAAAAGAGGCTGAGAAGAGTAGAAGAAAGTGAAGCGGCACACCCTGTACAGGGAGAAGCGCAGCAAGGATGGAGGAGAAGCTTGATAGAGGAGCTAAGGGAGAGAGCAGAGGAACATTGTGGCAAAGAAGTACTGGAGGAAGCACGGTTACTAGAATTGGGGTGGTATACCCCAGAAATAATAGTGACTTATAACAAGTGCAGAGGATGTAGAAGGAAAGGAAGTTATGCAGAAGATAACAGGGGCCAGGGAGTGCTCTAGGATAGGACATTTTGGTGCAAATGCAGGGGAAAGAAGGAGGAGAAGGCAGCGCAGCCCAGAGAGGCAAAAGTACAGCAGAGCGGCGCATGGTCAGGAGAACCAGAAAGCGCAGCAAGAGAGTGGGGTAGTCAAAAGGAGGTCAGGAGAACCTTCAAAATGTTAAGAGAAGTATGGTTGAATATTGGAGTGGAGAAGATAGATACACATAAAGGCGTAATGATTAAAGCGCTCTTGGATAGTGGCACAACAGAGATGTTTATGGACAGAGAAACGGCAGCTAGGCATAGGTTCAAGCTGCAGAAACTAGAGAGACCGATAGCCGTTAGAAACATAGATGGCACAAATAATAGCGGAGGGGCCATTACACACCAAGTAAAGTGCAATGTGTTTTACAAAGACCATGTAGAAAGGATAAGGATGGATATCTGTGATCTGGGAAAGACGGAGGTGATATTGGGAATACCATGGTTGGCAGCCCACAACCCAGAAATAAACTGGGAAACTGGGGAAGTCAAGATGATGAGATGCCCACCCTTGTGTGGTGGAAAGAGTCAAAAGAAAGAGAAAGTCAGAATGATGGCAACAGAGGAAGAAGAGAAAATTGTCCGATGGACAATAAACAATAAAGAGAATTGGGGAAGAGAGGAGGAGATCGAAGAGGACCATAGAAAAATAGAAGAGATGGTCCCAAGAAGGTTTCTCAAGTGGAAGAAAGTTTTTGGAAAGGTAGAGTTGGAAAGGATACCAATGAGAAAAATCTGGGATCATGCTATAGATCTCAAGAAGACATTCACACCACAAAAAGGAAAAATCTATCCTCTATCCAAAAATGAGAGGGAGGAAGTCCAGAGTTTTGTGGAAGACCAACTGAGAAAGGGGTACATCAGACCATCAAAATCCCCTCAAACATTGCCAGTTTTCTTTGTAAACAAGAAAGATGGGAGTAAGCAGATGGTAATGGACTACTGCAATCTTAATAGCCAGACAGTGAAGAATAACTACCCACTACCACTAATTACAGAGTTAATTGATAACATGGGTAGTAAAAGAGTATTCACAAAGATGGATCTAAGATGGGGGTTCAACAACATGAGAATAAAAGAAGGGGATGAGTGGAAGGGAGTGTTCACAACGCACACAGGTTCCTTTGAGCCAACAGTGATGTTCTTTGGGATGACAAATTTACCAGCTACATTTCAGGCAATAATGAATGAGATCCTAAGGGACTTAATTAATGAAGGAAAAGTTGCCGCGTTTGTAGACAATGTACTTGTAGGGACAGAGACTAAGAAAAGACATAATGAGATCGTAGAAGAGATATTAAGAAGGTTAGAGGAGAACAACTTATATGTCAAGCCAGAAAAGTGTATATGGAAAGCAAGGAAGATAGGGTTCCTGGGTGTTGTCATTGGACCCAATGGAATAGAGATGAAAGAAGAGAAGGTGGAAGAAGTACTTGGCCGGCCAGTACCAAAAACTGTGAAAAATGTTAGAAAGTTCCTAGGCCTCACCAATTATTATAGGAGGTTTATCAAGGACTTCGCTTAAGTAGCAAGACTAATGAATGTGCTGACGAGGAAAGACAAGAAGTGGCGGTGGGGAGAGGAGCAGCAAAAGGCATTTTATAAATTAAAGAAGATCTTCACAACCAAACTAGTACTAGCAGCACCAGACTTAGACAAAGAGTTCAGAGTGGAAGCCAATGCTTCAAACTATGCTACTGGAGGAGTACTGTCAATGAAGTACTCAGATGAAAAGTGGAGACCTGTCGCTTTCATTTCAAAGTCTTTTAGTGATACAGAACGAAACTATGAGATACACGACAAAGAAATGTTAGCAGTTGTTAGGTGTTTAGAGACGTGAAGACATTTCCTGGAGGGAGCAACTGAGAAATTCGAGATCTGGACAGATCATAAGAACCTCAAATACTTCATGAAAGTGCAAAAATTAAATAGGAGACAAGCAAGATGGGCTCTATACTTATCTAGATTTAGTTTTACGCTAAAACATGTTCCAGGAAGTAAAATGGGGAAGGTAGACAGTCTGAGCAGGAGGCCAGACTGGGAGGTTGGGGTAGAAAAGGATAATGAGGATGAAATGTTAGTGAAGCCAGAATGGTTAGAGGTGAGGAAGACAGAAGTGGTAGAGATTATAGTAGACAGAGTAGATCTACTAGAGGAAGTTAGAAAGTCAAAAGTAAAGGATGATGAAGTGGTAAAGGCGGTAGAAGAAATGAAGCGAGCGGGCATAAAGATGCTGAGAGATGAAGAGTGGAGAGAAGTAGATGGCATCATGTATAAAGAGAGAAAGGTCTACATGCCAAAAGATGAAAAGTTAAGGGCAGAGATCATTAGACTACACCATGATATGCTAATAGAAGGACATGGGGCAGTGAAAAATGGTAGAATTGGTAACTAGAAATTTCTGGTGGCCGGGAGTAACCACGAAGGTGAAGAGATATGTGGAAGGGTGTGATGCCTGCCAACAAAACAAGAATTGCACAGAGCAACCAGCTGGCAAGTTAATGCCAAATTCAATACCAGAGAAGCCTTGGACGCATATATCGGCAGACTTCATCACGAAGTTGCTCTTAGCTCAAGGATACGACTTGATCTTAGTAGTAGTCGACAGATTAACAAAAATGGTACATTTCATACCTACTACAGAGAAAACATTGGCAGAAGGACTGGCTAGGTTATTCAGGGATAATGTGTGGAAGTTGTATGGTTTACCCAAAAGTATCATATCAGATAGGAGACTACAATTCACAGCAGAATTAATGCAGGAGTTAAATGAGATGTTGGGAATTAAGAGTAAATTGTCAACGGCATTCCACCCTCAAACAGATGGACAAATAGAGAGGGTTAACCAAGAGCTGGAACAATACTTGAGAATGTTCATTGATCACAGGCAAGAGCAGTGGCCAGAGTGGTTAGGGACAGTAGAGTTCACATATAACAATAAAGCGCACTCAAGTACCAGAATGTTGCCTTTTAAGGCAAATTACGGGCAAGATCCCAGGATGGGGTTCGAGGGGAGAAAGAGGGGGAAATATGCAAGAGCAGAAAAGTTTATTGAGAAAATAAAGGAGATACAGGAGGAAGCAAAGACAGCACTAGGGAAAGCACAAGCAGATATGAAAAAATAGACCAACAAAAAGAGATCGGATGTAGAAGAGTATAAAGTAGGGGACTTGGTCATACTCAGCACCAAGGACCTGAAATATCAGATGGTCAGGAGGAGAACGGAAAAGTTGACAGAGAGGTTCGTAGGGCTCTACAAAGTAAAGAAAATTGTATCAATGAATGTAGTTGAATTAGAACTACCTAGTACAGTAAAAATACATCTGGTAGTCAATGTTAGTAGAATATGTAGATACGTAGGGCAAGTAGAGGGACAGAGGAAGGAGCAGCCAGCTTCAGTCATAATCAAAGGAAAAGAAGAATGGGAGGTAGAAAGAATTCTAAATAAGTGACGAGTAAGAGGAAAGAATAAATACTTAGTACGCTGGAAAGGATTTACAGTGGAGTCAGACACATGGAAAGGAAGGGAGAATTTGAAGAACACACAAGAAGTGGTTGAAGAATTCGAGAGAGAATATCAAAGAGATATGGAAGACGTGGTGTGGCAAGAGCGCAAAGAAGGAATGTTCCAACAGGGAGAATTGCCAGGAAGATTTACGGCAAAGAAATTATATGGGTGGTCAGACAAACAATATGACCAAGAATATTGGGGAAGAATGGAGAAGAACTGGAGACGATGGAAGGGCAAGAAACCCACAAAAAGAAAGATGATAAAAATGATTCCAAAGGAAGAAGAAATCAGGGAGGAAAAATCAGAAGTTAGAGAATGGACAGAAGAAGATGACAACGAGATGGGCAACATGGTCGACCCATACTACAAGTTGTAAGAAAATTCCTCGGGACGAGAAAACTTGAGAGAGGGGTAATGTCATGACTTGGCAAATCGGCTAAGTCATTATTTCTTTTTCTTTTCTTTTTCTTTTCTTTTAATGACGAATGCGTGAGAGCAAGTTGACTCATAGAGAAGCATAGGATAAAAGGACAGGGTTAGGGTTACTCTGCATATATATATAGTGTACCAAATCTAACGGAAACTCTATTGAGTTCTCTTTGTCAAACGCTGAACAAAGAGACAGTTAGCTTAATTCCGGTTATCGGACTTTAGCTGCTGACAAGTACCACCTGGAACACCCACTTGTTATGAGAGTCCCAAGAAGAAAATAATTTCCCATGCATTTGAACACTTAATCCACAACATCAGGTCATATAACAGAGTTAAGATATAAATAGTGTGGGAAGCTTAGGTAATCATATCACGTGGTCATAGAATATTCCAGAAGGACATGTGATTGTGGACTAGTAGTGTACAGCCACTTGTAAAAGTAGTATAAGTAGTTGAGCAATCCGACGTAGAACTCCATTGAGTTCTTTCTGAACATCCACCTAGGGTGATCACTAAAGACTATCACAGTCTCTTGATAACATCACTCTTGGACCTGACAGTAGACTCATGACTATAGAGCACACTTGCCAGATGATCTTGGGATTGTGCTTGCACTGTGACCAATCCAGTCATCTGGCTTGGAGTTGCCCAAAACAATCTGGAAGGTCCTCAATAGCAGTAGAGGCACAGGCAGCTGTTGTTAACAACACTGGGATGAATGAAGAAAAGACAAAAAATGAAGTGGTGGTCACCTTATTCCTCAGAGAGTCAACTGCCTAAATCTGGGAACCAAAGTTGTACTTGGGGGCAGCGATTCTCTCAAGCACTAGATCCCTGTTCATTTGCCTTTGCTCACAACTGCTCTCAAGTACATTTCAGGGGTTAATTGACTCAGGTTCAATAGATTGCTTTATGGATTCAGTATTTGCAGCTAGGAATAATCTCAGGACACATACAATTTCCCCTCCCCTCTCCCTCACTCTGATAAATAGTACTGTGAATTGTTGTGTAAGTCAGAGTGTAGAATTGCAAATTGAATTATCTTGTGGTTTGTCATGCGTGGTTGACTTCTTCTTAATACCTTTGGATAGATCTTGTACAGTAATCTTAGGATATAGTTGATTACAGAAGCAAAACCCTATCATCAACTGGCAAAACAAAACAATTAAACTCCAGGACCAAACAAGTGAACCTAACCAGGAACTCACTCAGGAGAACCCAAGATCAAAACCTAAAAAACCTTATATATCTCTCGTCACTGCGTTAAACTTCCAACGTGCATACAAACAAGGCAGAGCCATTGAAGGCCAAATACAGTTAAATAAGGACTCAAATCTCCTAGGCAGAAGTAGTAGGGTAAGGGTAGTCAAACCAAATCTAGAAGGGATTTCTAATGAATGCCGACAATTTGCAGAAGTATTTAGTAAATCAAAATCAAAGCAATTACCCTCTCACCAACCCTATGACTTGTCCATCTAGCTGGAAAAAGGATCTTTACACCACCATTTGGACCCATCTATTTACTATCAGCATTGGAGCTCCAAATGCCCAGGGAATTCCTAGATAAAAATGTATGCACTGGATTCATCCAACCTTCCCGATCTCTCTGCAGTTCTCTAGCCCTGTTTGTCTAAAAGAAAGATAGGTTGCTAAGGCTTTGTGTTGACTTCCAGGGCTTAAATCAAATCATGTGCAAAGATAGATATCCTATTCCTCTTTTAGCAGACCTTCTAGATGCACCTAGTCAAGCAAGAATTTATACAAAAATTGATCTGCACAGTGCTTACTATCTCATCTGCATTGCTGAGAGCAATGAATGGAAAACCACCTTCAGAACTAAGTATGGCTCATTTGAATAGAGAGTTATGCCATTTGGACTATCAAATACACTCTTTACTTTCCAGCACTTTATAAATGACCTGTTTTTGGATATACTTGATGTTTGTGTTGTTATCTACTTGGACGATATTCTAATTTATTTGGAAAACCTAGACAATTATCGGAAGCACGTGAAAGAAGTTCTAGGGCAATTAAAGGACAACAGGCTGTATGTCTTACTGGAGAAGTATGAGTTTCATAAGGACTGAGTAGAGTTTCTAGGCTATATCCTTAGCCCAGAGAGACTACAAATGGATGAGAACAAGGTCTGAGTTATCTGCAAATGGCCAAATCCACACTGGTTGAAGGATGTACAATCCTTCCTGGGTTTTTCTAATTTCTATAGGAGGTTCATCTATAACTATTCAGAACTGACAGTCCCACTTACTTGATTTACCCAAAAAACACGCCTTGGTCCTGGAATAAGAAATGCCAGAACATGTTTAAAGAGCTAAAAGTGGTGTTCACCTTGGCACTGTAAGACTTTAGCTATGACAACTTAGATTCACTCCAAGTCTGAGTTGACAAGGAGAACTCAATAGAGTTCCCATTTGATTTTGTACCCTACTTATACATTTTACTACAATGACTATGCAATGTTATTCCCGTCATGTGTCTACCTCATCACATGTTGTGACTGTGACTGTGATGTGACAACATGTGACTGATATCATGCTTTGTAACTTTGTGATCCAGTCACATGATATATTCCCAGGCTCCATCCTTGTAATCAGTCCAGAATAAAGAAACGAAAAAAAATAGAAATAACTTAGACATTTTGGTCATAATACTTTGAAGTGACAGGGAAACCAGAATCACATTCCTATCAAATCAAACTACCAGCCCATCTTAGATTGGTTCACCCAATATTCCACATTTCTCAGTTAAAGCCAGTGAAATCAAATACCATCCAAGGGCATAAGAACCCCCTATCACCACCAGTAGTAGTCAAAGACAACCTTGAGTATGAGATTGCATGAGCATTAGACTCAAAAATCGACCACTGGCACAAGGTACAGCTACTGTATTATGTACAGTGGGCTAGATATGAAGGCACAGTAGAAAAGTTTTTATGGGAGCTGATGAATTGCGTCACACATCTGAGTTAGTACAGGAGTTTTGTAAGTAGAACCCAGACAAACTGGGGGCACCGCCTCAAGGACAATAAATTTTTTTGGACAACTTGTAAGGCCATGAGGCATGGCCTTAAGGGGATATACTGTCATAATCAGTGACATCAGTACTATTACTTAAGCTAGAGTAACTGCCAAAGAACTGTAAAGTTCTAACATTACCAGGAATTGTTGGTATTATAGTAACTAGTTTTGTTGTCTCCAAGACTACCATCTGAAATCCAGTTATAATTCTGTCCTGATTACTCTTCAAGCAAATTGAGGAATTAGCTCAGCAAGGGGCGCAACTAATTGTTGAAGCTAACCTATTCCAGTTTCAGGCCTGATACTTTGTAGAGGAACATATGTATCTGTGATAAGCTATAGGGAGCTCTTCTGTATAGGTATTGTTTAGTGACAGAGTGTTCATAGGATTCTTTTCAAGAGTAGATTTCCTTTAGTGTCAAGGACGTGCAGAGCAGGAGTGGAGTGACCTGGAGTGGAGTGGAATTACTCTAGAGTGAAAAGGAGTTGATAACAAAAGTGAGGGAACAACCTTGGCTTCAGCTCGTATGCTGTGCCTCGATCTGCTGTTGCATGTATAGTTGCATATTTCAGGAGAACAGAATTGTTGCCAGGAGTTTTGGAGAGGAGTGGTATAGATTGATAGGAGTGAGGATAGGACAAGTAGAAGACGTAAATGACTTTAATCTACAAACTAAGGAACTAGGATATAACTACTGGAGTACTTATACTAAGTCCGGAATAGGAGGAGAACAAGTAACTAGCCTACATTGTGATTCTATAGGAGTAGACAACAGGAGTTTAGGAGCAAAAAATTAGTAATAATATAAAATAAAAAGGAAATTATATTATTAAATGGGTATTTTCTGTCATATGATACCAAGGAGCTCTTCAGGGTTAGAAGAGAACTCGATAGAGTCCTCACTTCATTCTGCTACACTACTTATACATTTCTGCATTTTTTGTTCTTATTTATTCTACAAGTTCCTACTAGTCCAGGGTTCAATTCCAGTCCATGTCATATTTCTTTAGTCATAGTCGAGGCAACTCATGACATAGAATGACCTGACTTACAACAGTGCAAATAACTAGTGTAAGAAGGGAGCAGAGTGACCTGATAGACAATACTACCTCCTGCTGCACAGACTGTTGTAGAAAGAGAGTATAGCAGACTGACCTCAATACAAACTTAATAATGCAGAATTAGTCAAAGGTTCAAGAAGGGCTGGAGACCCAGATGACAACCTTGTTAGATATAATAATGTCACTTGTCATTGGTTGTGACACTGTTATATTCCAGAAATATGATAATTATGTGATTTATTTCTCCTAATAATTCTCCTAAAATTAATAATAGTAGGATAGCATAGTAGACTACTCTCCTCCTATTCCGGACTTCCTATAAGTACTGTGTAGTTACAGTGTATCTGTTCTTGACAGAATTTACAGACTCACACCAGTTTCTGTCGTGTTTTCTTTCTGATATCTTGCCAGTCTGCAGCTCCTTCTTCTGGGAGTAACTCTATTCCTCTTGCTGACCAAACTATCAGTCGTTTCACTTCTGGCCTCTCAAGGAGGTCGAGATGCCTCCAATTGGGGACACCTTGCACTCCAGTACACCCCCGTTCATCCCCACCTCCAGTGGAACCTTTGAAATTCCATAGTGTGGATCTCGCCACTATCCCTCATATTAACGGTGACCCGGACTGGGTCAACACTCCTATTCCTGCTCCTATTCCTGTGTTCCAAACTCCACCTGCTGTGGCTGACTGTAATCCCTTTAACAATCAGTTAGCTGAGGCTCTCCAACAACTATCGGAAAACCTTAACAAAGGAATAAGTACCAAAGCCTCACCAATTAAAGGCCCATATTCCAGACACCTTCAACAGTTCTGATCCTCACAAGCTCAATCACTTTCTATTCCAGTGCCGATTCTTTTTCTGTGCCAACCCTTTGCAATTTCCCACCGATGAAGAGAAAATCAATTTCGTGATGACCTACCTCTCTGGTATAGCGCAAGATTGGTTTGAAGTTGCTCTACAACAGGAAGACCTTGGCTATGCACAATCCTGGCTTTCCACTTAGCATCTTTTTGTGGACGAACTCTGGGTCCATTTCAGACTCTTGGACCCAGTAGGGAATGCTGCCAATCTCATCAACAATCTCTGTATGAAGCCAGGAGATAAGATTGCCACCTATAATGTGGAATTCATGCAGTACGCAGCACAGTTGAACTGGGGTGATACAGTTCTATGCCATCGTTTCTACCAGAGATTGCCAAATTGCCTCCAGGACCTGATAGCAAACAGGGAACAGGGAAAACCCACCTCCTTCCATGCCATGTACCAACTAGCAATCACTTTCAACAATTGCTACTGGGAACGAAACTGGGAGCAAGATCATCTCCGGAACACAGAGAAGGAGGCAACAGACAGCTACTACCGAAAACAGGGGAAAATGGCTCAGTACTCCACTTCCTCACAAAGCTCTGCTGGACTCATCCCCAATCATCTATAAATCTGCCACAGACCACGCCCTCTCAGAATTCCCTGAAACCCCCTAGATCATCATCTTCTATCACTAAATCACCATCTCCGTCCACTCTGCGTGTTGACCTCTCCAACAAACTAAGCAAAGATGGTAAATTGAACAGTAATGAATGCAAATGCTGTATCAACAATAACCTCTGTCTTTATTGCAGATTGAAGGACCACAAGATAGATGGGTGCCCTAGAAAACAATTGATAAGGGCACAACTAACTACTCTAGAGGAACAAGAGATTCCGCTCTCTGAGAACCTCTCGGAAAACTAGAGCGTGGCTTCCAAGACTCAGTACAAACTGGGAGTCACGTTGAACTTGTTTGTGCAACTATGAGTCTAATGCATCTCAATGCGTCCACTCTTTCTGATCCCAATTCTCTTTGTATACCCCTTGTCTCTCCTCTGGTGTGTGCTTTAGACCATCTCCAGCCTATACCTATCCAAATGCTGGTAGATTCTGGATCTACGCATTGTTTCTTGGATTCTGCTTTTGCTCATGGACATTCTCTGCCTACTACTCCTACTCCACCTATAGGACTGCACCTGTTTGATGGAACCTCAAATAATATTATTTCCAAGATAGTATCATTGCCTGTAAAAATCCTCTCTGGTAAATGCATAACTCTTGACTTCTATGTCTCTCTACTTGATTCTTGTTGTTCTCTGGTATTAGGTCACTCTTGGCTCATCCACTACAATCGGTTGATTGACTGGGTTTCTGGGTCAATATCTTTTCAACCACCATATTTACTTCAAAGTCTGGCTTCTGTTCCTCCTGTTGAAATCTTGGTAAATCCTCCATTCTCTCCAGTGGAAAACCCTCTGCAGTTCACCCCATCTGAGACGTCTCTCTCTAACCCTAAGCAACTTCACATTGCAATTATCAATGCACCAGCCCTACTCCAGGCCTCACGCCTCACAGGCTCGACAACATTTTCCCTCCAATTCTGTTCCACAATGCAGACCAAATCCACTACCATCTCCAAAAAAATTGACCTCTCTTCTATCCCAGAGGAATACCATGAGTATGCCAACTTTTTTAGCAAGTCCAAAGCAGAAACACTCACTCCCTACCATCCTTACGACCTCCAGATTAATCTAGAAAAAGATTCCTATTCTCCAGTAGGAACCATCTACTCCTTATCCAAATTCAAACAGGAAGCACTAAAAGAATTCATTGACAGAAACCTGACCAATAGATTCATCTGCTCGACGTCTTCCTCTCACGGAGCACTGGTCCTGTTTGTAAAGAAGAAAGATGGATCCCTCTGGCTCTGTGTAGATTTCCGCGAACTCAACAAAATCACCAAAAAGGACCGATACCCACTTCCTCTCATCTCCAACCTCCTAGATTCTTTCCACAAGGCTTGTATTTATACCAAGATTAATCTCCGACATGCGTACCATTTGGTCTGCATTGCCAAAGGGGACAAATGGAAAACCACCTTCTGGACTCGCTATGGAGCCTTCGAATGGTCAGTAATGCTGTTCGGACTAACTAATGCTCTAGCTGCCTTCCAATGCTTCATGAACAACATATTCTCCAACCTCCTGGATATGTGTGTAGTAGTCTACTTGGACAACATCCTGATCTACTCCAATGATATCATGCAACACCAGAGCCACATCAAAGAGGTATTGAAATGACTCTGAAAAGCGAGATTGTACATGAAAGCAGAAAAATACGAATTTCATTCAGATTCCATGGAATATCTAGGCTATGTTCAATCACCATCTGGTTTGACTATGTCCGGTGCTAAAGTAGAAACCATTCAGGAGTGGCTGGAACCAAAGAAAGTAAAAGATATTCAGTCCTTCTTAGGATTTGCCAACTTCTACAGACATTTCATTTTCAATTATTCAGACATAGTCATTCTGCTCACTTGTCTTACTAGAAAAGACACTCCTTGGAATTTTGATGACAAATGTAGGATGGCATTCAATACCCTGAAGTAAGCCTTCACCTCTGCTCCTATCCTTATGCATTGGGTTCTGGACGCACAACTTGTCATAGAAACCAATGCCTCAGACTATGCTCTTGCTGCTATTCTTTCCATTATGACTAAAGATAATGAGATCCACCCTGTAGCCTTCCACTCCTGGACGTTCTCCACTCCAGAACTCAACTACAACATCCATGACAAAGAATTACTTGCAATATTTGAAGGCTTCAAAATTTGGCAATACTATTTAGAGGAGTCCACTTCACCAATCAATGTGGTAACGTATCATAAGAACTTGGAATATTTCTCAACAACCAAGATTCTAATATGCTGACAAGCAAGATGGTCGGAGTACCTCTCTCAATTCAACCTTGTAATTCGCTTCTGCCCTGGACGTCTTGGTACCAAACCGGATGCTCTCACTAGACGATGGGACATCTACCCAAAAGAGGAAGATAATGGCTATGCTTCAGTGAACCCTCATAACTTCCGTCCAGTCTTTACTCATGAATAAATTGCAGCATCTCTCTGAGCAACCATCCTCACCACTCCGACACTTCACGCAGCCACAATATTGGATCAAGACCAGCTCCATTCCAATATTCTGGCAGCACTTCCCTCCGACTCTTCTATCTCCAACCATTTACTCCATTTGGAAGGACATTGGTCAAAAGATAATGCAGGTTTCCTCAGATTTGATAACAGAATGTATATTCCAGATCACACCAACTTACGTCTCTGAGTTCTCCAGTATCACCACGACTATATTCTAGCAGGACATCTGGGCTAGAATAAAACACTGGAACTTGTACAAAGACACTATATCTGGCCGAACATCCACAATAACATACAAAAGTTCTATAAGTCTTGCGTTATCTGTATGAGATCCAGACCACAGCGTCACAGACCATATGGATCCCTCCAACAGCTTCCTATCCCGGAATGCCCATGGAATTCAATTTCTATGAATTTCATTGAGAAACTTCCTTCCTCCTTTGGTTTTGACACTATCCTAGTAATAGGGGATCGCCTGTCAAAACAAGCCATATTCATTCTCACTCATGACACTATCACTTTAGTGGAATTAGCACGTTTTTTTGTCATTCATATCTTTTCAAAACACAGAGTTCTGTTTCATGTTATGTCCAACTGTAGCTCTGAGTTTGTCTCTCACTTCTTCCGCTCCCTAGATACCACCCTAGATATGAGACTTCACTTTACCAGTGGATACCATCCGGAGGCAAACGGTCAAGTGGAACGGACCAACCAGATGTTGAAACAGTATCTCCATGTATACTGCAACTACCAACAAGACAACTGGTCTGAACTGTTACCCCTGGCTGAGTTCACTTACAACAATGCTCCTAGTGCTACCACTGGTGTCTCCCCATTCTTCACCAACAAAGGGTACCACCTTAACCTCATGGTATACCCAGAGCAAGATATAGCTTCCTCTCATGCCCATGACTTTATAGTTGATCTTGATGAACTACAAGACACACTCAAAGAGGAAATTGCCATAGCCCAAAGGCAATATCAACCCTCTGCGGACTCTTGTCGACAACAACTACTGGACTTCCAAGTTGGACAGTCAGTATTCGTCAGATCACAGTATTTTCGGACAACTCACCTATCGAAGAAACTCTCTGAAAAGTACCTCAGACCTTATGAAATAATTGCTCAGCCCAGTCCACAATCCTTCACACTCCGCCTTCCAGACACCATAAGGGCCGTTCATCCTGTGTTCCATATCTCTATGCTCAAACCAGCCACACCCAACACCTTCTAGCAGTGTTCTGAACCTCCACCAGCACCTGTAGTCATCAACAGAAAACCAGAATACAAAATCTCCAAGATAGTCGACTCCAAAATTGACTGCCAGAGGGCATGCAAACTACTCTACAAGGTTATATGGCTGGGATATGAAGATACAGACAACGACTCCAAATGGTGACCAGTGACGGAACTGGAACATGCCAAAGAATTAGTGAACAATTTTCACTCAAGTATCCCTCTAAACTGGGACCATTACGACCCTGAAATACCTTCATTCCACTTTCTCGACTCCGTTTCAAAAAAAAATGAAATGATAATAATAATAATAATAAGTACTTATGCACATTTTGGAGTGCAGTTTCCTTTGCACTGATTTGCTTACTTGTATTCTGCTCCACAGTTTCTGTTGCAATTTGATACTTGTATTCAGAAGCAGTCTCCGTTGCAAAACTTGCATATTTGTATTCTTCCGCAGTTTCCCTTGTGGTCATCCAATACTTGTATTCTTGCTTCATCATTTATCATCACTCACAACCATTTTCTACTCACAGAAAAAGAAAGATGATATTCAACACAATCAAACAAGAAAACTACAAATTTCCGGTGCCAACAGAATACACAACCGGAGAAAAACTATTACTTCCTTCCTTTACACCCTCCATCCCATTGTCCTCTTCTTGCCCTTTAACTTCTTCTTCCTCCATTCTGTCTATTCTCTCTTCCCTCTGTTTTTCCTTTTTCTTTTTTTCCTGCACCTCCATCTCCTCTCCCTTGGACTCCAGCCACGAAAACTGCTCCTCCTCAGAATCCTGACTCTCTATTCCAGCTAGCTTCTCCAATACCACCACAATCCTCCAGATATCCTTTTTCAACCCTCGAAGTTCATTCAATTCCTTTAGCTTTCTTGAAATCTCCATCTTCCACTCCACATTCATTTGTTGCTTTATTTTCCTTGCTTTGGACCTCTAAAATGCTTCTGCCTTGGCCTTGGTGCATGCCCTGTCAGCATCAAATGGTTTGCAGACTGCCTTGGCCTTGGTGCAGAAAGCGTACGAAGTTGCGTGACTACAAAAAGTTAGCAGAGAAAAAACAATTCAAACAAATACTTACAGCAAATTTTGGGAAACACAAAGTATTCCGAAGTCCGCACACCTCTCACACAGACTTTCTCTACCAACAATTAACGTTCCCATTTCTCTTGCTAATTCCTCATGTCATTAACAGGCCTCCAGAGTTTCCTTGAGCAAATAACAGACATATTGCCTCTTAGTCAGAGGCGGGAGATCGATGAGGTTCATCTCCTCGTCAGAAGGAGGAGATGAAGAAGACAAGAAGATCTTGGCCCAATTTTTGCACCATTGTTGTTCCACAGCAACGATGCAATCCGCCTCTAGACAGTAAGCTAGATCCCTCTGGCATTCCTCTTCTCTCTGCCATGCCTTTTCCTTTTCTTGTTTTCTCTGCGCTTCTTCCTCCAATCTTTTCCACTCTGCGATTTTTGCCTCTTTTCGGGCTTGACACTCAAGCTGTTCTTTTTCTTTCTGCTCTTGGAGCAGGGCCTCCGTCTCAGCACATCTTCTGGTTAATTCAGCCTCGTAATGCTCATCATCAGAGTCAGAGAAATTAGCAATAGAGATAGCATTGAAGGACATGGTGGTAGAGTTCAGATTAAAAGTGCCATATTCCAGAAATATGATAATTATGTAATTTCTTTCTCCCAATAATTCTCCTAAAATTAATAATAGTAGAATAGCATAGTAGACTACTCTCCTCCTATTCTGGACTTACTATAAGTACTGAGTAGTTACAGTGTAATTCCTCAGTCTGTAAATTAACGTCACTTGGTCCTAATCTCGTCTTGTCTGCTCCAACTCTTTCACTTGTCTTCTTAGGACCTCTGTCTTGACGACTTCCATCACTCCAAAATACGCAACCAACCTCACGACCGGAGACCGGGGCGCAATACATAAGTTGAAGCCAAGGTTGTTCAACAAGTCGTTCTCCGCTCCGACGTCCTTGCTTGTCTGCCGGGGCGCAACATATAAGTTAAAGCTGAGGTCATTCATTAAGTCGTATTCCACTCCGATGTCGTTCCTCTCCGCTGGAGTTTTCTTTTGGAGTTTACACTATCACTAAGTAATATCCTTTTCCGACATAGTACATTACTCAATTCCAGAGTTAATTCCTATTTATTACTTTGTCCCTCCATCCTCCGAAATTCTGTTCTTAACAGATACCTAAGATAAGCTATTACTGTCACCGGTGCCTGACTTTATACTGTTATCTCCCAATTGGGAGCTGTTTTATGGTTTGAGCCATAAGGTATCAAACTAGTTGAAAAAGGAGATAGAAATCACCCTAGAGACAAGGTCCTTGCTCTTCTTAGAAACAACTTGGTCATTCTAACTCAAAAAATGTATTTTCTTTTTAGGAGCAGAGGAAGAGAGAGTAATAGAGAGCTAAAGAGAGAGAAGTAACTCTATGAGAAGAGTGCTTGCTTGCAATTTTACTAGTTCTAGAGCTGGCATAAGAAATAAGATTGAGTGAATCTGAAAACTCACTAACACTAGGAGAGATAGCCTAGGGACTAGGGAGACAAGCACTGATAGCAAATGATTTTTCTGAATATTCAATTGAACTATAGTAGTAGTTATAGGGAAAGAAGAAATATATAGGTCTATAAACTTAGACATGTTATTTAAAGGTTAGTTACAAGCAATTTATATCTAGTTTTCTCTTTTCTCTTAGGTTAGTTTTTTACTTGATACTAGTAGTATCTCTTGAGTTTGTTGTCCATGTAAGCTACTTGTTGTAAATAGTCTGCTACAAACTGTAATTGAGCACTGTATTATAAATTTTTGAACAAAAAAAATAACATATTACATTTATCTCTTTATTAAAGTTCTAGGTAATTAGGTATATGAAAAAACAATCAATATTCAAGAAGTTAGTAAATTTCATACAAAGTATAAAAAGAAATACTCATTTGCAGCCATGTATAAAGACTATTAACAAACTAAACACAACTAGCAGTAAAGATTGATATAGAAACTAATGTCCTGATAATTTTGTAGCTTATAATAATAGTACTTAGCTGTAAGGTTTTACAATTAAAATATAGCTAAATACTGTTTTAAGTATTATATATATTTGTTAAGAATATGTTTTATCAAGATGTTAACTAGTAATAATAAAATTTATATTATTAAGATAATGGAAAAAAAACAACTAAAAATAGTAAATATATATAAAAGTTTTTAGAAAGTATAATAATTTGTATACTAAATCAAGTAGGTTTGTCATCTTTAAAAATATTATTTTTCAATCATGTACTAAAATATATTATTAAAACAAGGTTTTCATCCAGGCCTTCGGCCTGGCTTGTGAAGTTTATGTTAAAGTCAGTCCGCTACGTTCCTTTCCTACAACAGTCTGTGAAATAGCAAATAGTGTTGTCTGTCAGGTCGCTATGCTCCCTTCCTTCAACAGTCTGTGAGGTTAAAGTTTGTTTACTTTTTTTAATATTGTATTATTGAGT
>Ga0157362_1000167_pt1 | contig 20236 bp, 18 predicted proteins | sample AttlaeALBM3_FD_111480 | JGI IMG/M metagenome (GOLD analysis project Ga0157362, IMG submission 111480) | Fungus gardens microbial communities from leaf cutter ant in Ribeirão Preto, State of São Paulo, Brazil - Atta laevigata ALBM3 | ecosystem: Host-associated > Fungi > Mycelium > Unclassified ... | reverse complement strand
GGTAGGAGTCAAGAGGTTCTTCTCCTATCCAACTGCACACCGGATACTATATTAAAATGATTACAAAGCCCTGAAACTCAAGGAATAAAATATAAAAAGGAAACTATTACTACTTTTGATGTTTCTTCAACCTCTTCTCGTGCTAAGTCCATCCCAATTCCCAGCGATGACGTGTCTTTAGGGTGACGTGTCCTCTTCATTAAATCCTTCCCATCAAAGATGATGTGTCTTCATCGTCGCTTCTCTCTAGAATATTCTTCCTGATCTTCCATCACTCCCTTTGATGCTGCTTTGTAAGAAGGACCTCATGGATTACCTATTAAGTAGTCAGTAAACCCTGCTTAATGTTTAGTATCTTTGAGTCGTGTCCTAGGGCTCATTTATCTAAATATAATTGATCTGATGCCATCAATGCTTAATTACAACCAGAGTCTATTTATCTAAGTCTGTCATCCAGACACTACTGGTTCTAGAGTCCCGATCCATCATATCTCTAAGTTGGTTCCATCCTATAATGGATCTAGAGCATAGTCCTTTCATGACTTTCTTCCTAGACTGGATGCCAGCTCATTCTGTTCGCTTCCCGAGGTATCAACATGAGCTCTAGTTTGGTTATCACTTGCTTAATGTCCTTATCATATGGTATTACGTTCTGAGGGTATAGAAAGGGCTCTAGAGCAAACTCTAATTACGAATTCGTTGGTATAAAGCATATCAAATGTTATCTTCTGCGGAAAATTCACTTGCGGTGTAACACCGCAACATACTTCATATCCGGAGTGTTCTTAGTCTGTCTCTCATTTGTCACTATCTGATTCCGGTTCCGATATGGAGGTCTTGGAGTCTTCTGATGAATTTCCCATTTGGCGACACACTCTGTCTCCAGACATCTTTGACTCTGTCTCTGGATTGTTGTCATCTGTTTCTGATTCTGGTTCCATAGTCTCTCAGTCGGCTACTAGTGCTCTGCTCTCTGCTCCGCAACAAATTCTGTCGTCGGAGCTCTCTAATTCTGATTTTGTTCTCTCTTTCTCGACTTCCAGTTCCGTTTCTAGGTTTCTGGAGTCTCCAGTCAAACTTGAGTCACTAGTAGACTTGCTCTCCAGACTTGATAGCAGTCTTTCTTCGGAGTCATTGTACTAGGTCTTTTGTTTCTGTCAACCTGTGTCCGTTTCTGCTTCTTGGTTTCCGTTCTGCCTGTCTTGTTCTGTTCTTAGTCTTGTTCTGTTCTCCATCTTGTCTGGTACTTCAATTTCATTCTGTGTTCTTCAATATTCCTCTGGCTATACAACGATAATTATTGTCCAATCCTCCGCTCCAGTCTACGGTTTCTGTGTTATAACTACCTCTGGCGACTTTCTACTCTTGTTTCCCCTGGCTTTGCATGAACCTTCTTGGACTTCCATGCCACTCCGCTTGTCCTATCTTGCTTCTTGGTCCGGGATCCGTGATATATCTCACTCTGATCCGTTGATTGACTGAAATATAATCACAACCTATCCTACTGAATCTGCCTGAAGTACTAGCACCTGTCCTGTGTTTCCAACTTTCATTGGTTCACCACTCCAGTATAGTCAAAATTCTGACCACCACTTCTGTCTGACGACTCTGTTCTGGACTCGTCAAATCTGTCATTCCGACAACTCCTCTGCAAATTCCAGCCTCTGCCAAGCTTCTATGCTCAATCTGGGACCTCTATGTCCACTCCAGGTTTCTGCACCCATCTCTATCTCACCATCTGGACTGTCGCCAATGAACTTTTTCAAAAGTTCATTTCCATTGTTCCATGGTTTACTTGCACCAGAGTCTAGGACCTGTAAGGGCGACTGGAGTAGAGCTCCAGGAGATTCCTCAGTTAATTATAGTTTATGAAATATTGTTACAACCTATCTCTAGGAGATTCCTCAGAGAATTAGATGAGGCTCCTGGAGGGAATACTCTATATTATATACTACAGTGTCTTTGCATCCCTGCATCGATAACCAGGGTCTGGACAAGGAAAGTGCGCTGGGTGGCAATGGAGTGCTCTTGAAATGATGGGAGTGAGACCCAATATTACGTAGTAATATTGGATCGGCTACAGGGTCGTTCCGGAGGACTAGAACGGGTTCCGAAGTTGCATATTAGGGGTCCTCTTACAGGACCGTGACTCTAATACATCAATTTCTTACTCTTGTCGCTAGGCGATAGAACACCTAGCCTTAAGGGGAGGATAGGGATCAAACCACTCCTCTGAAAGTACAAATTTCCATGCTGGACACATATTTTATTTCAAACTAGATTACAAAATTTTATTTTTATTCTACTCTGTTGGACCACACAGATGACACCGGAGTTCCAATTTCTTCCTCTAACCCTTCCATTTCATCTCCTCCGATCTCAATATCTATTTCGGACCGCTCGTTATCACACTCCTCCATAACCTCTCTACCTTTTCCCTTGTCAACCCTCTCCACAGTCTCTGTTTCCTCTCCTCTAGACTCTGGCCAGGAGATTATATCGTCCTCTGGAGTCGTCGACCTCATCCCTGCTATCCTCTCCAATGCATCTGCGATCCTCCAGACATCCTTCCCTAACCCTTGCAACTCACTCAAGCCCTCCAGCTTTCTAGAAACCTCTGCCTTCCACTCCGCATCTGTTTGTTGCTTCGTCTTTCTGGCCTGGGACCTCCGGACCACTTCTACTCTGGCTTTTGCCCATGCCCTGTCTGCGTCAAAAGACTTACAGGCAGCCTTAGCCTTGGCGCAAGGAGCACAGGACGTCGCGTGACTATAAAACTTAGTGAAGGAATAAAATTTAAATGGAAGATTTACAGTAAATTTTGAGGTATGCATAAGATTCCAAAGTCCATGCACCTCTCGCATGGACTTCCTTCACCAACAGCTAGTACTCCCATCTCCTTTGCCAACTCCTCACGTCGTTGACGCACCTCTGGAGTTTCTTGAGGAAAATATCGGATACGTTGCCTCTTGGTCAGAGGCGGAAGATCGATCAAATTCATGTTCTCGTCAGAAGGAGGACTCAAAGGCAAAAAAAGTCTTCGTCCAGTTTTTGCGCCATTGTTGTTCTATGGGGGCAACGTGATCCACCTCTAATCGATGTGCCAAATCTTTCTGGCGTTCTTTCTCTTTTCTTTGTGTCTCTTCCTCTTCTGCTTTCCTCCATGCTTCCTTCTCCTCTCTCCTTTTCTCTGCTGCCCTCACCTCTTTTCTTGCTTTCTGCTCCGCCTGTTGTTGCTCCTCTTTCTCCTGAAGCCTTGCCTCTGCCTCTTGTCTTCGTTTTATGAGCTCCTGCTTGTATCTTTCATCATCAGAGTTGGACATAGTGCCAAAGTTAATGGTGTTGTGTGACGACATTGTGGTTTGAAATGAAAAAAGAAAATTTCACAGAGCTGAATTTTAAACCTTTGGACCAGGTGATAATTATATTGCTTATCCATCAGGGCTTCGAGGGCTCAGCCTTAAGGGGGGAATACTGTTATATGACAGAAAATACCCATTTAATAATATAATTTCCTTTTTATTTTATATTATTACTAATTTTTTGTTCCTAAACTCCTGTTGTCTACTCCTATAGGATCATGATGTAGACTAGTTACTGGTACTCCTCCTATTCTGGACTTAGTATAAGTACTCCAGTAGTTACATCCTAGTTCTTTGGTTCATAGATTAAAGTCATCTACGTCTTTAATATCTATCTTCACTCCTATCAATCTATATACCACTCCACTCCTGCACTCCTGACAACAATTATGTCCTCCTGAAATATGCAACCACACATGCGACAGCAGATCGAGGCACAGCACATAAGCTGAGGCCAAGGTTGTTCCCCCACTTTTGTTGTCAACTCCCTTCTGCTCCGGAGTAATTCCGCTCCACTCTGGGCCACTCTGCTTCTACTCCGTACATCCTTAACATTCTAGTTGATAAGATTTTTAGCAACTTCATGTGCTTGTTTGGCATTTGTCTAGATATTCTCTATATAGTTAATTCTGTTGTTGGCTGTGATAGATGAGGTTTCTGAAGTGTCAATGTAGGTTTTTATGGGATGTCCAAACATGAGTTTGAATGAGGTGTGTGATCATCCTCTGTAAAGTCTAGAGTTGTGTGAATATTCAGCCATAGATAGCTTGTCAGCCTATATTTCAAAGTTGTTAGCACAATAAATGGCAAGATAGAGTTCAATTTCTTGGTTGAATCTTTTTGTAGTACCATTGGTTTGAGGGTGAAAAGCAGTGGATATAGCCTGTTTGATTCCTAGTCTCTGTAAGAAGGCTTTTATTAACTTGGCAATAAATTGAGGGTCTTAGTCAGAGATGACTGTAAGGGGATGCTCTAGAGTAGCCTAGATAACCTGATATAGGTGAGTATTATCTGGCTTGCTCTTAGATCCTCAGAGCCTGCTATTTATAGTTCTTTTCTCTCTTGTTCTCGTTATCATGGTTTGTACTATGTAGCCTTATTAGGTATGGTAGTTATTAGTGTTCTGATCTGTGTTCCCTTAATGACTAGCACACAGACTGGCTAGTCTAGTATATATAACTAGTGATGTATGGTAGAATACCTTACCTCAACATTGATTAGAGCTCCTGGGCTATATATTACTTTTACTTAAGACGCTTTCTTTACTAATGTCAAGCGTGTTCTGGATTGCCTCTGAGTAGCCCCTTACAATGACCTTGTTAGAAATACCAAATCTTCAGAAGAGATTGTCTATTAGAAGAGTTGCAATTCCTTTTAAGGTAACTCCTTTTGTCATTGGTATTAATATTATCCCCTTTGTTAGGCTGTGGTCCACCATGGACAAAATAGAATCAAATTCCTTTGACTTGGGTAAGTTAGTGATAAAATCCATAGCAATTTGAGTAAATGGTTAATTGGATTGTGGTACAGGAATTCCTTGGAGTGGTGGCTTTAAAGGGTATCAATTGATCTTGTATCTTTGGTAGTTTTCATAGCCTTTGACGTAGTTGGTAACAAATTGTTTGAGTCCAGGTCATGAATAATGTTCTGACATTGTTCTAAGTGTCTCCTTGATACCAAAGTGTCTAGCTATTGGTGAATCATGATGTTTCCTGAGTATGTTTTGCTTTTCTTCCAATGTTGGCTCATTAGATAATTTCTCTGCTGGAAATGTTGATTTGTCAATGAAGTCATCTAGTATTGCCTGTTTTGGTTCATCTTTGTCTTTGTCCTCAATGAATTTTTGAGAAAGAGCATCTGCAGCAGTGTTTTTATTGCCAGAAATGTGCTTGATTTTGATTTTATAAGCACTAAGTATTGTTGACCATCTTGTCATTTGTCATAACAGTTTGAATGGGTTGGTCCAATAGATAATGTTGTTGTGGTCATTCCAGATAATTGTTTCCTCTGGTACTTCATTGATATAGTGTCTCTATTCTTAAATGGCTCAGATAATAGCAAGAAACTCCTGTTCTGAGGTATGATATCATTTTTCCACTAGTGATAGTGATTTTGAATAGAAGAAACAAGGGTGTTGTACTCTGTTATCATCCTTTTGAGTGAGTACTGCTCCTGTTGCATAATTTGAAGTATTAGCAAATATTTTGAATGGTTTTGTTGGGTTAGGGGTGATGAGAATGGGTTTTTCTTCAAATTTCTTCTTTAACTTGTTAGATACTTTTTGTGCTTTCTCTGTTCAGATGAATTTCATATTCTTTTTTTACTAATTGGTTAATTGGTGAAGTGATCTTGGCATAGTCCTTAATAAATTTTCTGTAAAAATTACAGAATTCAAGGAATTTTCTTGTCTCCTTGACTGTTGAAGGTGCAGACCAGTCAAATATGCCTTTGAGCTTAATTGGGTCTATTTAGACTTGATTGGGAGAGATAATATATCCAAGATAAGAGAGTTGTTGTTTGGTGAATTGGCATTTTTTGGGTTTGGGATATAAATCATATTCTTGAAGTATTTTTAATACTTCTTTTGTTGTCTTATGTAATTGTTTCTTTGTTGGAGTGTGGATGAGAATGTTGTCCATATAAACTAGTATGAGGTTTTTGGTGATGAGTAGTGTGAATATTGTGTTCATCATCATTTGAAATATTGCAGGACTATTGTACATTCCAAAGAACATAACAGTGGGTTCAAATAGTCCTTGGTTGGTTCTAAATACTCCTTTCTATTGATCTTGTTTTCAAATGCAAATGTTGTTGTATTCAAGTTGTATGTCCATTGCAGTGAAGTATTTTGATCCTTATAGTTTGTCAAGAATTGCTTGGATATTGGAAATAGGATAGATATTCTTGATTATATGTTCATCGAGATATTAATAGTCTTGGCATGGTCATAGTTTTCCATTCTTTTTGGCCACAAAGAAGAAGGGTAAGGACATTGGTGATTTTGAATGCTTGATATATCCTTTTTGTAGATTTTCTTCAACAAATTTCTTCTGCTCTTTATCTTCTGCAAAAAAAGCTTATAAGGCTTAAAAGCTTTAGGTTTAAATGTTGGTTTTATTTTGACCTTGTGATTCCAGAGTCTTGCTGGTAGGAATCGTTTACTTTTCTTCTCATTAAATAGTGATAGGTATTTGTGATATTCTTCTAGAACTATTTGTTTAGTAGTTTGGTTATCTTTTTGCTTACCTTTCTGTGCTAGTACCTATGAAGCAGAGATTTTAGTATTTAGTTTGTAAATCTCATGGTTTATTAACCATGGATCTTCTTGTTGAGAGTCCAATAGTTTACTATAATTCTTTGTTAGTTCAGTATTTTTCTATTTCATCATATCTTTCTTTTAATAAATAATTGGATTATGTTTCTTGAGCCATAGTATTCTAAGTATAATTCATGGTTATCCAAGGTCGGTAATTGTAAGCTTGAGTTTGATCTGTTGTTAATTAATAATCATATCTAATTTGACATAGTTAGTTCTTTTTTTGTTTTTGTTTATACTTCTATTTCCATTCCATATTACAAGGGGGTTGCTGAGTTTTCTTTTTGGTAGGCACTAGTTCTTGATGGAGGTTTTGTTAATTATGTTGAGTTCTGCTCCAGAATCTATAAGTAAGAAAGTGTCCATAGTTTTTTTCTTTCTAAAAGCACTTAAGTAGATAAGTAAAAGGTATTAGATTGACAAGGTTTCAACTGCATTTCTACAATGTCTTTTATGTGTAGTCCATTGAAGAGGCTGTTAGTGCTAGGGGTTTTCCTATTTTCTTTTTAAATTGAAGTTCCTCAACTACTGTCTAAGTAGCAGCGAATATAAAAGTTTAAATAAAGTATATGATCTCCTAAGAAAAACACTCTAGTCAATACTGTGTATCAGCACAGTGTTCCTCATGCAAATTCGTGGGGAAATAAATTCAGAAGTTGAAGATGAAAAAAAGTTGTAATTTTAAAGTTCTGCTGATATATTGTGGTAGCAGTGATGTTTGAAATCTGATTCTCAATTCTAGACTACTATCTTGGCCCTGTGCCTGAGTCCTGCCTGCCTGGTGTCACCCTGACGTCCTGTTTCAAAGTTGTCTTCATAGTAGCACTCTCTGGCTATGTGATTAGACTATCCTCACAGTAGTACTCTTGACTATGTAATCAGATATGAGATTTTGAATCCTCCCTGTATGACTCAACTTCCTAGCAATATTAAACTCTGTTTTAGAGCTCCTATAACATTACTCCTGTAGCTAAGTCACTTGTTTTATAGTTTCTTTGGTTTGACTCAGTCTTGAGTCAAAGCAACTTAATCACTGATTTGATCACTCTAAAAATAGATTTCCACTTTGAAAACCCAAATAAAGGAAAGAGGCAACCAAGATTGCTTGCTCTCTTCTTACTAAGTAAGGTTTTTATAGGTTTAGAGAAATACAAAAGAAATATACAAAAAAATGGAGAAAATAATAAACCCAGTCATAATCTATTATTACAACAATTATTCTGGTAGTGATAGGGAATCCTGTGCCTCTTTGTCTTTTCTCAATTATTTCCTATTAGTTTTGCCAGGTCTGCTTTGCTCTTGCCAAGTTACTGGGTTACTTATCACTAATCTTGCAGCAGTCTCCCTTTTTCTCTTGCTTATCTCAGCAACTCAGGACCTGACTTTTTTCTTTCTTGTCTATGGCGTTTTGGGTGTTGTTTCTATAGCTCCTTGAGGCTCTTTGTTACTTCTTTGTTTCTGACTATAGTAGATCAGTTTTACTGTACTCTTATTCTTAGCCATCACAGATCGAGTGATGCCGTGGCTATTCTTATTTCCTGCTAGGCTGCTGGTTCTGTTCCTTTGTGATAGGCATCTTTCTAGACTTTTCCATATGAGGCTTCTTTCTCCTAACTAAGCTGCTATTCTCAGTGATGATGCTGTAGGGCTATGAGCTTGACTCCACTGGTTCTTGAGTAATTGGCTTGTCAGTAGTAGCAATCTTATGTCCCTGGGTATACTGCTATGTAGTTATGTAGCCAGCTTTTTGGCAGTGAAGTCCTCTGTGTCTTCTCTGCTATCTAGTAGGTGATTCTATCTTAGTTCTGTTTTTGTGGTATAAAGTTGCAAAATTTGTTTTAACTTAGGCCTGAATATATTTTGGGCCTCATACTGTTTGCTTGCCTTGTTTTATCCATAGTGCTGGAAGTCTTGAGCAAGTTAGGCATAGTTTCTAGTTGCTTTGGGGAAAATCCTTCTTTTCTTTGTCAGAGTTGGAGTCTATTGTTGGTTTTTCTGGGATGTTTTCTGCAAGGTCTCTTTTCTTGTTAGTCTTTTTGGTAAAGAGATTCTTCTTAGCCTTGTAGGTCTTGTTGTGGGGTAGAGTTTTGAAGTTGGATTTATTTGGACATCAAGTAGCGGAATGTCCTGGTGTTCCACAACTGAAGCATTTTCCTTTCTTGAACAACTTCTTCTGATCTTTGGTAAGAATATTGTCAAGGGTTTGATGCACTAGCTTCTGGATATATTGGTTGGTGGTTTTCTGTTTGTCTTCTTGATCCTAGAGAGTATTTTTGTAGTTCTCCAATATGGCTTGTATATTATTGATATTCATAGTATTTGGGTCTTTATAGTCACTATAGGGTTTAAATCAGTTCAAATTTGTGTAGTGTTTTTTTTTGGAGAGAATTTTATAGGGGTGTGTAAGGGCGACTGGAGCACAAGACTCCAGGAGAATCCTCAGTTAATATTACAGTTTGTAATTATGATACAACTCACCTCCAGGAGAATCCTCAGAGATTAGGATAAGGCTCCCGAAGGGATATTCTACATTATATACTAGGTTTATATTCCTTGTGTCAGGGTCAGTGTGATCGGAGCTATACTAGTGTGTTTAAGTATTACTTTAGTAATACTTGAACAGGCTTAGGTCACTCCAGAGCATCGTTATACAGTTCCAGGGTGGAAATAGAGCTGTTCCCTTACAGGGTGTTTTGTCTGTTTTCTACCCAGATAGATTCTTTCTATGCAAATGATCTTTTCTCTTTGTTTTGCTATTTCAATTTATGCTTGAAGATTGTTGTTGGGTCCTTGTCAAATAACTTGTATAGTGATTGTAAGGGGATCACTCATAGGCAACTGCTAATCACACTAAGCATGAGTGGCAAAGGCAAACTTAAGCAAGAGCAGTAAATAGCCCAGAAGCTCTAATCAATGTTGAGGTAAGGTATTCTACCATACATCACTAGCTATATATACTAGACTAGCTTGGTCTGTGTGCTAGTCACTACAGAAACACAAATCAAGACACTAATAACTACCATATCTAATAAGGCTATATAGTACAAACTATGGCAATAAGAACAAGAGGGAAGAGAACTATGAATAGCAGGCTCTGAGAATCTGAGGGCAAGCTAGATAATACTCACCCATACTAGGTTACCTAAGCTACTCTAGAGCATTTCCTTACAGTGATATTGGAATCCAAACCTTGTCAGAATAGGTGAATGAGTTGTAAAACATCTGTAAGTCTTGCATGGGTAGCAAATACTCTGAACTCAGAGACATATTTGTCCACTGGTCTTGATAGTTGTTTGAGAGTATGCAACTGCTATAGGGCATCTCTTTCCATATTGAATGGTTAAAAAGCTGAGTCGAGAACTACAAAAAAGTTTTTCATGGTTCTGAGATAGATATCTTGTTCTGAGACTATATAGGCTACCATGAATTCTGTTCTCCAGACCAGGGCTTTCTTGTCCATATGATAGAGCATGAACATGATTGCAGTGTATTCATCTAGGAAATTGTTGTTATAGATGAGTATGTAGAGCAAACAGTCTTGTTTCTATTTCTGGTAGTTTCTTGGGTCTCCATCAAATTTGTTAGGTTGAGTATACTTTGGTTAATGCTCTTGATAGATTGTTGTCAAGGAGTTTGTTGCTGAGATATTGGGTGAATCCATTGGAGGTTTTTTGTAAGAGAACCACTCAGAGGTAATCACTCCTTAAGCTAATGGATAGTTCCGAAAGCTAAGTTGAGATTCAAGTGAAGTATATCTATGACAGCTTGCTAGTATATATACTCTATACTAGATGATCACATACACAGTCACATGTACATAGATCAGTAATCACAATTGTCCTAATAATAGAGAAAAGACATTGCACTGCATAACACAGACAGAGAAGACTCAGAAACAGTGGAAGTGCAATACACAATCTGTTACTGGGCCACTAATAGAACAGACCCTCAGAACTTACTAAGCATGACCCTAGATGTCCCCTTACAGTGTCTTTGGTTGTGGAGCATATATGTATCTCCCCAATGAAGTTCATACAAATAAACTTATACTGTGCTCTGAACTCATGATATTTATTGGATATGAGAATAATGGCTATAGATTTATTTGCCACACACAAGAGAATGTTATATTCCACTCCACCCAGGCTATCTTTGATGAAGGACACTTTCCTAAATGTCTATCATCTCACCCCAGAAAGCAAACACTTTTTGGTAGACTAACCCCAGAGATAAAGTTGTCAGCATCTGGACCTTCTGGTGTAGATGAACCTGCTGCAACACCCTTTCTATCAACATCTGCACATCCTAGATCCTTTACTCCTCTAATCTCTCCTAACTTGCCAACTCACTCAGAATCTCTATCTCTCTCTCCTCCACTGACACTACCTAAACAGTCCTCAGTAAAAATTGAAGAGGTTGAAGATGATGAAGATGAAGATATTGAGATGTATTCCCCAAGCCCTCCTTCTCCTAAAGCTGGTCCCTCACAGTATACACCTTTTCAGGTTTCAACTGTAATGTCTTAAAAATGAGGTAGTGATCCACAGCCAGGAAAAGATATTCCTCCTCTGAGATATGGCTTGAGGAGATCAACTCATGAGACTAGAGTTCCTCACAGAGAAGGCAATGTATATGGAGAGGATCACTATCCCACAGATGTTTTGAGGCACTCTGAGTGGTGACAACATCCTGGTGAGGCTGATCCAGATATGGCACGCAGAATGCTTGAGAATGCTCACAGACATATTCAAGTGTAGCCTGAAACCATTCCAATTGGAAGAGTATACTATCCATATAGTCAATGGAACAATACTGTTGAAATAAATAGAATCTGCTATAAAGTTGATTGGATAAGACAACGACCTATTATAATTAACATAGAGGGAAATAGGATGGATACTCCACCTCCAGCAGGCAAGTCAGCTACCATAGCTATTACCAACCACATGGTACACCTTGCAAGAGAAGAGGGAGCAGAGCATATTTGCTTTTTCTTAGTATTCAGAGCAACTGAGACTCATGTTCTACCAAAAACCTTTAAAGATGTCACTAAACTACCAGCTGACTCTAAGAAAAGATGGCTTAAGTCCTGCCTTGAGGAGCTGAAATCGCTCAAAGACAGAGATGTTTATGAAATTGTAAACCTTCCTAAGAGAAGAAAAGTGGTCAAGAACTACTGGGTGTTTAATATCAAGTTTAATAGTTGTTATTGATCTCATCTTGTTGCCAAAGGATGTTATGAGAGCCCCAAAGAGGAAAGAGTTTCCCACACATTCAAATATTTGATCTCTAACATCAAGTCGTATAATGGGGTCTGTAAGGGGACTACTCTAGTATTGCTTAGATTACTTGGTAGGGTTCACATCAGCTAGCATTCCCATTGATCCTCGAATATCTGCAGTACCCTGTACCCTTCCCTCTGGTTCGGGTCTCCATCATAGATACTAGATAACCATATCTGGCGATGTAGTTATTATTGTCTGGTACATGTAACTATAGTGACTAGTGCACAGACCAGCTAGTCTAGTATATATAGCTAGTGATGTATGGTAGAATACCTTACCTCAACAATAGTTGAAGCTCCTGGGCTACACACTGCTTCTACTTAAGTTGGCTCTCTCACTGTACTCGAGCACGATCAGGCGCTGCCTCTGGCAGTGCCCTTACAGGTTGTTGAGGTCACTAGGATCTCCGACTCCCTCGGTTCCAGATCCCCACCCCTCTACCTCCAGACATCGGGCCTAGGACATTTGGCCCTACGTAGTCGACCTCCCCGCTCGAGTGTGCCGCCCATATACTGGCCGCCCATTACCTAGGGTGATCATAGAATGTTCTGGAAGAACATGTGATTGTGTAATAATAGGAACACAGCCACTTGTAAAGTAGTATAAGTAGGTAGCCAAATCCAACAGAGAACCCTATCGAGTTCTTCCTAAACACTCATCCTGAGTGGTCCCTAAGTCATTAAGACTCTGCAATAACAAAGGATTTTCTCAAGTCGAAGGTATTGACTTTGATAAATTATTCTCTCCAGTTGTCTGTTATGAAACTACACGACTGCTTCTTGCTGTTGCTATACTTGAGGATTTAGATATCCAAAGCATTGACATCAAAACAGCCTACTTATATGGCAATCTGGATGAGGAAATCTATATGGAGCAGCCAAACTGGCTTATCCTGGTGGTGCACAATGACCAAGTCAATGCTTGCCCTAGGATTTAAGAGATGTAAATCTGATACTGGTGTATATTACTATTATGACAAAAAGACTAAAGCGCTAGTTATAGCCATTGTCTATGTCAATGATATTTGCTTTATGGGTACTAAAGGTTCCCTGCTCCTTAATGAGTTGAAGCAGAAATTTATGGCTAGATGGGAATGTCGTGACCTTAGTGAAACCACAGAGTTTCTAGGCATGTACATAAGCCATGATCGTAAAAATCGAAAGATATTTATTGATCAATGTGAGTATTTAGAGAAGGTGCTGGCGTGCTTTAATGTTGTGACTAATCCTACTCATACTCCACTGTCATCTGAGTTTAGCTTTAAACTAAATGAAAAGCAGTGTGATCCCAAATTCTACCAAAAGTACCAACAACTGGTTGGTTCTCTAATATACTTGATAATTGGCTTGAAACTAGATATTGGCTTTGCAGTTGTCAAGTTAGCTCAACAAATGACAAACCTTTCTAATGATCATTATTAAGTTAGGTTACATCTCTGTAGATACTTGCTTGCCACTCGTAGATATCGGCTTGTCTATAATGGATTAAGCAACAAATCGCTTGTAGTATACTCTGATTCTGATTAGGGCCAAGACCATGAGCATTGCAAGTCAACTACTAGCTATTTTACTATGCTGGCTCAAGGAATCACTTTCTGGTTAAGTCGCAAACAGAAATCAGTAGCCCTCTCCTCCACTGAGGCTGAGTATATAGCGCTCTCTAACTGTAGCCACCAACTCGTCTGGACATCAAATCTCCTGAGTGAGATTGGTTTTGATATTCCTGTCCCTTACCTCTATGGTGATAACCTTGGATCACTTTTCTGGAGCACCAACCCAGTGTAAGAAAAAAGGTCCAAACATATTAATATCTGGTATCACTATGTCAGGGATGCAATAGAGGATGACAAAATCAAGCCGCTCTATTAGGGAACCACTCAGAGGCGATTACCCTTAAGCTAATAGATAGTCCTAGAAGCTAGTTTGAGATTCAAGTGGGGGTATATCTATACACACTTGCTAGTATATATACTACACTAGATAGTCAGACACATAATACCATGGCAACTGACCTATAATCACAGAATGTCCTAGAACAACTAATAATAGGCATCACATCACATGATACAGACAGGAGAAGTCAGGAATGGTAGGAGTGTGATACATGATCTGTTACTGGGCCACTAATAGAACAGACCCTCAGAACTTACTAAGCACAACCTTAGATGTCCTCTTACATACACCACATTGATGGAGCCAGGAACCCTGCTGATATTTTGACTAAGAATCTTGGTCAGATACTGTTCCACCAATTCCATCTACTCCTTGGTTTAGAGGTTCTATGAACTCTCCTTTTAATTTATATTGTTACTCAATGACTACTACTTTAAGTAAGGAAAAGTGTTAAATTAATTATTATATTGTGTATTACTATAGTTTAATATACAAGTCATGCTTATCTAAGCACACTTGCTTTTTTGTCTTGACTGTCACATTACAGAACTGCTCTGCTTCTCTCAAGATCTCTCTTCTCTATTAGGCTGTCTATCAATATCTGTTGGATAACCCAATAAGTGGGCCATCATTTGTCCCTACTGTAATTGCTGCTCTTCATTCTTCTAACATAACCTTGGCCTCAGCTTGTGCGCTGTGCCTCAATCTGCTGTTGCATGTGTGGTTACATATTTCAGGAGGACTGAATTATTACCAGGAGTTCAGAAGAGAAGTGGTATATTGATAAGAGTGAGGATAGAACATGTAAAAGACATTATAAATGTTAATCTATGAACTAAGGAACTAGGATGTAACTAATGGAGTACTTATACTAATTCCGGAATAGAAGGAGTACAAGTAATTAGTCTAAATCATGATCCTATAGGAGTAGACAACAGGAGTTCAGGAGTAGAATTTAGTAATAATATAGAATATAAAAGAAATTATTTTATGATATTATTATTTTTTTGTTATGTGACACCATTGCAGACAATGGAAGTAATGTCTGTTGAGTATTGTCATTGACACAGAGAACTGGATCTCCTAATATTTGAGACACAGATGAACTTTCCTCAGGTAAAAATACTTTCAATAGCGGTGCATCAGTAACCTGAGAGGCTAGATGGCTAGCTGAAATCTCCTACAGAAAATGATGAACTTTCTTGCAAGCTGTTTTAGTAAGTTGTCCTTGGGATATGAGTTCATGTCATTTGCAAAATGCATCTCCACAGCCAATACAAGTGAATATGATAGCAAAAAAGGCTACAAAGCCAAACCATTCACTTGGGTTTGTAAGTTCTGCTCAAGTAATGCTCACTGATTTGAAGCACTTGAACTGTTAGGCTTGGTGCTCTTTAGCAAAATCAAACGCTTTCTATTAGATGCCAATGACTCAGTTCCTCCACAACATATTATTACAGCCAAAAGCATGGGAACCTAGGAGACAATTATCATTCATTATCAAGAACAGCGCTGTGTGGCCACACTCTTCAGCAGAGCCCACAATCTCCAGTTCCAGCCCATGCCTGACCCTCTTGCCCCTCTCTCATAAGTACAGACAGCTGCACAAGTTTTGCTCTAGAATACCAAGGATAGGGGCCACAATTTCCAGCATGATGCTCCTAGAAAGCATACCATGTCTCTTGCTTATTGTAATGAGTTCATTTTCTATGACGTTCATATGACGTAGTATATGGAGGAGGGGTACTTATATGACGTAGTACAGAGAGGAGAGTGTGAGGGTAACGTTCAGAGAGATAACGTAGAGACCATGAGGATTAGTAAGATATATATATAAGGAGTAGCATAGTGTTACAGACTCAGCTTCGTTCTGGTTAATATATTGTCTTCTTAACTTGAACACCGGGTTCTGAGAAGGATTGTAACATAAGAACGAAGCTATCAAATCAAATCTCACTCTACCATCATGATCTCGCTCACCGTCATCACGGCATTCTTGACCACCATTATCACTCTATTTTTCAACTCTATATCTGAAGCCTGGACAAACTTGAAAGCCAAAACAAAGGAAGTCTATGCTACGAACATTTGAACCTTCATAGAGGAAGTCAGGAAGGACTTTGCTGACAAACCAACCAAGAAACGAATGAAAGAACCAGATGACTTCAAAGAAAATCCAGATGAAGTAAGAGCTTAGTGCTGAAGAATGACGTTATTCTTCCAAAGCAACGATATCTCAGAAGAATGGGAGAGGATCAAAATGGCCTTAGGAAAAGTCAAGGGAGGAAAGGACAATTGGGCCCAACGATGGGCAGATACTCAGATTAGGAAGTTTTTACCCTTTCAAAAAAAATGAAAAGAGACCAGCGGAGAACTCGATATATCAACCATGACCAATAAGCCCCCTTTTGACTCTTGGGAAAAGATGGCTGATGAAATGGCACAGTTTTTTATATCTACAGAAACTCAAACTCATGCAATCGACAAATTGACCAAATTGAAGCAAGGGAATAGATTACTTGAAGACTTTTGGTCTGAATTTGTCACTTGAAAGGAACTCTCTGGATATAACGAGGTGACCTTAGTAGGCCTATTCAAAAAAGGAATTCACCCAGCATTGGCACAGAAATTAGTTGAGATTGGTCAATTAAGGAACTCAGATCCGTTGGATAAATGGTATGAGAAGGCGTTGAGTTTTGAAAGGTTGAGGAGGGAGGCGATTGAAGAATTTGGAGGAAAGAGAAATACAGAGAATTCAGGAGATGTGAGAAAGAAATCAGTTTTGGACATTCTGAGGCAAGACCCCAATGCAATGGATGTGGACAGGCACAGGAAAATGAGGAGGTTTTACAATTGTAGAGAAATAGGTCATCTCGCTGCAAGGTACTCCAAACCGAGAAAGGAGAGGAGAGAAGAAGTGAGGATTTCGAAGAACGTGATGGAGGATTTTTCTCTAGGCAGGGAGTAAGCACCGACTTACCTGCCCTTATAGATTCAAAAATTCGATTACCTGAGGAATCAATGAAAGATTTTTTGGATTATTTTAGTGCAAGAAGATACGAGACAAATAAAGGATACTCAGTGGAATGGGTAGCAAAGAAAATCCAATGGAGTACTAATGAGGAAGCAATCGGTATATTGAAAGTCTGGGCTCACAGTTCGAGAACAAAAGAATGCACTGAAGAGAAACTGAAGGAGTTAAACAGAATGACAGACGACAAAGTTTTATTAGCCTTAAAAGCACTAGAAGAACTGTCGATGCTTAGGAAAATGGGAGATAAGCAACTCAATATCCGAGTTAAATTAACGACAACAGACATTCACAAGATGTTTTGCAAACAGACACTAATTGATTCAGGAAATACGAGTTCATGTATAAGCCAAAAGTTCATAAAGGAGAATAACCTCAACATGATCCAACTACCATTCCTGATTACTTGTTATAACGCTGACAGAACTACAAACAAAAGTGGCAGTGTTACAGAAGTTATCAGGATGAACATGACCATAGGGGATCACCAAGAACTCATTCAACTATCAGTGACAAATCTCAGCAACCACGACCTGTTTTTAGGATATGATTGGTTACAGAAGCATAACCTATCTATCAACTGGAAAGACCTGTCAATTAGTTTGCAGAACTATTAACAATGGTGCAGAAAGGTTTACATACCAAAAGAACCAGAAGAAATAGAAGATGAAGATGTTGAGGAAAAAACGATAGAAGAAGGAAAAAAGGTGTCAGACTAGCTAACTCCAAAGCTAGAATTAAGCCAACTGCTCCTTTATCAGCGTTTGACAAGGAGAACTCGATAGAGTTCCCATTAAATTTTCTACACTACTTATACAACTACTACATAATCTGTACACTATTTTCCCATGCCTATTATGTGACTCATCATGTGACATTATGTGATGTGATGCTGTGACATCCTATCATGTGACCATGACTATGTGACACTTGTGATGTGACACTTTCCCACACTTCCCTCTGTATAGTAAGTCCAAGATAAAAGAAAAGAAAAGAAATATAGATAATGACTTAGCCATTTTGCCAAGTCATGACACTATCCCCCTCTTAAGTTTCCTCGTCCTGAGGAATTTCCTACAACTCATAGTATGGGTCAGCCATATTGCCCATCTCGTCATCATCATCTTCTGTCCATTCTCTAACTCCTGATTTTTCCTCCTTGATTTCTTCTTCCTCCAGAATCGTCTTCATCGTCTCTCTTTTCATGGGTTTCTTGCCCTTCCATCGTCTCCAGTTCTTCTCCATTCTTCCCCAATATTCTTGGTCATATCGTTTATCTGACCACCCATATAGTTTCTTTGCCGTAAATTTTCCTGGCAGTTCTCCCCGTCGGAATGTTCCCTCTTCATGCTCTTGCCACGCCACGTCTTCCATATCTCGCTGATACTCTTTCTCAAATTCTTCGATCACTTCTTTTGCATTCTCTAAATTCTCTCTTCCTTCCCAGGTATCCGATTCTGCTGTGAATCCTTTCCAACGTACTAAATACTTATCTTTCCCTCTAACCTTCCTCTTATTTAGTATTCGTTCCACCTCCCATTCTTCTTCCCCTTCAATTGTGACTGGAGCTGGTTACTTCTTTCTTTGTCCTTCTACTTGTCCTACATATCGTCGTACTCTACTAACGTTAACTACTGGGTGTATTTCTACTGTGCTAGGTAGTTCTAATTTGACCGCGTTCGATGATATTATTTCTTTGACTCTGTAAGGACCGACAAATCTCTCTGTCAACTTTTCTGTCCTCCTCTCGACCATCTGATATTTCAAATCCTTGGTACTGAGCATGACCAAGTCTCCTACTTTATACTCATCTGCGTCTGATCTCTTCTTGTCTGCATACTTCCTCATATTTTCCTGCGCTTTTCTTAGCGCTGCTTTTGCTTCTTCTTGTATCTCCTTCATTCTCTCCACAAATTTTTCTGCTCCTGTGTATTTTCCTTTCTTCCTCCCTTCAAACCCCATCCTGGGATCTTGCCTGTAATTTGCCTTAAAAGGCGACATCCTGGTACTCGAGTGCGCTTTATTGTTATATGCAAACTCTGCTGTTCCTAACCATTCTGGCCACTGCTCTTGCCTGTGATCAATGAACATTCTCAGGTACTGTTCCAACTCCTGGTTAATCCTCTCTGTTTGTTCATCTGTCTGAGGGTGGAACGCCATCGACAATTTACTCTTGATTCCCAACATCTCATTTAACTCCCGTATTAACCCTGCCGCGAATTGTGGTCCCCTATCTGATATGATACTTTTGGGTAAACCATGTAACTTCCACACATTATCCCTGAATAACCTGGCCAGTCCTTCTGCCAATGTTTTCTCTGTAATAGGTATGAAATGTACCATTTTCGTCAATCTGTCAACTACTACTAAGATTGAGTCATATCTCTGAGCTAAGGACAACTTTATAATAAAGTCTGCCAATATATGTGTCCAAGGCTTCTCTGGTATTGAGTTTGGCATTAATTTGCCGGCTAGTTGCTCTGTGCGATTCTTGTTTCGTTGGCAGGCATCACACCCTTCCACATATCTCTTTACCTTCTTAGTTACTCCTGGTTACTAGAAATTTCTGGTTACCAGTTCTACCGTCTTTCACTGCCCCCCATGTCCTCCTATCGGCGTATCATGGTGTAGTCTAATGATTTCTGCCCTCAACTTTTCATCTTTTGGCACATAAACCTTCCCTTCTTTATACATGATGTCGTCTACTTCTCTCCACTCTTTATCTCTCAACATCTTTATCCCTGTTCACTTCATTTCTTCTACTACCTTTACTACTTCGTCATCCTTCACTTTTGACTTCCTAACTTCCTCTAGTAGATCTACTCCGTCTACTATAATCTCTACCACTTCTGTCTTCCTCACCTCTAACCATTCTGGCTTTACCAATGTTTCATCCTTATTATCCTTTTCTACTCCAACCTCCCAGTCTGGCCTCCTGCTGAGACTGTCCGCTTTCCCCATCTTACTTCCTGGAACATGTTTTAACGTAAAGTCAAATCTAGATAGGTACAAGGCCCATCGTGCTTGTCTTCAATTCAATTTTTGCGCTTTCATGAAATATTCAAGATTTTTGTGATCTGTCCAAATCTCGAATTTAACTACTGCTTCTTCCAGGAAATGTCTCCACGCTTTTAGGCATCTGACTATTGCCAACATTTCTTTGTCGTGAATTTCATAGTTCCGTTCTATGTCACTTAAAGACTTTGAAATAAAGGCAACGGGTCTCTATTTTTCATCTGAGCACTTCATTGAGAGTACTCCTCCAGTGGCATAATTTGAAGCGTCGGCTTCTACCCTAAATTCCTTGTCCAAATCTGGGGCTGCTAATACTGGTTTACTAGTGAAGATCC
>Ga0157362_1000166_pt1 | contig 20287 bp, 22 predicted proteins | sample AttlaeALBM3_FD_111480 | JGI IMG/M metagenome (GOLD analysis project Ga0157362, IMG submission 111480) | Fungus gardens microbial communities from leaf cutter ant in Ribeirão Preto, State of São Paulo, Brazil - Atta laevigata ALBM3 | ecosystem: Host-associated > Fungi > Mycelium > Unclassified ... | reverse complement strand
GGACAGTCGAGAGGGGCCGTCCCCGGTGAGTCTCGCCCGCACTCCGGACGGCACACGGCTCGGTGCTCTCGGCGCGGCGCTGCGCGACCGATTCGGTCACCTGGTGCACGAGCTGGCCAAGTTTGGCGTGGTCGGAGCCGTCGCCTATCTGGTCGACCTGAGCACGTTCAACGCGCTGCGCAATGGCGTGCTGTCGGACCGGCCGATCACCGCGAAGTTCATCTCGACGGTCGTGGCCACCACCGTGGCCTACTTCGGCAACCGGCATTGGACATTCCGGGCTCGGGAGCGGCAGGGCCTTCGCAAGGAATACGTGATGTTCTTCGGGTTCAACGCGGTCGGGTTGGCGATCGCGTTGGGCTGCCTGGGGACCTCGCACTACCTGCTGCGACTGACCTCCCCGTTGGCCGACAACATCTCGGCGAATGTGATCGGGATGGGGCTCGGCACGATTTTCCGGTTCTGGTCCTACCGGCGGTTCGTGTTCCTTGCGGTCCCGGATGGGTCGGCGGTCGAGGTTCCCGAGGCGCTCGCCGCCTGAGCCGTCAGCTCGCGTTCGATCGCGTCCAACGCGTCGGATACCGAATCGGTCCAGGTCACCAACTCGGCCGCGCCGTCCCGGACGAATCCGTGCTCGCCGAGCACCCGCAGCTGTGTGCGCAGTGGCTCGAACAACCCCTCGGGGTCCAGGACGATCACCGGCCGGTCGTGCATCCCGAGCACCCGGGCGACCCAGATCTCCAGAAACTCCTCCAGCGTCCCGATGCCGCCGGGCAGCACGAGGAAAGCCTCTGCCCGGGCGTCCATCGCCGCCTTCCGGCTGCGCATGTCGGCGGTCACCAGCAGCTCGTCCGCCTCCAGGTCGGCCACCTCGAGGCTGATCAGCGCCCGCGGGATGACCCCCGTGGTGTGCGCGCCCCCGGCCCGCGCCGCCCGGGCCAATGACCCCATTGCCGAGATCGCGCCGCCGCCGGAGACGAGCCGGTGGCCGCGCGCCGCCAACTCGGCTCCGACCCGCTCGGCCAGCACCAAGTAGCGCGGGTCGATGGATCGGCTGGCCGAGCAGAACACACAGATCGTGGCCACGCCGAGGGCCCGCCTCAGTTGGCCCGGCCGGCTGCGATCTCGAGGGCAAGCGCGTCCCCCGCCGCCCGCTCGCGCAGACGCCGGTTCTCGTCGGCGTCCCGCATGATCCGGACGACCTCGTCCGGGTCGTCGGTCACCTGCACCAGGTCGAGATCGGTGGGGGAAATCTTGCCCTCCTCCAACGCGCGACGACGGATCCACTCGAACAGCCCCGACCAGTACTCCGTGCCCATCAGGACCACGGGGAACCGGGTCACCTTCTGGGTCTGCACGAGGACCAGAGCCTCGAACAGTTCGTCGAGGGTGCCGAAGCCGCCGGGCATGAACACGAAGCCCTGGGCGTACTTGACGAACATCGTCTTCCGCACGAAGAAGTAGCGGAAGTCGATGCCGATGTCGACGTAGGGGTTCAGGCCCTGCTCGAACGGCAGCTCGATGCCCAGTCCGATGGAGGTGCCCTCGGCCTCCATGCAGCCCTTGTTGGCGGCCTCCATCACGCCCGGGCCCCCGCCGGTGATAACCGCATAACCGGCCTTGGCCAGGGCGTAGCCCAACTGCCGGGTCAGCTCGTATTCGGGATGGTCCCGGGGGGTGCGGGCGGAGCCGAAGATCGTTATCGCCCGGCCGATCTCGGCCAACAGCCCGAAGCCCTCCACGAACTCGGCCTGAATGCGCAGGACGCGCCACGGGTCGGTGTGCACCCAGTCGCCGGGACCCAGGCCGTCGAGCAGGCGCTGGTCCGTGGTGGCGGTCTGGGCGTAACGACGGCGCAGGATCACCGGCCCGCGGTGCCGCTCGGGTGTGTGTTCGGCCGGTTGCTCGGTCATGGCGAGCAGGCTAGTGGACCACTAGGGCGGGGGCGTGGCGGTCAGCCAGGCCCGCAGCGTTCGCTCGCACTCGATGATCTCGGCGGTCTCGACGTACTCGTCGCGGCTGTGGGCCAGGCTCGGGTCGCCCGGGCCGTAGTTGACCGCGGGGATGCCGAGCTCGCCGAACCTGGCGACGTCGGTCCAGCCGTATTTGGCGGCCGGCGGCCGTCCGATCGCGGCGAGGAACGCCGCAGCGGCCGGACGGTCGAGGCCCGGTCGTGCCGCCGGGGCCAGGTCCACGCAGACCACCGCGAACCCGCCGAACACCTCGCGGACGTGTTCCAGGGCCTCCTCGGACGACCGATCCGGGGCGAAGCGGTGGTTGACGGTTACCACGCATTCGTCCGGGATCACGTTCCCGGCCACCCCGCCGTTGATGAACACGGCCTGCAGGCCCTCCCGGTACTCCAACCCGTCGACCACCGGCCGCCGCGGAACGTAACGGCGCAGCCGGTCGAGCACCTCGCCCGCGGCGTGGATCGCGTTCTCGCCGCGCCAGGATCGGGCGCTGTGCGCCCGCACGCCGTCGGTGCGCACCTCCACCCGCAGGGTGCCCTGGCACCCTGCCTCGACCGCGGCGTTGGATGGCTCCATCAGCACCGCGAAGTCCGCCGCGAGCCAGTCCGGGTGATCGGCCGCCAGCCTCCTCAGCCCGTTCAGCTCCGCGGCCACCTCCTCGTGGTCGTAGAACACGTACGTGATGTCGCGGTTCGGCTCGGGCAGCCCGGCCGCCAGTCGCAGCGCCACCGCGACGCCGCCCTTCATGTCGGCGGCACCCAGTCCGTACACCCGCTCGCCGATCAGCCGGGCCCCCAGATTGCCCGCGGCCGGGACGGTATCCAGGTGCCCGGCGATCACCACCCGCTCGCGCCGCCCGAGATCGGTGCGGGCCACGACGGCATCACCGGCCCGGCGAACCCGCAGATGCCCGAGCGCACCCAGGGCCCGGGCCACCGCGTCGGCCAGCGGTCCCTCGCTGCCGCTGACCGACGGGCGCTCCACCAGGTCGGCGGCCAGCGCCGGACCGTCGAGGGACAGGTCCAGATCGTCGCCCGGATCACGTGGCACGACCGTCACGGTAGTCGTCGGGCGGGGGTTGGCCGGCAGTCGGTAACGTGGAGAGGTGTCAACTGGGGCTTGGGGTTTTGGTCTGGCCACGATCGTCGAGGCCGACGGCCACGTCCTCGACACCTGGTATCCGGCACCGGCGTTGGGTGGGCCCGCGGCGGCGGACGTCCCGGCCGATCTGCGGGCGATCGAGGGCAAGGACGAGTTGCGCGGGGTGCGGTCCGAGGTGGTCCGCACCGTCATCTCCTCCCTCGACCAACCCCCGGTCGACGCCCCGGACGCGTACCTGCGGTTGCACCTGCTCTCGCACCGGTTGATCGCCCCGCACGGGGCCAACCTGGAGGGCATCTTCGGGGTGCTCTCCAACGTGGTGTGGACCGATCGCGGGCCCTGCCCCGTCGAGGACTTCGAGATGATCCGGAGCCGGCTGCGCGCCCTCGGCCCGGTCCAGGTCTTCGGGGTGGACAAGTTCCCGCGGATGACCGATTACGTGGTCCCGTCGGGCGTGCGGATCGCCGATGCCGACCGCGTCCGGCTCGGCGCACACCTGGCCCCCGGTACGACGGTGATGCACGAGGGCTTCGTCAACTACAACGCGGGCACCCTCGGCGCGTCGATGGTCGAAGGTCGCATCTCCGCGGGCGTGGTGGTCGCCGACGGCTCCGACATCGGCGGCGGGGCGTCGATCATGGGCACGTTGTCGGGCGGCGGCAAGGAGGTAATCCGCGTCGGACCGGGCTGTCTGATCGGTGCCAACGCCGGGCTGGGGATATCGCTGGGCTCGGGCTGCGTGGTCGAGGCAGGCTGCTACATAACCGCGGGAACCAAGGTCAGGTTGCCGGACGGCTCGTTCGTGAGGGCGCGCGAGTTGTCCGGCCGCGACGGTGTGCTGTTCCGGCGAAACAGCCTCAGCGGGGCGGTCGAGGCGCTGCCGCGCGCGGGCCGGGAGTGGGGCGGGTTGAACGCCGCGTTGCATGCCAATTGACCGCGGCCGCCGGGTCGATCTGCCCGGCGTCCGGCTAGGGCGTATTCGCGTCGAACTCCGCGAGCAGTTCGTCGATCCGGTGCTCGAGCCCGTTGCGGGGGTCCCTGCACGGCGGGGCCACCCGTTCCCGGGGTGTGAATTCTGCCAGCACGGCATCGATGTCCATCGGCTGCGGCGACCACCGGGCGATCTCGGCCAGCAGCGTCGCCCGGTGACAGCTGTCCGCGTCGGCCTCCGTCGTCATAACTGCGACCCGCCGCCGGCCGGCCACCGCGACCAGGTCGCCGAGCACCTCGCGGGCCTCCGGGGTCGCCAACCGCTCGCGGTAACGCTTCTCCGCGGCTGCGGCCGCCTCCGGCGATCCGGTGAACCCGGATTGGTTGTACTCCGGATTCCCGAGCACCTCGTAATGGACGTAGTGGATGCCGTTGGCCCGCAGCGCCTCGGCGAGCACGTGTCGGGAGAAGCCGCGCCGCGTGCAGCGCGGCGTGATCCGGGCGTCGACGAGGATCTGCACTCCGTCCGAGCGCAGTCCCTCGATGAACTGCGCCACCGAGAGCCCCTCGTACCCGACTCCGACGACACCGCTATGCAGTCCGGACATCTGCGGGCCGGCCATCCGATTGCCCTCCCGGGATCCGTGGTCTGGGAACGCCACATTTTGCGCGACCGGCGACGGCTCCGCCGCGCGGGGACCAACTTAACAATGCGCGCGGGGTGCCGGACGTGACGCCCACGGTGCGCCGCGCCGCCGTCGTGCTGGTGGCCGCTACCGCGATCGCCGCGGGGGCGTTCCTGGCGACACGCCAGGTCGCCGGCCGGCTCGGGTTCGACGAGCGCTGCACCGCCCGCGCCGCCGGTACCACCGCCCACCTCTCGCTCGAGCAGGCCGACAACGCGGCGAGCATTGCCGCGGTCGCGTCCCGGCGCGGCCTGCCCGCCCGGGCCGCGACGATCGCCCTGGCGACGGCGATGCAGGAGTCCAAGCTCCGGAACCTCGACTATGGGGACCGGGACTCCCTCGGCCTGTTCCAACAGCGGCCCTCCCAGGGCTGGGGCACCCCCAGCGAAGTCCTCAACCCGGTGCACGCCGCGAACAGCTTCTTCGACGAGCTGGTCAAGATCGGCGGCTACCGCACCATGGACATCGGGCACGCGGCCCAGCTGGTGCAACGCAGCGGCCATCCCGACGCGTATGCCCACCACGAGCCGCAGGCCAGGGCCTTGGCCTCGGCCCTGATGGGCTACTCCCCCGCCGCCTTCACCTGCACGCCGCGGTCGAGCGCGGTGGCCGGCCAGGATCCCGGACGGGACGGGCGAACCCCGCGCGCCGAGGCGGCCGTCACGGCCCTGGACACCGCGTTCGGTCCGCAGCATCCCGCGGCCGCGGCCGATCCGCGGGTGGTCGATCTGCACTACCCGATCGCCCAGCCGGACGCCCGCCGGGCGGGATGGGCCAGCGCGCAGTGGCTGGTCGCCAAGGCGAGCGCGCTGAAGGTGTCCCGGGTCACGTTCGACGGCAAGATCTGGCGGGCTGATCATTCGGCGGGCAAATGGCTGCCCGTGAACCCGGCGGGCCCGGGCGGGGGTGCCGCGAGTTTGCCGGAGAACCTTCGCTTTGAGGTTCGATGATCAACAACCCCTTGCGTCCCTTCCCATTTGCACAGGCCGGGGCAGCTGTTTGAGGAAGGCTTCACCTTTTTACCCGTAGCATTTTGGCCCAAAGCGGTCACAACGGGAGCCAATATGGCCAAGCCGAACAACGAGCCGGGCGAGCAATCGGCGTCCGGCGACGATGCCCCAAACAACACTTCGTGGGTTGTCGGAGCGATCATCGCGATTGCCGTTCTCGCAGGTGTGCTCTCGCTGATCGGGCTGTGGTCGCAGAACGACACCTCGTCGACCGCGTCATCCGCTCCCGCCGCCGCAACCACGGAGACCCCCAGCCCCACCGCCCCGTCCACCGGGAGCCCGAGCCCGGCCTCCGCCGGCAGCACAGTGGCGGTCGGGCTGCCGGGGGCCACGGCCAATCCATCGGCCAGCCCCGCCGCTACGAGCGGCGGCGGCGGCGCGGCCGTCACGTCGGCGGCGCCGACCACCAAGGCGTCGACCAGCGCCGGCGCCGCCGGTGGCGGAACCACCGTTGCGGTCACGCTTCCCCCGTCCACCGCCAAGCCGTCGGCAGCGGCCTCGACCGCGGCACCGACGAAGACCGCCTCCGCGAAGCCGACGGCGAGCGCGTCCGCCTCGGCCGAGGCGAGCACTCCCAGCGGCACCACCCGCATCCCGGTGGGCGCACCCGGTTTGAGTTCGACCAGTCCGACGCCCAAGTCGAGCGCGTCGACCGGCACCGGCGGGGCGGGCACGGTGGCCGTCACGCTGCCGCCCGCGACGTCCTCGGCCAAGACGACCGCGACCCCGACCCCCAGCGCCTCGCCGAAGTCGACGGCGACCACCGGCGGCACCACCACCGGCGGCACCACCACCGGCGGCACCACCACCGGCGGTGCGGCCGCGGCGCCGACCAAGGCGCCGGTCCCGGCCGGAGCGCCGCGGACGGGTGGCGGTGGCGCGGCGGTGTCCGAGAACACGGCCTGGGCCCTGGCCGGTGCCATTTCGCTGGGGCTGGCCGCCGGACTCGGGGCCTACGCATTGCGGCGCCGTCGTCCGGACGCTTGAGTGCAATGCCCGATGGCCGGGCCCGAGTCCTGGCGCTGACCGGCGCCGGTGTGCTCAGCCAGGTCGGGATGACCGCGCTGGTCATCGGGCTCAGCTTCGGCAAGGCGCCCCCGCCCGCTCCCCCGGCGGCGGTACAGGCCGCCGCGCCGGGGCACGCGGACGCCGCGCCGTCCCCCGAGTCCACCGGTGAACCCGTCCCCGGATGGCCACGATCGAGACCGATGCACCTGAGCGCGCCGCGGGTGGGCATCGAAACCGAGCTGATCGAGCTGCGGCTCCAGCCGGACGGAACTGTTGAGGTCCCGCCGGATGGCTCGAATTCTCCGGCCGGTTGGTATGCCGACGGTGTCAGCCCCGGCGAGAGCGGATCCGCCGTCTTCATCGGACACCTCGACGCCCCGGACGCGAACGCCGTGTTCTTCAACCTGGGCGCAATGCGTCCCGGCGATCGGATCTGGGTGACCCGGGCGGACCACAGCACGCTCCAGTTCGTCGTGCAGGCGGTGGGCAGCTACCCCCGCGAGGAGTTCCCCACCACGGCGGTGTATGGGCCGAGCAACACCCCGGTGCTCCGCCTGGTGACCTGCGGTGGCGTCTTCCTGCGGGGTTGGGGTTATACGCGCAACGTGGTGGTGTTCGCCGATCTGGATCCGGCTTCGCTGCCGGCCACACCCGCGGTGGCGCCACCCGCGGAGCCGACGGAACCGACCGCCGCCGGGCCGGCCGGCGATCCGACAGTCGTGCCGGCCGATCCGACCGCCGTGCCGGCCGATCCGAGCGTCGAGCCGACCGTACGGCCCTCCCCGGTGCGGACCAATCACCGAACGCTGCGGCGGGAGCCCGCCCCGCCCGATACCGCCGCCCCGCCCGATTCCGGCCAGGACGTACCGGACGTCCCGCCGACGAACTGACCACGACTCGCCCGGCCCCGTTTGCGGGCTTCACCGGACGGCGGCACCCCGGCGGGTCTACTGTCGATACGTGGCGGACGATCAGGTCGACCCCGGCGGCAACACCGAGATGTTCCGCGCGTTCGTAGCCGGCTCGGAGGCGTACGAGGCGCGGGCCGCCAGCCGCGGCCCCATCATCGTGGCGGCGGTGGCGGTGCTGCTCGCCCTGTTGGCATTCGTCGTGATCGTGGCGCGGGGCTGACCGTCAGGTTGCCAGGCGGGCCACGGCCAGGCTGACGTGTTCGTCGGTTGCCGTCAAAGCAACCCGGACGTGCCGCCCACCGGCCGTTCCGTAGAAGTCCCCCGGCGCGACGAGGATCCCCCGTTCGGCGAACCAGTCCACGGTGTCCCAGCACGGCTCGTCCCTGGTCACCCACAAGTACAGGCCGGCTTCGGAGTGCTCGATCCGGAAGCCCGTGACCGCAAGCGCGGACCGGAGCGCGGCCCGGCGCACCCCATAGCGCTCGCGCTGGGCGTCAACGTGCTCATGATCGACCAGTGCCGCGATCATGGCCTGTTGCACGGGGGTCGGCACCATCATCCCGGCGTGCTTGCGGACCTCCAGCAGACCGGCCACTATCCCCGCGTCGCCGGCCAGGAACGCGGCGCGGTAACCGGCCAGGTTCGACCGCTTCGACAGCGAGTGGACCGCGAGCAAGCCGCGGTGCGTGCCCCCGCAGACCCGCGGATGAAGCACGGAGGTCGGCTCGACGTCCCAGCCGAACTCGGCATAGCACTCATCGGAGGCCAGCACGGCGCCGTGTGCCCGAGCGCGGGCGATCAACTCGGTCAACCGCTCCGGTGTCAGCACGCGGCCCGAGGGGTTGGCCGGCGAGTTGACCCAGATCAACCGCACTGCGCCGGATTCACCGGCCCGGTCTATTTCTGATGGCTCGTCAGTCGCCATCGGCGTGGCACCGGCCAACCGCGCCCCGACGTCGTAGGTGGGGTAGGCAAGCGTCGGGTGCACGACGACATCACCCGGGCCGAGGCCGAGAAGGGTGGGCAGCCAGGCCACCAGTTCCTTGGAGCCCATCGTGGGCAGGACCGCGCTCGGCGAGAGGTCACGCACGCCGTGGCGGTGGATCAGGTAGCCGGTGATTGCCTCGCGCAGCGGACCGGTCCCGGAGGTCAACGGGTAGCCGGGCGCGTCGGCGGCAGCCGCGAGGGCCTCCTGCACCACCTTTGGCGCGGGATCCACCGGAGTGCCGACGGACAGGTCAACCAGGCCGTCGGGGCCGAACGCTGCCGTCGCGCGCTCCTTGGCCGGGGTGAGCCGGTCCCAGGGAAATTCGGGAAGTGCCGGGCGCCTCACTCCTCACTCATCGTGTTCCTGGGGGGGCAGAGCGGAGACGACCGGGTGATCGCGTTCGATCAGGCCGAGCTTCGCGGCGCCACCCGGCGAACCGATGTCGTCGAAGAACTCGACGTTCGCCTTGTAGAAGTCCTTCCATTGGTCGGGCACGTCGTCCTCATAGAAGATCGCCTCGACCGGACACACCGGCTCGCACGCGCCGCAGTCCACGCACTCGTCGGGATGGATGTAGAGCATCCGCTCGCCCTCGTAGATGCAGTCGACCGGACATTCCTCGATGCAGGCCTTGTCCTTCAGGTCGACGCAGGGCTGAGCGATCACGTACGTCACGGACGATTCCTCCTTGCGATCGGCTGCCGACCTAGTATCACGGGAAAGCGGTCAGTCACCACAACTGGGGCGAGGGTGCCGTCGGGTTTCGTGTTCCGCTACCAGATGTCGATCTCACCGGACGACGTCGGCGCCCGGGTATCGGTGCGGCACCGCCTGAGCGACAACCGGATGACCGACGCCGTCGGCGAGCTGCTGCGCTGGTCGGACGGTGCGCTGGCGGTGCGCCGCCGGGACGGCACGGTCACCGAGATCGCCGAGGAGGCGCTGGTGGCGGGCAAGCGCGTGCCGCCGCCCCCGGCGCGGGTCGGCCACGCCCGCGGGGCCATCCGCGAGCTGCACCGGGCCGCAGCACGCAGCTGGCCCGCGCTCGAGAGCGAGCCGTTGGGCGGATGGCTGCTGCGCGCCTCGGCCGGCTGGTCACTGCGGGCGAACTCGGTACTGGTTCTGGATTCCCCGGGCGTGCCGGTGGACCAGGCGTTGGACTTCGTTGCCGGCTGGTACGCGCGGCGCGGCCTGCGCCCGGCGTTCTGCCTGCCGATGCCGATCGGGGTCGAGCTGAACGAGGAATTGACTGCCCGGGGTTGGCCGCCGGCCCGCCCGGAGATCCTCATGCTCCAGGCCGACGCCTCGGCGATGGCGGCCCCCTCGCCGGGAGGCCCGCCGGTCGTCCTGGACACGACACCGAGCCGGGCCTGGTTGGCGTGCTATCGCTCCTCGATTCAGCCGGTCCCCGCCGCGGGCGTAGCCGTCCTGACCGGCAACCCCTCGGCGATCTTCGCCCGCATCGAGGTCGACGGCGAGGTGTTGGCGATCGGCCGGGCCACGGTCGACGACGGGTGGCTGGGCATCAGCGCCGTCGAGACCGCGCCGGCGGCGCGGCGCCGCGGGCTGGCCCGACAAATCATCTGCGCGCTGGTCGAGCACGGCCGGGCGCTGCGGGCGGGCCGGGCCCACCTGCAGGTGGGCCGGGACAACGCGGCAGCAACGGCGCTCTACCGTGGCCTCGGAATGACTCCGCATCACTCCTACCGGTACCGGGTTGCCGCCGAGGGCCCCTCCCGATGAACGGTCATCGGGACAGATTCGCGCTGGCGGCAAGCGATCCGGCCGGCCCGTTGGACCTGCCGTGCCTGTTGATGGGCACCGAAATCGCTCCCGAACTGGACCTGGACGGTTTCTCCGGGCGGTTGGACGCCCTCGCCGAGGTGGTGGGTGCGGGCCTGCCCGGTACCGCCTCGCCGGCCGCAATCGGTCGGCACTTCCGGGCAACGCTCGGCGGGGACGTCGGCTTCGCGGGCTCCGTGGGCGATTACGACGACCTGCGCTCCTCGCTCCTGCACGAGGTGCTGCACCGCCGCCGGGGGCTGCCGATCCTGCTGTGCGTGGTGTGGCTTGAAGTGGCCCGCCGCATCGACGTCCCCGCCCACGGGATCGGGCTGCCGGGGCATTTCGTGGTCGGCATCGGCGACCCGGATGCAACCCTTGACAGTGGGTTGGAGCTGGTTGATCCCTTCGCCGGGGGCACGCCGTTCCCGGCCGCTGCGGTCTACCGCGCGGTCGGGCACGAGCCGACGGCCCGAGACCTCCGCCCGTGGGACACCCCGCGCACGATGCTGCGCATCCTGGCCAACGTGCGCAACTGGGCCACCCGGGCCGACCGCGTGCGCACCCGGCTGTGGGCGCTGGAGTTGTCGCTGCTGATCCCCGGCTGCCCGGAGGCGGTCCGCCGGGAGCACGGCGAGACCCTGGCGCGAACCGGCGAGTTCGCGGCGGCGGCGGAGGCATTGGAGGCATTCGCGGCACGGGTCGAGGCCGAGCATCCGCTGGTTGCCCGCACGGCGCGGCAGGATGCCCGGACCGCCCGCTCCCGGCTGAACTGAAGCCGCGCCCACGCAGCCTCGCACCGCGGGTCGCGACCGCGCGGGCAGGCTGGCCCTCAGCGGGCGCGCAGGGCCTCGGTCAACGCGTCGACGGCCCAGTCCAACTCGGCCTCGCTGATCACCAGCGGCGGGGCGAGGCGGATCGTGGAGCCGTGGGTGTCCTTGGCCAGCACCCCCAGGTCCAGCAGGCGCTCGCAGATCTGACGCCCCGTCGCCAGCCGCGGGTCGACGTCGATCCCGGCCCACAGGCCGCGGCCGCGCACCGCGATCACTCCCAGCGGGGCCAGCCCGACCAGGCGGGCGTGCAGCTGCTCGCCCAGCTCACGTGCGCGTGCCTGGTACTCCCCCGTCCGGAGCAGGCCGACCACGGCTCGCCCGACCGCGCATGCCAACGGGTTGCCGCCAAAGGTCGACCCGTGCTCGCCCGGACGCAGCACACCCAGCACGTCGGCGTCGGCGACCACCGCGGAGACCGGGACGATGCCGCCGCCCAGCGCCTTTCCGAGCAGGTACATGTCCGGCACCACGCCCTCGTGGTCGCAGGCGAAAAGCTCACCGGTGCGGCCCAGCCCGGACTGAATTTCATCCACGAGGAACAGCACGCCGCGGCGGGTGCACAGCTCACGAACCGCGCGCAGGTAGCCCTCCGGCGGCACCAGCACGCCCGCCTCGCCCTGGATCGGCTCGATGAGCACGGCCACGGTGCTCTCGTCGATCGCCGCGGCCATCGCCGCCGCGTCGCCGTAGGGCACGATGCGGAAGCCGGGCGTATACGGCCCGAAGTCGTCCCGCGCCGTCGGGTCGGTCGAGAAGGACACGATCGTGGTGGTGCGGCCGTGGAAGTTGTCTGCGGCAACCACGATCGAGGCGCGCCCGGCGGGTACGCCCTTGACGCGGTAGCCCCACTTGCGGGCGACCTTTATCCCGGTCTCGACCGCTTCGGCGCCGGTGTTCATCGGCAGCACCATCTGCTTGCCGGCCAGGTCGCCGAGTTCGGCGCAGAATTCGTAGAGCCCGTCGTGGTCGAACGCTCGGCTGGTCAGCGTCACCCGGTCGAGTTGGGAGCGCGCGGCGGCCAGCAGCACCGGGTGTCCGTGGCCGAAGTTCAGCGCGGAGTACGCGGCCAGGCAGTCGAGGTACCGACGCCCGCTCACGTCGGTGACCCAGCAGCCGTTCGCCGAGGCCACGACCACCGGCAGTGGGTGATAGTTGTGCGCGCACCGGTCACGCAGGTCAGCCACCCCGGCCGCGCTGCGTGCGGCCGGAACCACCGCCGGTATCCGCGCGCTCATCGCCGGATCTCCAATGTGCAGCACTTCGGTCCCCCGCCGGACTTGCGGAACTCCGACAGCTCCACCGGTACCGGCTGATACCCGCGTTCGCGCAGCGCCTCGATCATGTCCACGGCCTCCACCGGGACCACCACGTGCCGCCCGTCGGAGACCGAGTTCAGCCCGAAGCTCTCCGCGTCAACATCGGTGGCGACGATCGCGTCGGGGAACATCCGTTCCAGCACGGCCAGGCTGCCCGGGGTGAACGCCTTCGGGTAGTACGCGATGTCGTAGTCGCCGAGCACGGCGATCGCGGTGTCCAGGTGGTAGAACCGCGGATCGACGAGGGTCAGCGAAATCACCGGCCGGCCGAAGAACTCCTGAGCCTCCGCGTGGGCGGCCCGCTCGGTGCGGAACCCGGTGCCGGCCAGGATCAGCTCGCCGAGCGCCAGGAAGTCACCCTCGCCCTCGTTCACGGCCACCGTGACGGCGAAGTCGGTGAAGCACCCGGACTCCTTCAGCCAGCGCTGGTACGCCGGGCCCTCCTCGCTGCGCTGCACGTTGGCGAACCGCGCGCCGAAGACCTTGCCGTCGACCACCAGAGCACCGTTCGCGGCGAAAACCATGTCGGGCAGACCGGGCTCCGGCTCGACGAGGCTGACCGTGTGACCAAGCGCCCGATAGGTGTCCCGCAGGTTCTCCCACTGCCGGGTGGCCAGCTGCAGGTCAATCGGGACGTTGGGGTCCATCCACGGGTTGATCGCGTAGGCGATCTCGAAGTGCGTGGGTCGGCACATCAGATAGTGCCGCGGCCGGGGGGCGCGCAACGCGGTCAGCCCGGGCGGGGAACCCGCAGCGGCGACGGTGAACTGAGGCATCGTCATGCTTCGAGCATATTTTCGAGCGGACGACGGCGACGGCGGAAAACGTTGCCGCGGGACGGGGATTTGTTGCGCGTTCGGTGGGTCGAGCGGCGGAACGCTTCACGCCCGACGAGTCCTGCATCGCGACCCCTCGTCCGCGCGATCTGACGACGGATCAGCCCATTCCGCCGGGTTCAAACCGCCGTAACAATGCGGACATGACGACGAAAGATTTGGTGCGGGCCACGAAGCGCTCCGCGCCGATCTGTTCGACGACCTTCTCCAGGTGCGCAACATCGGCGGCACGCACGTGCAGAATCGCGTCGGCCTCGCCGGTGACGGTCGAGGCGGAGACAACCTCGGGGAATCGGGACACGGCCGCGCGGATCGTGGCCGGGGAGGTGCGGTCCAGGCAGTACAGCTCGACGTAGGCCTCGGTCGTCCAGCCCAGCGCCGCCGGGTCCATCACCGCGGTGAAGCCGCGAATCGTGCCGGCGGCGAGCATGCGATCCACCCGCCGCTTGACCGCGGGCGCGGAAAGCCCCACCGCTTCCCCGATCTCGGCGTAGCTGCTGCGGGCATCGGCGCGCAGGCGCGCGACGATGGCGGCGTCGATCTGATCGAGCGTCACGGCCCAAGTACACCAAAGCCGGGGCCACCCCCGGCGGAAACGCCGCCGCGCCTCACCGACGGTCGCGGGTCGCGATCCGGTCGTAGGGGAGCGCGATCAGCAACGTGAACAACACCAGGCCGCCGACCAGGTAGGCGATGCCGATTCCGTCGGCGGCGATGATCACGTCGCCCTTCGCCCGCTCGGTGGCCAACACCACCGCGCTGCCGAGCCAACCCAACGCGGGCAGCGCGGCCCCGACACGGCTGGCCGTGAACACCCCGGCCGCCCCCACCACCCCGCCCTCGGCGAGCAGCGCCACCGGCAGCCCGAGCGGCAGATCTACCGCGGTCACCCGGATTGGGTGGGCGAACGCCGCGGGCACCCCGACCAGGAAACCGAGCACCAACAGGCCGACCGCGGCCGCCATCGCCGCAGGCCAGGCCCGATCCGCGAACCACGGCGGCAGCCCGGTGCGCGCGCCGGGGTCGGCGCGGCCACTCGGTCGACCCGGACGCGGGGCGCGCTCCGGGCCGCGCCTCGGGGTGACGGCGTTGCGGCCGCGCACCGTGGAGCCGATCACAGTCCGGCGAACAGATCGGCCTCGGGCCGCTCGGCACCGAGTTGGCCTTCCGCCAACCGGAAGCACTCGGTGCCCCAGATCCGCTGGCCGAGGTGGTTGGACAACGCGAAGAACGGACCGTCGACGGTGATCTGCGTGGCGTGCGCGCGCATCGCGCCCATCTTGGCCTCGATGAAATCCCCGGCGTCGATGATCGTGGTGATCAGCTCGTCCGGGACGCCGAAGGGCAGGTCCTCGGCCCGTTCGGCACCACCGAAGAACTCCGGATGCCCGGCGGCTTGCAGCGCGTCTATGCCCGCCTGCAGGAACGAGTTGGGCACGGCAGTGTGGTAGATCTTCGCGACCGCCCACGGCGCCCCGAGTTCGGGCCGGAAGTCGGCCTGTTGGGCGAGCTCGGCGGCGCGGTGCATGACCCGATGGGCCTGAATGTGATCCGGATGGCCGTAACCGCCGTTCTCGTCGTAGCCGATCAGCACTTGGGGGCGGATCTCGCGCAACACCGAGACCAGGTCCACGGCGGCGGAGTCGACGTCGGCCTGCCAGAAGCAGTTCGGGCGCTCGTTGGCGGGCGTCCCCATCATCCCCGAGTCGCGGTAGCGGCCGGGACCGCCGAGGAAACGGTGATCGGTGACGCCCAGGCACTGCATCGCCGTATGCAGCTCCGTGATGCGATGCTCGCCGAGCGCGTCGGTTTGGTCCGCGGCCAGGTGTTCGAGGCCGGGAACCAGGACCTCGCCCTCCTCGCCGAGCGTGCAGGTGACCAGGGTCACGTGGGCACCTTCGGCCGCGTACCTGGCCATCGTCGCGCCGGTGACGATCACCTCGTCGTCGGGGTGGGCGTGGACCAGGACCAACCGGCGATCGGCGCGGACAGCGGCGGACATGGACGGAATCTAGCCGACGGGGACTGCCAGGATGCGGGCATGAGCTTTCCGCGGCGGAGCGCGGCGACGCAGCGGTTCACGCTCGGGGCGCCCCGCAACTTCGTGGTCTCGCCGGACGGCTCGCGGGTGGTGTTCCTCCGCTCCCCCGCCGGGTCCGACCGGGCGACCATGCTTTGGGTCGCCGACGTCGCCGACAGAGTGAGCGAGCGGGTCGTGGCGGACCCGCGGGAACTCCTCGCGGGCGCCGAGGAGGTGTCCGCCGCGGAGCGGACCCGTCGGGAGCGCAGCCGAGAGGGCGCGGCCGGGATCGTGGCGTTCGCCACCGACCGCGAGGTGATGCGGGCGGCCTTCGCGTTGTCCGGCCGGTTGCACGTCGCGGATCTGACCGCCGGCCGGACGCACGCGCCGGCGGTCCCCGGCCCGGTCGCGGACCCGCGACCGGACCCGACGGGTCGTCAGATCGCCTACGTGGTGGACGGCGCGGTGCGGGTCGTCGACGTGGACGGGGGCGGCGACCGGGAATTGCCGGGGCAGGACCACGGCCCCGACATCACCTGGGGATTGGCGGAGTTCGTCGCGGCCGAGGAGATGGGACGGCACCGCGGCTTCTGGTGGGCGCCGGACTCCTCCGGCCTACTGGTTGCGCGGGTGGACACCGCACCGGTGCCGCGCTGGCACATCGCCGACCCGGCCAATCCCGCCCGGCCGCCGACCGAGATCGCCTACCCGGCCGCCGGCACAACGAACGCGGGCGTGCGCCTCCATCTGCTCCGCCTCGATGGCGACCCGGTCGAGGTGTCGTGGGATCACGTCGAATATGAGTACCTGGCGGCGGTCCACTGGTCCGGGCACGGGCCGCCGTTGCTGCACGTGCAGGCCCGCGACCAGCGTCGCTCGTTGGTGCTCGAGGTGGACCCGGTCAGGGGGGCCACCACGGAGCGGCTCCGGATCGCTGAGCCGATCTGGGAGGACCTCGTCGACGGCGTCCCGGCCTGGCTGGGAACCGATCGCCCGCTGTCGGCGCGCAGCGGTCCGGGCGGGCGGCAGCTGATGGCCGGGGGCGACGTCTTGTCCGGCTGTCTTCATCTTCGCGCGGTGCTCGGGATTGCCGAGGGACGGGTGCTGTTCAGTGCCTCGGAGCCGGACTCGCCGACCGAGGTGCACGTCTACCGCAGCTCACCCGAAGGACCGGTGCGGCTCTCGAGCGGGCCCGGGGTTCACACGGCGGCCGGGGCCGGGTCGGTGACCGTGCTGGTAAGTGCGGGCCTGGAATACGCCGGCCGACGGGTCGCGGTGCTGCGCGATGGAATGACGGTGGGTCAGATCGCCTCATACGCCGAGCATCCGCCGGTCCGGCCGGTGGTGCGGATGCTCGCGGCCGGGACCCGCCGGATCCGCACCGCGCTGCTGCTCCCGACCCATCACCGACCCGGCACCCGGTTGCCGGTGCTGCTCGACCCCTACGGCGGGCCGCACGCGCAGCGGGTGCTGTGCGCGCGCAACGGGTTCAACGAGCCGCAATGGTGGGCCGATCAGGGTTTCGCGGTTGTGGTCGCGGACGGGCGCGGCACCTCCGGCCGCGACCCGGACTGGGAGCGCGCTGTGCACGGCGACCTGGCCGGGCCCGTGCTCGAGGACCAAATCGAGGCGCTGCACGCCGCCGCCGCGCATTGCGCGGATCTGGACCTCCAGCGGGTGGGTATTCGCGGCTGGTCGTTCGGCGGCTTTCTGGCCGCGCTGGCGGTCCTGCGCCGTCCGGACGTCTTCCACGCCGGGATCGCCGGGGCGCCGGTCACGGACTGGACGCTCTACGACACCCATTACACCGAGCGCTACCTGGGCACGCCATCGGAGAACCCGGACGCCTACACGCGCTCGTCGCTGGTAACCGGTGGGGTACTCGCGCCCGACCTGCACCCCAGACCCGGCGAGCCGGTCCGCCCGCTGCTGCTGGTGCACGGGCTCGCGGACGACAACGTCGTAGCCGCACACACACTGCAGCTGTCGGCAGCCCTGCTCGCGGCGGGGCGGCCGCACCAGGTGCTGCCGCTGTCCGGCGTCACCCACATGACCCCGCAGGAAGTCGTCGCCGAGAACCTGCTGCTGTTGCAGTTGGACTTCCTGCGGAAATCACTTCACTAGGCTGCGCCCCCATGGACAAGGCTGCGCTCCAGACACTGCAGGGCCCGTTGAAGGACCGCTACCGGGTGGAGCCCGGGGCCGCGCTCGTCACGCTCTCCGCCTCGGGGACGTTGGACGACGAAGGCGTGAGTTGTTCGGTGCGGACGGGACGGGCACTGGTCGAGGCCGGGCTGCACCCGGCGACCGGCGGCACCGGTGCCCTGGCCTGCTCCGGGGACATGCTCCTGCAGGCACTGGTGGCCTGTGCCGGCGTGACCCTGCGTGCGGTGGCGACCTCGTTGGAGGTTCCGGTCCGGGCGGGCCGACTGCACGCCGAGGGTGATCTGGACTTCCGCGGAACCCTGGGCGTCGCCAAGGACGTCCCGGTCGGGTTCACCGCCATCCGGTTGCACGTCGACCTGGACACCGACGCGACACCGGAGCAGGTCGCCACCCTGCTGCGCCTGACCGAGCGCTACTGCGTGGTCTTCCAGACGTTGGCCGGCGACGGACCGCGGATGAGCCTCGCGTCCGGTTAGGTTCCGGACTGACTGTCCGTCAGTTCACCAGCGCTGCACGGACCTCGGCCGCGGTGGCGGGCCGCGCGCCCGCGTCCACGACTCGGTTGACCGCGTCGGTGACCAGTTCGAGGTTGGTCCGGGGGGAACCGAACGGCTGGTCCTCCAGGCCGACCCGGACATGGCCGCCACGCGTGACCGCCTCCGGGATCAACGGCCGGATGTCGACGCACAATCCGGCGACCATCCACTCGCTGCCCGGGGCGACCTCCTCCAGCAGTCGGACGTGCGCGTCCAGCGCCCACGGTCGGGGCGGGAAACCGAAGCTGAGGTCGTCGGAGAACATGAACCGGTAGACCGGCTGCGGCAGCGTCGGACGGACCGCCGCCAGCCGCGCGCCCAGCCGGGTGAGCCCGGGTTCGTAGCAGGCGTAGGCCGGGCGTACGCCGTGGGCGGCCACCAGATCCAGCCCGTACCGGATGTGGTCGTCCGGGTTCAGGTAGATGAACCCCGCGTCCGGCGAGTCGACGTGGGTCATGTGGGCCGAGCCCGGATCCACGACCGCCCATTCGAGCATCCCGCGCCGGCACAGCTCCTCGACGGTGGCAAACCGCTCGGCGGCCGTCATCGGAGGTTCCGCGTTCTCCTCGCCCATCAGCGCCAACGTCGGGTAGACGATCGCGTCGACCTCGGCGCGGATGCCCTCGATGATCGCCTGGTAGACGTCGGGGTCCTCGCGCTGCAGACCGGTTGCCGGGTCGTAGGGATGGACGTGGACGATCGCTGCCCCGGCACGGACGCACGCGATCCCATCATCGACGACCTCGTCGACCGTGATCGGTATCCCCGGCTGTCGCGCCCGCGACCAGGGCCCGTTGACCGCTGCCTCCACCCACACCGCCCGCACCCGGCAAGCCTGGCTCGTCGGGTGCGACCCCCGCAACGTCAGCCGCGGGCCAACTGCTCCAACGCCTCGGCGGCCGCATCCGCGCCCCGGTGGCCGGCGATCACCTCGGCGAAGGCAGCCGCCGCGGCGCGCGGGCCGGGATCGCCCAGCACGTGCTCCACGGCCTTGGTCACCGAGCCCGGCACTTCGAGGTCGATCGGCACCCCCGCGCCGAGTCGCGCGACCATCGCCGCGTTGAAATGCTGGTCGCGGCCCATCGGGGCGCAAACCATGGGCACCCCATGCGCCAAGCCGTTCAACGTCGTTCCGAGACCGCAGTGCGTCACCATCGCGCTCGCCCCGGGCAACAGCTCGCCGTGCGCGACGAACCGGGCCACAACGGTGTTGCCGGCGGGGACCAGGTCGGCCGGGTCGACGGCGGGGCCGGTGGTGACCACGACCTGGACCGGGAGGTCGGCCAGCTCGTCGATCGCGCGTTGCAGCGCGCCGCGCTGGTCCTGGAAGCTCGTGCTGAAGCTGACGAGCACCAGCGGACGGCCCGGCACCGGCGCCGGGGTGGGCCCGACCGCGTCGAGCGCCGGACCGTCGAGGATCGGGCCGACGAACCGGTATTGCCCGGGCAAGGGCACCGGCACGTCGAACTCGGCCGGCAGCGTCACCAGAGCGAGCGCGCAGGCGTCGTGGGCCTCGGCCAGGGTCGCCACCGGTCGCGCGCCGAGGTCGGCACGCATTCGGTGCAGCAGCGGCAGCGCCGGCGTTAGGAGGTCGACCAATGGGCCGGCGCGAAACAGCGACGGCGGGACGTGGAAGAGCGTGGCGGTGCGGATACCGGCGACCTCGCCCGCCGCGCCGGCACCCCAGGTAAGGCAGTCGACGATGAGCACGTCGGCGGGTTCGCGCTCGAGTTCGGCCAGGGTGTCCGCCCCGATCCCGGTGTTGAAGAAGACGACCTCGGCGAACATGGCCATCTCCTCCGCCGGGTCGAGCTCCCAGGTGCTGTCGTACGGGGCGGCCGTCGTGAACGGGATCGGGCGCCAGCCGTGGGAACCGCACCGGGCATGGATGGAGGCGTGCCCGAGCAGGCGCACGTCGTGACCCAGCGCGCTCAGCCGCGCCGCCAGGCCGAGGGTCGGGACCAGGTTGCCCGCCCCGTCGAAGCTCACCATCAGATAGCGGGTCATACCGCGCACCCTAAGGCCGAGGGGTTAGCTCTGCGTGCCCTTGGCCGCGCGGCCGCGCAGGCGCTCGCGGGTCTTGGCGTCGAGTTCAACCTTGCGCAACCGCACCGCGGCGGGCGTGACCTCGAGACATTCGTCGGAGCGGCAGAACTCCAGCGCCTGCTCCAGGCTGAGCAGCCGCGCGGGC
>Ga0157362_1000165_pt1 | contig 20357 bp, 19 predicted proteins | sample AttlaeALBM3_FD_111480 | JGI IMG/M metagenome (GOLD analysis project Ga0157362, IMG submission 111480) | Fungus gardens microbial communities from leaf cutter ant in Ribeirão Preto, State of São Paulo, Brazil - Atta laevigata ALBM3 | ecosystem: Host-associated > Fungi > Mycelium > Unclassified ... | reverse complement strand
CCAGCCCTCGAGGATTCTGGAGCCACAGGTGGTCGGCACGCCCTCGGTGACGAACACGTCCTTGAGCGCCAGCGGCACGCCGGCCAGCGGCGAGGCCGGCGGCCGGCCGGCCGCCAACGCGGACAGATCGAGTTCGGCGATCCCCCCGGGGTCGCGCAGCCGCCCGGCGCGGATCCAGGGTCGCTCCGGGCCGGTGTGCACCAGGAACACCGCGGCCCCACTCCGCGGCGCGGTCTCGCGACCGGTGCGGCGAATCAGTTGGACCCTGATACCGAGCCGCGCGGCCGCCTCGACCAGGGCACCCGCCGGGCTGTCCGGCGTGAGATCCTTCGGCGCCGCGGCACCCCAGGGGCCGGGATGTTCGACCAATATCCACGCGGCGGCATGCGGAGCCGTGCCCGACAGACCCTCGGACAGGGCCGCGGCGATCTCGGCGCAGGAGGCAGTCGGGTCAACACGCACGTCCCCGATACTGCCGGCCGGGCCGCGGCGGAACTCAGTACGCGAAGACGCTCGCGACCTGGAACGTTGCGGTCATCAGCGCGCGGACCAGGGTGTCGTTGACCAACTCGAATACGCGCAGCTGGGCGGTCTGACCGGGTCGCAGATTCGCGGCGGTCCCGGTGTCGCTGGTGATCCGCTGGCCGGCCGGGTCCAGGGCCACGAACTGCACGTCGAAGGAGTGCGTCAGCGACCCGGTGTTGGTGACCGTCACCGGCAGGGACGTCTGGTTCACGCCGGTGTAGTCGGTGGTGAGCGTCAGCTTGCCGATCGTCACCGTCACCGACTTGCCGGTCCCGGAGTCGGGCACGCGGGCGGGGGTCGCCGGCGCGGCGGCAGGCGCCCCGGCCTGGTCCGCGGGTGGTACCAGGACCTGATGCGCCGCGGCGGCCGGATGCGGCGAGCTCTTGTTGGTGATTCCCCGGGAGTAGGCCGCGGCGCCAACCCCCAGGACGGCGGGCACGGCGAGGATCACCGGGATGAGAATTCCGAGGCGCCTCCGGCGGCGCGGGACCCTCGGGGGTAGCTGCTCCGCTGCTTTGGAGGCAGGCGTCATCGTCCGAGCCGTCCCTTTCTGCCGGCGGGCAGTCGGAGACCCTGGCGCGCTGTGATCCGAGGGGCTCGATGTAGTGAAGTGCCTCAGGATGCCTCGAATTATGGGAAAGGTTCGCCCAAAGCGGAGTAGTTTTCGGGCGAGAAGTCCGACTAGTGATCATTGCCCGCGTCCGTCCGGGCGGGCCGATCGCCCCGGGGGCTCAGCAGCGGACGGCTGCGCCGGCCAAATCGGCCGGAAGGTGGGCGAAACCCCGCAGGATCCGGGTCGGGCGACGCACGGCGGGCCCGGCCAACTGCAGCCGCGGGAAGCGCTCGAAGAGCAGGCGCAGACCGATCTCGCCCTCGAGCCGCGACAGCGCCGCTCCCAGGCAGTAGTGCGAGCCGCCGCCGAAGGACAGGTGCTCGCGGGAGTTGGGGCGCCGGATGTCGAACCGGTCCGGCTCGTCGAACACCTCGGGGTCACGGTTGGCGCCGGCCAGCAGCAGCACCACGAACTTGCCGGCGGGCACGGCAACACCGTCGATGGTGGTGTCCCGGGTGGCATGTCGAACGGTGTTCTGCGCCGGCGGGTCGAACCTGAGGATCTCCTCGACCGCGTTGCGCCAATCGCCCGGATCCTCCCGCAGCGCGGCGAGCTGCTCGGGGTGATCCAGCAGCAGCACGATGCCGTTGCCGATCAGGTTGACCGTGGTCTCGAAGCCCGCCGCGAGCACCAGCCCGGCGATGGAGACCAGGTCGGTGTCCGACAGCGGGTCGGCGTCCTCGGCGGCGGCGACGATCATTCGGCTGAGCAGATCGGGGCCGGGAGCGCGGCGCAGCGTGGCGAAGTGCCCCCGCAGCCAGGCGTTCAGCTCGCCCAGGGCCCACTCGGTGTGGCGGAGGGTCCGGTAGTCCCGACCGAAGTCCAACGAGGCGGCCATCGCGTGCCCCCAGCGCAGGAATGTCGGTCGCATGGCCGCCGGTACCCCGAGTATCTCGGCGATGACCTCCACCGGGAGCACCTCGGCGTAGGCGGTGACCAGATCGGGTTGCCCGTCGGCCGCCAGTCGGTCGAGCAGCTGTCCGGCGATCTGCGCGACTCGCACCTCGAGATCGGCCACCGCCCGGGCAGTGAACGCCCGGCTCACCGCGCGCCGGTGCCGGTCATGCCCGGCGCCGTCGCTGACCAACATCGACGGGGGATCGATGGGCCCGAGCAGGTGCTCCTCCAGAGACCAGCGCAGCACGGCCCGCATCGGCGCGGGGGAGGCCTCGAACGGAAATCCGGCGCGCAGGTCGGCTGAGCGGAGCAGCTCGGAGACCAGGCCGTGGCGGGCGGTCGCGTGAGCGAACCGACCGGGCACCAGGGGCGCCTGCTCGCGGATCTGCGCGTAGAACGGGTAGGGGTTCGCGCGCAGGCTCGGGTCCAGCACGAGCCGCGCGTAGATCTCCCCGCGCCGCAACCCGGCGGTTAGGGCCACGCGGCCGAGGGCGTGTCGGGTCAGCCAACGAGCCAGGCCCTTCGGCCGAACCGGTGCCATGGGTCGGGCCGCGTTGTCGATTCGCAGTGCCTGCATTCCCTCTCCCCGATATGACGACGTGCGTGGTCGCCCTAGGCGGCCCGCGCCGGCGTGGTGAGGCGTACGGGTATCTGCGCCCAACCGTGCAGGACCCGGGTCGGCCGGCGGTGCGGCGTGCCGGCGAGGCTGAGCCCGCCGAAGCGTTCGAAGAGCAGGCGCAGGCCGATTTCCCCCTCGGCGCGGGCCAGTGCCGCACCCAGGCAGTAGTGGGAGCCCGCGGAGAACGCCAGATGGTCGCGCGCGTTCGGACGGTTCACGTCGAAACGAGCCGGCTCGGCGAACACCGCCGGGTCGCGGTTGGCGCCCGCGAGCAGCAGCGCGACGAATTCGTGGCGGGCCACCGTGATGCCGTGAATGGACACCTCGCGGGCGGCATGGCGGGCCGTGTTGGCCACCGGCGAGTCGTGGCGCAGCACCTCGTCCACGGCGTTGGCCCAGCCCCGCGGGTTCCCGCGCAACCAGTCGAGTTGGTCGGGATGAGCGAGCAGCAGCACCACGGCGTTTCCGATGAGGTTGACCGTGGTCTCGAACCCTGCGGTGAGGACCAAACCGGCGACCGCGGTGAGCTCCGCATCGGTCAGCTCGGGCCCGTCCTCGGCTCGCCCGGCCAGGATCACCCGACTCAGCAGGTCAACGCCGGGAGCGGCACGCAGCCGGTCGAAGTGCGCCAGCAACCAGGCGTTCAGTTCCCGCTGGGCGGCCTCGTAACGCCGGAAGGCGCGGTAGGACATCTCGATGTCCAGGCTCGGTGTCAGGTCCCGGCCCCAGCGGAGAAATGTGGGTTGCATGGCGTCCGGAACACCGAGCACTCCGGCGATCACGCGGACCGGCAGGGCAGCGGCGTACGCGGCCACCAGGTCGGTCCGTTCGGTCTTCTCGAGGCCGTCGAGCAGCTCCTCGGCGATGCGTTCCACGTCGTCGCGCAGTGCGTCCACCGCACGGGCGGTGAACGCCTTGCTGACCAGCCGCCGGTAGCGGGCGTGCTCCGGGCCGTCAACGGCAAGCATGGACGGCGGCTCGACCGGTCCCAGCGCCCCCGGATCGCGGGCCCACGCCGTCGCCCGCGCAATCGGTGTGGGCACGGCCTCGGCCGGGAAGCCGACGCCGAAATCCGGGTGCCGGAGGATGTCGGACACGACGTCGTGGCGCGCCGTGGTCAGTGCGAACCGACCCCGGACCACGGGGCCGGCCGCCCGGATGCGGTCGTAAACCGGGTATGGGTTCGCCCGGGTGGCCGCATCACGGATCAGCAGGGCCTGCGGATCGCCGGCACGGGCTCCGGCGCGGATGGCGGGGCGCATCAGTCCGTACCGGACGCCCCAGCGGACCAACGACTTCACCGCTCACCTCGCCTCGCCGAGCGCGGCGATCGATTCCCCTCCGACCGATCGTCAGACTTACAGCGTAAGTCTGGTCTGGCCGCCGGGCGCTGTCAACGACTCGCCACGCCCTCCCGGCGCCCGTCAGCCGCCGCGTCGCTCGTGGATCCGCAGCGAACGCAGCATCAGATCCAGTCCGAACTCGAAGTCGTTGTCGAGGTCGAGGACGAACAGCGCCGGGCCGAGCGCGACCAGGTGCGGGAAGTGCGCGGGGTCCATGTCCGGGCCGACCGGGTCCCCGGCGGCCAGGGCCGCTGCGGCGGCTTCCACGGCGCGTCTGCGGGTCACCGAGGTGACCACCGAGCCGATTACGTACGAGGTGACCGCGCGAACCAGGCGGATCGCCTCCGCCTCGTCGTACCCGGCCTCGTGCGCCATCTCCAGCGCGTACTCCAGGGGCGCGAGGCCGACCATCGACATGGGCGCCCGGGACATCGCCAGCAGCATGCAGTTGGGGTAGCGCGTGGCCACGTCACGGAATGCCCGCGCCAACGCGCGCGCGCGGGTGTCCCAGTCGGCATCCGGCATCGCGGGCACCGTGATCTGGGCGCTGACCCAGTCGGCCACCGCATCCAGGAGCGCGGCCTTGCTGGGCACGTGGTTGTACAGCGACATGGCTGCGACACCCAACTCGGCGGAGATCCGCCGCATCGAGGCGGCAGACTCGCCGTCGGCCTCGATCAGCTCCACCGCGGTCGCCACGATTAGCTCCGGCGACAGCCGGCCTCTGGCCGTTGTGGTTCCGACGTCCGACTTCATGGTTTGAACCCTAGGCTTGATGGCCGTGACCGACGAGAAGTTCGCCGCGCGAGCCGCCGAACTGTACGCCAGCCCCGAGGCGCTGCGGGCGTTCAATGAAGACATCGTCAGCCAGTTCCGGGCCAATGCCGGGCAGGTGGTGTCCGGTCCGCTGACCGGGGCACCGCTGCTCCTGCTGACCCTCGCGGACGGCGAGGAGCCGATACCGCTCGCCTACATCAGCGACGGCGACCGGTTGGTGATCGTCGCCTCCAAGGGCGGGGTGGCGGAGCACCCGTCCTGGTACGGCTCCCTGAAGGCTCACCCGATTGGGGCCGTCGAGGTGGGCACCGAGACCTTACGGGTCCGGGCCACCGAAGTCAGCGGCGCGGAGCGCGATCGGCTCTACGCCGCCGTCGCCGCCCGGATGCCGATTTTCAACGTTTATGCGGAGCGCACGTCCCGAGTCATCCCGGTGCTCGTGCTGGAACGGCTGACCGACTCGGCGTCCGGGGAGGCCGTCAGCCGATCTGGATAGCCAGCATCAAGGCGGCCAGGAGCGCGGCGCTCATCGCGGCGCACAAAACGATCACCATCACCGCGCCGGTCAACGCGTGCCGAAGCCAAATGCTCATGTCTCATCCGATTCGCTCGGGGCGCTCATGAACGAATCCTGGCGCGGATCGGCTTGCCTGCGTGGGATCTGACGCCTCGCACAGGGCGTGTCGGATCGGTGCTGCGGTGGTCCTACCGTGCCGAGCTCAGCTGCGGGGGAAAGGCACACCCGTCTGGGCGTGACAGTCGTAGCCGTGCGGGACCTTGTACAGATACTGCTGGTGGTAGTCCTCCGCAAAGTAGAACTCCCCGGCCGGGGCGATCTCGGTGGTTATCTCGCCCAGGCCCGCCCGCGCCAGCGCGGCCTGGTAGAGGTCGCGGGACTCGGTGGCGATCTTCAGCTGTTCGTCGGTGGTGGTGTAGATCGCCGAGCGGTACTGGGTGCCGACGTCGTTGCCCTGCCGGTTCGGGGTCGTGGGGTCGTGGATCTCCCAGAACTTGGCCAACAGTTCGGCGTAGCTGATCCGGGCGGGGTCGAACACGACGAGCACGACCTCGGCGTGGCCGGTGCGCGCGGTGCACGTCTCCTCATAGGTCGGGTTCGGGGTGTAGCCGCCCGAGTAGCCGACCGCGGTCACCCAGACGCCGGACGTCTGCCAAAACCTCCGCTCGGCACCCCAGAAACAGCCCAGGCCCAAGATCGCCACCTCGAAGCCGTCCGGGTACGGGCCGAACATCGAGTTGCCGTTGACCGCGTGGTGCTCGGGGACCTGATACGGCCGCTGGGCGCGGCCCGGTAGGGCCTGCTCGGGTGCCACCATCGTTTGCTTCGCCGCCCGTCCGAAAATCATGAGTACTTCACCTCTTCCTCCCCAACCTCCGCCGGCCGCGGCGTGTTCCGGGCGCAGGTCCGCGTCACCACACCGTAAGCCGTAGCGTGCTCCCGTGCCGTACCACCAAGCGCAGGGGTTTGCCACCCGCGCCATCCACGCGGGTCAGGAACCGGACGCGACGACCGGTGCTGTGGTGCCGCCGATCTTTGCCGTGTCGACCTACAAGCAGGACGGGGTCGGTGGGCTGCGCGGCGGCTACGAGTACAGCCGGTCGGCCAATCCCACCCGGACCGCGCTGGAGTCGTGCCTGGCTGCGCTGGAGGGCGGCGCCCGAGGGCTCGCGTTCGCCTCCGGGCTCGCCGCCGAGGACACCGTGCTGCGCGCGGTCTGCGCCCCCGGCGACCACGTGATCATCCCCGGGGACGCGTACGGCGGGACCTACCGCCTCTTCGCCCGCGTGCACGGACGGTGGGGGCTGGAGTTCACGCCGGTGGCCCAGCAGGACCTCGCGGCCGTTCGCTCGGCGATGCGACCCTCGACGAAGCTGATCTGGTGCGAGACCCCAACCAATCCTCTGCTGGGGATCTCCGACATCGCGGCGCTGGCGGAGATTGCCCACGGCGGGGACGCGCTGCTGGCGGTCGACAACACCTTCGCCTCGCCCTACCTGCAGCAGCCGCTCGCGCTCGGCGCCGACGTGGTCATGCACTCGACGACGAAGTACCTGGGCGGGCACTCCGACGTCGTCGGTGGCGCGCTGGTGGTCGCCGATCCCGATCTGGGTGACCAACTGACCTACCATCAGAACGCGATTGGCGGCGTGGCGGGGCCGTTCGACGCGTGGCTGGTGCTCCGCGGCGCCAAGACGCTCGCGGTGCGCATGGACCGGCACTGCGCGAACGCCGAGGCGGTGGTGAGGTTCCTCGACGGGCATGCCCGGGTCCGTCAGGTGTTCTATCCCGGCCTGCCGCTGCACCCGGGTCACGAGGTGGCGGCCCGTCAGATGCGGTCGTTCGGGGGCATGGTGTCGTTCCGCGTCAACGGTGGCCGGGACGTCGCACTGGCGGTTTGCGAGCGGGCCCGGCTGTTTACGCTCGCGGAGTCGCTGGGTGGCGTGGAGTCGCTGATCGAGCACCCGGCGCGGATGACCCATGCCTCGGTGGCGGGTTCGGCGCTGGAGGTGCCCGACGACCTGGTCCGGCTCTCGGTCGGGATCGAGGACGCCGACGACCTGCTCGCCGACCTGGAGCAGGCTCTGGGCTGAGAGCCTCAGACGACCTTTTCCACCTCCCCGGGCACCGGCATCCCGGTGTGGTCGGGGCTGCCACGACGCAGCGTCTCCGGCATCCGCAACGACATGACCAGCCCCAGCGCCAGGACGCAGGCCGTGGAGGTGAAGGCCGCGCGGTAGGAGATCTGCTGTGCCAGCGCCCCGGTTACCAGCGGTCCGGTCACGGCACCGAGGTCGCTGGACATCCCGTAAAGCGCCACCACCGTCCCGCCGCGGCCACCGACCACGTCGCCGACCACGGCCGAGGGTGTGACCGAAAGGAGCGAGGAGGTGGCGCCGTACAGCGACATGGCCAACAGGAACGCGGGCAGGTGCGGCACGAACGCCAGCAACGCGGTCGCCCCGGCCCCGCAGGAAGTGCCCGCGATCAGCGCCGGCCGGCGACCAACCGTATCGGCCAGCCGGCCCGCGGACCAAAGCAGCGCGACATCGGTTACCGAGCTGGTCAGCAATCCCAGGCCGATCCACAACGGACCGCGATGCAGCACGTCGACCACGAACAGCGGAACCAGGGCGCTGCGGGTGCCGAAGATCGCCCACCCCACGCCCGTATTCACGGTCAGCGCGGCCTGATAGGCGGGATGCCGCAGGGCCACGCGCAGTGTCGTGCGCGACACCGCGGCCGCACTCGCCGTCTCGACGCCGGGACGGCCATGCAGCTGCGCCAGCGCGATCGACCCGGCCAGGGTGAGCGTTCCGGCGTAGACGAAGAACGGCAATCGCAGCGATATACCGCCGAACACCCCACCGAGCACCGGTCCGGTTAGCCCACCGAGCAGGAAGCCGCCCGAGTACATGCTGCCCGCCCGGCCCCGGCGGGCCGGCGGCACCGATCGCAGCAGCAGACTCTGCGCCGCGACGGTGAACATGACCGAGCCCACGCCGCCCACGGCCCGCAGCACCAGCATCTGCGAGTAGTTGCCCGCCAGCCCGGTCAGCAGGCTGGAAACCGCGACGATCCCAATCCCGGTGGACATCACCAACCGCTCACCCAGGCGGTTGACCAGCGCGCCGGCGCCGGGCCCGAAGGCCAGACGCATCAGGGCGAACGCAGAGATCACCAGCCCGGCCGCGGTCTGGCCGACGCCGAAGCGTCGGGCGAAGATCGGGATCACCGGCGCGACGATCCCGAAACCCAGCGCGACCGAGAACGCGACCGCGGCCAGCACCCACACCTCGCGGGGCAGCTCGGGCTCGGCGCGTGTCCGGCCCCGCATCGGGGCGCGAATCAGTCGCGTCACCATCGGATGGCGCGGGCGGAGGTCACGCTCGGGCAACCGCAGTCGCGTCCGGGAGATTCCGCGGTTGGTCCGCGACGCGTGCCGGTGCAAGACTGGCGACGCGATCGCCTCCGGAAGGGTCCCGCCGTGAACCGTGAGCCCGATCTGGAATCGGCACCGCGCACGCTGTGCGAGGCCTTCCAGCGTGCCGCGGCCGTCGATCCGGCGGCCCCGGCGCTGCGCACGGTCGACGGCGGCGGGGAGCACAGCTGGGGGCAGTACGCAGCTCGGGTGCGCTCGATCGCCGCGGGGCTGCACGCGCTTGGCGTGCGACCCGGCGACACCGTCGCCCTGATGATGGTCAATCGCCCCGAGTTCCACCTTTGCGATACCGCGATACTGCACCTGGGCGCGACGCCGTTCTCGATCTACAACACCTCATCTCCCGACCAGATCGAGCACCTGTTCGCGAGCGCGGGCAACCAAGTGGTGATCACCGAGTCCCAGTTCCTCGACCGGTTGCAGGCGGCGGGCGCGCCGACCGTGGTGAATCTGGGCGAGGCGGTCGGAACCCTGTCGCTGGCCGAGCTGGAGTCCAGCGGCGATCCGGCCTTCGACTTCGAGGCGTCCTGGCGGGCGGTGCGACCGGATGACCTCGGCACGCTGATCTACACCTCGGGCACCACCGGGCCGTCCAAGGGCGTGGAGTTGACCCACGCACAGCTGCTCGCGGCGGTGCAGGCGCTGGCGGAATGGCTCCCGGTTCGGTTCGGGGACGTGTGCATATCGTTCCTGCCCGCTGCCCACATCGCCGATCGCACGATCAACCACTACCTGGCCATGACCCACGGCATAACGGTGATTTCGGTGGACAACCCCCGCGCGGTCGGCGCGGCGCTGCCGCTGGTCAGACCGACGATCTGGGGCGCGACCCCGGCGGTCTGGCAACGCATCCGTGCCGGGCTCGAGCTCGCGCTCGCCGATGGCCCGGCCGAAGTGCGCGATGCGGTCGCGGCGCAGGTGCGGCGGGTGGAGGCGGAGCGGGCCGGCGAGTCGGTGCCCGCCGCGGCCGTCGACGGCGCACCCCTCGCGGCGCTCCGCGAGAGGGTTGGCCTGGACCGGGTGCGCTGGGCGGCCTGCGGCGCGGCGCCGGTGCCGGCCGAGACGTTGGTCTTCTTCACCGCGCTGGGCGTGCCGATCTACGAGGTATGGGGAATGTCCGAGACCGCGGGTATCGCGACCACCAACGCGCCCGGGCACAACCGGATCGGCTCGGTCGGCCGGGTGGTCCCCGGTTGCGCGGTGAAGATCGACGCCGACGGGGAGCTGTTGTTCGCCGGTCCGCAGGTCATGCGCGGGTACCGGGGCCGGGCGGAGGCCACTGCCGAGGCGATAGACGCCGGACGCTGGCTCCGCACCGGTGATGTGGCCCGGATTGACGCCGATGGCTACGTCACCATCGTCGACCGCAAGAAGGAGATCATCATCAACGCGGCCGGGAAGAACATGTCCCCGGCCAACATTGAGACCACGATCCGCGCCGCCGCGCCGCTGATCGCGCACGCCGTCGCGATCGGCGATCGACGGGACTACGTGACCGCGCTGGTGGTGCTCGACCCCGAGATGGCCGCGGCGTGGGCGGCCGAGCGTGGCCGTGCCGACAGCTCGGCCTCGGCACTGGCCGAGGACCCGGAGATGCAGGCGGCGGTGGCCATGGGGATCCAGCAGGGAAATGCCAAGCTTTCCCGCGTCGAGCAGGTCAAGCGATTCCGGATCGTGCCGGACTACTGGGCGCCCGGCGGGGAAGTGTTGACTCCGACCATGAAGCTGCGCCGCCGTCCCATCGCGGAACGCTACGCCGCACTGATCGACGAGCTCTACGCCGCGGCGCCGCCGCCCGCGGTCTGTTCGCTGCCCCCGGGGACCTCACGATGACCGCGCCCCCGGCCGCCGATGCGCGCTACGGTGCCGCCCTGGTCAGTGTCGGCGACCCCGAAGCGCCGGACCTGCTGGCGGCGGCGCAGGCGGCGGCGGAAAGCGCCCTGGCTGGGCTCGCCGGTGCGGGGCCGGATGTGTCCTTCGTGTTCGTGTGCGACACCGACCCGACCGCCGTGCAGGCCGCCGGCGCCGCCGCTTGGGCCGAGCTGTCCGGCGGCGCGGTCGTGGGTTGTAGCGCGCCGGGGGTGATCGGCCCCGGCCGGGGGGTCGAGGCCCGGTCCGCGGTATCGGTGTGGACGGCGACGCTGCCCGGGGCGCAACTGCGCACCTTCCACCTGCACGCGCTGCGCGGCATGGATTGCCTCACCGTGCTCGGCGTCCCGCCCTCGGCCGAGGAATCCACGGTGGCAGTGGTCCTGGCCGACCCGCGCACGTTCCCGATCGACGGGTTCGTCGAGACCTCAAACGAGGCCCTGCCCGGCCTCCCGCTGATCGGCGGTCTCTCTTTCCCGCCCAATGGCGGGCCGACCTGGCTGGGCCTGGACGGGCGGGCGCACGACTCCGGTGCGGTCGGGGTGCTGATCTCGGGAGCCGTCGAGGTGGCGACCGTGGTCAGTCAGGGGTGCCGGCCCATTGGACCGGCGATGGCGGTCACCCGTGCCGAGGGCAACGAGCTGCTGGAACTGGCCGGGCGACCGGCGGGGGAGAAGCTCCAGCAGATCGTCGCCGGCCTGGACCCGGCCGATCGTGAGCTGGCGCTGACTGGGCTTCAAATCGGCATCGCGATTGACGAATACGCCGACCATCACGACCGGGGCGACTTCCTGATCCGAGGGGTGGCCGGGCTGTACCCCGACCGCGGTTCGGTGGTGGTCGGCGACATCGTCGAGGTGGGTCGCACCGTGCGGTTCCAGGTGCGTGACGCCGCCGGTGCCCATGCCGAGCTGGACACGGTGTTGCGGCGATTCCGCGCCGACGCCGGTCCGCCCGGCGGTGCGTTGCTGTTCTCGTGCAACGGACGCGGTTCGGCGATGTTCCCCTCCGCCGACCACGATCCGCTTCTGGTCGCCAAAGTCCTGGAAGTGGGCCCGCTGGCGGGTTTCTTCGCGGGCGGGGAAATCGGACCCGTGGCCGGCCGCAATCACCTGCACGGGTTTACGGCCTCGATCCTGACCTTCGGCGCCGGCGCGGTGGCGGCAGCCTCAGCCTGAGGGTGGGTCAGTTTTGCCCGCAGCCGCGGTCGCCGTGGACATCGGTGGGACCAAGCTGGCCGCCGGCGTGGTGGACGAGGCCGGACGGGTCTGGCACGCCGAGCGGCTGCCGACGCCGTCCGGCGACGCCGAGGCCGTATGGGCGAGCCTGGCGCGCGTCATCGAACGGGTGCGAGTGGCCGCGGCGGCCGTGGGGGCGCCGGTACCGCGGGGGGTCGGAGTCGGCTGCGGTGGCCCGATGCGATGGCCGGACGGTGTGGTTTCCCCGCTGAACATCGGCGGTTGGCGGGCCTTCCCGCTGCGCGAGCGGTTGACCGAACTGCTGCCCGGCGAGCCGGTACGGGTGCACAACGACGCGATCGCGTTCGCGGCCGGGGAACACTGGCGCGGGGCCGGCCGGGGTCGGCACAACCTGCTCGGGATCGTCGTCTCCACGGGCGTGGGGGGCGGGCTCGTGGTGCGCGACCGGATCGTGGACGGCACGACCGGCAACGCCGGGCACATCGGGCACGTGGTGGTCGACCCGGCCGGACCGTCCTGCGCCTGCGGTGGCCGCGGCTGCCTGGAGGCGATCGCCAGCGGGCCGGCCACCGTCGCCTGGGCGAGGTCCAACGGTTGGCGGGCCGGGCAATCTGACGGGCTGTCACTGGTCGCGGACGCGCGGGCCGGGCACCCGGTGGCGTTGGCCGCGCTGGCGCGTGCGGGGGAGGCGCTCGGCGTCGCAATCGCCTCGGCGGCGGCGCTGTGCGACCTGCAGCTGATCGTGATCGGCGGCGGCCTGGCCGCGGCCGGAGAGCTGTTGTTCGGTCCGCTGCGCAAGGCGTTGGCGCGGCACGCCCGCCTCTCGTTCACCGCCGGGGTTCCGGTCATGGCCGCCGCGGGGGGTGAGCACGCCGGGTTGGTGGGTGCGGCGGCGTTGGTGCTGGCCGGGGATCGCTACTGGTCGGCCGGCTAGGCCGACCCGGCGTGTGGCCGGCAGGGCGGTTCCCCCGGCCGGCAGACTGCGCCGGTGGCCGAGGTCCCGACCGTGAGCCTCGCCGACGTGCAGTCCGCGCGGGAGCTGCTCGCCGACGTGTGCCGGCTGACACCGCTCCAGGGTTCCCGGGTGCTGTCCGCCCGTTGCGGTGGACCGGTGACGTTCAAGTGCGAGAACCTCCAGCGCTCCGGTTCGTTCAAGATTCGCGGGGCATACGTGCGAATCGCCCGGCTTCCCCCGCGGGAGCGGGCGAACGGGGTGGTCGCGGCCAGTGCCGGCAACCACGCGCAGGGCGTGGCGCTGGCCGCGTCGTTGCTGGGCACCGTCTCCACGGTGTTCATGCCCAACGGCGCCCCGCTGCCGAAGGTCGCCGCCACGGAGGCCTACGGGGCCACGGTGCGGTTCGCCGGGACCGAGGTCGCCGACGCGCTGGAGGCCGCGGCGGCTTACGCCGTCGAGAGCGGGGCTGTGTTGATACACCCGTTCGACCACCCCGATGTGGTGGCCGGGCAGGGGACCGTCGGGCTGGAGATCCTCGAGCAGTGCCCCGAGGTGCGCACGATCGTGGTGCCGACCGGCGGCGGCGGCCTGCTGGCCGGCATCGCACTGGTGGTGGCCGCACTGCGGCCGGACGTGCAGGTGGTGGGGGTGCAGTCCGCCGGTGCCGCGGCCTACCCGGCCTCGCTGGCGGCCGGGCACCCGGTTGGGCTGGGGGCGACCAGCACGATGGCCGATGGAATCGCGGTCGCCCGACCCGGTGACGTTCCCTTTGCGCTGATCGCGGAGCTGGTCAGCGATGTGCGAACGGTGGCCGAGGAGCAGCTGTCCCGGGCGCTGTTGCTGTGCCTGGAGCGTGCCAAGTTGGTGGTGGAACCTGCCGGTGCCGCGGCGGTGGCCGCGTTGCTGGACGACCCGCAGGCCTATCAGCCGCCGGTGGTCGCGGTGCTCTCCGGCGGCAACGTCGATCCGCTGCTGATGCTCCGGGTGCTGCGCCACGGCCTGTCGGCGGCGGGCCGGTTCGTGGCGTTCCGGCTCCGGGTGGCCGACCGGCCGGGCGCGCTCGCCGCCGTGCTGGGTGAGCTCGCCGAGGCCGACGCCAACGTGCTGGAGGTCGAGCACCTGCGGACCAATCCCCGGCTGCAGGTCGACGAGGTCGAGGTCCAGGTGCAGATCGAGACCCGCGGCGGGGCGCACACGGACGCGGTGCTGTCGCGGCTTCGTGCCGCGGGCTACTCGCTCAGTTTCGGCTGATCGGCCCTTCACGCCTGCGCCCGCCCCCTCCGGCGGGCAGACTTGCGCAGGTGGCGGACGCGATTGTGGCCGAGGGGCTGACCAAGCGTTACGGGTCGACCGTGGCGCTCGACGGCCTGGATCTGGTCGTCGCGGAGGGCAGTGTACTGGGCCTGCTCGGGCCGAACGGTGCCGGGAAGACCACGACAGTGCGGATCCTGACCACGCTGTTGCGCCCGGAGGCGGGCCGCGCCCGGGTGGCCGGATTCGACGTGGTGCGGCGACCCGCGGCGGTGCGCCGGCGCATCGGCATGGCGGGACAGTTCGCGGCACTGGACTTCACCCTGACCGGCCGGGAGAACCTGGTCATGTTCGGCCGGCTGCACCGCCTCGGGCGCCGCCAGGCGGAGCGGCACGCCGACCGGCTGCTGCACGCCTTCGGGCTGGCCGAGATCGCGGGCCGGGCGGTGCGCACCTGGTCCGGTGGTATGGCGCGGCGGCTGGATCTGGCCGCCGCCCTGATCGCCACCCCGGCGGTGCTGTTCCTGGACGAGCCGAGCACCGGGCTCGACCCGGCCTCGCGGCTGGAACTGTGGGACACCCTCCAGCAGTTGGTCGCCGGTGGGATGACACTGCTGCTGACCACCCAATACCTGGAGGAGGCCGATCGGCTGGCCGACCGGATCGCGGTCGTCGATCACGGCCGCGTAATCGTGTCGGGCACCCCCGATGAGCTCAAACGCCGAGTTGGCGGGGACCGGGTGGACGTGCGCCTGCTGGATGCCGCCGACGCGCAGCGTGCGGCCGCAGCCCTGCGCGAGGTCGCGCACGGTGAGCCGGTGGTCCGGCGTGAGGGGATCGTCGGGGTGCCCGCCGCCGGTGAGGCGTCCGCGATGATCGCCGAGGTCGTCCGCGCGCTGGACCGCCACCGCATCGGCATGCAGGACATCCGAAGCCACCAGCCGACCCTCGATGACGTCTTCCTGACCGTCACCGGTGGCGAGCATCCCGTGGCGCGCGAATGACAACCGCCCAGGGCACGCGACGGCGCGGCCACGCGGCGTCGACCGTCGAGCCGACAACCGGCAGGCGCGGTGGGGACACCGCGGGACGGCACCGCGCCGGCGAGCTGGCCTGGGCGCTGTCCGACGCCGCCGTGCTGACCCGGCGCAACCTGCTGCACACCGTGCGGGTGCGGGAGCTGTGGCCGTTCATGATCTTGCAGCCCGTGGTGTTCGTGCTGTTGTTCGCGCTGGTGTTCGGGGGCGCGATCACGCTGCCGGGCGGCGGCAGCTACCGGGCCTTCCTCATGGCCGGGGTCTTCGCCCAGGCGGTCGCGTTCACCACCTACCCGACCGCGCTGGGCATCGCCTTCGACATGCAACTGGGGCTGATGGAGCGGTTCCGAACGCTGCCGATCCACCCGGCGGCCATCTTCGTGGGGCGCACGATCTCGGATCTGGCCCGGATGGCGATCTCGATCGCGGTGATGGCCCTTTGCGGGGTTGCCGTCGGTTGGCGAATATCTGACGGTCCGTCACGGGCAGTGGCGGGTTTCGCGCTGCTGGCCGCCTTCGGTTTCGGCATGAGTTGGATCGGGGCCTACCTGGGCCTGACCGCCAAGAGCGTGCAGGCCGCACAGGCGCTGCCGATGATGTGGCTGTTCCCGTTGACGTTCGTATCCAACGTGTTCGTGCCCACCCAGAACATGCCGGGGGTGCTCGAGGCGATCGCCAACTGGAACCCGGTCTCCTCGGTGGCGGCGGCCACCCGGAGGTTGTTCGGCAACCCGAACCCCTTCGCCGACCCGTACGCGTTCCCGGCCCGGCACAGCGTGGCGCTGACGTTGTTCTGGTCGGCGCTGTTGACCGTGATCGGTGCCGTGGCCTGCACCAGGAGGATGCGACGGGTAGCCGGCTGATCACCGATCGCCGATCGATGCGACCGGGCAAGCGTGCTTTACGGTCACGATATGGTGTTTGCCCTACTTGAGGACATCCCACCTTGATCCACCCCGGTTGGCCGGCCATCGTCTGGATCGCGGGCCGCTGGGCCGGATTCGACTGAGGGGGACCAGTGCAGAAGATGACCCGGGTCGCGGGGACGTTGTTCACCGCGGCCGCGATCGCAGCGATCGGTGTGCCCGCCGCCGGCGCGGCGACCGCATCGGCCCAACCGACGGCCGTCGACCGGGCACCGGCGGCGGTTGCGAAACCGACCGCGCAGGCGCTGCCCGGCTGGCGGCACCATGAGGACCGGCGCCACGAGTGCGAAGGCCGCCGGCACTGTCACCGGCGTTCGCACGGTGAGGAGTGCCGGCACAAGCGTCACGACCGCGACACCGAGTTCAACGATGACCGGAGTTGGCGCGGGGACCGTTGGGAGCACGAGGGCCGGCGGTGGCACTCGCGGGATGACGAAACGTGGTTCCGCGGTGACGACTCCGACCGGCGGTGGAGTGAGACTCACCGCTGGCGCGACGACAACCGGTGCCGCGACGACGGCGATCGTTGGCGCGATGACCGTCGTGGGGAACGTTGCGACGACCGCGGGGATGATTTCGGCGGCGGCCACCAGGACCGCGGCGACGACGGGGACCGCTGAGCCGGCACCCCCCATGAGGGGGTGCTGAACTGCGCGGGCCGGGGGCACGACCGCACCCCCGGCCCGCGCCTTTGCGTTCAGCCGGTGAACGGTTTCGCGTCGACCACGCTCACCGACACCGTCGCGCCGCTGGGCAGCCGATAGCTGGCCGACTGGCCGGGCCGCTTGCCGACGATTGCCGCACCCAGCGGCGAGCGCTCGGAGTACACCTCCAGGTCTCCGACGCTGACCTCACGGGAGCCGAGGAGAAAGTGCTCGGTTTCGCCGTCGGTGAACCGCACGGTGACCACCATCCCCGGCCGCACGACCGCGTCGTCCGGGGGCGCCTCGCCAACCTTGGCGTTCTGCAGCAGCTCGATGAGCTGCCGGATCCGTGCCTCCTGCTTGCCCTGCTCCTCCTTGGCGGCGTGGTAGCCGCCGTTCTCCCGCAGATCGCCCTCCTCGCGGGCGGCCTGAATCTTGCGGGCCAGCTCGGCGCGTCCCGGCCCCGACAGCTGGTCCAACTCGGCCTGCAGGCGATCGTGCGCGTCCTGGGTCAGCCAGGTGACGTGCTCGGTCGGGGACTGGGTCATCCGTACTCCTTAGGGCAGGCAGCGACTCGCCAAGACAGCACTGGCGGGCGCGGCACGGGGTTCGGGACACACGGGCGTACGCCCCTGGTTTGGGCCCGATCAACTTCAAGTTTACGGTGTTGGGCTGATGAGCCGCGGAACAGTGCGGGATGGATTTGGGTTGGTGCAGGTTGACGGTTGGTGGCAGGCGAGGAGGGAAGTGACGGGTGCGCAGCAGTGAAACTGCACCGCTTCGGCTGATGGCCGTGCACGCCCACCCGGACGACGAGTCCAGCAAGGGCGCCGCGGTCACGGCCAAATACGTGGCCGACGGCGTGGATGTCCTGGTCGTGACCTGCACCGGTGGCGAGCGCGGCGACGTGCTCAACCCACGTTTGGCGGACGATCCGCAGGTGGCCGCCAACATCCACCGGATCCGCGCCGCCGAGATGGAGGCGGCGCGGGAGATCCTCGGCGTGTCGCAGGCGTGGCTCGGGTTCGTCGATTCCGGACTACCCACCGGGGACCCCGTGCCCGCGCTTCCGGAGGGCTGTTTCGCGCTCGTCCCGGTCGCGGAGGCCGCCGAGCCACTGGTCCGACTGATTCGATCCTTCCGTCCGCACGTGGTCACCACCTACAACGAGGACGGGGGCTATCCGCACCCGGACCACATCCAGACCCACAGGGTCTCGGTGGAGGCCTTCGACGCCGCGGGTGATCCGGACCGCTATCCCGATTCCGGGACGCCCTGGCAGCCGCTGAAGCTCTATTACGACGTGACGTTCTCGCGGGAGCGCGTCCTTGCGCTGCACGAGGGGATGCTTGCCCGCGGGCTGGACTCCCCCTACGCCGATTGGCTCGATCGGTTCGCCGAGCGCCCGCCTCGCAATATCACCACCCGCGTCCCCTGCGGGGAGTACTTCCCGGTCCGGGACCGCGCGTTGCTCGCGCACGCAACCCAGGTCGACCCGGATGGGTTCTGGTTCAAGGTGCCGATGGATCTTCAGCAGGAGGTGTGGCCGACCGAGGACTTCGAGCTGACCCGTTGCCTGGTGGACACCCCGCTGCCCGAGGACGACCTGTTCGCCGGCATTCGGGAACCGGCAGCCGCCGAGGGCGCGGCGTGATCGCATCAGCGCTGCTGCGGATTGCCGCGACCCCCGCGCCGCACCCGGTGGATCGCAGCCGGGTGCAGCCGGGCTGGATCGGCTTCGCTTTTCTGGTCGGCCTGCTGATCGCGGTCGTGTTCCTCTGGTTCTCGATGCGGAAGCACCTGCGGCGGATTGACGTCACCCGGCACCAACGCGAGCATCCGCCGCCCGAGACGGACGAGTGAGGAGCCCGGTCGCGCCGTGCCCAACCGTCTGAGCGGTACGACGAGCCCCTACCTGCGTCAGCACGCGGACAACCCGGTCGACTGGTGGCCATGGTGCCCGGAGGCGTTCGCACAGGCGCGGGAGCGCAACGTACCGGTGCTGATCTCCGTCGGCTACTCCGCCTGCCACTGGTGCCACGTGATGGCTCACGAATCGTTCGCCGATGCCGCGACCGCCGAGCTGATGAACCGTCAGTTCGTGAACATCAAGGTGGATCGGGAGGAGCGGCCGGACGTCGACGCGGTTTACATGGAGGCCACTCAGGCCATGACCGGCCAGGGTGGATGGCCGATGACCGTGTTCGCAACCCCCGACGGGGAGCCGTTCTTTTGCGGCACCTATTTCCCGTACGATCCCCGGCCCGGGCTGCCGTCGTTCCGCCAGGTGTTGATGGCGATCGCCCACGAGTGGTCGGTGCGCCGCGAGGAAATCGCCTCCGCGGCCGCGCGGATGGTCGCTGATCTGGCCCGGCGTTCGCGGCCGACGGGCGCCTCACCGCCCGCCGAGCAGTTGCTCTCCCGGGTGGTCGCCACGCTGTCTGCGAAGGAAGACACCGCGCACGGCGGCTTCGGTGGTGCGCCGAAGTTTCCGCCCGCGACGAGCCTGCTGTTCCTGCTGCGCCACCATGGCCGGACCGGCTCGCCGGAGGCGCTGGGCTTGGTGGAGCGCTGCTGCGGGGCCATGGCCCGCGGTGGCATGTACGACCAGTTGGCGGGCGGCTTCGCCCGCTACTCGGTCGACGCCGCCTGGGTGGTACCGCACTTCGAGAAGATGCTCTACGACAACGCGTTGCTGCTGCGGGTATACGCCCAGTGGTGGCGGGCGAGCGGGTCCGTGCCGGCCCGCCGTGTCGCCAACGAGACGGCGGACTGGCTGCTGCGCGAGCTCAGATTGCCGACCGGCGGGTTCGCCTCGGCCCTGGACGCGGACTCGGAGGGCGAGGAGGGCAAGTTCTACGTCTGGACACCGGCACAGTTGAGTGAGGTTCTGGGGGAGCGGGACGGCGCGTGGGCCGCGGCCCTGCTCGCGGTCACCGAGGGGGGCACGTTCGAGGGAGGAACTTCGGTGTTGCAACTGCGGTCCGAGCCCGAGGACCCGGACCGGTTCGCCCGAGTGCGTGCCGCGCTGCTGGCCGCGCGCTCAGCGCGAGTGCCGCCCGGCCGCGACGAGAAGGTTGTGGCGGCGTGGAACGGCTTGGCCATCGCGGCACTGGCCGAGACCGGGGCGTTGCTGGACCGGCCGGAGCTCATCGAGGCCGCGCGGGCCGCGGCGCGGGTGCTGCTCGAGGTCCACACCACCGCCGCCGCCGACGGCGATCGGCTGCTGCGGGTCTCCCTGGCCGACCGGCCAGGCGACCACACCGGGGTGCTGGAGGACTACGGCAACGTCGCCGAGGGCTATCTGACCCTCTATCAGGTGACCGGGGAGCCGGAATGGCCCGCGCGGGCGGGTCGGTTGTTGGACACCGTGCTGGACCACTTCGGTGACGGGCGGGGGGGATTTTTCGACACCGCCGATTACGCCGAGGCGTTGGTGACCCGACCCGGGGAGTGGGGCGACACCCCCACGCCCTCCGGCGCCGCGGCCGTGGCCGGCGCCCTGCTCACCTTCGCCGCGCTGACCGGCTCGGCCCGACATCGGGCCGCGGCGGAGGCGGCTCTGTCCTCCTCCGCCGCGGTGGCGGCCGCGGCACCAACCGCCGTCGGCTGGGCGCTGGCCGTCGCCGAGGCCCTGGCCGACGGGCCGCGGGAGGTCGCGGTGGTGGGCGCGCCCGGGGATCCGCGTCGGGCCGCGCTGCACCGGGCCGTCCTGGGCGGCGGCGCCCCGGGCGTGGTCGTGG
>Ga0157362_1000163_pt1 | contig 20437 bp, 19 predicted proteins | sample AttlaeALBM3_FD_111480 | JGI IMG/M metagenome (GOLD analysis project Ga0157362, IMG submission 111480) | Fungus gardens microbial communities from leaf cutter ant in Ribeirão Preto, State of São Paulo, Brazil - Atta laevigata ALBM3 | ecosystem: Host-associated > Fungi > Mycelium > Unclassified ... | reverse complement strand
GGGCACGGAACTCGGTCCCGGCGAGGACGGCCTGATCTATTTCGAGCGGGAGACGCTCCCGTTCGTGTACCACAACGACCCGGAGAAGACCGCGGCGGCTCAGCATCCGGAGCATCCGAACTGGACGACCGTGGGCGACGTTGGCCACGTCGATCACGAGGGTTACCTGTATCTGACGGATCGTAAGGCGTTCATGATCATCTCCGGCGGGGTCAACATCTACCCGCAGGAAGTCGAGGATTGCCTGGCGCTTCATCCGGCGGTGCTGGACGTGGCCGTGATCGGGGTGCCCGACACGGAGATGGGTGAGTCGGTCAAGGCGGTGGTGCAACCGGCACCGGGCGCGAACCCGGGACCGCAGCTCGAACGCGAGCTGATCGAATTCGTCCGCGGCCGGATAGCGCACTACAAGGCGCCGCGCAGCATCGATTTCGACGACGATCTGCCCCGAACCCCGGCCGGAAAATTGCTCAAGAGGCGGTTGGTGGACCGTTATCGTGCTTGACCCGCACGGGGCTGACGCGCGACACTAGACACAGTGTCCAGCCACTATGTTCACCGATCGACGGGCGTGCCCATGGCCGTGCTGCAGGATTCGGGGTCCGCAACCGACGCCGTCACGGCCTCCGCGCCCGCACGCCCGTTCGCCGACCTGCGCGGCGGAGCCACGGTGTGGGCGCTGATCGCCGTGGGCTGGCTCGTGGTCGCCGGTCGGGCGATCGCGCGCTGGGTGAGCTCCGGCGACCAGTTCTCCCCCGCGCCGGTGGTCGGGCCGGATCAGTTCAGTACCGGTCACCTCGTGGCATTGCGCGTCTTCGAAGTGCTCAGCGTCGGGGTTCTGGCCTGGTTCCTGATCTTCTGCCTGGTCCGGCCGGTGATCCGCACCGGCCGGCTCAGCCTCGACGGCAAGTTCGTGCTCGGCGGGCTGGTCGCGTTCTGGGCCGATGCGTTCCTCAACATCCACAGCTACCTGTTCGCCTGGAACAGCCACAACGTCAACATGGGCGTTTGGTCGGCAGGCATGCCCTTCCACAACCACGAGGCGTCCTCGCGCTATGCGGAATCGCTGCTGTGGGGCCCGCCCATGTACGTCTACTTCTGCGCGGGCGTGGCGATTGTGGCCTGCTACGTCACCCGACCCTTGCGGGCCCGGTTCCCCGGGATGTCGAACGTGACGCTGTTCTCGCTGATCTGGTGCGGGGAGTTCGCGTTCGACTTCGTGGTCGAGAACGCCGCGATCCGCGCGACCCATGGCTATGCGTATGCGCAGACGTACGGCCCGCTGACGCTGTGGAAGGGCTCGGTGCACCAGTTCCCGTTGTACGAATCGATCCTGGTCGCCTGCCTCGGCTGCCTGTTCACGTGGATGCGCATGCAGGCATTGGCCGACCCGGAGGGGCTGTCCCCGGTCGAGCGGGGCTACCGGCGTTGGCGCCCGGAGCTTCGGGAAGCGGTACGCACGCTCGCCGTGATCGGCTTCTGCTGCGTGTCGATCATCCTGATCTACCACCTGACGTTCAACTGGCTCGGCCTGGTCGGAACCAGCCGGGCACACCTTCCCAGTTACCTGCTGGCCGGCTGAATTCGGAGTAACGATGCGATTCGACAACCCGGGCCCGATCGACTTCAGCAATCCGGTACCCGGCTACGGAAAGATTCTCCCGGCCGACAGCCCCCACTTCCGCGTGTCGGACTTCGGGGCCTGGTTCTTCCTGTTCTGGGCGGGCCTGTTGGTCGTGGTGATCGCTCTGCCCTGGTGCATCAATCAGGCGGTGAAATACAAGAAATACCTGCCGATTCTCACCCTGACCGCCGGTGTGCTGACCTCACTCGGCGAACCGATGCTCGACCTGGTGGGACACCTGCGCTGGGCGGAGAACCTCCAGTCCTCGCACTACCACAACTTCGGCATTCACATTCCGCTGCTGATACCGCCCTGTTACGGGCTGTTCATGGGCCTGGAGGCGTACTGGATCTGGACGATGATCCAGCGCGGCCTGACCGTGAGGAACTTCTTCATGGTCTTCGCCGCGGTCGGCGTCTCCGACGCGCTCATGGAACACCCCGGCCTGGCGCTGGGTGCGTACAAGTACTACGGCCACCAGCCCTTCATGTTCTGGAAGTTCCCGTTCTACTGGTCCTTCACCAACGCGGCCGCGATCCTGACCGTGGCCGTACTCGTCCACTACACCTGGCCACTGGTCAAGGACGACCCGCGCAAGCGCCTGCTGATAATCCCGTGCGGGATCATCGCCACCACCATGGCCGAGTTCGGCACCGGCTTCCCGGTCTTCCTGGCGATCAACTCCTACCTCCCGGTCTGGCTCATGTGGGTGTTCGGGTCGTTCACGCTGGTCATCTCCCTGGTGTGGGCGCGGGTGCTGGCCGAGATGGTGTGCAAGAAGGATTCCGAGCTGGAGTGGACCTTCATCGGGCTGTTCAAATCGCGGTTCATGCTTCCGCAGTACCGGGACGCCTACATCCAGGGCATCACCAAGCCCACGACCCACACACCGCCGGCACCGGTGGAGCAGACCCCGGTGCCGGTCGGCTGATCCGGGACGCTTGGGCTAAGGTGCGGCGGCGATGACCAAACAGATCCAGGCGGCGATGGCCTGGTGCGGCCTGGCGTTCGTGATCGTGTTCTTCTCCGGCCTGCTGCTGGCCGGATTCGTGCCACCGATACCGCCGGGCCACACCGCCGCACAGGTGGCCCGGCACTACCGGGAGCACTCGGATGCGATCCGGACCGGCTGCCTGCTCATGCTGATCTCGACGACATTCATCGTCCCGTTCACGGCGGTGATCAGCACGCAGCTGGCGCGCATCGAGGGCCGGTGGACACCGTTGTGCTTCGGTCAGCTCGCGGCCGGTGTCTGGGGTGCGGTGGCGGCCAGCTTCCCGTTGATGTTCTTCATGGCGGCCGCCTTCCGGCCCGGGCGGGACCCGCAGGTCATTCAGGCGATCAACGACATCGGCTGGATACCGTTCATCATCAACTGGCCGCCCGCGGTTGCCCAGGCCGGCTGCACGGCCGTGGCCATCTTGTCCGACCGTCGGCCGGATCCGGTTTACCCGCGCTGGATCGGCTACTTCCTCATCTGGGCCTGCATTGCGTTCACCCCGGCGAGCCTGCTGCTCTACTTCAAGCACGGGCCATTCGCCTGGAACGGCCTGCTGTCGTTCTGGGTGGCCGCGGTGTTCTTCGGTACCTATTTCCTTGTGATGACTTGGGGCACGTTGCGAGCGGTCGGGCGCCAATTCGCCGCGCCCGAGGGAGCCGACGCGGCCGCTGGACGAGTGCTGCAATCGACGCCGGGGTGACGGCCACGGCGGCGCCGCCGGCGCCGGCTCATGCCCGGCACGTACCGGGCGAGCCGGGGCTGTGGGTCATGTTGCTCGGCGACATGGTGGTCTTCGCCATCTTCTTCGGCACGATCCTGGTGCTGCGGGGGCAGCATCCCGACCTCGTCGCGCGATCCCAGCCGGTGTTGCACCGTGGTCTGGGCGCGCTGAACACGCTGGTGCTGCTGACCGGTTCCCTGCTCGTGGTCAACGGCGTGCGCCTGGCGCGGGCCCGACATGCCGCGGCACCGGGGCTGTTCGTCGCGGCGGCGGCGTGCGGGGCGCTGTTCGTCGGGATCAAGGCGATCGAGTACGGCTCACTGATCCGTGGTGGCCATCCGCCGGGCAGCAACGACTTCTTCACCTACTACTTCGTGTTCACCGGCATCCACCTCGGGCATGTGCTGCTCGGCACGGGCGCGCTGACGGTCGCGTCGAGGCTGGCCCGACCCGCCCACCCCGGCCGCAACCGCAGGGCCTGGTTGGAGGGCATTGCCTGCTTCTGGCATCTGGTGGACCTGCTGTGGATCGTGCTGTTCGCGTTGCTGTACCTGGTGCACTGATGATCGCCAGGGACCGGGTCGCGGCGATCTGGGCGCTGCTGATGACGGCCACGCTGGTCTCGTGGTTGCTCGGCGGCGACCACGTGATCCACGGTCGGGATGCGGTGGGTGCGGTGGTCATCGTGATCGCGTTCGTCAAGGTCCGCCTGGTCGGGCTGCACTTCATGGAGCTGCGCGGCGCGCCGAGGCCGCTGCGGGGAGTGTTCGAGGCCTACGTCGGACTCGCGTGCGCGGTGCTGTTGGGCCTTTTCCTGGCCTACTGAGTCTTTTCCTTCCGGTCCTCACGGCGGAACACCTTCAGCATTTGACGGGCCGCGTTCTGCCCCGGCATGCCGCTGATGCCCGCCACCGGGTGCGTCCCGGATCCGGTGAGGAACAGACCCGGCACCGGCGTGCTGTACCCGGCGAACCCGGCCGCGGGCTTCAGAGGGCCCATCCGGGAGACCAACGGATCGGTGTGGTAGACGGTCCCGTCCAGCGCGAAGAACCGGTCCTCGATGTCGGGAAGCGCCAGCGCCCGGCGGGCCACCTCGAGCTCCTCCAGACCCTCGTAGTAGTGAGCGGTCTGGCCGATCACGGTCCGGGTGATCTGCTCGCGGGCGGCCTCCCACCCGATCTTCGGGTCGGCCGGGATCAGCCCGGACCAGAACCAAAACGTGTCGCAGCCGGGCGGCGCCATCGACGGGTCGAACGCGGTGGTGACCTGCGCCAGGCCGGGGACGTGCTCGGGCACCTCGCCGCGGATGCAGGCGCGCTGGGCGGCCAACGCCTCGGCGTAGGTGTGGTAGGAGTTGGCGGGTAGGCGGGCATCCAGGCCGTCCCCGCGCAACTTCTCGACCTTGTCCATGCGCAGCCGCCCGCGCAGCGCCACGTTGAGTTTGTAGTCGGCGAAGCCGCGGCTGCGCGTGGGGATGTGGTTGGCCCGGTTCTGCAGCTGCAGCGGCAGCACGCCCGGCGGCAGCAGGTCGCGCAGAACCCGCTTCGGGCTGAACGCCGTGCACACGCCCCGGCGGGCGTGGATCTCTTCGCCGCCGCGCAACCGCACCCCCGTCACCCGGCCGCCGCGGACCACCAGCTGCTCCACCTCCGCACCGCACCGAAGGTGTCCGCCGTGGTCGCGCAGGCAGGCGAGCAGTGCGGCGGGAAACGCCCCGGTGCCGCCCTCGAACATCGCGACCCCGTAGCGGGTGAGCACGCCCAGGTAGATCAATGCCCAACCACCCATGTCCGCGTTGAAGGACATGAACGGCAACTGGATCAGCAGCGGGGCACGGATGATGTCGTGGGAGAAGCTGTCCTCGATTGCCTCGGCCTGCGAACAGCGCGCCCAACGGCCGATCGCGGTCAGCTCGCGGCGGTTACGGAGCATCCCCCTGGCCATCCGCAGCACGTTCCGCAGCGCGGGCCGGGTCGGATTGGTCTGCAGGATCGGCAGGCCGATCTCCACCGCGGCATCGATCACCCGGTACAGGTCCAGCAGCGCCTCGGCATCCCTCGGCGAGAACCGGCGCAGTTCGTCGGCAGTCCGGCGCGGATCGCGCCAGAGGCCGAGTGACGAGTAGTCATATTGGATCTGGAGATGGGCCGGGTCGATCACCCGCATCCGCAGGCCGTACCGGCTGCCCAGCCCGAGGTCCCGATCGATCGTGGTGGTGCGGAACAGTGAGGCCTGAATGGATGCCTCGTTGATCAGGTACTCGGGCGCCTCGGGTGCCATCGGGTTGGTGGAGGTCATGCCGCCCGGTGTGGGGTAGGCCTCCACCACCAGCACATCCAGGCCTGCCTTTGCCAGATAGGCCGCACACACCAGGCCGTTGTGGCCGGCGCCGGCGACGATTACGTCGACGGTTCGCGCGCCGTTGCCGGCACCGGACGCTGTCGTCATCTCCACCTCGCGCTCGGACCTCCGGGACGGGGCAAATCATACGACGTGTCTGGACTATGTGTCCAGGGAACCGACGCGCTTCAGTGCCGGCCGTACATCGCGGCGGAAACCGTGGTGCCCAGGGCCTCAATGACCGCGGCCACGTCGGCGGGCGCAGCGCCCTGGCGTGCGGTCAGCGCCTCGTACCAGGCCCGCTCCATCGTCCACACCAGCGCGGTGGAGAGCGTCGCGCTGGGAATCCCCGCCAGTGCCACACCCGCCCGCCGATCGGCGTCCAGGGCGTGCTTAACCGCACCGGCGAGCCGGTGCTGTGCGGCCAAGTGCACGTCCCGGATGCCCCCGTGCCGGGGCCACTCCTCGACCGCGGTCCGAATCACCCCGGCCTCCAGTTGCGAAAAGCCCAGCCAGGAGGCGAGCGCGGGGGCCAGCGCCGGCGGCCGGCGCGTGGCGGGATCGGCGAACATCTGCTCGAAAGCCGGCACGAGTCGGGCGTAGACCTGGTCGAGCAGCGCCGCGAATGCGTCCTCCTTGCTCGCGTAGTAGAAGTAAAAGGTCCCCCGGGAAACCTTTGCGGCGCGCAGGATTGCCGCGATGCGGAGCTCGTCGAGGGTCAGGTCGCCGAGCAGGCGTGCGATCGCGTCGAGGATCTCCTGGCGAAAGGCGCCCTGACCCGATCCCGGCTCAGGGGACATCGGTCACCGGGCCGCGCGGATCGCCGTAGATCGCGGCCAACGCGACCGCGACGATGCCGTCGAGCCGCTGCTGGGGCGTCCGCAACCTCTCGTCGGTGCCGGTGGACCCGACATAGAAGATCCGTTCGGCGCTGGAGATCAACATGGCGGCGATCGTGGCCGCGGGCAGACCGGCGGGTGCCCGGCCGGAATCGCGCTCGGCCTGGATCTGGGCGGCAAGCGTGGCACGGAACGGCTCGGACACGGCCGCCCAAACCTTGGCCAGGTCCGGCACGGCGTGCTGGTTCTCCAGCACCGCCGCGATCACCGCGCGGTGCGCGAACCAGGTCTCCATGCCGCTGCGCAGGCTGTGGCGCAACGCCGCCCGCGGGTCGGTCCAGGGGCCCCCGAGCTCACCGGCGGTGTCGGTGTACATGTCGCGGAAGATGGCGGCCATCAGAGCCGTGACGACGTCGTATTTGGAGCTGAAGTAGTGGTAGAAGCTGGCCCTGGAGAGCCCCGCCGCCTCGATGATTTGCGCCACCGAGATCTCGTGCAGCGGCGCGGTCTCGAGGAGATTTTCGGTCGCGGCAAACACCGCCTTCTCGACGGCCTGATCGCCGGTGTAGACCCGCGGACGCCGCCGGGGCGGAGCCTCCCTCACCCGGGCGACTCTACTGGACCAGGCCCCCCGCGTCGGTGAGTCAACGGCAGAACACTTCGGCCGGCTGACGGCCGGTCAGATCGGTCTGCCCGCCCGGTAGCGCCCGAGCGCGAGCCGGGCCGCCGCCAGTTGCTCGGCGGCCATGACGCGCGGGGAGCCCGCGGCCGCGGCCCGGAGATAGACCTCGCAGAGCCACTCCAGCTCGGTGGCCGCCTCAACCGCCGCGGGCAGGTCGGGGCCGATGGTCACCGCGCCGTGATTGGCCAACAGGGCACCGGTCGAGGAGCACAGCGCCGCGGCAACGCCGTCGGCAAGCTCCTGCGACCCGAACGGTGCGTACGGCACGACCGGCACGCCGCCGGGACCGAACGCCGCGAGGTAGTAGTGGACCGCGGGCAGCGCATCGCAGAGCGTCGAGGCCGCCGCGGCCGCGACCGAATGGGTGTGCACGACGGCGCCGGCCGACGTCGTGGCGTACGCGGCCAGGTGCAGCGGCAGTTCCGAGGACGGCGCCAGGGGGGTGTCCACCGCGGAGCCGTCCAGTCCGACCAGGCCGATCATCTCGGGCCGCAGCGCCCCGCAGGCCACCCCGCTCGGGGTGATCGCGATCAGTTCGCCGAGGCGGGCGCTCAGATTCCCGGCGGTCCCGCCGACCAGTCCGGCCGCCGCCAAGCGAGCACCGGCGGCGACGATCGCCGCCCGAACCTCGGTGCCTCCCACCCGTCAGGGCACCGGCGCCGCGACCATGACCTCGACGAACACGTGCGAGGCCACGGCCGGATCGAGCTCGATCGACTCGCCGGCACGGCCCACCAGCACTCCACCGTGCGAGCTGCGCGCCACCACTGAACCGCCGGGGCGAACCCCGGCGCGCCACATGCCGCGGATCGTCGCCAGATCGTCCTGCACCGGTTCGCCGATGCGCCGCACCACCACCGAGACGCCCGCCTCGGTGGCCACCTGGTCCAGGGACAGCAGCCCGTCGCGGAAATGCTCCCCCTCGGGGTCGCCCAGCTCGTCCAGTCCCGGGATGGGGTTGCCGTAGGGCGAGTGCGTCGGGTGATTGAGCAGTTCCAGCAACTTCCGCTCGACCGCCTCGGACATGACGTGTTCCCAGCGGCAGGCCTCGGAGTGCACGTCGGCCGGCTCCAGCCCGATCACCTGAACCAGCAGGCATTCGGCCAGGCGGTGCTTGCGCATCACCCTGGTGGCGTGCTCCCGGCCCTTCGGGGACAGCTCCAGGTGCCGGTCACCCTCGATGCTGACCAGGCCGTCCCGCTGCATGCGAGCCACCGTCTGCGAGACCGTCGGACCCGACTGGCCGAGCCGCTCGGCGATGCGGGCCCGCAGCGGGACGACCCCCTCCTCCTCGAGCTCGAAGATCGTCCGCAGGTACATCTCGGTCGTGTCGATCAGGTCACTCATTGGCCTGCGCTCCCGCCGCGGCCAATGGCGTCGATGGTTCCCTCGCCACGCTCACTCATCTGCTCGTCCTCGGCTACTGGTTGCCGGCCCCACTCTATTGCGCGCCGGCGGTCGTGACGGTCGCCAGCACCCGAATCCGGGCTGTCACGGATAGTTGGGGGGTGACAACCTCCGACCCGCGCAAGTGGTTGCCGCTGCTCGCGGTCTGCCTGGGCACGTTCATGCTGCTCATCGACGTGACCATCGTGAATGTCGCGCTGCCGCAGATGGCCTCGGGTCTGCACACCTCCTTTTCCTCACTGCAATGGGTGATCGACGCGTACGCGCTCGGCCTGGCCGCGCTGGTGCTGGGTGCCGGTTCGCTGGGGGATTTGATCGGGCACCGGCGGACGTACGTCGCCGGGCTGGCCGTCTTCGCGCTCTCCTCGCTCACCTGCGGGCTGGCGCCGAACGCCGGAACCCTGATCGTCTCGCGCACCGTTCAGGGCGTGGGCGCCGCGGCGATGTTCGCGACCACGGTCGCGCTGCTGAACGCCTCCTATTCCGGCCGCGACCGCGGCACGGCGTTCGGCCTGTGGGGTGCCACCGCGGGTGCCTCGGCGGCGATCGGCCCGATCATCGGCGGGGTGCTGACGCAGACCGCGTCCTGGCGCTGGATCTTCTTCGTGAACCTGCCCGTCAGCGTGGCGGCAATCGCCTTGTGCCTAGTGGTGCTGCAGAATCCACCGACCCCCGCGGGGGTGCGGATCGACGTCGCCGGCCTGGCGTTGTTCACCGCCGCGGCGGGCGAGCTGACCTACGCGATGATTCGGGCCAACGACCGCGGTTGGGCCTCGGCCTCGACGTTGTCGCTGGTGGCGGCCGCCCTGCTGTTGCTGGTGGCCTTCTTGCTGGTCGAGGGCATCAGCGCGCGGCCGCTGTTCGATCTGTCGCTGCTGCGCAACCCGACGTTCTCCGGGGTACTGCTGGCCGCGCTGGCGATGAACTTCGCAGCGTTCTCCGCGCTGACCTACTCCTCGATCTGGCTGCAGTCGGTGCTCGGGCTGACCCCGATCGAATCGGGCCTGACCGGGCTGCCGCTGTCGGTGGCGACGTTCCTGACCTCCGCGGTGGTCGGCCGACGGCTGCACGGGTCGCGATCGGGCCCGGTGATAGGGGGCGGGTTGATACTGATCGGGTTGGGCGGAGCACTGGGTGCGCTGCTGGTGCACGGCGACGCGTCCTGGCCGGCACTGATCCCGGGGTTCGTGCTTCTCGGCGTGGGCGTCGGGCTGGCGATCCCGACGTCGAACTCGGCCGCCATGGATGCCGTCTCGCGCGACCGCACCGGGATGGCGGGTGGATCGGTCCGGACGATGCAACAGCTCGGCTACGCCCTCGGGATAGCCCTGCTGGGCACCGTTTTCGCGGCCCGGGCGCACTCGGTGATAGCCGACCGCGGCCTGTCGCAAGCCGGCGCCGTCGCACACGCGCTGGCGGGCGGTCAGGCACCGGTGCTGCTGCACCGAGCCTCGGCCGGGGCCCGCTCCGGCCTGGACGGGACCCTGCGCGCCGCGTCGGTGTCGGGTCTGCAGGCGGTGCTGGCGATCTCCGGCGTCGTCGGCCTGCTGGGCGGAGTGGTCGTGCTCTTCCTGATCCGCCCGGCGCCCGCGCCGAGCACCGAGACGGCCCCCGTGCTCGAGCTCTGACAGCGCGTCAGACGCGGCTCACTCCGGGCCGATGGGAAAGTGACACGCGAACCGGTGCGCCGGATCGGTGTCGGCGCTCAACAGCGGTTCCTCGGCCGCGCAGCGTTCCCGCGCCCGCGGGCAGCGGGTGCGGAACCGGCAGCCCGACGGGGGATCGACCGGGCTGGGCACATCCCCGGTCAACCGGATCCGTTCCGGCCGCGCCGCGGTGTGATCGTCGACGATCTCCGGCACGGCGGACAGCAGCGCGTGCGTGTAGGGATGCCGCGGCGAGGCATACAACGAAGCCGCGGGCGCGATCTCCACGATCTTGCCCAGATACATCACCGCGACCCGGTGTGACACGTGACGGACCACCGCCAGGTCGTGGGCGATGAACAGATACGCCAGCCCGAGCTCGGACTGCAGGCCGCCCATCAGGTTCACGATCTGCGCCTGGATCGACATGTCCAGGGCGGAGACCGGCTCGTCGGCCACGATCAGTGCCGGTTGCAGCGCGAGCGCCCTGGCGATGCCGATGCGTTGGCGTTGTCCGCCGGAGAACTGGTGCGGGTACCGGTTGTAGTGCTCCGGGTTGAGGCCGACGGTCTCCAGCAGCTGCTGCACCTTCGCCCGGCGCCCACCGGGGGGGTCGATCCCGTTGATCTCCAGCGGTGCGGCGATGATCCCGCCGACGGTGTGCCGCGGGTTCAACGAGGCGTACGGATCCTGGAAGATCATCTGGATTCGGCCGCGGAGCGGCCGCAGCTCGCTCGCGCCCAGGTGCGCAATGTCGCGACCGTCGAACTCGATCGTCCCAGCGCTCGGTTCGAGCAATCGCGCGATCAGCCGCCCGGTGGTGGTCTTGCCGCACCCGGACTCCCCGACCAGCCCGAGCGTTTCGCCGCGGGCGATCGTGAAGCTCACGCCGTCCACCGCGCGCACCGCCCCGGCGTGACGATTCGTCAGGCCGCCGCGCACCGGGAAGTGCTTGACCAGGCCGTCGACGGCCAGCAGCGGCGGGGCGGCGGACGGTGTCGTCATGCGGACTCCTCCGATCCGCGGGCCTGCCAGCGCGGCTGCAGTTGCTCCACCAGGATGCGCCGCCGGCGCACCACGTCCAGGTGGCAGCGCGCCAGCGTCGCGATACCCGGCGTCAGTTCCGGGACCAGGGTCTCGCAGGCACCGTCGAGCACTTGGACGGCGAAGTCGCACCGCGCCCGGAACGCGCACCCCTGCGGCAGGCCGATCAAGCTGGGCGGCGTACCCGGTATCGCGACCAGTTCCCCGGATTGGGAGCCCAGGCGCGGGACCGAGGAGAGCAGGCCCCAGGTGTAGGGGTGACTGGGCTGGCCCAGCACGTCACGGGTCGAGCCGGACTCCACCACTCGCCCCGCATACATGACCAGTACGTCGTCGGCGACCTGCGAGATCACCCCGAGATCGTGGGTGATCAGCACGATCGCCGTGCCGAACTCGGCCTGCAGGTCCGCGAGCAGGTCAAGGATCTGCGCCTGGACGGTCACATCGAGCGCCGTGGTCGGCTCGTCCGCGATCAGCAGCTGCGGATCGCAGGCCAGGGCGATGGCGATCATCGCACGTTGGCGCATGCCCCCGGAGAACTCGTGCGGGTAGCCGTCGACCCGCCGCTGCGGCTGCGGTATGCCGACCCGGCCGAGCAGCTCGATCGCACGCCTGCGCGCGGCACGGCGGGAGGCACCGGTGTGCTTGCGATAGGCCTCGCCGATCTGATTTCCGACGGTCCAGAACGGTGAGAGCGCGGTGAGCGCGTCCTGGAAGACCATCGCGATCTCCCGACCGCGCACCCGGTTCAGGGCGGCCTCCGGCAGCCCGACCAGCTCCTTGCCGTTGAATCGGATCGAACCGCTGACCGCGGTCCGACGGCGGTCGTGCAGGCCCAGCACGGCCAGCCCGGTGACCGTCTTGCCGGACCCCGACTCGCCGACGATCCCCAAGGTCCGGCGGCGGTCGAGCGCGAACGACACCCCGTTGACGGCCTGCACCAGACCGTCCTCGGTGGCGAAGGACACCTGCAGGTCGGTGACCTCGAGCAGCGGCCCCTGACCGCCCGGGTCCGTCATGTCGTCAGCCTGACCCGCGGGTCGACCAGCGAGTAGGCGATGTCGACGATCAGGTTCGCGATCACGATCAACGCCGCACCGACCAGCACGGTCGCCATGATCATCGGCAGGTCGTCGTTGAACACCGAGGTGACGGCCAGCCGGCCGATGCCCTGGATGTTGAACACCGTCTCGGTGATCACCGCGCCGGACAACAACCCGGCCAGGTCCAGCCCGAACACGGTCAGCACCGGCGAGAGCGTTGCCCGACCGGTGTGCTTGAAGTGCAGGACGCGCGCGGACAACCCCCGACCGCGGCCGGCGCGGACGAAGTCCTCACCCATCGCCTCGAGCATCTTCGACCGGGTCAGCCGGGCGTACAGTGCGGTGCTGACGATCGCCAGCGTGATCCAGGGAATCAGCAACCCCTTGAACCACTCCACCGGGTGTTCACTCAGCGGCACGAACCGGGGCGCCGGCAGCAGGTGCAGCTGATCGACGAACACGTTCTTGAACAGCGGGCCGATGAAGTAGATCTGCAACGATGCGCCGATCAGGCTGAAGGCGATCGCACCGCGGTCGAACCAGCTCTGCGCCCGCAGCGCGGCGATCGCACCGAGGCCGACGCCGATGACCAGGAAAAGGATCGCCGCTCCCACGGCGAGGGAGATCGTGGCGGGGAACCGGTCGAGCAGGGTGTGCCAGACCTGCTGTTTGGTGGTGTAGGAGTAGCCGAAGCAGGGCACGCCGCAGTGGACCTTCTGCCCGGCGATCGTGTAGTCGCGGCCGACGAAGATCCCCCTCATGAAATCCCAGTACTGCGCGAATATCGACCGATCCAGGCCCAGGCCGTGGTGGATCTCGGCCAGGCGCTTGGGATTGCAGGACTTGCCGCACACCAGCCGGCCGGGATCACCGGGCAGCGCGAAGAACAGGAAGTACGTGACCGCGCTGACCGCGAACAGGATCACGATCGCGCTGATGATCCGTCGGGCCATGTATCGCAGCACAGTTCCTCCTCTCCCGCGTCTGACGCCCGGTCAGGGCTTGACGTAGATCTTGTTGAGCGAGATCCCTCCGTAGAGGTTGTCCAGGGTGGCGTTGCCGATCCTCGGTCCGTAGATCTGTCGGACTCGTTGGTAGGTGTCGGGGAATATCGGCAGCTGGGCCATGATCTGCCGGTCGATCTGCGCCCACCGCCGGCCGGCCTCGATCGGGTCGGCGATGGTCTTGATCTGATCCATCTCCTTGTCGATCGCCGGATCGTCGAAGAACGCCTGGTCGGTGTTGCCCGGCCCGGGCACGACCAACCTGCCGTCGAACAACGGTGGGTACACCGTCGAGCCGCTCGGCCAGTCCGCACCCCAGCCCTGCCCGTAGATGTCGAACTTGTTCGACGGATCGGACTCGATGTCCTGGACGGCCTTGGGGTCGACCGACTTCTTGATCACGTTGAACCCGGCCTTGTTCAGGGCCTGGGAGGTGATCAGGGCGGCCTGCTGGCTGCGCCGGGAACTGGGGGCGTAGGGCAGCACGATCTTCATCCCGAGCCGGCCGGCCTCCTTGAGCAGGGCCCGGGCCTTGGCCGGATCCCCGGCAGGTGGCGCCTGATAGAGGTCGTACTGCTCGTGGCCGACCAGGGTCGGCGAGGAGAACGTGCTGGCGAAGTCGCCGACGTCGGGCCCGCCGACCAACTGGCGCAGCTGGCAGCGGGGATAGGCGTACATCAGCGCCTTGCGCACCCGCAGGTCGGTGATTCGCTTGGTGTTGATCGTGACGTAGCCGGTGAACTGGCTCAGTCCGACGACGCTGCGTGCCTTCAGATCGGGGCGCTTGAGCACCTGGTCGAGCACTTCGGGCGAGACCTGATCGGAGACGGTCAGCGCGGCGGCATCGGCACCGGCGGCCGCGATCAGCCGTCGGTTGGTGTCCAGCGGGACCTCGCCGAAGTTGAACTCGAAGCGGTCCGGGTAGGCCGTCCGGATCGGGTCGGACTCCGGTTTCCACGCGGTGTTGCGGACCAGCACCATGGCTCGATCGATCTCGTGGGACTCGATTCGGTAGGGGCCGGACGAGAACGGGTGCAGGTCGTAGTTGCCGCGGGTGTCCTTGTTCTGTTTGACCGGGGCCCCCTGCAGCGCCATGTCGAAGGGCAGGTCCGGCTGGGCGGTCTTGAACGAGATCGTGATCGTCTTCGCGTCCGGCGTGGCGATCGCGTCCAGCGACTTGCCGTCGTATGGTCCGGCGTAAACCGAGTGGAAATCCTGAGTGCCCGCGATCCAGGACTGGAGGTAGGTGGGACCCTCGGAGTAGTCGGTGACGAATTCCCGCTCGAGGCCGTACTTGACGTCGGCGGAGGTGATCGGCGAACCGTCCTCCCAGGTGATGCCGTCCCGCAGGGTGTAGGTCCAGCTCTTCCCGCCGTCGGTGGTGCGCCCGGTGTCGGTGGCCAGGTCCCCGACCAGCTTGATGTCGGTGCCGTTCTCGCGATAGCCGGTCAGGCTGCGGTTTAGCAGCACCCCAACGGTCTGCTCGTTGGTCACGTAGATCCGCGCCGGGTCGAGGTGGGGGTAGTCGGTGGCGTCGTAGACGCGGACCGTCCCGCCTGACCGTGCCCCGGGTACGCTCGCGGCCGGCCCCTTGGCGTCGTTGTCGATTCCGTAGTGGTAGACGGTGTTGGTCTCCGCCGAGACGGCCGTGGAGCAGGATGCACCTGACGCGGCGTCATCCGAGTGCCCGCCGAATGCGCAGCCCGGCAGCATGGCCACCGTGCACGCCAGCCCGAGCGCCCCAGCGCGCCGCCGGCGGTTCACCGCAGGCCCTTGGGATCGAGTGCGTCCCGGACCGCGTCACCGAGCAGGTTGCCGGCCAGCACCAGGATCAGCAGCGCCAGGCCCGGGATGACCATGTACGCCGGATCGGACAGGTACACGTCCTTGCCCGCGCTGACCATGCGGCCCCAGTCCGGGGTCGGCTCGATGATCCCGATGCCGAGGAAGGCCAACGCCGCCTCGCCGGCAACCACCCCGGGCACCGCGATCGAGAACGTCACGAGGATCGGCGACCACAGGTTCGGCAACAGCTCCTTGTGCACGATTCGCCAGGTGCTCGCCCCGGACATCCGCGCCGCGTCGACGAATTCCCGCTCCCGCAGCGAGAGCACCTCACCACGAATCAGCCGGGCCTGGAAAGTCCAGCCGAAGGCGGAGAACAGGATGATCACGGTCGCGAACCGCAACCAGACCGGGGTCTCCTCGTCCGGCGCGACGAACCGATCGTTGAGGATCGGCGTCAGCGCGATGATCAGCAGCAGGCCGGGGAAGACCAGGAACAGGTCGATGACCCGGCCACCGATGCGGTCCCACCGCCCGCCCAAATAGGCGGTGACGACCCCGAAGATCACCCCGATCACCGACGTGATCAGTGAGATCGTGACCGCGATGAACAACGACGTGCGCGCCCCGTACACCAGCTGCATGAACACGTCGCGACCAAGCCCCGGTTCGAGCCCCAACCAGTAACGGCTGCCCATCCCGCCGTGCGACCCGGCGGGCAACCCGCTCGGGGTGAGCAATCCGGGGTGGTTGAGCCCGTAGGTGGTGTAGGGATCGCGGCCGTATACCCACCCGATCGCGGGGGCGAAGATCGCGACCAGCCCAAAGAACCCGACGACGATCGCCGCGGCGACGCCGACCCGGTCGCGCCGGAACCGCATCCATGCGATCCGTGCGGGGGACCGGGTCGGGCCGGCGCCGCGGGCGGTCGTGTCCGGTCCGATCGGGCCGGGCTGGAACGGCTGCTCGAGCGAGGCCGAGGCGGCCGGGAGGGTCATCGCAGACACGACTCCTTCCCCAGTGCCGGCGGGCAGCTCGGGCGCAGCGTACGGCGCGCACCTGCGTGGCGGAAGGCACCGCGCGGGGGTTCACGGACGACGTCGGCCGCACCCCCACACGGCGCGGATCGGCGAAGTGCACCGTGCCCGCAATCTACGGCGAAAGGTCGCGTTCGCGCAGGAATATGGATCAACTGCCGCCATTGCGCGAAGGCCGCCGCGGCGGGGAGACGCATCCGCCACACCGGCAAATCGCTCGACACCGTCGGGGTCCGCGACGTAGCGTCGAGGTACACGGAAGGGAGGTGGTCCAGGCTTTGTGTAGCTATAGGACGCGTGAGGTGGCTGCCGTCTAGCCGCTGGCTGTGCGCCTTCACCGGCCCATTGTGCTCGGCGGCCGGCGAATCCAACGCAGTCACCGAGGTCCGCGGGTGCCCGGGGCACGTCCCCCCGGCGCGGTCGGTTCGCCGACAACCCGCGGGCCTTTCACCTCCGGTCCCGGGATGTCAGGGCGCCAGGCGCTCGACCCGCCAACCGCCGTCCAGGCGCGCGAACCGCAGCCGGTCGTGCAGGCGATTGGCGCGACCCTGCCAGAACTCCACGCTGACCGGCGCCACCCGATAACCGCCCCAGAATCCGGGCACGTCGACCTCGGTTCCGGCGGGCCAACGCCGCGTCAGGAGTTCGAACCGCGCGTCCAGCTCCGCACGCGAGGCGAGGACGGACGACTGGCGGCTCGCCCAGGCCCCGATCTGCGAATCCCTGGGTCGCGATCGGAAGTACGCCGCCGATTCCTCGGCGGACAACTGCGACGCCGTGCCGGCCACGATCACCTGTCGGCGCAGCGCGTGCCACGGGAACAACAGCGACACCGCAGAGTTGGCGGCCAGCTCGATCGCCTTGCGTGAAGTGTAGTTGGTGTAGAACACGAACCCGCGCCCGTCGACGGACTTCAGCAGGGCCATCCGCGAGGAGGGTGCGCCCCGGGCACCGACCGTGGAGACCACCATCGCGTTGGGCTCCGCCAGGCCGGCCACGGTCACCTCCCGCAGCCACAGCCCGAACGCCTCGATCGGGTCTGCGGGCAAATCGCCGACATCGAGGCCCTCGGCCATGTACTCCCGGCGCATCCCGGCCAGGGCCGGGTCGGGTCCGCCGATATCCGCGATGCCCACGGATTCTGACGTCGCGTCAGTCGAGTTGGTCGTGCAGGAACGCGGTGGCCTCGGCCCAACACTTCGCGGCCAGGGCCTCGTCGAGGTTGCCGATCGAGTTGTGCGGGTTCATGAACGCGTGACCGGCACCGGCGTGCACGGTCAGCTCCACGTCCTTGCCCAGACCGCGCAGCTTGGCCTCCAGCGCTCGCGCGGCGTCGGGGGCGAAGAAGTCGTCGGTGCCCGCCATGTGCCCACGCACCACCGCGCGCAGCCCGGACCAGTCCGGCTCCATGGCCGGGGGCGGGAAACCGTAGAACGGGACCGCCGCGGTGATCCTGTCCCCGCGGTGGGCGGCAATCAGGAACGCGAGCAACCCGCCCATGCAGAAACCGACCACCCCGAGGCCCGGGCCGGCGACGGCATCGTGGCCGGCCAGGAAGTCGACCGCGGCGCTCATGTCGCGCGCGGCCCGCTCCGGCGGCAGCGAGTTCATCAGCTCCGCGGCCCTGTCCATTTCCTGGTGGGTGGCGAGTTCCCCGTGATAGAGGTCGGGCGCCAGCGCGACGAACCCGGCCTCGGCGAGCCGATCGGTCATGATCTTCAGTGCCGGGTCCAGCCCCCACCACTCCTGCAGCACCACGACACCCGGTCCCCGGCCCGCGGCCGGCAGCGCGAGGTAGCCGCCCGCGGTGCCGCCATTGCTCGCAAACTCCACGTTGGTCGTCATCCCGCGAGCCTATCCAGGCACGTCGCCCCCGCCACCGGTGGTGAAGAATGGGCCCGGGTCCGGCGAGGGCGACGGCCCCGGAATACGTCAGTCCCCAACCCGAGGAACGCTCGTGACCGACCCCACCAAGATCGTCATTCCGGCTCACCTCAAGCCCGCCGACGGCCGTTTCGGCTGCGGGCCCTCGAAGGTCCGGCCCGAGGCCGTCTCCGCACTGGCCGTCGTCGCTCCCCGGCTGCTGGGCACCTCGCACCGCCAGGCACCGGTGCGCGAGGTCGTGCGCCGGGTCCGGGACGGTGTGCGGACGTTGTTCGCGGTGCCCGACGGCTACGAGATCGTGCTCGGCAACGGGGGCGCCACCGCATTCTGGGACGCGGCCGCGTTCGGGCTGGTGCGCGAGCGCTCGCAGCACCTGAGCTTCGGGGAGTTCTCGTCCAAGTTCGCGGCCGTGTGCTCGGGTGCGCCGTGGCTCGGTGAGTCGACGGTGATCTCCGCGCCGCCGGGCAGCCACCCCCGGCCGGTCGCCGAAGCCGGGGTCGATGTGTACGCGCTCACGCACAACGAGACCTCAACCGGCGTGGCGATGCCGATCGGCCGCGTTGCCGGGGCCGATCCGGATGCCCTGGTCCTGGTGGACGCCACCTCGGGCGCCGGCGGCCTGCCGGTGGACATCACCGCCACCGACTGCTACTACTTCGCGCCGCAGAAGTGCTTCGCCTCCGACGGCGGGTTGTGGCTGGCGATCATGTCGACCGCGGCCCTGGAACGGGTCGCGGAGATCGCCGCCTCCGGCCGGTACGTCCCGGCGTTCCTCGATCTGCCGACAGCGATCGACAACTCGGTCAAGGATCAGACCTACAACACCCCGGCCCTGGTCACGCTCGTGTTGCTGGCCGAGCAGCTGGACTGGCTCAACGGGCAGGGCGGCCTGGAATGGGCGGTGGGGCGGACCTCTGACTCCTCGTCACGTCTGTACACCTGGGCGGAGAAGTCGGACTACGCGACCCCGTTCGTCGCCGACCCGAGCATGCGCTCGCTGGTGGTCGGCACGATCGACTTCGCGGAGGGGACCGACGCCGCCACGATTGCCCGGGTCCTGCGGGCCAACGGGATTGTCGACACCGAGCCGTACCGCAAACTCGGGCGCAATCAGCTGCGCATCGCGATGTTCCCGGCCATTGATCCGGCCGACGTGGAGGCGCTGACCACCTGCATCGACCACGTCGTAACCGCACTCGGGTGAGAGAGGGTCGCGCCGTGCTCCGGCGCGACCGGGTGACCTGGCTGGTGCACGGCCAGCTGGCAGTGTTCGGCTACTTCCTGTTCGGCTTCGAGCCGGTCGTGCCGCTGCTGCGTTCCCAGTTCGGGACCTCGCGCGCGGTTGCGGGCCTGCACGGCACCGCAATCGCACTCGGCTCGGTCCTGGCCGGACTGGCCTACCCGCGTCTGACCGCCCGGCTCGGCCGCGGCCGCACCAGCTGGGTGGGCGTGGGTGGGTTGTGCGCGGGCCTGGTGGTGCTGTGCGGCGGTGAACGGCTCGAGCTCACCATGGTCGGGGCGCTGGTGTGCGGCGGCTTCGGGGCGCTGCTCGTCGCGGGATCGGGGCCGATCCTCGCCGAGCATCACGGCCCCGCGGGCGCGGCGGCGATCACCGAGACCAACGCGGTCGCGGCGGGCACCGGCCTGCTCGGACCGGCGTGTATCGGGGCCGCGGTGGCGGCCGGGGCCGGCTGGCGGCCGGCGCTGTTCGCGCTGGTGGCACCGGCGGGGGTGCTGGCGCTGATCGCAGGGCGCACGCGCGTCCCGGACGGCATGCCACCCGGGCGGGGAGCGGGCCCCGCGGACCGCTTGCCGCGTCGGTATTGGCCCGCCTGGCTGGTGGTGGTCGCGATAATCGCCGTCGAGTTCTCGATCATGTTCTGGTCGGCGGACCTGCTTCGCACCCGCGAGCACCTCTCGGCGGGGGCGGCGACCGCCTCGGTCAGCGCGATCGTCGCGGGTATGTTCGTCGGCCGCCTGGCCGGTCGTGGGCTGACGCTGCGTCAGGAACTGGACCCGCTGCTCCTTGGCGCGCTCGCGCTGGCCGCGCTCGGCTTCATCGCGTTCTGGTCCGCCACGCGCCCGGCGATGGCCGTGCCCGCCCTCGCGCTGACCGGGCTCGGGATGTCCCTGCACTATCCGCTGGCGGTGGCCCGCGCAATTGCGGCCTCGGATGGCCGGGGCAATCGGGCCGCGGGTTGCATCGCGATCGCGGTGGGGTGCGCCGGCATGACGGCGCCGGTGGCCCTTGGGGGCCTCGCGGATGCGCTCGGCACGCACCGCGCATTCCTGCTGGTGCCGGTCTTCCTCACGCTGGCCGCGAGCGCCGTAATGGCCGACGGGGTATGGCGGGTCAGTCGCGCCGGGCCGCCCACCCGCTG
>Ga0157362_1000162_pt1 | contig 20494 bp, 5 predicted proteins | sample AttlaeALBM3_FD_111480 | JGI IMG/M metagenome (GOLD analysis project Ga0157362, IMG submission 111480) | Fungus gardens microbial communities from leaf cutter ant in Ribeirão Preto, State of São Paulo, Brazil - Atta laevigata ALBM3 | ecosystem: Host-associated > Fungi > Mycelium > Unclassified ... | reverse complement strand
GCGTTTTCGCCAGACGGTCTTTGCCAGTAGTGCCATCCTCCCCGCTGGCTGTATGGGCGGGTTGTCCCTCGCTGCTGCGTTCTGTTAGGCTATGGATTACAGGAACAAATGTAGTTGAATGAGACAGCAGGCGGGTTACACGTTCCGCTGTGCCGAGATGTGAGGTGCAGGTGGTGATGATCACCCCGGGGTATGCGCTAGCGCCCTTGACAGGCACTCCAGGACCCGCCAACGCTCATGAAAACCCGGGTCGGTCGGTCCTCCATTCATCCGACCGGAGGTGTGGATAACGAGGCCACCTTCACAACCTTCTCCCTTCTGTCCCTATGTTGTAGTAAGGTAGGGCGGTTCCCTTGAGTTGCTCAACCGCCACTTAGCCCGGTGCTCATGACGCGCTACGGAACCTTCACCGTGCCGGGGGACCAAGCAGGGCATAGCTAGCGGCATAGGAGCCGACTCGGCGTCAGCGGCTTCGTGCCGCACTGGAGTAATCCAATATGTGGTTCCGCACGTTCCACCACTTCTCCGTTCATTTCCAATACTGATCGTGAAACACCATGAGCAGCAGGATGTTGAGGTCCGAAATTCGAAGTGAAATTTTGGATTTGCCTGTTCCTAGTCGTCATGGGAAAGAAAGGCAGAAATAAGAAAGAGATTATTCCCTGAGAGCTTGTCCAGTACTACCAGTACCTGAAATGCATCTCCTTCGACGAGCCCTTTCCTTTGTGGGGTGTGCAACGTCCTTCCCCTTTTCTGGGTCCTCAAACCAGACTAACTATACTATAGTTAGGGTCTCCATCTTTTGACTTCTTCTAAGATGCGACCCCAGGTATGACTGTTCAAGTTCTCTAGGCTATGTTTTAACCTCGTTAGATAGCGGAGTTGTTCCCCTTCGGCTAACTCTTCGGCGTGACTGGCCACATAGTCTGCGGCGTCTTCCACCGCATCGCATTTGTCGGGGTGGAATCCCCTCTCCTGAGCGATTTCCTTCGCTCGTTGGCGGATCTCTTTGATGCGTGTGTCACGCCTGTCGTTGTGTCTTTCGACAGCTTTATACTCCTTGGAGGCCCGAAGCTCCCGTTCCCTTCGACTTTCTTCCTCCTCCGAGGATGGTTCAAGGGGCGCGGGTTCCGGATCTGTTTGAGGCGGCAAATTGAGATCAAATTGCGGCCGCTTCGATGAGCTAGTACCACCACTCCCATTTCCTCCGAAGGAAAGAGGAACTCCATCCATAGTTGAAAGTCAAAAATCGATCCATTCCACAAATAGAAACCATAGGGGGCACCAAGTCAAGGCCCAGTCCCCAAGGCCTTGACTTATCAACAATACGGTGAAAGTAATCAGAAATCTCAAAAAGCAAAAACATATAGCTGAAAAAATATTTTTCATGTTCTCTTCTCTTTCTTCAATTTCACTTCAAGGCTGGTTCTGAACGCTGCGTAACATCATCTTAAACCACCTTCACGGCACACTTTCTATATCTTTTTTCCTTATCGACTACATGTACATTGACGCATCGAAACTTTCTTTCGAAAGTGAGATCACCACTGGCTTGAAGAAGGAGTGAAAGATCACTCCTAAATGCAACCGTTCTATTATATACGATAGCACTTCGCCATGGATGATACGATAACCTTTCTTGCTCGTTTCTTGATTGAAATTCATTTTGCTTACTTTTTTCTTTTCGAAGTGAAGTAGAAGCACCCATTTTTATTGGTTGAATAAGAGGTGAATCATCCTATTGGTATCTCCGAAATGTTTTGCGCTCACACTCCTTATGGTGAACAGGGCTATTGATTGGATTTAGAAAAGAGAGTAGGTCCCCGCAAGAAATGGGATAATCGATCTTTCTATCTTACGCAAGTTCTGCTTTTTCTTTATTCGTTCTGAGGCTTGCTTCTCTTATTTAAGACATTTTTTGAAAAGGTTAGCTGAATAGCCTGTAGCAGAGTTGATTTATGGTATCCCCTTCCCTCTATGCTAACTTAACTCCCCGGGGAGAAGAAAGATATGACTGAGAGCCAAAGCTTCATGCTGACTTGCCAAGCAGCCAATTCCGTCTTCATCCATAAAAAATAAGTAAAAAGACGACGCGGGGCATTCGGCTTAGCTTATATGATGAAAAGTACCAAACCATCTTCGACGCAAGAGATGAAGCGAAGCGGTAGAAGAAGGAAAGACCAGCCACCTTCGGTAGTCATAATCCTCATAACAAAAAGAATGGCCATAATTTCCGTATCCTGGTCGAAGCGTTCGCCGCTGCTATCCTTTCTCTACCATTCACAATTAAGCTAGATGGCGAGCTTTTCTGCTCGGATTCCACTTTTTCTAGGGTGCAATTGCCCACTCATTTTAAAAAGTGGATACTTATTGTTGGTAACACAACATGAAAAAGTTCACCGGCTCCTTCATTTTCGTTTGCGGTTGGGTATTGGGTGGTCTATTAGAAAACCCTTCCTAATCTATCCTAGAACAATTAGTAGGTTTTGGTGCGAAAATGAGGAAAATGACGCACTACTTCTAACGGATGGGAAATCTTATCTTTAAGTTAGTTTCGCACTTCAGTGCTTATAGCTTATATAATCCTGAAATAGCTGTTCGCCTTTACTAGGAGTTCAAGAAACCCAACTCACGGCCCCAACCTTGGAAGCTTGTTCACCTCCAGGATGCGATGAGTCGACATCGATGTGGTCTCTTATAAAGTATTAGCCTTTTTTTTTTCCCCGGGGTCACTTTGATCCGTTTAGCGACGGCCCTACCACCAGGTAACCGCTTTCGCCGGATCACTAAGTCCTACTTTCGTATCTGCTCGACTTGTTTGTCTCGCAGTTAAGCATCCTTTTACCTTTACGCTTACTACCTATTTAGGATACCTTATTAAAACCTTAGGAGGCGACCGCCCCAGTAAAACTACCCACTAAACACTGTCTTGGTCTCCCACCTAAAAAACAAAATCCAATATCAAGTTGCAGTAAAGCTCCACGGGTTCCGGGTAACCGGTACTAAGATTACACCGAGTCTATAGTGGAATCGTTACGCCTTTCATGCGGGTCAGAACTTACCTGACAAGGAATTTCGCTACCTTTGGATCGTTCTAGTTACGGCCGCCGTTCACTCGGGCTTCAATTCAGAACGTAACTCAAAATTTTTTCTTTTTAGTGAATCCCTCCTCTTAACCTTGGAGCACTGGGGCAGGCGTCGCCCCCTCCTATAGCTTGCGCCTTAGCATAGAGCTGTGTTTTTGAGAAACAGTCGTTCGTGCCTCTTCACTGCGACCTAGGTTGCCCTAGGCACCCATTCTTGCGAACTTACGGGGCTAATTTGCCGAGTTCCTGAACTATAGTTTGCTCGCGGGCCTGAGGATCTTCTCATTTACTACGTATGTTCGTTCGCGGTACGGGTACCCTAAATATATCCTTATAAGTTTTTCTTGGAAGCAAGGCATTAAGATACTTCGGTTGCCCTATCCATCATGCTTCAAGGTTACCCTGTGGCGGATTTGCCAACCACACCCTCTTTACACTTAGACCAATTAAGCTTATCTTAGCTGACTCCGTCACTCCCTCGGTAATTACGGTGAGTACAGGAAGATTAACCTATTATCCATCGACTAACCACCTCAGTCATTCGGCCAGGAGGATTCTCACCCCCTTTCGTTACTCACGCCGGCATTCTCACTAGTCAAAACTCCACTGATCCTCCCAGTTTAGCTTCACTGTCATTACTAGGCTCCCCTACCGCTAGCTATCACTACAAAAATGACTAGCTAGCCTATTCGGTGTAGGATTTTAGCCCCCTTACATTCTCGGCGCTGAAAATGGAGCTTTTACGCACTCTTTAAAGGATCTTCTAAGCCAACCTTCTAGCTGTTTTCGTCTTCCTAATACTACTTAGGGACCTTCGCCGAGGTTTCCCTCGCGACACTGAAAGGGTATTCGGAGTTTGATTAGAGGTGGTACCCGGTTTGGAGCCCTTCTCTATTCAGTGCTCTATCCCCACTTATTTTAACTCTTGCGCTAGTCCTAAAACTATTTCGGGGAGTTCGATAAGCTTTTCACTCCTAACCACAAGTCATCCAACAACGAAAACTGGTTCGGTCCTCCACTAGGTATTACCCTAATTTCAACCTGCTCATGGTTAGCTCACCTAGTTTGGGTCTAAAATCACTGACTTAACGCCCACTCGCTTTCGCTGCGGCTCCGTTTAACAATCATAACTCGCAGGCTCATTCTGCAAACAGGCTTTCACTTCTTGTAGATGCAGGTTCTTTTACCCTTTCCCTCACGGTCACTATCGGTGACTAAGTAGTATTTCACCTTGCAGGGTGGTCCCCGCTGCTTCCCAACAAATTTCACGTGTTTAGGAAAGAGAGACTCATTTCGAATACAGGACTCTCACCTTCTTTAGTATGGCTTCCCAGACAATTATCCTATGAGTCGCTTTGGTAACTCTTATGATGACCATAATTCCTTCAACCCAGTGCGAGATAACTGGTTTGGGCTATTCAAGGGAATCACTCTTTGTTTTCTTTTCCTCTAGCTACTAAGATGTTTAAGTTCGCTAGGTTCGCCCTTGAGCTCGTAAGATACCACATTACTGGTAACAATTCGGAAATCTCTGGATCTCAGCCTAATTTCCTGCTCCCAAAAGCTTATCGCAGGATATCACGTCCTTCTTCGACTCTTAGTCCCAAGGCATTCATCCTTAAATAGCTTACTTTTTCGGAAAAATTCTTTTTTCTTTCAGTTATCAAAGAAAGATAGCCTCACAACTAGACAGAACTTGTTATAAAACAATTTCTCCATCTTCCCTACGGATACCTTGTTACGACTTAGCCCCAATCGTCAACCGCTTCCCTTGTGGGTTATCAGGCATTGCCGACTTTCGTGACTTGACGGGCGGTGTGTAGAGAACGTATTCACTGGCTGATTTTCTATTACTCGAAATTACGACTTCATGGAGGCGAGTTTCAGTCTCCAATCCGAACTTAGCACTTGTTGTAGGCGCCTAGATAATTCCGAGTTCGGCCTGGGAGAATAGTAAAAGCTATCCAGATAATGAGTGGCTACCGGCATGTAGTTCGATGGACTAATCAAGTATGAGGTAGACTGTTTTGTTTAGGCTAAGCCAGCTAGTGTCCCCGTCCCGTTTCAAACCAGGAAATCTTTCAAGTGGTACGAGTATGAGCAGGAGTGGTTCTGGAAGGCACATCGGCACCCACCGGAGGTTCGTACGCTCACGCTCGTTCCAGGTATTCCACTAGCTTATATACTCGCTAACGCTAGATGCTTCGTTTGTAAGTACATTTTATCCAGAGATCACTTTAAGAAAAAAGCCGGCCATCTTAGGTTACTTTGGTGCTACAAGCTGTTAAGGTGATTGTCAGATATAGCTGCTAGAGCATTTCCAGTGAAGGGAAGATCTTCTATCTGAGCAGTTTTGTTACTTTGTTACTCTATAGCTCGCTAACTTCGTTAGCTCATGTGCTCGTTTTACTACTCGCTCGTTCGTTTTCGTTTGCCCAAGAAGCACGTTAGTAGTTGCTTCCAAGTGTTACGGGTACTATATTTCAGCTTATAGAGTTTCTTTTTAGCCCTATCTCTATCCCGCCTATGCCTCAAATCAAGTAAATAAAAAAGCTAATAGCAACCGCGCGTTGTAGCAGCTTTTTCAGGTAGAGATCCATACCCATATTCTTAAGCTGTGATGCGGACTGTCATCTCTCCCTCTCACTATACACCTTGCTTAGATCTTCCCCGGGTGGATGGGCACTCTTCTTTCCTCCGGCCGTCTCATTTTGGTACTAGCTTTCTGGCTCTACCACAGCCTTAGGACAGTTCTACCACGGGCGAATTCCGACCCTCACTTTACCCCCACATCTGGTTACATGCTCATGGGATTGGTTGAAAGAAAGACTCTTACTCATCTAGTTTCCATGCGAAGTACTGATGTGAATTACACTAATTGAGGCAGTTTCAGAGGCCTTTGTTTTCGTTTTTGGATGCTCTCCACCTTAATTTGTCAGCGCTCTGCTTCTATAGGCTCCCCGTCTCACCTGTGGATGCGTACTTTGCCTGCTCTGTGGTCTCTTGCTATCGATTCCAATGGCCTCTTTATTAGGGCACTCCTGAAGCATCCCATAATTTGATATTCTAATGAGTTTAATGCGCCTACTTAGCTTGGGCTGTAAGCTAGCAAAGGGTACCAAGCAATCTCGCAAGCTTCAGTTTTCCCCTTGGCCTGGACTGACTGAGAGCAGGGAGAGAAGGAATTTATACCAGAGAGAGGAATGACTATAGGCAGGGAACTTGCTTTTTACCCTTTCTTTCTTTGAAGAATAGTGTTGCTTCTCGCGCATTCGTGCTTGCTGTGAAAGTGATATTCATAATCAAGAGATGGGGCTGCCTACTTAACTAAGAAGCAATGGGGACAAAGGCCTCGAATCCTGTCTTTGACGGTGATCATAGCGTGTCACGCTGGGAAACTGATCGAATGTTTTCTGTCTCAATGTCAGTGTGAAAGTCCTATTATCTTGACGAGGTCGAAATAGCATCACAGAAAGAGCAGCTACTCCCAGTTGGCCAGCATCAAAGCAGGAGCTTCCCCCGGGGACCCGAACTGGATCTTTTCTTTCTCGGGCGCAGTAAAGAGAGATACGGGGTTTAAATAGACAAAGAAGCTCAGCTGCCAGAGTAGAGTGGATCCTATCCCATGTTTACCAGCGGGAGAGTCATCCGAGAAAACGGAGGCGCCATAAGATTATATGACCAAAGGCCTTGTCACGAGTAAATTCTCGCAAAGCCCCGTAAAAATGGAGTGCTCGACCTTCAGGTCTAGGGAGGGTAGGACGTGGTTCAGTTAGTTCAGGTTCGAGAGGACCATTTCGTTTACGAAGCTACATAAAGAAAAAAAGTGGAAGACTGATTGGAGGGGTTTGAGGGGGAAGGCTTTAGCAGTTGTCGGTAATGTTGCTGGCGGAATCTTGCCTTCTTTCGTGAATTCATAAATAAAGATGTCCCCAGATTATCATTGTCAAGGCAGTTTCAGAAAAAGAAGTTTGATGTGGTATGCCTTGAATTGAAAGAAGAATAAAAAAACTCGGAAATTACTGTTCAGTATGGTGGAGAAGAAAGATTCACTTATATATCTAATTAGATATATTTATTTAGAATATGTATATATGAAACATGTTTTTTAGAACAGCACTTTCTTCCCCTATCTTTTCTTTACTCTACTCGCGGAAGACTTTAGAGTGTTAGAGAGCTAGAGCCAAAGACGTCTTTTTTTCGATGAAAGCGGAAAGGAAATGCCAGTTAGTTAGGTTTTTGAGAAGACGATTCTAGATTCAAAGCAATGACCGGGCTCAAGCCCTAATTCTTGACTTGAGTATAGTCATCTTGGATAGATCTATTCTATGTGGTGGGACGTTCCCCGATGATCCATAATTCAAGAGTCTATAGTTATTCCCCCCTTTTTTTTTAATACAATTTCGCAACGAAACGAGCTAATGAAGGAGATTTTCCATTATTGAATAAATCATTTATTTTTTGAAAGAGTAGCTATTCCCGCTTAGACTCCTTGACTCCAATTAGCCTGACCTGGTCTGCCCTGGAATTACCTTTTAGAGCACTCCAGTTCTATGCCTGTCTGTCCCTACCGGGGCCAGGTTGTCTGGTGGCCAGGGAAAGAAAGACTGGGGTGAGCCTATCTCTTCTCTTACGCATTGGAGAAGAATCAGTGCTCTATTCTCTTAGCTTAGAAAAAGGGAAATCGCCCATCCAATCTCTTTTTCTTTTTCGACAGAGAGGTTTTTTCTCTCTTCTTTCCGGAAGCCGAATCCACCCGGTTCAAGCGTATCATAAATCTCTTCTCCTAAGGAGTTCGGGTGCTAAAAGTACGAAAAAAAGCCTTTCTTCAATTCTCGCTTCTTAACTCCAAAAGTCTCAGTCTAAGCTATCTAAGCCACCCTCTCTTACTCTGAGCGAATGTAGGAAAAAGACCGTACTTTTTACTTTCCTTCCTCCACCAAGGTCAGGTAATAGATCAAAGCACTCAAAAGGAGATTTTAAATCCAGAGATTTTGATGAAAGAAGTTTCTATTGAATTGAGTTCTATCTTGGCAACTCTTTCGCCAAGTACCAGCGGTCTTCTTGGTTTGGTTTATAAACCTAAAAACTCTTTTGGGCTGCACTGAGACTCTGAAAAGCAAGAAGAAACCCGTCTTTCTTTCTTTTCTCAGAGACCGGCTTCCACCCAACCCATCATGGTACTCTTTCTGCTGAAGACAATCTTATCTTGCTTTTTTGAAAGGTCTTGCTGATAAAGTTGCAGCCATTAGAAAGCCTATCCCCGATTCAGAACTCCTGACTCGCACACTCAACGGGTTGCAAATCATCCGGATTCTTATTCCCTTTGTTATGCTATTGAAGCCAGAAGCCCTCTGATCTGCGCGTCCACGTATACTTATTAATGAAGAAGGGAATTAGAGGTGTTTAATCCCTGCCTGCTCGTTTTCAAACTGATGAAGTTGTTGCACTTCTTAGCCACACCACTCAAAGCTACTTCATTTGGAAGCAAGGATCAAGTTTATGTTGGTAATGGGACATATTCTATTTCTATTCATATTCAATTAAGGCACTGGGGATGATCTTATTACCTATCCAAAAATCTTCTTTACTTTTGAAAAAGACGGAACACATCCCTCTCGCTTCGCTCCCCTATTCTCTTTCCTCTTAACCTCGAGCTACAGGAATGAAGAAGCTGGAAAGATAGGGAAGGAGGGGAATACTTGTAACGAACGAGCTACATACTTAGCGAGTAGATAGAGTGAAAAAGCGATAGAACGAATAGAATACTTTACTAGAGTCGAGTTAGAGAGAAGGAAGTAGCTCGACCTTAACCAACGTAAGAGGTATGAAGTGTCTGGTTCGATAGGACCAGGAAGGGAAAGTGCGGACCGGAGTCGCCAACTGCACTCTTTATTGTGTGACATTAGGATATCCTAATTCAAATCGTTTGAGTCGGGATTTTGGGCTGAAATGCCTTTTTCCTTCGTAGCCGTCCATTTCAATCGTGCCATTTTTAAAAAAGACCGGGAAAATTTTCTTACATCGGATCTCCCTTCGTGAATTACCCCTCAAAGATGGCAAAAAGTACTTGAGCTCCTTTTTCCATTTTCACAATGCCACTGCTAAGGGAATCGAGGTTGACTGGTTGTCCATCTAGGTGAGTATTGAACAGGGTATCTTTCTACCACTTGTGAAAGCATTCCTTCCTGCGCTCATTCACTCAGCTCGGTATCGGCAAATTAATAGTATTGGTTTTCCTTCCCGTATGAGAGTATACTAAAGAGTCAGAGCGGGCGACATCCTACACAATGGTCTACCGATAGCCACATGGAAGGAGTTGGATCGCTTTCGGTTCACCCGTACGCGCACAGAAAGCAATCTCGTACGGGTCGTTTCATAAAATTGCATCGAAACCGGCACCCGCCACTGACCGGGGAGCCGTGTGCTTTAAGTAGTAAAATAATAAAATGAAGAGTCGATTTCGTCTTGACCTTGATGTGACAGGTCTTGCATCGTATTTGCCTAACGAGGCATTCCACATAGGTCGCCATGTTAAATTACATTCGTTCGGATGGTTCCAAAACATTGATCGAAGTATGCCCTGAACCACCCATCTCCCTTCCTACATGCAATATAGGACTGCTTGTTTAAGCCTTCTCTTCCTTCGGTCTAATCCTCCCATCCCGTGACTTGCCTTTCATTTACTTGACAGGGAATTCCAACGAGATCTCGTGAGAGCTTTGACTCAGTAAGCTCATCAGCTACGGCTCAGTTAGCGCCTAGGGTTAGAGGTGGAAGTTCGCTTCAAGGCCGTTTTTGTTTGCTCTGCCCCTTTTAACCCTCTCTAGACAAACTCTCTACCCCTGCGCGCTTGGGAACGCACTATAGCCTCTGGCTCTATAACTATTAAACATTTTCTTTTTTCCTCTCTCCAGAATCAATAGAAAAAAGAATTCCTTTGCGGCTTACCGCTTACCTATCTTTCTCCAAAACCCTCTCCCTGGCTCCCACAACTGCCGCAGAAAGAACAGGAGCATCTGTACTATCTTCCGCAAATTCCGAAAGAGGATTACCGGCTTGCTTCCCTCGATGAACGACCAGACTGGACTTGTTCTTGCCCGGGAGCAACTACGAACTGAACTCGATACTCAAGCTGTTCAGGCTACTCAAGACTCATCGCTATCCTCACGAGAAACAAAACGAAAGACCTAAAGACTCAAGACCTGCCCGGCTTCCCTTGCTCCCTAGCTCTGCTCCTTACTCCTTCTTTTGCTACCTATCTCTTCCTTGCCTGACGAGAAGATGCTAAACACGGTTCGATATACTCCTCGAGAGCCTGCCCGAACCAATCCCTTCCTTCGAGGTCAGGATTGAACTTCATTTCAATCGTACCTCTCTCCGTCTTGCTTGGAGATTTCCTTTCCTTTTGGTTGAAGAAAGTCTGCTTTATAGAATCCCGAAGGAAAAAAAGAAAAAGATTGACAAAAATCGGATCGAGAAAGCATGGCCAAAAGGTGCTTTCACGAAAGAGCACGCTAGCTGGTGGTCTAGGGCGCTTGAAGAACCCAAAATCCCTCTCTTTACTCGCTCTTTAACTCGTGAACATTATGTAGCTCGTTCTTTCTCTCGTTCCTTCCGTTCCTTTTCTTTAATTGAAAGAATTCAAATTATGGATTTCTTTTCTTATGATATTGAATCAATCAACTGGCATACCTTTGGGCATACCTTGAACCTAGCCCGAAATCCGTTCTATACTTTCTCTTATGAAATTTCTAGTTTGTGATCGAGGGCGGTAACTTTTCCCCAATATGAGATAGGTTGCAGCTATAGTCAGAACTGAACCTGGACTAATTGCGTAATGTTGACCTGAGGTAGCGAACGAGACAGCAAATGGATGGAAATTCTCCACTTTATGGCTGCCGCTTTCTAGCTCCGGCGCTCTGAATATCGGGTATGATTGTGACTTTCTTGCCCTGCTTGTATTGACATTTTTTTTTTAATAACCTTGCTCGACTAGTAGCAGGCATCGCCTTACTAGTAAAGTAATTGGACTAACATCCAGGATTACTCCTGCCCCACTCCCACCTCTTCCGAAAAGACAAGCTTACCTCGATCTGTCATTACATATGATATATCGAGAGTTCAAGACCATAACGTAATTCATTTAGAGAATGCCGATGAGAAAGTAGATCTGGTTCCGAGATCTGGAAAGCGGTGAATACAGTTTATGAAGCTAGACCGGGAAGTGGGGTATCTCTTGAAAAGAGGTCGGCCTTAAGTTCTAGCTTAGATAGCTTAGACTGAAGAGTTGTAGCTTTGCTTTCTGAAAGAGTCATTTTATCGTTATTAGAGAGAAGCGGAAGCCTTAGAAGGGAGCATGCTACGTCGGTTCGGAGAGAAATTTTACCTTTCGCAGAAGGGTCGATGCAATTGAGCAAGCACTAGCTTAGCTGCAATAGGTAGAAGAGTGGGTCTGCTAATTATAACCATAACCAATTGAAGGAGATAAATCGCTGATGGACTGACTTTCTAGAACGGCCAGTGGTTCCGAGGAAGGGACGAAGAGTAGCTTACTAAAACAAGTAAGTTCAAAATCCCTGACCTCCATCTTTTAGTAAACCCCTTTACCCTCCCCTCTCTCCTTCTCGTTCCAGGTATGTAACTCGTTCCCCTCCTCTCCTTTCAGTCGAGCCATCCGTCAGCGCCCTTACTCTATTTCTTCCTAAAGTAAGAAATCGCGGGACGGAAAGCGACTCTTCACATCCCCTTGTTGGGGGTCCTCTCGCCTAGCGGTAGAACAGTAGGGGAAATAGATTGATCATCCAATTCCTTCTCCCGCTTTTGAAATAGTAACTCGTTAGCCCGACTCAATCCCGCCTTCCATCTGATTTTGAATTTATTGAGCTGTCTCTGATTGCCATGCTGCCTTTCTTTCTCCTGTATAGTGAGTCGGCTTGATGGAAGCACTAGGGGAGTACGATAGCAGGGTTAGTAGCGCTGGAATTTTTTAAATAAAAGGTGCTAGCGTTTTCAGGACAAGCAGTCACTTTTTTTCGACTTCCGCTCTTCCCTTTCCCGAAAGGCTCAATAAAGAAGCATACCTTTTTGGTAAATCGGCTCAAGGAGCAGCTTGGGGACAAGATCAGTTAATATATTGCTCGTAAGAAAGCAACAAGGAAGGTGCGCAGCGGAAGAGGGGAGTAAGGAAAAAAAAACCTCGAGCTGTTCCCCCGATTCAACCGAAAGGACGTTCGTGGTCACGCCATCCGCGAGTTAATTGGTCCTTGTTCGGCACAATCGCTTTCCAAGTAAGAAAGAGATAGAATTTTACAGATAGAGATATAAAGGAACTCAGTTCCCTTAGCTCGGCAATATGCTTTGATAACAAGGCAGAAACCTCAATCCCAAGAGCTGCACCTTCTAACATCTTGTGAAATCTGGTGTGTTCAATCCTATTTGTATATGCCTTATGGTACTTATGGACTTGGCGAAATAAGAGCATCTTTGATCCCGTTGGCCGAGCAATTCTCATTCCTGTACTTCAAGTGAGAGCTAGAGCGCTTCTTTCTTTTCTTCGCCCCTTCGCGAAAATCGGTGGATAGGCCTGTGCTTTCCCCTATTTTCTGACTAAAAATAGAAGGATTCATAGTCTGCTTTAGCTCCTCAATATCATAGGCCCGGAAAGAAGGATTGACTCGGACTCAGGTCGGGAAGTGCAGCCCACCAACACATCAAGGATAAGTATTCTATGCGTTTTGAGCATGGCACCGGTAGCCAATGAATGCGGGAGGACCCATAGCTCCATTGAAAATGGAAAAGTCCTATCATCCATGCTGCATTTCCAACACAGTGGACCTTAGCTGTTCTCAGCTGGGGAAATAGCTACTTTTAGTCTGAAGAGTCATTCAATCATGGAGTTGGCTTCTTCGGTACCTCGAGTTGGGATCTTTCCCCGATAGAATCTATGTCTCCCGATCAAAAGCCACAGTTTGCTCATGACTTGCATAAAACAGGCTGGTCGGTCTTGTTTCGCTACAAGTTTCGATCTTGGAAAATCAGTTTCATTTATCACCAGCACCAACTCAGAAAAAATCCGGCTTTTCCTTGCTAGTCGAAGAGGCAGTTGATGTCAATCTCGCGAGGACAGACCCAAGACGACTCATGAGGGCTGCAATCTTCAGACGAGAAAAAAAACAGCGCTTACCTCTCTTCTGGCTGAATACAGAGATGTTTTTGCATGGTCTTATGCTGCCGGTCCCAATTCCTCCTTGGTAGAGTAGCACTGCTTGGTTGTACGGTCCGATGCCAAGCCGGTGTTGCAGGAATCGAGGTTTTTTCCTGAAGTTTTGAGCTCTTTCGGTTAAAAAAGACAGGAATTCGTCCCATTGATTATTAAAAGAACTGGATCTCCTTGTCCCAGTGGCCGAGGAAACATGGAGATAAAAAAAGATTTTCCAAAGCTTTGCCAAACATCTTAATCCGTTCTATTTCTTATTGATGGATTTTTCCGTGTTAATCGGATCGGCCAATGAAAAGAAAAGATCAACACGAAACAGCTTTGATTACTCCAGAGGGCTTTCACCCCAATATCACCTATGTTCAATAACATTAAATAAAATAATAAAATTTTAAATAAAGCTGGACCTTTCATAGTGCGTATTGTGGTATTTGCTAAACAAGAAAATCCCTTTCTGCTCCCATTTCTCCGGGACGGCTCGGCGAAGACTCTTATTGAACCATCGTAGCCACTTCTTTCATCGGTATAACCATAGAGAGATCTATGCATAGCGAAGTTGAGCCGCTCCCTCTGACTTCAGCCCAAAAAACGAAAGATCCTCTAGATCGGAGAAGACCCCGCTTCAAGGGGGAGCTTATTTCGCTTCAGTCCCAGACGGAGATCACTATTACTAAATAAATAGGAAAGAAAGATCTAACCAAGCGAATGAACGAAGGTTAGAAAACAACTTGAAGCTAAGACAAGGTGGTACGGGGAGGGGCCTACGAACTAGCCAATGGGCTAAGCCAAACTTACGTATAAAGCAAAAAGCATTGAAATCAATACACGAGTGGGAGCAAGACTTGGAATCATAACAGAAAGCGCTACGGCTAGGGAACTTCGGAAAAGACTATAGGGAAAAAGGCTACTAGCTACCTTGTCATTCTTCTCCTTCAATGTCAGTGGATAAGTACACTAGGGCAGGAATGCTCTTTTATCATGTATGTGGATTACTTGGTCGATTACCTGATTGCACTAGTCTCATAGCCATAGCTATCTCTTTAGCGTCTTGCCATTCCTGAAAGTAGAGTAAAGGGACGACCTATTCTTGATAGCACAGGCAAATTGATTTGGTTTACGATTCAATCTATTTCTAACACCAGGCAAAGTCCGACATTAAATAGAGTAAATACCAGGTTAGTTGTCTAAAATATGGATATCAATTCCTTCTGGAACTAGGGCTTCAAACCATCGAGATATAATAGGAATTAGGAGTAAAACTTTTTCGGTTAGCTTGGAAGTGAATGAGGAATTCTTTTTCTACTTATCTCACATCGTCTGAAAACTCTACAAAACTTTCTTAGTTCGAAAATGATTATGCTTTCTGGCTATCGAGAAGAAACTCGAATTATGAATAAAGGAGCTTTTAAGCCACCCTTAAAACTTCATTCGTTAGAGAGGAAGGGAGATTTATAACTAGCGCAGGAGAGAGAGAGACGCTATGCACCTTGGGTACGAAAGATAGCATAGTAAACTAAAGCGAAGGAAGCTAGCCTCTTTTTTAGCTATTCTAGCCTTTGAAAGCTGTCCCATCGGCCTAAGATCGTAATACAGCATGCCTGGCATTCGTAGATCAAGGAATGGGCTAAGGGCTAGCCCCGTGCTATTTATCAATCTTGGCATAAAAAAAAGTCAATCGCTTTCTGGAGACAAGCAAATTCATTCTGCGGCTAGATCTCTGTATAGAAAACGGAGCTTTCGTTTTTCCTCATCATCTTTCATAGTGGAAAGATGCCCATATATATAAGTGATCCTTGGCTTGGAGCTTAGTCTCGATCTAGATCTTAGTAGTACTCCGGGTGCTGTAATTTAGTAGCGTACTTGTCCAGGTTATTCTATATCTGTGACTTCGTTCCAGGCTTGACCCACCCACCGCCTTCCAACCAATCTCCCCTCTCTCTGGGATTGACCAGCTCTTGTCACTATGGCCAGATCGCCCCAGGCTAAGGCGGCTAAGTGAAGTCATCTTCCCGCCCTAGTCTTTCCATATCTGTTAGTGCTAAAATAGATGCTTAGCCTTGATGTTAGAATAGGGCTTGGGCTTGATCTTAGGGTTCTGCCATGTGTGTGTCTCTTTCCTTGCCAGTGATAAAATGCTAAATCATGATTCACGTACAAGAGCAAGTCCTTCTAGTTTTAAGGCTGGCTACATCTAAGGGTAGCATTTGAGTTCCTTCCATGCCATGATTTTGTTCGCTTTCGAAGCCTAAGTGCTTTTTGCTTGGAGGAAAGAGTTTTAAGTCGATCGGATTCTATCATATCAATATTGTTCTTATTCTAGTTATACGTAGTAGTCTCTTATCTGTACTCTACTACTCTTTATTTCAAAGAAACAATTCAAATCGATCTAAGAGTTCGGGAAAGGGATGTACAATGAAAGAATAAAAAAAATAAACTGCGAAAAAGGGCCTGCTTACTCATTCACTCATCTAACCATCTTCAAAAGAGAAATCCCTTAATTAAAAAGAGATTCAATCCCGTTTTTTTATTTTTATTAGATTTTCTTTTTATTAATTATATTTAATATAATTAAAATTTATAAATGAAATTATATTAAATATAAAAAAGTGTAAGAAGTTTCTCTCCATATAGCGGCAAGGAATTTTTTTCTTTTGTCGGAAAGAGTCCTCCTTCTGCGCTTTTTCCTATGCCTATGAGAGAACATTGTATTCAACTGCCTGGATTCCCACTATAAAAAGATAGAAAAGAACTGGACCTCCTACAGAAGGGCACGAGATGTGAAAAAATGGCCAAAAGAGCTTAACAACTCTATGGAAGGGAAAAAATGTAAATTGTTGTTGTATACCTTGCCTTTTATCCGGAGCACTAGCTCGCAGAAAGAATTTAATTCCGTCGACCTTTAATAGAAGTTAGTTTTCATTTTAGGATTCATTCGTAGCCCAGTAGTAAAATTCCCACCTTTATCAAAGTCTTTAAATTTCAATTTAAAGAAAAGTCTATTAGGGATTTGCATTTTAGGAAAGCTTCACTTTTTCTTCTTCAAATTCAGAAGAAAGAGTGCATCTCCGCCACGCCACTCCTGCATAGGCTTTTTCTCCTAGTTCCGATTGCTTTCTGCTACTACCTAACTACCATATACTGGCTTCCTCTATTTCCAATACCCTCTTGTACTAGCTTGTATAAGTCTAAAGGAGGAATAGCTGCGGGGGAAAAGAAGAAAGAAATCTCTTTCGTTTGTGTTCTATTATACGATATACGAAGTGTAGTTTTCATAAACAAAGCGTTCAAATGGGCCGGGGATGGGACATTAGAAACGTCATATAAGAGCCTTGTACTCCGGAAAATGCCACCCACCTTTCGGCTAAAGAATATATCATTGAATTCACCAGCTCCAGCTGAATGAAGGGGGAGGAAGCGAGAAAAGCAGGTTATATATACTAAATACTCTAGTCTGAGACTTACAACTAGCAAACAAGAGATCCTTACTAGAGCTCATGACGTAACTAGAACATAGCACAAAAAGAGGGATACGTATCGAGACCGAATCGGATGGATAGGAGCTTGATTATAGGGGATGCTGGGAACAAAAGGAAGAAGCGCTCAAAGCTAAGATCAGCTGCTATTGGACTTCTTTCCTTGGCGAGAAGGGATCGTCTCACACCTGGCAATCTCCTAGGATAGTTTGCAGTGATTGGCCTTACGAGGGTTTAGAGACTAAAGACGATAGCGGCGGGATTAGGCGGCTATTAAGGAAAAGTTCCTCGCTGCGGAAGAGGTGCGCGTCTTGCCTGGATCGCTATCTTACTAGCAGTAGTGCTGTTTTCTATTGGAGCTTCCCTTATTCCTTTTAAGGAGCATAATAATTCGAATCGTTGGTATAATTCTTTGCCGAAAGAGGTCCCCCTTCTCGGAAGGCATCAAATGCTGGTGGCGGTTAGCGTTCTTTATTGGTCTTATTCGGTGCCAGTGGCCTCTTAGCTTTGTAGGCGATATCGGATGGTTGGTATCTCACCGCATAAGTGTCAGGGATGTCGTAGTTCATTAGTGCTTTCCCGAGGATGTCTGTGCGTGCTCTCCCATCTTTAGTCTTTCTCGACGTCAACCGAGTGAAAACTCCCTTGCCTTATTGCGCTGTGCGCTCTTCGCCTTCTAGCTAGCAAGCCAAAGACAGAAAGGAAGGGCGGGATAGAGCTCAAAGACAGGCTGAGGGCAGAGAAGGACAGACGATACAAAGAAGCCTTCCGTTGATTGTACGTTTACGCTTTGTTTAAGCAGCTTTGAATGCGCTTTCTAATCCCCTTCTGTAAAGAAAGGAGAACAGAGAGGCTAAGGCTAACTAACTTACATGATTTCAACTATGCCTGAAAAGTTAACAAGAAGAGTGTTCACTGGTAGCTAATATTGAAAGAGAAGAAGCCGTTCCTTCGCTGCTTGCTTTGCGCGCTAAGAGCTTTCTTTCCTTGCCAAAGTGAGGAGCGGAAGGATGGAATAGAAAGAGAGAAGGACATTGTTCAGAGTGAAACTGAACCAAACGCCCTCTCTCTGTAGGAATCGCTATCTATGCCACAAGGCTAATCTGCGTCAAGCTGGATCTCCTAGTTCGGGTATGAATTCATTCTCATTCGAGAAGTCCCTCTTAGGTATAGAAAAGATATAGTACCAAAAAGCTAGGGGACTACCTATGAGTATACCTAATTCCTTCTGTGAAAAGCTAAAAAGTTTTGTCTGGGTTCAATTGAGAATTGCCCTAAGATTGATGGTTTGACCTCGAAGAACTTTCGCAAGTTGAAAGAAAGTGACATCTTTGTGGGTTCGGCCCTAAGGTGTGGATCATCGGGTTTTTTCTAGACTAGACCTTCGGGATTTTTTTTAGGATTCATACATGCATTGATCCAGTCGGAGAACCTGCTCCAGAGCGACTACTCCGCCTAGCGTATCCTCCTGCCCGCCCCGGGTTCTCTCTGCTCGGTTCCACAATCAATCCCAGATCCATCCATTTGAGGGAGGTCCAATTCCGCGCTCTTCTAATTGCTTAGAAGGGTTCAAAAACTCCTTTACATCTAGGGCTCATCGAAGCCCTATAAGTTCTGTAAATTTAGGAACAGGGCTATCAAATGGTCGACTGCGAAACCGGTTAAAAAATCGTATACTTGAACGATGCCCTCTATCGGCGATCGTTCGACGGACTACTTTTGCGATGTCTGTCACATGAAGAAGCTCAGCAAGCCTTGCAAGAAGTACACGCTTTACTAATAAATAGGGGCATAGTATTAGTGGTTTGCTGGGTTGGTTTTGCTCTATACCTTCTCACGGGGGGATGGAAAGAAGAGAGGTCAACTGGAGTGGAAGCCAAACGAGGGGGCCGAGAATCTGTGATCGATCCGAAGAACCACTGCCAGATACGATTCTGCTCCCCCTTCGTACTACCAAAAAATGAGATTCTTGCCTTCTTTCGGCTTAAGAAGGCTGCGGTGAGAATGAGGATCACTTCGGAACTCTAGGAGAATGGGCGTTTTAGGGCGGGATCTAAAAGCTCTCCAACGTGTTGCGGAGCTTTCGGACGTGAGACGAGAGGGTCTTTTGGCTTCCTCAGGGCCGTATGAAGCTTAGCTTGCTTTAACAGCCACGTGATGATTCAAGTTCGGGGTAGGCGTAGGAGCTGGGCGAAGCGGTAGCGAAGCTCAGGTGGTGATGCAAGTGCGCGGTGAGCGTAGTAGCCCCCTCGGGCATGCTCCTTGTACAACCAAGCAAAGAGCTAGTGAGGGCCGGAATGGAATATCGTATGTAGTGTAGAATCGGATCTGAAGCTCTTTACTAGGATTGGAACAAGCGAGGAACGAGTGACCACAAGCTCCGCTTAAGCGCTCGACATGCAGTTAGCTCAAAACATGTTCATCATGTGGCCGAGCGAAGCGCACCTGTGTGAAGCAGCCTAGCATCACTTTAGATAGGAGCAGAATGGATGACTTACAACTGAAAGTCAGTTCTCCGGATCGATATATCGTACGACGTAATGGAGATCTTGGTCTAGATCCGGTGGTTCGCAGAATTCGGGACCTAAGGATGTTCGGTCCGTCACATGAACGGGAGCGGACGATTCCCTCGTCTCTCCCGTTTCGGGGAATGGCTGCAATCATAACCAAGTGATTGAATGAGTGGGGGTCTCCGAAAGCACATGCAGGATAAGCAGGTGTTTCAGGAGACGGTCTAAAAAAGTATCCGGTCCTGAAAGAAAAGAGAACTCTCAACAAGCTGGAACTAATCAAGATCAATAAATAGGAAGAGGAGTTAGCTAGGAATAGGAATCAATTGACAAAGTTCATGCCACGACGATCTATATGGAAGGGCAGTTTTGTTGATGCATTCCTGTTGAGAAAGTTTTCTTTTTCTTTTTTTCTCCAACTCCGGATGAGTTTGAGGCATCCGGCGCCTTTTTTGAAGACTTTTTGTTGCGCTCCTATCTCTAAAGGGCGAGGGTGGGGGCTTGGTGGAAGCCCCTCCAAGATGCCCGGTAAACTCGGGCTCGGGCGGCCTTTGCCTTCATTTCTTGAAGAGCACGAGGTCACCTCTTCATCAATAAGAGAAAGGAAGGCAAGAAAAAGTAAATTCCCCCCAAGAAAAAAGAAATAGCGGTAAGTGATGAGGGGGCGGCTTTTTAGTGGTAGTAATTGCGAACTCATTCCCTTTTTGGAGGATTCGTTCCCGGTTCCTGCGGCTGAGAAGCCTCAAGCTCCGCCCCCCTTACTCAACCTCTATAAAAGAAGCCAAGCCCGTTCCCCTTTTCATAATAAGTTGGTAAGCTCCAGAACCGGCGGAATTACCCAATCCTATCTTTCCTTGAAGTAAGTCCGGAGCGGGAACAACTTCTACAGCAAATGTTGACTAAACCCGATTACTTGGCAGGGGGGGGGTTCGTCTCATTTTCCGTAAAGCCAGTCATCATACTATTCCACTTTAGCTAAGCTAATGATGAAAGAGGATCTTGATTTGTCTGCAGATGATGATGATGTCCACTCCTGGCTCGATGCGCTTAACGAAAGGGAACTCTCTAGATGTTGAATGAAATTCCTTCGTAATTAAGCAGCATCCTTTAAGTGAGTAGGGGTGCGCCGGACCGCCGACGAATAATAGGTACCCCCACCCCAGGCAGAGTTAGTGAGCCGTGTAATAGGCGACCATTTCGCGCGGT
>Ga0157362_1000161_pt1 | contig 20548 bp, 19 predicted proteins | sample AttlaeALBM3_FD_111480 | JGI IMG/M metagenome (GOLD analysis project Ga0157362, IMG submission 111480) | Fungus gardens microbial communities from leaf cutter ant in Ribeirão Preto, State of São Paulo, Brazil - Atta laevigata ALBM3 | ecosystem: Host-associated > Fungi > Mycelium > Unclassified ... | reverse complement strand
TGATTGCTTCGAGACGTGACTGGTATCGATCGAAAGGTCTTCTTAAGGGCTTTAAGCTCGCTTTGAGACCGTGGGAATCGTCGAAGAATTGGTGGAGATATGGCCGAATGAAGTTTGTGACATAGGTAATAGATCGTACCAATCGTCTTGCCGTTTGTTCACAAAGAGCCGGAGGTACTGGTCCAACTCCTGGTTGATGCGCTCCGTTTGTCCGTCAGTTTGAGGGTGCCAGGCTGTGGAGGATGCTAGTTTGATTCCTAGCAAGCAGTAAAGCTCTCTGGTAAAACAAGCTACAAACTGAGGTCCACGGTCCGAGACTACGCACTTTGGAAGGCCGTGGAGCTTCCAGACTTGGTGTAGGAAAAGCCTGGCTGCTCCCTCCGCTGTCACGGTTGTGTGCGTTGGAATGAAGTGCGCTTGTTTTAACACTGAATCTACCACCGTCATCACTGCGTCGTGTCTGGAAGAGAGGGGGAGTTCTACTACAAAGTCCACACTGAGCATGTCCCATCACGAGTCTAGGATCCGGAGAGGGTGCAATTTGCCTACCAGAGCCTGCCTTATCAGTTTCGTTCTGAGGAACAGGTCACAGGTGCTGACGTATTGTCCGATGTACCTTGACATTTGAGGCCACCAGTAGTTCCTAGAGACCAACTCCAGTGTTTTCCAGCATCCAGGGTGTCCGGCAACTTTCGTATCATGGCACAGTGAGACCACTCGTCTGCGTAGGTCCGAGCTCCAGGGAATATAGATCTTGCCTCTGAACCGGAGTACTCCTTCTTCCTCCGACCACTCCGCAGAACGGACCGTCTTACCCGATGCTTGCCGGAGTTCCCTCGCTGCCTTTGCCACTGGCTCTTCCTAGTCACCCTTCTAGTTCCCTTGACAAATCTCTCTCAGGATGTCCTTCTCCGGGTCTTCCAGCTGAACCCCTTCTAGGGCTCAGATTGCGAGAAGCTCTGGTCGCAACAGAACCACGTCTTCGTTGTCGGAGGTTCCTTTGCCATGGTCCAGTCTCCGTGATAATGCGTCCGGCTTTCCCATGGATTGTCCGGGGTGGTGGACCAACTTGAAGTTGAACCGGGCTAAGTACAGAGACCAGTGAGCTTGGCAACGATTGAGTTTCTTGGCCGTCATGAAGTACTCCAAGTTCTTGTGGTCCGTCCAGATCTCTACTGGGTGTCGGGCTCCTTCCAAGAAGTGCCTCCACTCCTCCAGTGTGCGGATGATAGTGAGCATCTCCTTGTCATGGATCTCGTAGTTCCGTTCCACCGGAGACAGGGATTTGCTGTAGAAGGCCACTGGGTGCCATTTCTCTTCTCTGGGTAGTTGTTGAGAGAGAACAGCTCTGGAAGTGAAGTCTGAACTGTCAGCCTCGATGCGGAAGGGTTCCGAGTCCTGGGGTGACACCAAGACCGGAGCGCTGGTTACTGCTATCTTGAGACATTCAAAAGCTTCTCATTCCTTGGTGTCCCAGCTCCAGGCTTTGTTGGAACGAGTGAGGTCGAAGAGGGGTCTGGCTATGGTAGAAAAATCCTGGATAAAGCGACGGTAGAAATTAACGAAGCCTATGAAAGCCTGTACATCAGTCCGGTTCTCCGGAGTGGACCAGTTACGGACTCCGGTGACTTTAACAGGGTCCATTGCAACTTTGTTCTCCAAGATGACCAGTCCGAGGTATTCAATCTGCTTCCGGTGGAACTCACATTTCTCCGGACAGAGGAATAACTTGTGCTCTGCTAGTATCTCTAGGACTCTCTGGACTGCTCACTCATGCTCCTCCTCTGTCTTCGTAAAGATCAAAATGTTATCCAGGTATACTACTACGATCCCTTCAGCTATGACAGTTCAGAAGATGTTGTTCATCATGGTCTGGAAAGTAGCGGGACTATTGGTCATTCCGAAAAACATTACAAGCGGTTTGAACAGGCCACGGTTGGTATGGAAAGCCACCTTCCATTCATCTCCGGGCTTGATGCATACATTATTGAACCCCCAACGGATGTCGAGTTTTGTGAAGTACTTGGCTCCGCGAAGTTGAGAGACAAGTTCGGAGATGAGGGGGAGAGGGTATTGGTTCTTAACAGTTATGGCATTCAGCGTGCGGTAGTCTTGGACTAGTTGGAGCAAACCATCTTTCTTCTTAATGAAGAACACGGGGGCTGTGATAGAGGATTTTGAGGGTCAGATTCGTCCGGTGCGGAGGTTTTCCTCCAGGAAGGCGTCCAACTCCGCTTGTTCCAACGGAGACAGGGGGTAGACTTTTGACGACTTGGGCTCCGCTCTGGGGATTAGCTCGATTGCATGATTCCATTTACGGTGCTCTGGTAGTATGTCGAAGTCCTTCTTAGCAAACATGGATTGAAACTCCATGACGTAGGCGGGCAACGGAGTGGCAGCGGCCTGTGCTTCTGCACTGCGTCTGGCTCCTTCCACGAGGCACTGAGATGTTGTAGCTGCGGCTCGGAGTTCGACTTGGTCAGGCTCTGGGAGGAGATGTGTAAGGAACAATCAGTCTCCGAGCTCCCAACTTGGGTGGTGCGTTTGCGAAGGCTTCTCTTCAGACTCGGATCCTTCTTAGAGCAGGGGTGTAGGTCCGTCACGACAAGATCGGAGGGCTCGGAGTTCTGTCCTCTTCTGGCAAGTCTGTTCCTTCCGTAAGGCGCGTCCTCCTTCACAGCGGAGGGGACAATGGGTTATCTCGACTTCTCCCTTTTCCCAGTCAATCTTGGGGTTATGGTCCTTGAGCCAGTCGTAGCCTAAGATCAGACTCTGCTTCCCAAGTCCGGAGACGGCCAGCAGCATTCTTTTGGAGTGAGTTTTGTAACGGAGGACTACGTCTATGACCTCCGTAATTTGTCCTGCTTTGTTAGGGGAGCCATCGACATTGAAGACTGAGATGTTCTGTGAGAGAGTCCGAGTGTTCATTCCCTTTGAACGGACGAAATCTCTATTGATGAAGCTTCCGGTTGCTCCGCAGTCTAGGAGGGCCTTGATGGAGTGGAGCTCGCTCGTGTCCGTAGTTCCGATTTCCACCGGCAGGAGTAAAGAAGTTCCTCATGCGTCTAAGGTGCTGATCGAGAGGAGCTTGGGCAATCTTTTCTCTCATTTGGGTTAGCAGAGTGGAGCGGAGATCAAGGGGGTAGGGGGCGGTGCGTCTACTAGTTCACTGTCAATTGTATTGGGATCCTCTATAGTCAATACAGTGAACTTATTTACTGGCGACTGGGGCGCACTTATTGCCAGTCGTGCTATGCAAAATCCTCCTCCACCGGAGGGCCAGACTCTTCTATCGGAACCGCATCTTTCAAAGCCAACAGGTCTTCAATCAACTCCTCCCATTGCTCTGTGATGAGTTGACGGACATCCATTTGGTGGGGACAATCTCGGACTACATGGTTCACGTCTCCACATCGGTGACATCCTCGCAGAGGTAAGAACCTTGTTTTCCTAGTGGCGTCCACATTCATGGGGACTCCTATAGACGGAGGGGGCGGCGGAGGCTTCAGAGCGACTGGAAGGGACGGAGCAGGGGGTAATCTCGCGACAGACAGGGGCAGGGGTCGAGCGGAGATGGTTTTGAGCAGTGCGGAGGGAGTGGAGCGCGATACAGATTGAAAGGCCTCGTTTGTGAGGCGTGCCTGGTCAATCCTCCATGCTGCTATGTACCATGCGTCGGGGTCGGTATCGGTTGGCCTTCCGTATGGCATGGTGGCAATCTGGTTTTGGATGCCTAACCAAAGACCTCATCAAAACTTCACCACCAGTGTCCGGGGATCTGTATAACCTGCATTGAAGACCAACGCTTGAAAGCCATCCAGATAGTCATTCACTGTTTGGTTTCCTTGGTGGTAGGAGGTTCCTTCCAGAGTGTTGATCGCATCTGCTTCTGCGTTAACAGGGAAGAAGTGCAGCCAGAATTGTTGTTCAAATTCTCCCCAGGTTTGGATGGGGAAAATGCCAGTGTCCGCTTCCTGACAAAATACGTTTTCAGACCACTTGGCGGCACAACCTCCCTTGAAGAACGTGAGGGCCCAGAGAATCCTTTCCTGTTTGTCTTGGAACTGCTCTGGGGCTAGGCGTATGTAGAGAGAGCAAGAGTTGAAGAATGCGCAAACATTGTGACGTTCTCCGTTGAAGTCCGGAGGGCAGGAGAGCCTGGGGCATGTTTATCGTACCATCGGAGCGGAGGACGGAGACACCGGAGGGGATGGTACAGGCAGGGGAGGTGTGTTTGGTACGGCCGGAAGAGAGGGGTTAGCCACTAACTGCGTAAGCTGCTGTAGTTGCACGGCCAGGGCTGCTAGGGTGGTATTGATGTTGTTTTCGGAGGCATGTTGCCTCTCCATGAGCTCCTGCAGATGATGTTGCAGGTATCCTAAGGCGTCAGCTACGCCTTGAGGGGTATCCGGGGGCAACAACATCTGGAGAGTGGAATTTTTGGAGGGTTGGGTATAGCAGGGGAGGGCGACCTATTGGGTAGCTGTCCACTGGGATAGTCCAAGGCTCTGCTTAAAGATCCTAATCTGCTGTAAGGGCGACTGGTGCACGACTGGGGCACAAGACTCCAGGAGAATCCTCAGTTAATATTACACTTAGTAGTTATGATACAACTCACCTCCAGGAGAATCCTCAGAGATTAGGATAAGGCTCCTGGAGGGACACTCTACATTATATACATCCCTTAGTGTCAGGGTTAACAGGATCGGAGCTAAACTAGTGTGTTTAAGTGTCACTAGTAAACAGGCTAAGGTAGCTCCAGAGTATTGTCATGGCGTTCAGGGGTGGAAATGGAGGTGTCCCCTTACAGCCGGCAGGAAAATTGATGCCAAACTCAATCCCGGAAAGACCTTGGATGCATATTTCGGCAGACTTTATCACCAAGTTGCCTCTAGCGCAAGGATATGACAGTATTCTAGTAGTAGTGGATCAGCTAACTAAAATGGTCCACTTCATACCAACTACAGAGAAGACATCAGCAGAAGGATTAGTGAGATTGTTCAGAGACAGCGTGTGGAAGTTACATGGTCTACCTGAGAGCATTATACCAGATAGAGGACTACAATTTACGGCAGGATTAATGAGGGAGTTGAACGAGATGTTGGGGATTAAGAGTAAATTGTTGACGGCGTTCCACCCTCAAACAGATGGACAAACAGAGAGGGTTAACCAAGAGCTGGAACAATACTTAAGAATGTTCATCGATCACAGGCAAGAGCAGTGGCCAGAGTGATTAGGAACAGCAGAGTTCGTGTATAACAATAAAGCGTACTCAAGTACCAGAACGTCGCCTTTTAAGACAAATTACGGACAAGATCCCAGAATGGGGTTTGAGACAAGAAAGAAAGGGAAATATACAGGGGCAGAAAAGTTTATTGAGAAAATGAAAGAAATACAGGAGGAAGCGAAGACAGTGCTAGGGAAGGTGCAAGCAGATTGTAAGGAAGCTAAACTCCAAGCCGGAATAAAGCCAACTGCTCTTTGTTCAGCGATTGACAAAGAGAACTCGATAGAGTCCCCGTTAGATTTTACTACACTATATATACAATTACTATCATGGCTATGCACCTTGTCTCCCATAGTCCTCATGCCTGTCAGCTGACTTCTTTGTCACATGCTGTGACTGTGACTTGTGACTATGTGTGATGTGACCATTCTGTGACTTTGGTCATACCTTTTGTGACTCTGTGACTGTCACATAATATTTCCTATGCTCCACCTTAGTAATAATCTAAAAGAAAAGAAATATAAATATTGACTTAGCCATTTTGTCAAGTCATGACACAGATATGAAGAAATACGCTGACAAAAAGAGATTGGACGTAGAAGAGTATAAAGTAGAGGACTTGGTCATGCTCAGTACTAAGGACCTGAAATATCAGATGATTGGGAGGAGAACAGAAAAGTTGACGGAGAGGTTTGTAGGCCCATACAAAGTTAAGAAAATTGTATCATCAAACGCAGTGGAATTAGAACTACCCAGCATAGTAAAAATACACCTGGTAGTAAACGTTAGTAGAATACATAGATATGTAGGGCAAGTAGAAGGGCAGAAGAAGGAGCAACCAGCCCCAGTAATAATTGAAGGGGAAGAAGAATAGAAAGTGGAGAGAATCCTAAATAAGCGACGAGTAAGAGGGAAAGATAAGTACCTAGTGCGCTGGAAAGGATTTACAGCGGAGTCCAATACTTGGGAAGGAAGGGAAAATTTGGAGAACGCAAAAGAAGCAATCAAAGAATTCGAGAGGGAATATTGGTGAGATATGGAAGATGTAGTGAGACAAAAACATGAGGAAGGAACATTTCGAAGAAGAGAGCTGCCAGGGAGATTTATAGCAAAGAAATTATTTGGGTGGTCAGATAAACGGTATGACCAAGAATATTGGGGAAGGTTGGAGAGAAATTGGAGAAGATGGAAGGGTAAACGACCAAGAAGGATGATAGAGACAATTGAAGAAGAAAAAGAAATTGAGCAAGGAGACTTAGGATTAAGGGAGTGAACAGAAGAAGATAATGACGAAATGGGCAACATGGTTGACCTAGAGTACGAGTTGTAAGGAAAATCCTCAGGATAAGGAAACTTAAGAGTAGGGTGGTGTCATGACTTGGCAAAACAGCTAAGTCAATATTTATATTTCTTTTCTTTTTCTTTAGATTATTACTAAGGTAGAGCGTGGGAAATATCACATGACAGTTGCAGAGTCACAGAATGGTCACATCACACATAGTCACAAGTCACAGTCACAGCATGTGACAAAGAAGTTAGCTGATAGGCATAAGGACTGTAGGAGACAAGATGCATAGCCACAATAGTAATTGTATATATAGTGTAGCAAAATCTAACGAGGACTCTATCAAGTTCTCTTTGTCAATCGCTGAACAAAGAGCAGTTGGCTTTATTTCAGCTTAGAGTTTAGCTTCCTTACAACTGCTGTGTCTTGTCTCTTGACCAAGTAGGGTATATGGTTCCAGTCTCCTCAACAACCCAACCACTTCACTTAGAACTCAGAAAAGTGCCATAAAACAACTCTCAAGTCCTTGAGATAGCAGTAAGTGTCAAGATTCCATTGTTTTTCTCTCAGGCTCTCTGAGTGTTATATTGAAAGTACAAACTGATAAGACTCAATCAAAAATAAATAAAAAAGAAAACTCCTTCTAGCCTCTCTCACTTCTCTCCTCCATGACATCACTATGTGGACATGACAGATGTCACCTCCCTATCCTCCATACCTACCAGCCATGGCCATGTGCTCCTATTCCACCTCCATACTTCACTCCTACTCAATATCCCCTAACCTCCAAACCAGCTTCCTTCTACTCCAGATACAATCTAGAAACATGTGCAAGTATATATGAAGGTCATCAATATTCCTGTTACTCTACAGCACATCCACTTCCTGACTGAGTCTAGCAGTAATGGAATCACTAGTTACTGATAGACTTTTGATCTGTCATCTTAGTATCATATTAGTCTAACTCCACTCTAGATCAAAATTATATTGCATTCTAGAGGTATTCTTTAACCTTTGAGTTCTAGGATATCAACATTGATAGTCTATCTCTGAGAAACCTGATGCTAGCTCATTGATTTTACCTCCCAAGGTATATGCTATTCTAGTATGTGGCAGCTTGGCAACTACCTAATAGAAGTACTCAATCTTGGGTCTAGATTATGTCTGGGGCTTGTATGTTATGACTTGGCAAAAACAGCTAAGTCAATATTTATATTTCTTTTCTTTTAGTTTCTGATTATTATTTTTCTTTTTCTTTTTCTTTTCTTTTCTTTTCTTATCAATGGATGTGCAAGAGAAAAGTAACTCATAGGGAAGCATGGGATAAAAAGAAAGGGTTAGGATTACTCTTTATGTATAAATAGTGTACAGAATCTAATGGGAACTCTATTGAGTTCTCTTTGTCAAATGCTGATAAAGAGCAGTTGGCTTTATTGTCATAAGTCAACGCAACTATGATAACATGGGAACAGTTGATGGACAGGATCAGTTGATGGAAAGAAACAAGGGACGTGAGAGGAAACATCAGGAATGACTGATGGACATGGGACAGATGTAAGAAAGGACTTGTATTATTAATAGAAAGGAGAAATGTATAAATAGTGTAGAGGAATCAAGCAAGAACTCCATCGAGTTCTCTTCTAACCCTAAAGAGCTCCCTTGATCCTAACCCAGGATCAAGGTCTTAAGTCAGTCGCTGACATTTATTCTGGCTTAGGAGTTGGCTCACTGACATTGTAAGAGGTCTCTAGAGTGGGTTCCAATAGTGAAATCCAGGGGTATAATGTGTACTTCATGCTATATTTCCACAGAAAATTCTCTAGTGGTGTAACAGCATCTGCTTCTACCCTAAATTCTTTATCTAAATCTGGGGCTGCTAATACTGGTTTCATCATAAAGATCACCTTAAGTTCATCAAATGTTTTCTGCTGCTCCTGCCCCTATTGCTGCTTCATATTCTTTTTCGTTAGTATATTTATTAGCCTAGTTATTCATGCAAAATCTTTGATGAACCTCCTATAATAATTTATGAGGCCCAAAATTTTCTAACATCTTTCATAGTTTTTGGTTCTAGCTAACTCAATACTCCATCTATCTTTTCCTTTTCCGTCTCTATTCTGTTAGACCCTATGATGACCCCTAGGAACCCAATTTTCCTTACTTTCTACGTATACTTTTTTGGCTTGACATATAAGTTATTTTTTTCTAGCCTCTTTAATACTTCCTTCACAATTTCATTGTATTCCTCCTCTGTGTTCATTGAAGAGGCTGTTTACGCTAGGGTTTTTCCTTTTCTCTTTGTTTATTTAGAGTTCCCCAACTATAGTTTAGGTAGCAGTGAATATAAGTCTTCTAGATAGTTAAGATGTGTGGTCTTTAAGAAAACACCCTAGTTGACACTGTGTTTCAGCACAATGTCCCTCATGTAAATTTGTGGGAAAATGAATTCAAAGTTGAAGGTGGAATGAAGGTTAAATAAAGTTCTGTCAATGTACTATTGTAGCAGTCATGTTCAAAATCTGATTCTCAATTCTAGACTACTATCCTAGTCTTGGTCCTAAGTCTTACCTGCCTGATGTTGTCCTAACTCCCTGTTTCAAAGTTGTCCTCACAGTAGTACTCTTGACTATGTGATCAGATATGAGACTTTGAATCCTCCTTGTATAACTTGACTCCCTAGCAATGCCAAACTCTGTCTTAGAGCTTTTATAACATCGTTCCTGTGATTAAGTCACTTGTTCTGTAGTCTCTTTGTTTTTGACTCAGTCTAGAGTCAAAGCACCTTAATCACTGATCTGATCACTCTAAAAATATTTTTCCACTTTGAAAACCCAAATAGAGAGAAAAGGCAACTGAGATTGCTTACTCTCTTTCTACTAAGTAGGGGTTTTTATATGTTTAGAGAAATAAAAAAGAAATATATGAAAAATAGAGAAAATAATAAACCCAGTCATAAATCTATTAATACAATGATTATTCTGGTAGTAATAGAGAATCCCATGCCTTTTTGTCTTTTCTCAATTATTTTCTATGATTTTGCTAGGTCTGTTCTGCCCTTGTCAAGTTATTAGGTTACCTACTGCTGACCCCATGGCGATCTCTTTGGTTCTTGGCTTATCTCTGTGACTCGGGACCTGTATTTTTTCTTTCTTGCTTAAAGAGTCTTAGATGTCGCTTCTATAGCTCTCTAAGGCTCTTTGTTACTCCTTTGTTTCTGATCATGATAGATCAGTTTTGATGTTATTCTATTCTTAGCCATCACTGATTGGGCGATGCCATATCCTATTCTTAGTTCCTACTGGGCTGTTGGTCCTATTCCTTTGTACTAGGCATTTTTCTGGACTTTTCTACATGAGGCTTCTTTTCCTGACTAAGCTACTATTTTTGGCAGTAATACCATGGGGCTGTGGGCTCAACTCTGCTGGTTCTCAAGTGATTGGTCTATTGGTAGTAGTAACCTTATGTCCTTGGGTATATAGCTATATAGCTAGGTGTAAGGACTTAGTCTTGATAACTTAATCCTACTCCTTATCCAAGTTGACAAGAAGAACTCGATAGAGTTCCCATTTGATTTTGTATACTACTTATATATTTTACTACGATGGTTATGCAATATCCTTCCATGGTCCTCATGTTATTCCCATCATGTGTCTATCTTATCACATGTTGTGACTGTGACTGTCATGTGATGCTTTTCTATACTCTACCTTAGTAATGATCTAACTAAATAAAACAAAACAAAACAAAAGGAAAAATAGAAAATGACTTAGCTGTTTTGCCAAGTCATAACACTAGGTAGCTAGCTTCTCTGCTACCTAGTAGATGGTTTTATCTTAGTCCTAATTGTGGGATATAAAGTCACAAAATTTGTTTAATTTTAGGCCTGAATATATTTTAGGCCTCACACTGTTTCTACCAATATATTGTCTACAAACATGGCAACCTTTCTTTCATTGATCAGATCCCTTAGGATTTTGTTCATCATTGCTTGGAAAGTAGTGGGCAAATTTGTTATCCCAAAGAACATGACTGTTGGCTCAAAGGACCCTATATACATTGTGAATGCTCTCTTTCACTCATTCCTTTTCTTGATCCTTATGTTATTGAATCCCTATTACAATCTATCTTTGTAAATACTTTCTTACTCCCCATGTTGTTAATTAAGTCTGTTATCAATAGTAATAGGTAGTTATTCTTTACAGTTTGTTTATTTAGACTGCAGTGGTTCATAACTATTCTCTTGCTTCTATTCTTCTTGCTCAAAAAGAATACCAGCAACATCTGAGAGGATTTAGATAGTCTAGTATATCCCTTTCTCAACTGGTCATCCACAAAATTCTGGACCTCTTCTCTTTTATTTTTGGATAGAGGGTAAATTCTTTCCTTTTATAGTTTGAATATTTTCTTGAGATCTATAGCATGATCCCAAATCTTTCTTGTTGGCATCCTTTTTGACTCTACCTTTCCAAATACTTTTTTCCACTTTAAAAAACTTCTTAGAAACCATCTCCTTGATTTTTCTATGGTTTGCTTCAACTTCTTTCTCTTTTTCCCAGCCTTTCTTATCATCTACTGTCCATTGGACAATCTTTTCTTCTTCTAGGATTGTCACTCTTTTTCCTTTCTTTCCTTTCCAATTTTCCTCCCTTTTCATGTTTCTTCCAAACTGTGGTAGACATCTCATTATTTGAACCTCCCCTGTTTTCCAGTTGATTTCTGGGTTATAGGCCTGCAACCAAGGTATCCCTAAAATTATTTCTGTCTTTCTTAAATCACATATATCTATTCTCATTCTTTTTACATGACTTTTATAGTACATGTTTACTTCCACTTGGTGCGTTATCGCTTCTGCACTATTATTTGTCCCATCCACATTTCTTACTGTTACTGGCCTTTCTAACCTCTGCAGTCTGAACCTATGCTTTGCTACCATCTTTCTATTCATAAACATCCCCATAGCACTACTATTCAAGAGTGCCTTTACTGTTACACCTTCATGGGTGTTTATCTTTTTTACTCCAATGTTCAACTATACTTCTTTTAATATCTTGAAAGTCCTTCTCATGTTCCTTTATTTACCTCTCTCTCTTGTTGTGCTTTTCAGAGCCTCTGTCCACGTGCTGCTACTTCCTAGTTCTACCACAGCTTCTTTTTTTCTGTTCTACATTCAGAATACAGAATTCCTTTCTTTTTATTCTCATGTATTTTCTCCCCTACAACTGTGTCTTTCCTTCCACATTTAACATATTTTACTCTACTTCTTACTTCATTATCTCTTTACCTCTATGCTTCCAAACAACTTTTACACCATACATTCCTTAGTCATTTTCCAGAGACAAACCCTTGTCCCTGGTTTCCCTCTGTCTTAGTGTCTTTATATTCATACCTCCTATACTCCACAAATGTCACTACCTCCCACCTTATTTTCTACCCTTTCTTCTCTAATGCTGTGCTTTTGGGGGGCATATCCTACATACTGCTATATTCCTATACTTTTCTCCATAAGGAGTGTGCCAGTTCCTTTCTTTGCTATGTCTCTTGTAGCCTTGCCACATGCACTACTCATTCCTCTTGCTTTCTCTTTTCTACTTCAATATTAGGGCATTTTCACTTTTGATGTCCCACTCCCCAATACCTAAAACATCTAACCTCCTCTTCCTCTGCCATCTCTTGTCTTCTTATCATGACTTCTTTTACTCTACACCTCATTACTTGACTTTCCAATATCTCAGATTTATTCTGGAGAATTGGTTTCCTCTTTCTTTCCTCTTTTCTTTTCTTGAAATTTCAGGCCAGGTGCCTAAATCTCTTACAGTTCTTACATATTCTTCCTTTCCTCCCTTCTAATTCTTCTCTCAGTTTGGTGAGAGAGCATTGTTGTTTGAGCATGCTGCTCAAGATAGAGTTATATTGATCTAGAGACATAGTTTTTTGTTTCCAGTGGTCGTTATATAGATGATCTTACTACTGCTATGTTTGCTAGGGCACAAGATCTTCACCTAGCCAGAGTCCTACTGCTTTACTAACTACTGCTTTAATAATATGGTTAGACTATTACCTAATAGATAGGATTCCTAATCTAGACAGCCTCCTAAAAAGTAATTGTTACTCCTTTGCATAGACAGATGACAATACACCTGTAGTACAAAGTTTATACCAAGAAAGTTGTCACAAACTTTATTTGGCCATATCTCTATCAATTCTTCAATAATTCTCATGGTCTTAATGGTACCCAAAAGCCTTTGAAAAGACCTTTCGATCAATACCAGTCACATCTCAAGGCAATCAATATTGGCTAAGCTATTGAGAAAATCAGTAGGTAACCACTATGGTACCACATATTAAATTGCCAATATCTCAAGAACTGTTATGATTGATGCTTTTCTTCTAGGCATCAGAAAAGCCCTTTTTATACTGCTCATAATGAGCCTAAAATAACACTAAGGTAATTAATATTAGTGGAGATATGAAGTCCTCAATGTTTGTACATAGACTTAATTAATTATCTATAGATACATATCTGTCCTTTTCTTGGAACAAAGGACAGTCTCCATATGGTTAAGTAATTGCATTTTTAAGTACAAAGGCACTACCATATGTAGAACAATAGGTAGTAGCATGTAATGATCTGTTCTAGTGTACAGACCATCACAATTCTGTATATAAGGACTCATAGTCTGAGGATTAGACCTCAGACTTAACAACATCTTTTGTCACTGTCTAAACTTCACTTTTTTAAACTATTCAAGTATCAAATCACCCATCACAAAATCAGTAAGTGACCTTTTGTAATAAAAACAATACAAGTATGCTAATACAGCCTACTTGATTACAAGGTCAGGTCTTAGTAATAATACCCAAGCTTGGTACCATACCTCCATCTACTGTCCCTAACTGATAGTGAAGTCCCTTTAAGCCAAGGGCCTAGCTATGGTTTGACAAAGAGAACTCAATAGAGTTCCCATTAGATTTTGTACCCTATTTATACATGAATTCTAACCCTAACCCAGTCCTAATGTCCCTTGCTTCCTTATGAGTCATTTTTCTCTTGCACATCTATCGATAAGAAAGATAAATGAAAATAAAAAGAAAAGAAATATAAATATTGACTTAGCCATTTTGCCAAGTCATGACAGTCAATAAGTAATGAGAATAAGTATGAGCAGGGTTCAAGGATTGAGTTCTAGTGTAAGGCTCTAGCTATGATAACTTAAACCTACTCCAAGTCCAAGTTGACAAGAAGAACTTGATAGAGTTCTTGTTAGATTCTGTATACTACTTATACAACTACTACATGGTCTGTGCACTACTTTCCCATACTCATCATGTGACTCTATTTTCATGTGACATGTGACACTTTCTTATACTCCTTCCTTATATAATAAGTCCAAATAAAAAGAAAAAAGAAAAAAGATATAAATAATACCTTAGCTGTTGTTATGAGAGCCCCAAAAAGGAAATAGTTTCCTGCACATTTGAACATTTGATCCATAATTTCAAGATATACAATGGGGTTGAGATATAAATAGCATGGAAACTTGGGTAATCATATCATGTGACAAGGTCAGGTGATCATAGAACATTTTGAAAGGACATGTGATTGTGACCTTTTAATAGTACAGCCACTGTAAAATAGTATAAGTAGTAGCTCAATGCAATGAAGAACTCTATTGAGTTCTTCCTGAACATTGTCAGTGACTAAACTCCGATGACCAGAATGAAGTCAACTATCCCTTTGTTCAGCATTTGACAAAGAGAACTCGATAGAGTTCCCGCTTGATTCTGTACACTATTTATACAACAGGAGTAACCCTAACCCTGTACTAAGTCCTGCGCTTCCCTATGAGTCAACTTGCTCTCGCGTGTCCGTTGATATTACAAATTAAAAGAAAAGAAAAAGAAAAAGAAAAAAAATAATGACTTAGCTGATTTGCCAAGTCATGACACTACCTCCCTCTCAAGTTTCCTCGTCCCAAGGAATTTTCTTATAACTCATAGCATGGGTCGACCATGTTGCCCATCTCATCGTCATCTTCTGTCCATTCTCTGACTCCTGAATTTTCCTCCTCGATTTCTTCTTCCTCCGGAATCGTCTTCATTGTCTCTCTTCTTGTGGGTCTCTTGCCCTTTCATCTCCTCCAATTTCTCTCCAACCTACCCCAATATTCCTGGTCATACCGTTTATCCAACCATCTATATAATGTTCTTGCTGTGAATCTTCCTGGCAACTCTCCTCGTTTGAACGTTGCTTCTTCTCACTCTTGTTGCACTATATCTTCTATGTCTCGTCAATACTCTTTTTCAAATTCTTCAATTGCCTCTTTTGCGTTCTCTAAATTCTCTCTATCTTCCCAAGTATTGGACTCCGCCGTAAACTCTTTCTATCTGACCAGGAATTTGTCCTTTCCCCGTACTCGTCACTTATTCAATATCCTTTCTACTGTAAGGGGATACTTCTAGGACAGTGCTTAGTGACGTGAGTAGGTTCCCACCTAAGAGCTGACATCTCTCCGATTGCACTCCCACACTTCCCTTCCTCTGCTTCTGTGACATAACGTGTGATACCTTTAACTCTAATATTAGGACAATGTGTGAATATCAATCAGGTACCATGAGAATGGTGCCTGACAGTCTAGTAATATAAATACTAGTCTTCTGTAGTAGATCTACTTCAGTCAAATATTACCTTAGCTTCCAGGACTATCCAATAAGCTCTCTGGGCCTTTGCTTGTGTGAAGTGTGCCCTGACATCTACCTCCCATTCTTCTTTCCCTTCGATTATCACTGGAGCCGGTTACTCCTTCCTTTGTCCTTCTACCTGCCCTACATATCTACGTATCCTACTAACGTTTACTACTGGGTGTATTTTTACTGTGCTAGGTAGTTCCAGTTCCACCACTGTTATACCGCAAATGAATTTTCCACAGAAGATAACATTTGATACGCTTTATACTAACGAATTCTTAATTAGAGTTCGCTCTAGAGCCCTTTCTATACCCTCAGAATGTACTACCATATAATAAAGACATTGAGCAAGGGAGAACCAACCCAAAGCTCATGTTGATACCTCGGGAAGCAAACAGGATGAGCTGGCATCAGGTTCAGGAAGAAGGTCATATGAGGACTACACTCTAGATCTATCATAGGATGGAACTGACTTGGAGATACAGTGGATTGGGACTCTAGAACCAGTAGTATTTGGATGACGGACTTAGATAAATAGACTCTGGTTGCAATTAAGCATTGATGGCATCAGATCAATTATATTTAGATAAATGAGCCCTAGGACACGACTCGGAGATACTAGACATTGAGTAGGGTTTACTGACTACTTAAGAGGTAACCAAGGAGGTCCTTCTTACAAAGCAACATCAAAGGGAGTGATGGGAGATCAGGAAGAATATTCTAGAGAGAAGCGATAATGAAGACGCGTCATCTTTGATGGGAAGGATTTGACAAAGAGGACGTGTCACCATAAGGACGTGTCATTGCTGGGAATTGGGATGGACTTAGTGCGAGAAGAGGTTAAAAGGAACATCAAAAGTAGTAATAGTTTCCCTTTTATATTTTATTCCTTGAGTTTCAGGGCTTTGTAATCACTTTAATATAGTATCTGGTGTGCAGGTGGATAGGAGAGGAACCTCTTGACTCCTACCTCCATCTACACTGCTTCTGCAATCGTAAATGCAAATCTATTGAGAGTAAGAAGACTGGGATTAGTAGAGTGTCTTGAGAAGAACACAGAATATACCCAGAACTCAATCTAGGGAGAAGATGCAGACGCAACTCGGACAGGCTTCAGAGAGGACAGCAGGCTAGGAAAGCTTGGCTAGGTGCACACTTGGATTGCATCACACCTGTAAGGTTCGGTGTTGGGGGTGCAGACAAGGGGACAACTGAGTGTGGAGGGTCCATGAGTGATCAACTAACTGTATTTTCCAGAGGAGCTTTTGTCACGGTGTGTAAAGGTTGACATCTTAGGGAGGCTATGCGACGACGATCTAGAGAGACTTTACAATCATTTCACAATAACCAATGTATATTTTATTGGAACTGCATATAATTCCTATTTTCTAATTATTTATAAACCTTCATCTTTGATTATCTCCCCTCAGACCTTTAGCATGCAATTGGGAGCTAGCACAGCATGGTTTTGTTTGTCCCAGTGTGCAATTCCCTTTTGCACCCTTTCACCGCATTTGATGATATAATTTTCTTAATCTTGTAAGGGCCTACGAACCTCTCCGTCAACTTTTCTGTCCTCCTCCCAACCATCTGATATTTCAGATCCTTAGTACTGAGCATGACCAATGTAAGGGGACATCTAGGGTGACGCTTAGTAAGTTCTGAGGGTCTGATCTATTAATGGCCTAGTGACAGATTGTGTATCGCATTCCCATCGTTCCCAACTTCTCCTGTCTGTGTCATGCAGTGTGATGCCTATTATTAGTTATTCTAGGACATTCTGTGATTATAGGTTGGTTGCCATGGTAGTATGTGCCTGACTATCTAGTGTAGTATATATACTAGCAAGTGTATATAGATATATTCCCACTTGAATCTCAAACTAGCTTCTGGGACTCTTCATTAGCTTAAGAGTGATTGCCTCTGAGTGGTTCCCTGACAACCAAGTCTCCTACTTTATACTCTTCTATGTCCAATCTCTTCTTGTCAGCGTATTTCTTTATATCTGCTTGCACTTTCCCTAGCGCCACCTTTGCTTCCTCCTGTATCTCCTTTATTTTCTCAATAAACTTTTCTGCTCCTGCATATTTCTCCTTCTTTCTTCCCTTGAACCCCATTCTAGGATCTTGCCCGTAATTTGCCTTAAAAGGCGACGTCCTGGTACTTGAGTGTACTTTATTGTTATACATGAACTCTGCTGTCCCTAACCACTCTGGCCACTGCTCTTGCCTGTGATCAATGAACATTCTCAAGTATTGTTCCAGTTCTTGGTTAACCCTCTCTGTCTGTCTGTCTGTTTGAGGGTGGAATGCCGTCGACAATTTACTCTTAATTCCCAGCATCTCGTTCAACTCCTTCATTAGTCCTGCCATGAACTGCAGTCCTCTGTCTGATATGATGCTCTCAGGCAGTCCATGCAGCCTCCACACGTTATCTCTAAACAACCTGGCTAGCCCTTTTGCCAATGTCTTTTCCATAGTAGGAATGAAATGTACCATTTTTGTTAACCTGTTTACTACTACCAGAATTGAGTCGTACCCCTGCGCTAACAGTAACTTGGTGATGAAGTCGGCCAATATATGCATCCAAGGTTTGTTAGGTATTGAATTGGGCATTAGTTTGCCTGCTGGCTATTCCGTGCGATTTTTATTGTGCTAGCAAGCGTCGCATCCCTCTACATATCGTTTCACTTCCTTGGTTATTCCTGGCCACCAGAAATTATGAGTGACCAGCTCTACTGTCTTCTACTGTCCTCCATGTCCCCCTACCGGCGTATCGTGATGTAGCCTAATTATTTCTACCCTCAATTTATCATCTTTAGGTACATACACCTTCCCCTCTTTATACATAACACTGTCTACTTCTCTCCATTCTTCATCTCTCAGCATCTTTACTCCTGCTCTCTTCATCTCTTCTACTGCTTTGACAACCTTGTCATCTTTCACTTTTGACTTTCGTACTTCCTCTAGTAGATCTACCCTGTCTACTATTATTTCAACTCTTTCTGTATTCCTGACTTCTAACCATTCAGGTTTTACTAATGTCTCATCCTTGTTATCTCTCTCTACACCGATTTCTTAGTCTGGTCTCCTGCTCAGACTGTCTGTCTTCCCCATCTTACTTCCCGGAACATGCTTTAACGTAAAATCAAATCTAGATAGGTATAAAGCCCATCTTGCTTGTCTTCAATTTAACTTCTGAGCTTTCATGAAATACTCGAGATTCTTGTGATCTGTCCAGATCTCGAATTTCACTGTTGCACCTTCCAAGAAGTGCCTCCATGCCTCTAAGCATCTGACGACCGCTAACATTTCCTTGTCATATATTTCGTAGTTTCGTTCTGTATCACTGAGAGACTTTGAAATAAAAGCAACTGGTCTCTATTTCTCGTCTGAGCACTTCATTGGGAGTACTCCCCCAGTAGCATAGTTTGAGGCATCAGCCTCTACTCTAAACTCTTTATCTAAGTCTGGAGCTACTAGTACTGGTTTCGTCGTGAAAACCTGTTTTAGCTCGTCAAACACCTTTTGCTGTGCTTCCTTCCATCGCCACTTTTCATCCTTCCTTGTCAACATATTCATTGGTCGAACTACTTGAGCGAAGTCTTTTATAAACCTCCTATAGTAGTTTGCGAGGCCTAAAAACTTTCTAACGTCTTTTATGTTCTTTGGCTCTGGCCAGCTCAGCACTCCATCCACCTTTTCCTTTTCCATTTCTATTCCGTTGGGTCCTATAACTATTCCTAGGAACCCTATCTTCCTTGCCTTCCACACACATTTTTCCGGCTTGATGTACAAGTCGTTCTCCTCTAGCCTCCTCAATATTTCTTCCACAATTTCATCATGTCCCTCCTCCATCTCTATCCCTACTAACACATCATCCACAAATGCTGCTACTTTTCCCTTGTTTATTAGATCTCTCAGGATCTCGTTCATCATTGCCTGAAATATGGCTGGCAAATTCGTCATCCCGAAAAACATAACTGTTGGCTCGAAGGAACCAATATGCGTTGTGAATGCTCCCTTCCACTCATCTCCTTCTTTTATCCTCATGTTATTGAATCCCCATCTAAGATCCATTTTTGTAAAGACTTTCTTACTACTCATATTGTCAATTAGCTCAGTGATTAGTGGTAGTGGGTAGTTATTCTTCACTGTCTGGCCGTTTAGACTTTGGTAATCTATAACCATCCTCTTGCTCCCATCCTTCTTGCCTACAAAGAACACAGGCAATGTCTGAGGCAATTTTGAGGGCCTGATATAGCCCTTCCTCAGTTGATCTTCCATGAATTTCTGTACTTCCTCTCTTTCATTTCTAGACAGAGGGTAGATCTTTCCCTTCCATGGTTTGAACATCTCTTTGAGATCTATAGCATGATCCCAAATTTTTCTAGTTGGCATCCTCTCTGACTCTACCTTCCCAAACACTTTCCTCCACTTCAAGAACTTCTTTGGGACTATCTCTTTGATTTTTCTGTGGTCCTCTTCTATTTCTTTTTCTCTTCCCCAGTCTTCTCTATCGTCTATTGCCCAACAGACAATCTTTTCTTTCTCTTCTGTGGCCGTCATCTTGACCTTTTCTTTCTTTTTACTCTTCCCACTACACAAGGGTGGGCATATAGTTATTTTTACTTCTCCCATCTCCCAGTTTATCTCTGGGTTATGGGCTTGCAACCAAGGCATCCCCAATATCACTTCTGTCTTTCCTAAGTCACATATGTCCATCCTCATTCTTTTTACATAACCTTTGTAAAACACATTGCACTCTACTTGGTGCATAATAGCCCCTCCGCTATTATTCGTGCCATCTACATTCCTGATGGCTATCGGTCTTTCCAATTTTTGCAGCTTGAACCCATGTCTAGCTGCCGTCTGTCTATCCATGAACATCCCCATTGCGCCACTATCCAAGAGTGCTTTAATCATTACGCCTTCATGCATATCTATCTTCTCTACTCCAATATTCAACCATACTTCTCTCAACATTTTGAAGGTTCTCCTGACCTCCTTTCGACTACCTCCCTCTCTTGCTGCACTTTCCAGTTCTCCTGACCATGCGCTGCTTTGCTACGCCTTTGCCTCTCTGGGCTGTGCCGCTTTCTCTTCCCTTGCTGCACTTTTCCTCTCTGTGGGCACACCACTTTCTCTTTTCTTCCTCTTGCATCTACACCAAAATGTTCTATCTCGGAGCACTCCCTGGTGTCATATGACGGAAAATACCAATTAATAAATATAATTTCCTTTTTATTTTATATTATTACTGATTTTTCGGTCCTAAACTCCTGTTATCTACTCCTATAGGATCACGATGTAGACTAATTACTTGTACTCCTCCTATTCCGGACTTAGTAT
>Ga0157362_1000160_pt1 | contig 20570 bp, 22 predicted proteins | sample AttlaeALBM3_FD_111480 | JGI IMG/M metagenome (GOLD analysis project Ga0157362, IMG submission 111480) | Fungus gardens microbial communities from leaf cutter ant in Ribeirão Preto, State of São Paulo, Brazil - Atta laevigata ALBM3 | ecosystem: Host-associated > Fungi > Mycelium > Unclassified ... | reverse complement strand
CTGGTGGATTTCCTCCTGCTTTACTCTGTCTCAAGGTTGGCTCTCCAGTTATCTTATTGAGGAACTTGGATCCAGGAGAAGGACTTTGTAATGGGACAAGAATGGTGGTGTTGAATGTGAGAAAAAAGGTGCTCCAGTGCAGGATTATCAGCAAGGAGATTTAGAGGCAAGGTGGTGTTGATTTCAAGGATCAGGTTATTACCTAATGCAGAGACATTGCCTGTGCCACTCAAGAGACTTCAATTTCCAGTCAGGCTGGCCTTTGCTATGACCATCAACAAGTCTCAAGGACAGTTAGTAGAGCATGTGGGGATTAATTTGCAGACATCAGTGTTCTCCTATGGACAACTTTATATGGCCTTTTCAAGATGTACTTCACCTCTGAACATTTCAGTACTTCTTCCAGAGCAGAGCCAAGAGAGTAGAAGGACACTCAATGTAGTTTATAAAGAAGTATTTAATAGCATTAGATTATAGATTGTATTTGTATCTAACAATGGACTTGAGATTGATTGTTCTTATGATTTGAGAGATGAAGAAATAAGTCAGAATAGCAGATTGTTGTTGGAAGGAAGCACTGTAATCTTTCAGACAATGGAAAGAAAGCATAGTGGATTAACTACAACACAAGCTCAATAATACAATATTACAGAAAGTAAACAAACTTTAACCTCACAGACTGTTGAAGAAAGAGAGCATAACAACCTAACAGACAACACTATCTACTACTTCACAGACTGTTGTAGGAGGGGAGTATAGCAGACTGACTTCAACACAAAGTTCAAAACACAGAATTATAAAAGAGAGAAAATAGTCCAAGATTTCTCTAAAGAGTTCTGTCTATGCTATGAGTCCACTGTCTCTTAGAATCCTCAGACATTCAATGCATTACTATATTGTAACATCCTCGTCTCGCATTGCCAACATCTCATCTACTAGCCATTCATTATCAGACCATGGCTGATAATAACTGTAGTCCCACTCGATGTTTATAACATAATCCCCTTTGTTAGATTCGATGTCCTCATCAAATTCAATATCCAATGGGTTCTCCCAAGATATTAGACCAGGCAATATCGTCAATGTCATTGTAGTAATCTCTGTCATTGTCTTCCCAATTTTGTTGGATGTTTTGTTGAGGTTGTCTTGTAGGAAGATTGTCATGATGGTGACACCGTGATGCATACTGTGCGCGTGCGTCACATGTGCGCATGGATTTGTCAGCTCACCATCAGCCTTTCCAGAATCCTCTGAATTATTTAAATAATTGCCAATTGCTGTAACTACCTTAGTTTCATTCTCCCTCAGAAGGACCCCATCCTTGTCAACTTATATACCTCTCTCTCTCTCTCTCTTAATAAATCTTTTGAATCCTAAAAGGGACAAGTATAGGAGCAGGCACAACTCACTGTTGAGGCCAAGCCCCCCCAAGAAGAATTCCCTTCCTGGAGTCGAACCTGACAAAGATAGTTAAAGGACAGATCTCTGAGAGTTGGAAGTGGAGGTGAATGCAATGTTGTGACTGGTTGGGAGTCCATTTCTGAAGAGAACTTGTTTATTGCATTTTCAAGGAATGGAACAATGTTGATCCTCTGAGGTCTCAGTGAGAAAATGTTCCAGGAATCGTTGTCTGGTTGGAGTGAGACCAATGATGAAAGTGGAAAGTGGTTCATTTTGGAATAGGTTTGGATAATTGATTCTGGCTCATTTAGCTTGTCTTCTTGTCACAGTGAATTGTGGTTAGGGTTGTTGTGGTTAGAGGAGGCAGAACTTTTCATAATGACCTGGGTTTCTTCAATTACATCTTTTACAGACATAATCAGCACATTGGTTGAGGAAATAATCACGTCGACCACAGACAAAGCATTGTGTTATTTGTAATGAAAGGGGGCACATCCCTAGAGTTTCATAGTTCTGAATTTCCACAAGTATCATTCAGATTTTGTCCAGTTTCTTTTAAGGTGTTGCCAGTTTCCATGTATCCAATAAGTTCATCATTACTAAAGTTATTTTCTTGTGAGTCATTAGGAGTGTTTCCAGAGTCAGATCTAGTTGGTAAGCCAAGGTCCTGATTGCTTGTGTTTGATAGGTGTTGTACTCTTCTTGCAGCGGTGTATAAGAGGTGTTGATGGATTATAGGGAGTGGAAACTCATTGAGATTCTTGAGATTGTTTTGGAGTTGAAGAAATCACTGATCGGTTGTGTGTTGGAGATATAGGTAAAGAGTCTAGTTTTCTCTAAAAAGATCAAAATTGGCAATAGCCACTGAATTCCCAATGAGAGTGGTCCACAGCTGGACCAAGGGATGGTCAAATAATGTGAATTGTTGTATGGGAGAAGTTTCATCAGCGGTAATTTGTTGATAAGGAGCGAAGTAGAATAGTAGAAGATTATTGGTTTGTGCTCAGAGGAATTGTTCGATGGAGAGGAAGAAATTGTTGACTTGTTCATGGTTGACTGGTGAGGGTGTTGGTGGTGTGGTAATAAGAGTAATTGTGTTGGAAGTGGAAGAGGAGGAAGAAGACATGAACTTGTTGTATTGCTTTGTTAGTTCTGTTTCTGTCTTCTTTTATAGGCTTTGAGGAGTTGTTTGGCATTGGTGATGTTTGTTTCTGGTTCCCAAGTGCATTCTGTTTCAGGGTATCCTTTCCAGTGAACTAGAAATTCCTTTATCCCGTTTTTATTTCTGGAGTCAATTATGTTTTTGACTTTCCATTCTTTTTCTCCTGAAATGATCTTTGGAGAAGGTCTTTATAAGAATTTCCTGTATTGGGTGTTCTCTTGTGTGGACTAGAGAAGGTGGATGTGAAAGATAGGGTGTATCTTCTAGTGTAGTGGTAGTTTTAGCTGGTAGTTGACAGGTCTGGTCCTTTCCAAAATTTTGAAAGGGCCTACATATTTTAGTGTAAGCTTCTTTAGGGTTCCTTCAATTTGGATGTGTTGAGAATTTAACCAAACTCATGTTTCTGCCTTGAGGTCAGGAAGTTTGCTTTTAATTCTCTGATTAATGAGATTCTTGGCAACTTTATATGCTTGTTTTGCGTTTGTTCAAATGTTCTCTATATGGTTGATCCTGTTGTCAGCGGTGATAGATGAGGTTTCTGGGGTATCTGTTCTGTAGTGCTGTCTGTTTGAGGATGAAAAGCAGTAGATGTAGCTTATTTGACTCCTAGCTCTTGTAAGAAGGCTTTTATTAATTTGACAATAAATCAAAGGTCACAGTCAGAGATGACCTTGTCGGGAATACCAAATCTTCAGAAAAGGTTATCTATTAGGAGTGTCACAATTCCTTTTGAGGTTACTCCTTTTATTGTCAGTATTAGTATTATCCCCTTTATTAGGCCGTGGTTTACCACGGACAAAATAGAATCAAAGCCCTTTGACTTAGGTAAGTCAGTGATAAGATCCATGGCAATCTGGGCAAATGGTTGATTAGATTGTGATACTGGGATTCCTTGAAGTGGTGGTTTTAGAGGGTGTCGATTAATCTTGTATCTTTGGCAGTTTTCACAGCCTTTGACGTAGTTGGTGACAAGTTGTTTGAGTCCAGGCCATGAGTGTTGTTTTGACACTTTGCATAGTGTTTTTTTTTTTTTTTTTTTTTTTCTGTAAGGTAAAAACTGGTAATCCAGCGCAGAGCAAGTATATGCAAATGCCCTACAGTGTGAGCTTGAACTTTGTCTGACCCACTAAAAACCCCAGGTATTTAAACCTTTCCAGGTTCCCTACCTAGGTAGAGTTCCAGTCTTGCAACTCCCAGTCCCTTGGGTGGATCTGATGGTTTTAGGCTTTCACCTAGGTTTTTTCTATGTCTTTATGTCTAGTGTTCCTTTTCCATTTTTTGTCAAAGTCTTTTTGCATTTCTATCTTTTTCTTTATTTTATCTTCTATTCTTATTATAGTTTTTTCTGTTTCTAGTTTATTGCTCATCATTTCTTTCCATTTCTTGATTGCCTCTTCTCTTGTTAGTTTTATATTGTCAAATATTCTTTTGTTTCTTGTGGTCTATATCATCCATGTTGTTTCTGCTACTATTTCTATATATCTTTCATTGATCCAATTTGGTGCTATTTTATCTCTTTCTTTGAGTTTGACTGCTCCTAGTTCTCTTAGTATATTAGCATCGGGTTTTGTCCATTTAAAGTTTTTATTGTTTTCTTTCCATATTTTCTCTGCCTCTTGCCATATATCTTTACTTTTATTTAATCTGCATTCTGTTAGTATATGGTCCATTATTTCTACTTCTCCACATTCACATATTGCTTTGTCTTGCCAGTTTGGAATTCTTTTGAACCAGTTACCTACTTTGTGGTAATTATGTATGAGTTTCCATATAAAATCTTTCATTCTGAATGGGATCTTTTTGTTTTTGATTCCTTCCCATATATCTTTACTTGTTATTCTATTTTTTGTTTTTCTTTTATGTTCTTCACATGTGTCTTCTATTCTTTTTTGTGTTAGTTTTCCTCCTGGTTTTAGATTCTTTTCTCATAGTATCAATTCGTAGGTGGTCTTTTAGGTAAGTTGCCTTATTTCTGCTCCTTCTATTTTATAGTCTATTGGTATTTCTTCTATCTTTAGTTTCTTTTCTCTTTTCTCTTCTCTTTTACCAGTAGTTTGCTCTAGTTTATCTAATATTTTTATATCTAGGGCATCTCTTGGTGGCCCTAGTAGTATTTCTCCTTCATGTTTTCTTATGTAGTATTCTAGATTTCTCCAGATTTCTTTGTTTTTTGTTTCTAGGTAGTCAAGTTGTTCCCACTGTTCCATTTTGTCGTGTATGTCCATCATTACTTTCTGTAGGTTAGTTATTATTGTTATTTTTCCTTTTTCTTTAATAGCTTCAGTTATTAGGAGTATTTTCATTTCATCTTTAGGTGTTCCATTTTCTACTTCAAAGAACTGGTGTATTTCTTCTCCATTGGTTTCATCTTTTTCTTTCTATCCTATTATCATCTTGCTTCCTCCTGTTCTTTCTTCTTGTTCCTTTATGGTTTTTTCCAAGATTTCTGTTATCCATATTGTTTTTTCTTCTTTAGTCATGTTTATTATCTTTATTGGTGGTCTTAGGAAGTTGTTCTCTTTGTTATTTCTTTTTTTGTATCTTTGGTAACTTCCAAATATTCTTATTGCTTCCTCAGGTGTCCTGTTGTCTACAATCCTAGGGTTTATTTTTATTACATCTGTTCTTGAGCTTAAATTGTCTCTGTTTTCTGTAAGTGTTGATATTGATTTCTTCTCCAGGTCTTAGGCATTCTGTTATCTTGTTCATGATTCTTTTTGCTAGTCTTTTGCAGAACTAGTGTGTGCTGTTGCTTTTTATGAATTTGTCTAGTTCTCCTGTTTCGATTATTTTATGTTTCTCTCTTAGACATATTGTTAGTAGCTGTCTTGGCTTTGGTTCTGCCTCTAGTACATCATACTTTAAGAGGACAGCACTAGGATCACTTAGATGACCTGGTAGGGTGCGCATTAGCTAGTGTGCCTATGGATCCTCGGAGTCTGCGGTCCATAGTTCCCTTCCCTCTAGTTTGGGTCTGCCATCAGTACTACATAGCCTTATCTGGTAGTGTAGTTAATAGTGTCCTGATGTTCATGGCCATAGCGACTGGCACACGGACCAGGCTAGTCTAGTATAAGTAGCTAGTGGTGTACAGTAGAATATCTTACCTTAACATTGATTAGAGCTCCTGGGCTATTCAATGCTCTCACTTAAGATGCCTCCTCTACTATAGTCGAGTGTGTTCTGGGACACCTCTGAGTGCCCTCTTATACATACCCTATTTTATATTTTCTTTCAATCTTAATTATTTCACTGATGAATTTTGGTATTGTATCTTTTTTCCTAGTTTCATTCCATAATTGGAATATCCAACTTATTCTGTTTTGTCTTGTTATTTTGGGGTTCTTTTGTATGTTGTTAAATATTATTTGGTCTACTACATATGCCCAGTTTGGTCTTTCATGCTTTGGTGTAAGGGGACAGCTCTATTTTCACCCTAAAACTGCATAATGATGCTCCAGAGCGACCTAAGCCTGTTCAAGTATTACTAAAGTAATACTTAAACATACTAGTATAGCTCCAATCACACTGACCCTGACACAAGGAATGTAAACCTAGTATATAATGTAGAGTATCCCTTCAGAAGCCTCATCCTAATCTCTGAGGATTCTCCTGGAGGTGAGTTGTATTATAATCACAGACTGTAACTGAGGATTCTCCTGGAGTCTTGTGTCCCAGTCGCCCTTACATTTGGTGCAAGATATTTCTTTAGCCACATTATTTGTATTGTTTCTATTCTTGTTTCTATATTGGGCATATTCAGTCCCCCTATTTCTCTTGGTTGTGATGCTTCTTTCCAATTCATAGTTGCTTTCTTGTTGTCCCATAGAAAGGTTCTCATTTGTTCCTCTATTCTTTTTTGAATGTCTTTTGGCATTCCATTAACGGTTGCTAGAAATAGGGCTCTTGATTGCACTAGTGATTTTAGTATTAGTTCTTTTTTGTTTGTTGATAGGTTGAGTATTGTCCATGCATTAAGTACATCCTTTTGTTTCTTGAGTATTTGGTTCCATTGTGTTACTTGGTTTACTCTATTGCCCATATAGCTTTCTAGTGTTCTTAGTGTTTCTCTGTCTTTAACAATTCGTATTTCTTCAGGTATTTTGTCTTCCTCTAATTCAGAGGTTTGTCTTTTTTCTATTACTTGTCTTCTATATTTTTTTAATTCCATTGGTAGTATTTCAGTTTTTTCCTTGTTGAACTTTGCTGTTGATACTTTACAGAATGTATTTATTATTTTCTCTAATATTTGTCTTTTGTCCTTTTTATTTATATACCAAGGTATCGTCAGCAAAGAGGGATACTAGGGTTCTTTCTTGTATTCCTTGGATTCTGAATCCTTTGAGTGATGATCTCTTGATTATTTCTACCAGTGGTTCTATGGCTATGTTGTAAAGTAGACATGACATAGGGCATCCTTGTCTAACTTCTCTTTCTATTTGTATCGCTTCTGGTAGTGTTTTGTTGACAGAAACTATTGTTCTTGCATTTTTATATAGTTCTTTTATTTTAAAAATGAAATTTTGTGGGAAGTTGAATTGTTCCAGAGTTTTCCACAGATAGTCATGGGCTATTTTGTCATATGCTTTTTCTTGATCTAAGGCCATTATGAAACTGTCTTCTTCATAAGTGTCACAGTAGTTTATCATAGCTTCTGTCATTCTTGTATGGTCATATAGTCCTCTCTTTGGGATAAACCCTGCTTGATTTGGATGTATTATTTTATGTGCTAGTTTTCCCAATTTTGTAGCTATTGTCTTGGTTAGGATTTTGTAGTTTGTGTTAGTTAGTGTTATTGGTCTGTAGTTTTCTATCTTTGTCTTTTCTTTTCTCTTGTATAGGAGAAACATTGTTCCTAGTATAAAGTTTTGGTCTTTTAAGCCTTTTTCTTCTATTTCATTATATACCTCTTTCAATATTTTAGCTACATTTGCTGTTGGTTTTTTGGAGTTTTTTGATCCTTCTTTGTCTTTAAAGTCTTCATATTCTTTTATCCATTCTTTGTAAAATTCATATGGGATCCCATCGAATCTAGGTGCTTTGTCATTCTGGCTTTCTCTTATAGCTTTCTTGATCTCATATTCATCTGTTAGTTGTTTTAGTTTTTCTTGGTCTTCTACTTCGAGTTTGTTGGTTATGTTTTTAAGTGTCTTATTTATGTGTTAGTTGTCTTCATTCTGTCTTTCTGGTGCTCTTTGTAATGATTGATGGTATTCTGCCGCCACTTTGCACATCTCCTTTGTGTCTGTTATGACTTTTCCATTTTTGTTTTGTAGGGCTTTGATTATGAATGGGTCTTTCTTGTCTTTTTTCAGGTTAAAGAAGTATTTTGTACTTTTTTGTCCCTCCTTTATATATTTTGCCTTGGCTATCATCTGTGCTGTTTCAATTCTTTTTTGCCATCATTATTCATTTCTTTTATTAATTCAATCATCTTTGATTGTTTATGTGAGCCATTGTGATTATTTTTACTTTCTTTTCTGAGTTTATTTTGTAAGGTATTCTTCTTTTTTGTTAGTATCCTTCGTCGGTTGATTAATTCTTCTTTTCCTATTCTTTTAATTTCTTTTTTTTGTTTTCATCCATATTTCTATTTTTGTTATTTCTTGGTTCCTTATATTATCCAATTTTTCTTCAGTTTCTAGTAGTAGTTTTCTAATTTTGTTTTTGAATGGGTTCCATTTGACTGTATCTTCATCTAACTTCCATAGTCCTTTTCCTGTAAATGGAAGGTTCATGTTTCGTATTGTGGTAGTTATTATTTGGTGGTCTGATATACTATTGTTTTCTTCTATTGTCCACTCTATTGCTGAGTCATATATTTCTTTTGTGGTGTATATTCTGTCTAATCTTGCTAGGCTTTTTCCTTGTGTGTATATGAATTGTCTTTCTAGTTTATTTGATTTTCACCATCTATCTACTAGTTTATATTCACTTGTTATGTTAGTCCAACTTTCACTTATTTGATTGTTGTCCTTATGTGGTGGTGATCTGTCCAGGGCATCTGTTACAAAGTTGAAGTCTCCTGTTACTATTAGGTTATTTGGGTTTTCTATTGTTTTCATGTGTTCTTTTATTTTACTGATGGTCTCTATTTTTCCTTTTTGGTCATTTGGCATATACACATTCATTATTGTGTAGTCTTGTTCATTTTTTCTTATTTCTATAGTTGATACTCTTCCTTTTATTCCATTTGTTTTCTGTATCTTTCTTCATGTTGTCATTATTGATTATGAAGACAACTCCTGCTTTACTGTTATTGTTGTTGCTGATTATGGTTATTCTTGGATTTTCTTTCATTATGTTTTCTTCTTCTTTTTCTTTAAGTTTTGTTTCTTGTATTGCGAGTATTGTGATCTTTTTAAGTTGTATGGTTGTTGCTATGTCTTTGTACTTAGATTTTCTGTTTGAGTATCTTTTTCCTTTGACATTGAGTAATGCTATTTTCCATGAGTCTATTTTTCTTGTGGGTGTGGTTGTCATTTTTTCTATGGTTGTTTGTCTATAGGGTTCTAGTGTTACTTCCTCAGTTGCTGAACCCCTACAAGCAGTGGTGGAGATGGCTCTCGCTGTTGTATTCTGGGGTCTAGAGCCATGGGTTGATCCCAGGCTCATGGGTTCATTTGTGTTTATACTTCTTCTCTATGTGCCAGAAGAAGCAGGTGGTGCATTCACCCCAATGTCACTGTCTGTGGTTTCTTTTTGAATCTCCAGATGGCCTGCACTTCTGAGATTGTATTTGTGTACCATTTCATATTTGTTTTTGTTTTGTTCCCTTTTTCTAGGGATTTTTATTCTATTTTAAGGCATTCTGTCTTGTGTTTTGGTTCTTGTTGTTCTCGTTATTTCTTTCTTACTTAATTAGTTAGTTTTTGTTTCTTTTTGTCTTTCTCTGCTTTTAGTTTGGTCAATTTTGTTTTATTCTGATTTTAGTAGATTTAATTTGATTTTAATTTTACTTAGTTTCCTTTAATTCAATTCTTGGGGGTTGTTAGTCTTATTTATTAGTTCGTCGTCATGTTCTTAGTCGTATAAGCATTATTTTAGATTCATGCCTGTTAGGTGTTTAGTTTTATAGTTGTTTTGGTTTTCTTCTCGTTGGCATCACTTTATTTGTTCGTTCTCATTTGCAGTTTGGTCTTGGTCTTCGAGGTTGGTTGGTTTTTCTTTTGTTGTTTTTAGGGTGTTTGTTTCACAGTTTGTTGTTTTTGTTCTAGTTTGTCTCTTGGTTTTAGGTTTCATTAGTTTTATGTCTGTTATTATAGGACATTTCCTTTTGGTTCCTTTGCTTGAGAGTGGATTCGTGTGGTTTTAGTGGGGCTTCTTAGTGGGTGCTCTATTGTATTCATAGATTACTAGTCTTATTCGTTTTCGTATGGATTCCATGATTTCTTTTAGAGTGTATTCTCTTCTAGATGTGATTATTTGTGTTTTTGTGTTTATTTGTTGCTATTCTGTTTCTTCTGGGTGGCGAGTTCTATTTTCGTTGTTCTTTTGCTTTTCAATTGGTTGCTCTTAGCGTGTTTTACAGTGCTTGTTTAGTATAGTTGACATTCATATTGGTTACATGGTTTACAGATGTTGTTTTGATTTGTTATTTATCATCTTGTTTATTTGCTATGTGATTGTTTTTGTTTTTACGTGATTCGTTTCCGTGTGTCTCCTTCTTGATAGCTAGTTTTGGTGGAGTTTGGTCATCTTTCATGTTTTTCATTTCTTTTCGTTCAGTCTCAGGCTTTCTGTTGTTTTTGGTTTATGATAAGTCTTCTTACTTGGTGGTCGGCGTTGTTTTGTTATTATTGTTTGTTTGGTTTATCAATTGATTATCACATTTGGCCACTTTATTGGTTTTGTTTTGTTTTCTTTTTCGCGATTCTTTCTGTCACCTGGCTTTGTTTTTGTGGTTGTTTCTGGTTCGGTGCTCAGTCTGGTTCTAGATCCTCTCACATGGGTTTACTTGTTGCCTTTGGTTTGTTTTAGCAGGGGTTTTTGCATATGTCTAGTTTTTTTCTTTTGTTCATGCTCTCTTATTTGATGATAGTTCTGTTGTTCATGTTCAGGACAGTCTTTACTTGTGGGCTGTTCTTATTGACTTTATTTGCTTTAACAGGTGTTCGGTACTTCGCTCATCTTTTCTGGTTTACCTTACGTCTGTTCATTGGTCGTTTCCTTATTCATTTTGGCCATTTATTAGATTGTTTATATTTTGGGTTACAGCTCTTGGTAGGCTTTGATTCATTTATTTATGTCACTCTATGTGCATTTAGAGAGAGGGTCTTTAGACCTGAATTCGTCATTCATATTTAATCTATCTAGTCCATGTAGTTATTGTATTGAATCTCATCTATTATTTTCTTTTGTTTTCCGGTCTGTTCTCCTAATCCAATATTCCAGGTTGGTCTAATGTCGTGGAAGGGGCAGCTTTGCAGCATATGGGTCTGATTATGGCAGATTTTGCAGTCGGGTGCGTATTGCAGTGATAGTTCCATAGATGAGTTGATCATGTATTTTGCAGGAAAGGATTTCTTTGCAGTCAGGTCGGTGAATAGAATTTGGGCATGGTAGACATTAAGGGCAGTCGCCACTAAGGATAGGTTAACTTTGTTTTCCCATATTGTTCTAAGTGCCTTTGCAACTTCACTCTCTACTACTTGGTAATTCACTTTTTTATTTGTGTGAGCATTGATTATAGTGATTTGTAAGTAAATAGTGTAGTTCCTTTTGTTTAGGATGGGTCAGAATGAAATGAGATCTCTGCGGTCAGGAATATAGAGTGTGCCGATTGCGGTTAGTGCCTTGGCATTTTGGGGGATGTCTACGCTTATGGCAACCCATGGTCCCTGTTCGTTGAGTGTCTCTATCACGTTTTCTTTGAGTAGGGATTTTATTTGGGATTCTATCGCTTCTCGGATTTGTTCTGTCTTTGTTTCATTTCTAGTTTGACCATAGAATGCCACAAGAACTTTGTTTTTTCCTCCTGCTTCTTTGTACCACTTTTCTATATTGCTCTTTAACTCATTGCTGGTTCCCCACTTATCGGGATATATGTCTCCAATCATATAGAAGGTTGGGTGATATTTTGCTGCAGCTACTAGCTATTTTTCTCCTTCCATCAGTTCTTCTTCAATATAGATTTCAACTTCTTCTTCTTCTTCTGTGAACTGTTCTTTCTCTGTGTTGTCGAGTTTGGGGGCTTTCTTGGTTATCATCACTTCCATTATGGCGGCTTCTAAGGTAGGGTTTTTGCTTCTGGATTTTCGGGGTTTATGTGGTATCTGAGATGGTGTTGTTTCATGAGCGTCTGAGTGCTTTCTTTTTTGTATGGTGTTTTTGTTTTTAGTGGTAGAAGTGTGTGTAAGAGACATTTGGTTTATCTGTGAGTTGTTGTTTCAGCAGTTTTGTTCTCTTGGTTTTATTCCTTTCTCAGTTTTCTTCTTACATTTATGTTTTCAATGTGCTTCTTTGTTATTATGGGTTTTCTCTATTGGTTCTCTTGGTTTTATTTATTTGTTCTTCCATTATGTTTTTAGGTTGGTCTTGGTTGTATTCATACTGGGCTAGCGTTGTTTGTTGAGTTAGTTATTTGCAGGGTTTTATTCAGTTGTTAGGGTTCGTATAGTTTGGTATTTTTTGTCCTTTTCACCATTTAGAGTTTTATTTATTTGGGATCTTTCTTGAGTTTTCTTTACGTAGTTCTTGTCTTTTGATATGGTTCCTTTGTGGCTTGGTTTCTTATGGTGAAGTTTTAGTGGTGTTGTATTTAATTGTGCTATATTGACTTTGGTGTTGTCTTTGTATCTACTATGCTATTTATTTGTTTTATGACAGTATAGGTTTCCTGTTAGTGTTATTTTCTGCTTTATGGTATGTTCTTTCTCTTGTGGGGTTCTTTTTAGTCTTTTGCTCTCATATTCCTTGGGCAGTTTTTATTAGTTTTGTGATTGTAGTATTTTCTTATTGGTCTTGTTCTTACTATGTGTTGTTTTCTTATAGGGTCTTTTATAGCTATTTTTGTTGTGTTTCTTGCTGGGCTGGTTTCTTGTTAGTTACATGGTTGTGGGGTTCCTTTTTAGCATTAGTCTTTACTGGTGTATCTTTTTATTGGGTTCTTTTTGTGTTTTTGTATGTTCTCTCTATATCAGTTGATGTTTTGTAGTCTGATTTGGCATTTTGTTTTTGAGTGTTGTGTTGCTTTAGGTTTCTAGTTTTCATTGGTTTTGGTAGATGTGGTTTTGCTTTGTTTTTATTTCATTTGTTTGTTTCATTTGTTTTTGGTGGGTCATTATTTTGGTTACTTTTGATTTGGGTGCTTCTTTTTCCATTATGTTTTTGTGTCTAGTTCATACTAGTTAGTTTGTGATTAATTATTTTGGTTATTTACTTAGTCTTAGGCCTTATCTTGTGTGGTTGTACTGTTATCCTGCTCTGTTTCAGTTTCGTTTTATGTTGTTAAGTTAGTGTCTCTATGTTCTTGTTTTATGATGTTGAAGTATTTGTTTGTGTTTTCATTGTCCTTTTTTGTTCTTGGTGGTATAGTGTTATTGCTTTTTGTTTTTGTAGTCTCTTAATATGGTGTCTGTTGTATGGTCTTATTGCTTTCTATACTCATGTCTTTTATTGGCTTTTATTTATTTTTAGGTATTTGGTAGATTTAGTGACTTTGAACTTAGGGTTTATTTTGGGGTTACTTGTAGATGTGTCTTCTTCTCTGGGTATAGCATATACCTTTTGTTGTATTTTATTTGCTTAGTGTTTTAAACTTGATTACAGGATGGTTTTATGATGTGTTTTTGGATGCTGTTAGTTATTTCAGTTATTGGTGTATTTGTGGCTGGGTTTTATTTTGTCTTTGTTTTTGTGTGTTTTGTGTTGTTTGTTGTTGTCTTGAGGTTTTGTTTTCTTATTGGTTTTGGTCATTGTATTGTATCTTTTGTGTTGTCTTAGTATATCTCTACACTTATAAAGCGTCTCATGAGGCTTTACTTACATTTTCAAGTACCTGACAAAGCCATTGACTTTGATCCCAGGGTAAGGGTACTTGTGGATGTGTCTCCATTTCCTGGGCTTGTGGATTCTTACATCTGGTGTCCACTCACATTTTCTAGCACTTGGCAAAGTCTGGAACTTTGAGCCTAGGGCCTGCGACAAGAGGTGCTTGTGGATGTGCCTCCATCCCCTGGGGCATAGCATTTCTTTAATACTAGAGTGTCTAGCTGTTGGTAAATCATGGTGTTGCCTGAGTATGTTTTGTTTTTCTTCTAATATTGGTTCATTAGATAATTCTTCTACTGGAAAGGTTGATTTGTTGATGAACTCATTAAGTATAGCTTGTTTCAGTTTATTTTTATTCTTGTCTTCGATGAATTTTTGGGATAAGGCATCTACAGTGGTGTTTTTGTTGCCAGCAATGTGCTTGATTTTGATTTTATAAGCACTGAGTGTTATTGACCATCTTGTCATTTGTCATGATAGTTTGGCTGGGTTAGTCCAATAGATAATGTTGTTGTGGTTGGTCCAGATAATAATTTCTTCTGGTGCTCCATTGATAGTGTCTCCATTCTTGAATAGCTCAGATGATTGCAAGAAATTCTTGTTCCAAGGTATAATAATGTTTTTCCACTGATAATAGTGGTTTCGAATAGAAGAAGCAGGGATATTATACTCCATTATCATCCCTTTGTGTGAGTACTGCTCCTGTCACATGATTTAATGCATCAGCAAATATTTTGAATGGTTTTGTTGGATCAGAAGTGATGAGGATAAGTTTTTCTTCAAATTTCTTCTTCAGCTTGTCAAATGATTTTTGTGCTTCCTCTGTCCAGATGAATTTCGTATTTTTCTTTACTAATTAATTAATTGGTGAAGTAATTTCGGCATAATCTTTTATGAATTTCCTGTATAAATTGCAAAATCTGAGGAATTTTCTTGTCTTCTTGATTGTCAAAGGTACAGGCCAGTCAGATATGCCTTTGAGTTTGATCAGGTCCATTTGGACTTAATTGGGAGAGATGATGTATCCAAGATAAGAAAGTTATTGTTTGGCGAATTGGCATTTCTCGGATTTTGTAAGGGGACAGCCTGGAGTAGCTTAGATAACCTGGTATGGGTGAGTATCATCTAGCTTGCCCTTGGATCCTCAGAGTCTGCTATTCATAGTTCTCTTCCCTTTTGTTCTCATTGCCATGGTTTGTATTATGTAGCCATATTAGGTATGGTAGTTATTAGTGTCTCAATCTGTGTTCCCATAGTGACTGGTGCACAGACCAAGCTAGTCTAGTATAAGTAGCTAGTGATGTACAGTAGAATACCTTATCTTAACATTGATTAGAGCTCCTGGGCTATTTATCGCTCTTACTTAAAACATCTCTTCCACTAATCATCGAGTATGTTCTGGGATGCCTCTGAGTGCCCCCTTACAGGTTTGAGGTATAAGTTGTGCTCCTGAAGTATTTTGAATACTTCTTTCATTGTCTTGTGTAATTGTTTCTTTGTTGGAGCATGGATGAGAATGTTGTCCATGTAAACTAATATGAGGTTTTTGGCAATAAGTGGCATGAATATTGTGTTCATTATCGTTTGGAATGTTGCTGGGCTGTTGCACATTCTGAAGAACATAACAGTTGGTTCGAATAATCCTTGATTTGTCCTAAATGCTCCTTTCCATTGATCTTGTTTTTGAATGCAAATTTTGTTGTACCTGAGTTGTACGTCGATTGCAGTGAAGTATTTTGATCCTCATAATTTGTCCAAAATACTTTGAACATTTGGTATTGGATAAGCGTTCTTGATGGTATGTTCATTGAGATAGTGATAGTCCTGGCATGGTTGTAGTTTTCCATCCTTTTTGGCCACAAAAAAGAAGGGTGAGGCCATTGGTGATTTTGAATGCTTGATATATCCTTTTTGTAAATTTTCTTTAATAAATTTCTCTTATTCCTTGATTTCTGTGAAGGAAAGCTTATAGGATTTGAAAGCTTTTGGTTTGAATATCAGTTTCATTTCGATTGTGTGGTCCCAAGTTCTTGCTGGTAGGAATTGTTTACTTTTCTTTTCGTCAAATAGTGATAGATATTCGTGATATTCTTCTGGAACCATTTGTTCAGTAGTTCAATTATCTTTCTGCTTACCTTTTTGTGCTAATACCTGTGAAGCAGAGATTTTAGTATTTAATTCATAAATCTTATGGTTCATTAACTATGGATCTTCTCCTTGAGAGTCGAGTAATTCACTAAAATTCTTTGTTAGTTCAGCATTTCTCCATTTCATCATACTTTTCTTCCAATCGATAATTGGGTTGTGTTTTTTGAGCCACAGAATTCCTAGTATAATTCATGGTCATCCAAGGTCTGCAATTGTCAGCTTGAGTTCGATCTGTTGTTGATTAATAACTACATCTAATTTGACATAGTCAGTTATTTTTTTGTTTTTGTTTATACTTCTGTCTCCATTCCATATTGCAAGGGGTTTTTTTAGTTTTCTTCTTAGTAGGCTCCAGTCCTTGATGAGGGTCCTGTTGATTAGGTTAAATCCTGCTTCTGAATCTATTAGTGATAGAATGTCTATGATTTTCCTTCCTAAAAGCACTTGTGGGGGAGAATAAAGAGTGTTAGATTGACATGGTTTCAACTGCATTTCTACAATGTCTTTTATGTGTAGTCTGTTTACTTATCTGTCATTGTCCTTTGTGCTGGAAGAGTTGAGCAAGTTAGGTGTAGTTCCTAGTCACTTTGGGGAAAATTCTTCTCTTCTTTGTCAGAGTCAGAGTCTATTGAGGATTCTTCTTCTGGGATATTTTCTGCAAGGTCTCTTTTCTTGTTAGTCTTTTTGGTGAAGAGATTCTTCTTAGCCTTATAGGTCTTGTTGTGGAGTAGAGTTTTGAAGTTGGATTTGTTAGAGCATCGAGCAGCGAAGTTTCTTGGTGTTTCGTAGCTGAAGCATTTCCCTTTCTTAAATGACTTCTTTTGATCTTTGGTAAGAATATTATCAAGAGTTTGATGTACCAGCTTCTGGATGTGTTGGTTAGTGGTTTCTTGTTTGTTGTCAGAGTTTTTTTGATCCTGAAGAGTATTCTTGTAGTTCTCCAGTATGGCTTGTATATTATCAATGTCCATAGCATTTGGGTCTTTATAGTCATTGTGGGGTCGAAGCCAGTTTGGATTCATGTAGTGTTTTTCTTTGGCCAGAATTCTATTGGGGCATTTTGTCTGTTTTCCACTCAAATAGATTCTTTCTATATAGATGATCTCTTCTTCTTGTTTTGCTGCTTCAATCCATGCTTGGAGATTGTTATTGGGTCCTCATTGAATGGCTTGTATAGTGATATCGGAATTCAGACCTTGTCTGAATAGATGGATGAGTTGCAAGATATCTATAAGTCCTGCACAGGTAGCAAATACTCTGAATTCAGAGACGTATTCATCTACTGGTCTTGATAGTTGTTTGAGAGCATGCAACTGCCGCAAGGCATCTCCTTTCATATTGAATGGTTGAAAAGCTGAGTCAAGGACTGCAAGGAAGTTTTTAATAGTTCCAAGGTGGATTCCTTGTTCTGAGACTGTGTGTGCTGCCATGAATTCTGTTCTCCAGACCAGGGCCTTCTTGTCCATGTGGTAAAGCATGAATATGATTGTAGTATGTTCATCTGGGAAGTTGTTGTTATAGGCAAGCATGTAGAATGAATAGTCTTCTTTCCATTTCTGGTAATTCCTTGGGTCTCCATCAAATTTGTCAGGTTGAGCATATTTAGGTTGATACTCTTGGTAGATTGTTGTTGAGGAGGTTATTGTTGAGATATTGGGTAAATCTGTTGGAGGTTTTCTGAAAACATTATAGAACAAGTTGCCAGAGTTCTTTGATGATGATCCAAAGGTTCTGTGTTCAAGAATTCCTACTGGGTTAATGGAAGTCAAGGGAGGTGCTTGTTGATTTGCAAAGGTTATGTTTGTTGATTGAGACATTTCAGAGTGGAGGTATTGTTCGAAGGTCTGTTGTTGTGTTTTGGATTGTTTGATGAGAGGCTTAATGTCTTGTTCTGATTCTGAGTTGGTAGAAGAGGTTTGTAAGACTTTAGCTGTGACAACTTAAATCCACTCCCAGTCTGAGTTGATAAGGAGAACTCGATAGAGTTCCCATTTTATTCTCTACACTACTTATACATTTTACTTTGGTAGCTATACAACATTCTCCTATAGTTCTTATGTTATTTCTGTCATATGACTATCTCATCACATGTTGTGACCATGATGTGACTGATGTGTGATTGATGTCACATCTTTTTGTGACTTTGTGACTGTCACATGATATTTCCTATGTTCCATCTTAGTAATAATCTAAAAGAAAAGAAAAGAAAAAGAAAAGAAATATAAATATTAACTTAGCTATTTTGCCAAGTCATGACAAAGTTCTGGGTCTGAGTTAAGAGAAAGAGGATTGTTGAGAGGTGTTTCCTTCAATAGAGATGGTTGGGTATTGTTTGCTGTGTTGTCTTGAGATAGAGATAGGTTGTTTTGACATATACTGGGGTAGCAATTCAAAATTGCCTGAACAAGATTTTTTCCTGTTTCTTTACTAATGGGTTTAGTGAATATTGATCCTCAAAGATTGATGACTATTCTGTCTGAGAGAGTGGTATTCTCTGTCTGACTTGTGAGGTTACTATCCTCAGTAGTTCATATATGACCTGATAATGTTGATGTTGTAGATATCCTATCCATGATTACGACGTTGTCCTGACTATAGTGCAAAGAAATAAGAGCTCAGGGGTTCCACACAGTACAGCACGAGACAATAAGAACTGGTGGGGTGTTGACGATACAGTACGAAACAATGAGAGTCAATGACTATGACTTCAGCAAATAATGTTACTTGTGATGAAAAAGGAAGTTCTCTCTTAATTGTTAAGACTCTAGACCTTACAGTTGAATATTCATTTCAACTTAAAGCCTATATCTAACACTTGATATCTTTACGCTCCTTACTAGAGGATCTAGTTAAGGTTTTCAGTGAAGTTATATCAGAGAAAAAATATCAATGAGACTTTGAGTAGCACCCTTGAGGTTGTCCTAAGACAAGTAAGAGTACCAATTCCTCAGAGTAAGATTTTACTGAGGGAATACAGAAAAAGAGAACTTACCATTCCTTCTCTTTCTGGGCTGTATTTATCCTAACTAGGTATTGTGACTACATTACAATGTAGTAACACTACTTGTAACTAAAAGTGACTAGTTAAGTGACAGTCCAGTGACAGAAGCTATGAAGGTGACAAGTTGAGTCAGTGTCTGATAATAGGTTAGTCCAATATTGTGTCAAGTAGGGACTCTAGAGTGACTGGGCTTAGTTTCAGCTAACTAGCTGGACTAACCTCTATCTATTGCCCTTTTATTTGTAGTAGACTAGGGTTGAGATTAATGAGGACAATTTCAACTGGATTCCAAATGAGTCTACTAGGTGGAAGACAAAACTGGAGTGTCAACATCAATGTGCTAGCTTATAGCTAGGGGTCTTAGTAAATTAGTACAAAGGATGGAAAATGGTTGTAAATAGCATGACTAAGCAGATGACATCTTCTTGCAGGGCCATTGTGGCTGTGGGTCATGAGGAACTGTGACATATTGCCCCATTTAGCACAAGTCCAAAGATAGAAGAGAGAAAATAGTCTGAGATTTCTCTGAAGAGTCCTATCTATGCTATGAGTCTATTGTCTCTTAGAATCCTCAGACATTCAATACATTACTGCATTGTAATGTCCTTGTCTCGCATTGCCAACATCTTGTCCACTAGCCATTTATTATCAGACCATGGCTGATAGTAACTGTAGTCCCACTCAATGTTCATAATACATGGACTACTTCTTTGTTTTCTGATTACTTCATATGTCTAGTAGCTCAGTTAGCACCTCACTGGTGGGGCATGTTCTTTACTCAGCAGACCTTATGTCTGCCATATGTATTCCTCATTACTATCTCATGGTACATAGGTATATATAGTAGATACTCTCTTGTATTCCTTATGCTTTACCAATTGTATCATTCCTAAAAGATAACGTTGCTCAGAGGTCACCTTGTAAGGTGCACGACTAAGGTGTACAGATAGTGTAGTAGCAATATATAGTCCTAGTCAAAGGTCCAAAATAGAACAATAAGACCATGGTCATCATGTGTTAGTCCAGATCAATGACGATGACAATAGAGTGATAGTCACTGTGCGTCATTCCATCTCAATAATTCCCTTTCTTCCTCAACTCTCATCTCATCCTCAAGACTTTACTTGAGTGTTGCAACCTGAGTTACTCCTTAAGGTCGTAACAAGAGTGACCAGATGCACAACAGTGCAAACTACCAGTGTAGGAAGAGAGCAGAGCGACCTGATGCACAACACTATCTGCAGCTGCACAGACTGTTGTTGGAAGGGAGCATAGCAGACTGACCTCAACACAAACTTAATTAGTAGAGGATTCAAGAAGGGCTAGGGGCCCAGATCAAAACCTTGTCTAGTATATATGTGAGACTGATGTGGGATGATGGCAGCTGAGTGAGCATGACAAAGCTTTGCCTAATCATGACTAAGTTTTACCTAATGGCTCTCTTTTCACTAAATAATTGTACAAAATTCAAATAAATTCAGAATAAATTGGAATAAATTATAAGCTGAGGTAAGCAAGCAGTTCAGTGTTTGTTGTGACTAGACGAGGTTTTCATCTGGGCCTCTGGCCCTTCTTGAACCCTCTACTAATTCTGTGTTATTAAGTTTGTGTTGAAGTCAGTCCACTATGCTCCCTTCCTACAATAGTCTGTGCAGCTGCAGATAGTGTTGTCCATCAGGTTGCTTTGCTCCCTTCCAACAATGGTCTGTGCAGCTGCAGATAGTGTTGTCTATCAGGTCGCTTTGCTCCCTTCCTACAACAGCAAGGCCACAGTCAGCTCGCTTTGCTCACTGCCTGTTCCAATTTTATTCCAATTTATCCTAATTTATTTGAATTTCTTCTGAATTTATTTGAATTTTGTAGAGT
>Ga0157362_1000158_pt1 | contig 20700 bp, 19 predicted proteins | sample AttlaeALBM3_FD_111480 | JGI IMG/M metagenome (GOLD analysis project Ga0157362, IMG submission 111480) | Fungus gardens microbial communities from leaf cutter ant in Ribeirão Preto, State of São Paulo, Brazil - Atta laevigata ALBM3 | ecosystem: Host-associated > Fungi > Mycelium > Unclassified ... | reverse complement strand
TCACCGTGTCGTGTCCGGTGCCGCCGCGGCCGCCGAACGCGCCGGCTTGTGCACAATCGCGGGCCGGCTCAGCCGGGGTAGGTGGCGAATGTCCCCGCGGCCACCTGGTACCAGCCACCGCCGGGCCGCAGCCGGAAGATCAGCTTGGTGGCGGTGGTCGCGATCAGCGGTTGGCCCGGGGCAGCCGCCAGGCCGGTCACGTCGGCCAGCGAGGGCCCGTATTCGGTGGCCACCCCGCCCAAGCTGAGCAGGAATGGCTGCGGTGCCGAGTCGTGTTCGTGCGCGATCACGGCCAGCCGGTCCGGCTCGGTCCAGCCCACGTCGGCGGGATCCACCAGATCGAAGCCCAGCCGGCGCAGCGACCCGACCGCGAGCTGGCCCTCCCCGCCCGTGATCAACGCCAGGTAGAGCTGCGCGCCCTCGCCGGTGGTGAGCAGCACCGCCATCCGAGTGCCGTCGGGCGACACCCGCACGCGCCTGGTGCCGCGGGCGGCGAAGCCGACAGTCGCCGCAGTCACCGGCACTCCGTTTGGGGCCAGGCGCAGCAGGACCCGGTTGTCCGGGGCCCCGTCCAGCACCCACACGTTCCCATCCTGATCGAAGGAGATCGAACCCAGATCGGTCCCCTTCAGCGCGACGGTCAGCTGCTGTGGCTGGTTCCCGGCCGCGGTCCACAGCGTCTTGCGGTCCTTGGACACGCCCGCGAACAGATTGCCGCCCGGCGCCACCGCGATCTCCGCGAGCTGGGTGGTCGGGCCGAACGGTCCCGGCGCGTCCGGTGACCCGACCACGTACGAGATGCCGTCGCGCAGGTAGTAGGCCGAGGGTGTGGGTGGGCGGAGGTCCGCGGGTTCGAACAGGGCGACCTCGGCCCTGGTGACCTGGCTGCCACCCCGGCCGCCCAGGGTCACGGGTCTACCGCCGGCGGCGATCTCGACCGCGATGATTGCCGGGTCCTCGGTCAGCGTCAGTACCAGCTGGCCCACCAGGTCGTCCCGATCGATACCGGATACCGGCAACGCCTCGGGGTTGAGGTGGACCACGGCGACGCCGGATTGCACGTCCACCGGCCCCTCCAGCGCCGCTCCGGGCGGGACCGCGGTCGTGACCGCCCCGGCCAGCCACCGCGAGGGCCCCCGCAGCAGCGCATTGACCAGCGCGGTGGGCAGGCCCGGTTCGCGGCGGAGATGGATCGGATCCGGCACCATGACCGGCGACTGCTTGCCCGCCGCGAGGAAGTGCAGGTCGAGCTCGGTGTACTCGCGGTCGAAGTCCTGCCGGGAGACGAACAACCCATCGGGCAGCGAGCCGATCCGCCAATTGCCGTCCACCTTGACCAGACCGAAGTCGCCGACCACCGCCCGGCCCGGCGGGGTGGCCAGGAACACCCCCTGGTCATCGACGCTGCCGGTGGCCGGAGCGGTGAACTCCAACTGGTCGGCGGCCCTCGCGGAGATCCGTTCCTGGGTGTGGTCGTAAACGCTGACCCCGTTGTCCGGTCGCCAGCGCGCGGCGGCTCCGGCGGTGAGGTACTCCCGCGCGGTACGAAGGCCGTCCGCCACGGTGCCGGAGGCCTCGAGGAAGCCGGCCACGATCGAGTACACGCTGTCGCCGGGGTGCGGGCCCTCCGCGAAGACCCGGACCTCGGGGTTGCCGCCCGGTTGCTGGGCGACCTGGCTCGAGCCGGCGCCGGCCGGGGCACCGCTGCTGGGGATCTGCGCGCAGGCACCGATCGCCAGCGGGCCGAGCGCGATTGCGACCGCACGCACCCATCGGCCTGACCTGCCGTCAGAAGCCTTGCCCGGCCGGGGTTCAGCCATCCCGAGTCGCCCCCTCCGGGTCGGCCGCCGGCCTGGTCGCCGCCGGTTGCGAACCCCCGGCGGCACGAAGACGACCGCCATCCTCCGGCTCGAGCCCCAGCGGTGAGCCGATCAGTACCCCGCCGACGGACCGGGGCAAGGTCAGCCGGAACACCGCGCCCGCGTGCGGTTGTCCCCACGCCTGCAGCCACCCGCCGTGCAGATGCGCATCCTCCCTGGCGATCGACAGCCCCAGGCCGGTGCCACCCGTGCGACGGGCCCGGGCCGGGTCCGCCCTCCAGAACCGGTTGAACACCAACGCGGCCTCGCCCTCCCGCAGACCTATCCCGTGGTCGCGCACGGCGACGGCGACCGCATCGTCATCGGCCCCGACCACCACCTCGACGTCGTGGCCCTCGCCGTGCTCGAGCGCATTCAGCAGCAGGTTGCGCACCACCCGTTCGATGCGCCTGGGGTCGATGTCGGCGACGCAGTCCCGGGCGGGCACCGTGACCAGGATGCGGCTGCCATACCCACCCAGGGCCAGTGGCTCGAGACCGTCGACCACGCGCCGTACCAGGTCCCGCACCTCGGTTGCCTCCACCTCGAGCACCGCCGCGCCCGCATCAAAGCGGCTGATCTCCAGCAACTCGGTCAGCAACGCCTCGAACCGGTCCACCTGATCGTGCATCAGTTCCGCGGATCGCGTCACCAGGGCGGGGAACCCCGAGCGCTCCTCGTAGACCACGTCGGCGGCCATCCGCATCGTGGTCAGCGGCGTCCTCAGCTCGTGCGAGACGTCGGCGACAAACTGCCTCTGCACCGTGGAGAGCTCCTCCAGCTGGCGGATCTGGCGCTGCAGCGCCGAGGCCATGCGGTTGAACGAGGACGCCAGGCGCGCCAGGTCGTCCTCGCCGTGCTCGACCATTCGCTCGGCCAACCCACCGGCGGCCAACCGCTCCGCGACCCTGGCCGCGGCCCGCACCGGGCGGACGACGCTGCGGGTGACCAGAAACGCGATCGCGGCCAACAACACCAACAACGACCCGCCGGCCAGCGCCAGCCGGGAGCGAACCAGGTCCAGCGTCCCCCGCTCGCCGGTCATCGGGAACACGAAGTACAGCTGGTAGGCGCCGGCGCCGGGCAGGGCGAACTGCCGGCCCACCGCGAAGGCGGGCACCCGCGGCACCCCGCGCGGGCACGGATCGTCCGAGCCGCCGTAGCACAGCGAGAGGAATCGCTGCACCCCGCCGCCGGAGGCGTCCCCCACCGCTTTCGTCATCGCCGCCGGCACGCTGGCGGGTCGGACCCCGCCGGTGGCAATGCGCAGCCGGGCCGCCGGGACATCCGTGGCCGCGGAGGCGGACGGGATCAGCACCAGCTCGTAGAGGCTGGAGGCCCCGGCCGCCTCCCGGAGCCCGGTCACCACCTGGGTGAGCAGTTGACCCACATTCGCCCGGTCGGGATTGCCGGAGGCGTCAAGCCGCGCCTGCGCCGCCGCGAACCCGGCCTCGGCCTGCGCCATTGAAGCGGAAACCTTCGCGTTGACCAGGCCATCCCGGACGCCGCGCATCACCAGCTGCCCGAGCAACAGCAGTACCGTCACCGACAGCGCGAGCGTTGCCCACACGACCCGGAACGTGATCGAGCGACGCCACAGACCCAGCAGAACCCGCCCGGCCCGGCGGGTGAGGCTCACCGGGCCCCGGAATCTGCGGATCGTCGCCGCGACCGGACGCATCGACGGGTTTGGGCTCAGGCGGGCCCGGCCTTGTACCCGACGCCCCGCACGGTCACCACGATCTCGGGGTGCTCCGGGTCGCGTTCGATCTTGGACCGCAGCCGCTGTACGTGAACGTTGACCAGGCGGGTGTCCGCGGCGTGCCGGTAGCCCCACACCTGCTCGAGGAGCACCTCGCGCGTGAACACCTGCCACGGTTTGCGGGCCAGCGCCACCAGCAGATCGAACTCCAGCGGGGTCAGCGCGATCGGCCGGCCGGCGCGCTTGACCGAATGCCCGGCCACATCGATGTCGAGGTCGGCGATCGTCAGCGCCGCCGGCGTCGGATCCTCCTGGCGGCGCAAGCGGGCGCGCACCCGGGCGACGAGCTCCTTCGGCTTGAAGGGTTTGACCACGTAGTCGTCCGCTCCGGACTCCAGCCCGAGCACCACGTCGACGGTGTCGGATTTGGCGGTGAGCATCACGATCGGCACGCCGGATTCGGCACGGATTGCGCGGCAGACGTCGATCCCATTGCGCCCGGGCAGCATCAAATCGAGCAACACCAGGTCGGGCTTGCGTTCGCGGAAGGCAATCAGCGCCGCGTCACCATCACCGCAAACGATCGGCTCGAAGCCCTCGCTGCGCAGGACGATGGTCAGCATCTCGGCAAGCGCGGTGTCGTCGTCGACCACCAGCACGCGAACTGTCATGCGCCCATCGTGGCACTCCGGTGGCGATCCGTGTCGTCAGCGCCGGATCAGTTTGGCCAGCGCGCCGGTGGTCACCGGGCGCACAATGCCGACCTCGGTCACCACCGCGGTGATCAGCTCGGGCGGGGTGACATCGAATGCCGGGTTGAACGCCGCGGTCCCCTCGGGTGCGACCGGCCGGCCACCGAGGCTGGTCACCTCCGCCGGATCCCTTTGCTCAATGACAATTGAGCGCCCGTCAGGCGTGCCGTGGTCGACGGTGGTGCGGGGCGCGACCACCACGAAGGGCACCCGATGATGAGCGGCCGAGACCGCCAGGCCGTAGGTGCCGATCTTGTTGGCCACTGAGCCGTCCGCGGCGATCCGGTCCGCCCCGACCACCACCAGGTCGACCCCACCTGCCGCCATCAACGCCGCCGCGGCCGCATCGGGCAGCACGGTGTGCGGGATCCCGTGGGCCGCCGCCTCCCAGGCAGTCAGTCTCGAGCCCTGCAGCAGCGGACGCGTCTCGTCGATCCAGAGGTGTTCCAGGCGCCCGACGCGGTGCGCGGCCAGCACCAACCCGAACGCGCTGCCGGCCCCGCCCACCGCCAGCGCGCCGGTGTTGCAGTGGGTGAGAATCCGCGCCCGCTGCCCGACCAACTCCAGTCCGTGCGCGGCCATCGCGGCGCTCGCGGCATCCTCCTCCGCGTGCAGGGCCCGGGCCTCGGCCAACGCAGCGCCGGGCGAGCCCCCGGCCGCCCGATACGCGGCCAGCACTCGGGCCACCCCGCCGGCCAGGTTGGCCGCGGTCGGCCTGGCGTGTGCCAACTCCTCCGCCGCCGCAGCCACATCCTCGCCGGTGGCGGCGGCCAGCGCCACGCCGTAGCCACCGGCGATGCCCAGCAGTGGTGCCCCGCGCACGGCCAACCGCCGGATCGCGCCAACCAGCGCCGAGGTGTCCACGCACACCAGCTCGACCTCCTCGGCGGGAAGCCGGGTCTGGTCGAGCAGCGCGACCGCCGGACCGCCCCGGTCGGCGTCGAGGAAGCGCAACGGCTCGATCGCTGCCATGGCTCGATCCTGCCGCGTCCGTCCACCCGCACCGATGACACGATGGCGACCACAGCGGCGGCGAAGGGGGTCCTGCGCGGAGATGAACTCCGAGTCGACCGGCCCCGGGCCCGGACCGGACCCGGGCCCCGCCGAGCAGGCCGGCAACCCTCCGCCGCCGCACCCCACCGGCCAGTGGGCGGCCGTGCAGCCGCCCGGCTGGACTGTGCCGGGCCCGCTCGGGCCCGGATCTCCGCCGCCGCCCGCCCCCCTGGCCGGCGGGTGGGCTCCGCCGCCGCCGGCGCCCCGCCCCGGCGTGATCCCACTGCGCCCGTTGGCGCTCGGCGAGATCCTCGACGGTGCCGTGACCACGATGCGCCGCTATTGGAAGGTGCAGCTCGGCATCACGGCCGCGGTCATGATCGTGCTGACCCTGTTTCAGGCCGCGGTGCTCCTGCCGGGGGGGCAGGGCGCCGGCGGTCTGTCCACTTCGGGGACCTCAGACTCCACCACGGGCGAGACCGTCGCGGGGCTCCTCGTCGGCCGGGGGTTGACGGGACTGCTCGCGCAGCTGGCCCAAATCGTGCTGGAGGGCGCGCTGATCGTGGTGGTTGGCCGGGCGGTGCTGGGACTCCAGATCGATCCGGTGACGGCCTGGCGGGCGACCAAACCCCACGCCTGGCGGTTGATCGGCCTGTCGATCGTGGTGCTGCTCATCACCCTCGGGCCGGTGGCCGTTCCGGTCCTGCTCGCGCTTGCGCTCGCCGCCGCCGGGGCACCGACCGGCGGGTGGGCGAGCATCGCGGTGCTCGGGGTGCTCGCCGCGGTCCCGGTGGCGGTTTGGCTGTGGACCAGATTCGCGGTTTCCGCGCCGGCGCTGGTGCTCGAGTCCGCGACGATCCGCACGGCGTTGCGGCGGTCGGCCCGCCTGGTGCGGGGAAGCTGGTGGCGGGTGTTCGGGATCCTGCTGCTCAACGCGGTGCTCACGGCGCTTCTCACCGGGGTGTTGGCGCTGCCCTTCATGGCCCTCGGGGCCGCCATCGCCTCCGCGACGGGCGGGTCCGAGTTGGCGATCACCGCCGCCCTGATGGTCGGCACCGCGGTGGCGGGGGTAGTCGTCAACCCGTTCAGTGCCGGCGTGGTCGCGCTGCTCTACATCGATCTGCGCATGCGTCGGGAGGGCCTGGACCTGACCCTGGTCCGAGCCTCCGCCGCGACGGCCGCCGCAGGTCGCCAATGACGGCGGTCGTCCGGTACCTGCCCGCGGACGGCACGCCGTTGATCCCCAACCCGGACGCCGCGCGCGCGGCCGCGCGAGCGGAATTGGCACACCCGCCCTACCACGCGCACGAGCCCTCGCTGATGCAGCGCTTCCTGGACTGGATCGCCCACCGGTTGCGGGGGCTGCTCGAGGGCGTGGGCGGCGGTCCCGGCAGCTGGTGGGTGGCGCCACTGCTGGTGGCGCTGCTGATCGGGATCGTGGTGGCGATCCGGGCCCGGCTGGGTCCGTTGGGCACGCGGATCCGGCGCCGCCGCCCCGAGCTCTTCACCGTGACCGTCTCCGCCGCCGATCATCACCGCCGTGCCGACGCGGCGCTGGCCTGCGGCGATCTCGAAACCGCGCTGCTGGAGCGCTTCCGCGCGCTGGCCCGCGACCTGGAGGAGCAGGCCGTTCTGGTGCCGCGCCCGGGGCGGACGGCTGACGAGGTGGCGGCCGAGGCGGGTGCGTTGATACCCGATGCGGCGGGCCGGCTGCCGGCGGCTGCGACCGCGTTCAACCAGGTCCGCTATGGCGGTCGACCCGGCACCCGGGCCGGCCACGACCTGATCGCCGATGCCGTCGCGGTCGTGCGGACGGCGCCGGCCGGGGCAGGGTCGGCCCGATGACCGCTGCGGTCGCCACGGGCCCGCGGCAGCGCCGCGGCCTGCGTACCCCACTCCTGCTGCTGACCGCGTTGCTGGTGGTCACCCTCGCCGCGGCCGCGTTGGCCACCCGGGGGCGCGTCGGCCGGCTGGACCCGGACTCGTACGACCCCGACGGCTCGCACGCGCTGGCCCAGTTGCTGAGCGACGCCGGCGTGCGTGTCGACGCGGCCCGGGATGTGGCCGGCGCGCTGCGGTTGGAACGGGCCACCGACGGGCCGACCCTGCTGGTGACCGACCCGAACCTGTTGCCCGGACCGGTATTGCGCCGGATTGCCGACGGTGCCGCCGTGGTCGTGCTCATCGCCGCCGATCGGGAGGCGCTTGACGTGGCCGCTCCGGGCATTCGGCGTGCCGGCGATCTGCCGGTCCGCGGCCGCCACCCCGACTGCGGGTTGCCCGCGGTCATGCGGGCCGGTCGAGTCGACGTGGGCGGCGCGGGCTATGAGCCGGACCCGTCCGCCGGACCTGACGGTAGGTCACTTTGCTACCGCGGCGATGGCGGGGCGGCGCTCGCGCGGGTCGATCAACGCACCGTGCTCGGCACCGACGCGCCCCTGCTCAACCGCAATCTCGGCCGAGGAGGCAACGCCGCCCTGTCCATGTCGCTGCTCGGTGAGCGTCCGGAGCTGATCTGGTTTCGACCCCAGCTCGACGACCCGGCCCTGGCCGTGGGGGGTCATCGGCCCCTGAGCGCCCTGCTGCCCCGCGGGCTGCGCCTGGCGCTGGTTCAGTTGGCCGCGGGTCTGGTCGTGCTCGCGCTGTGGCGCGGCCGCCGACTGGGGCCAGTGGTGACCGAACCGCTGCCCGTCGTGGTGCGGGCGGCGGAAACCACCGAGGGTCTGGCGCGGTTGTACAGCCGGGCCCGCGCCCGGGAGCGGGCGGCAGACGCTCTGCGCGGCGCCGCCCTCCGCCGGATCGCGCCGCGTTTCGGGGCGCCGGGGTTGGGCGCGGACCCACGGGCGTTGACCGGGGCCGTGGCGGCGAGGACCGGGCGGAGGGCCGAGGAGGTCGAGCGGCTGCTTCACGGGGCCCCGCCGGTCGATGACGCGGCCCTGGTGGCCCTGGCCAATGCCCTGGACGAGCTGGAGGCGAGTGTGCGCGTCATCGGGCCCGATTCGAACGAAAGGCCCCGACGTGACTGACCAGTCCGATCTGACCCCGGGTCAGTCCTCGATCGACGAGGCGGCCCGAACCGGGCGCACGCACGAGGCGCTCGTTGCGCTGCGCGGCGAGGTAGCCAAGGCCGTCGTCGGTCAGGATGCGGCGGTCACCGGCTTGGTGGTGGCCCTGATCTGCCGCGGCCATGTGCTCCTGGAGGGCGTGCCGGGAATCGCGAAGACGCTGTTGGTCCGCACGCTCTGCGCGGCGCTGGACTTGCGCACCACCCGGGTGCAGTTCACCCCGGACCTGATGCCCGGCGACGTGACCGGCTCGTTGGTGTACGACGCGCGGTCGGCGGAGTTTTCGTTCCGACCGGGGCCGGTGTTCACCAACCTGCTGCTGGCCGACGAGATAAACCGCACCCCGCCCAAGACCCAGGCGGCGCTTCTGGAGGCGATGGAGGAGCGACAGGTCTCGGTGGACGGAACACCGCGACCGCTGCCGGAGCCGTTCCTGGTTGCCGCGACCCAGAACCCAATCGAGTACGAGGGCACTTATCCCCTGCCGGAGGCCCAACTGGACCGGTTCCTGCTCAAGCTGGTGCTGCCGATGCCCAGCCGGGACGAGGAGATCGCGGTGCTGGACCGGCACGCCCGTGGTTTCGACCCGCGTGACCTGACCGCCGCCGGCGTCCGCCGGGTGGCGGGACCGGCGGAGCTGGCCGTGGCCCGCGAGGCGGCACGGCGGGTCGCCGTGCGACCGGAGGTGGCCGGCTACGTCGTCGACCTGTGCCGGGCCACGCGCGAGTCGCCGGCGGTCCGGTTGGGGGTCTCCCCGCGCGGGACAACCGCGCTGCTGGCGGCCGGCCGGGCGTGGGCCTGGTTGTCCGGACGCGATTACGTCCTGCCCGACGACGTCAAGGCGCTCGCGCGGCCGGCCCTGCGCCACCGCATCTGCATGCGCGCGGAGGCCGAGTTGGAGGGGGCCACCGCCGACGGGGTGATCGACGCGGTGCTGGCCGCGGTGCCGGTGCCGAGGTGAGGCGGGCATGGCGCTGACCGGACGAACGGCGTTGCTCGCGGTGCTGGGCAGCCTGCCGGTCTATGCGAGCGGCTCGGGGTGGACGATTTTCGCCGTCGAGGCCGCCCTGGCGGTTGGCGTGCTGATCGATCTGGTGTTGGCGGGCAGCGTGTCGGCGCTTCGGTTCGAACGGGCCGGCGCCACCTCCGTGCGGTTGAACGAGTCGGTGGCCGTGACGCTGGGCGTGGCCAACCTCGGCCGGCGGCGCGTGCGCGGGAAGCTCCGCGACGCCTGGGAGCCCAGCGCCGGGGCAGAACTGACACCCGATCAGATATCTCTCGCGCCGGGTGCCCGGGCGATGTTGGTCCTGACCCTGAAACCCACGCGACGTGGCGACCGGCGCCCGGATCGAGTGACCATCCGCTCGACCGGACCGCTCGGTTTGGCGGCGCGCCAGGGAGCCGCTCGCGTTCCCTGGACACTGCGGGTGCTGCCGACCTTCGCCGCCCGCCGGCACCTGCCCGTTCGACTGGAGCGACTGCGGGTACTGGATGGCCGCAACGCCGCCCGCATCCGCGGGGCGGGCACCGAGTTCGATTCGCTGCGCGAGTACGTGATCGGCGACGACGTCCGCTCCATCGACTGGCGGGCCGCCGCCCGGCGCACCGAGCTCACCGTGCGCACCTGGCGACCGGAGCGGGACCGGCGGGTGATCGTCGTGCTCGACACCGGACGCACCAGCGCCGGACGCGTCGGCGACGCGCCGAGGCTGGACGCGGCCATGGACGCCGCGCTGCTGCTGGCCGCGATCGCGGCCCGGGCCGGTGACCGGGTGGACCTGCTGGCCTACGACCGACGGGTCCGCGCCGCAGTGTCCGGGGCGCCGGCGAATCGGTTGCTCTCGGAGTTGGTCAACGCGATGGCGCCGCTCGAACCCGCGCTGCTGGAGACCGACATGCCGGGGCTGGTCGCCGAGGTGCGGCGACGAAGCGCCCGGGACGCCTTGGTCGTGCTGCTCTCCAGCCTGGATGAGGCTCCCGTCAGCGCGGGGTTGTTGCCCGTGCTCCCGGTCCTGTTGGCGCGCCATCGGGTGGTGCTGGCCTCGGTGGCCGACCCCCGGGTGGTCGAGATGACGGCCGGGCGCGGCAGCGCGGAGACGGTTTATGCGGCCGCGGCCGCCGAACGAACCCGATCCGTGCGCGCCCGCAACGCCGCGCTGCTGACCCGACGGGGTGTTGCGGTCGTTGACGCGCCCCCCGAGGAACTGCCCCCGGCCCTCGCCGACACCTACCTGGCCCTCAAGGCCGCCGGACGTCTGTGACCCCCGCGATCCGGGGGAGGCGGAGCGCCCCCGGGGATTGTTAGCCTCATCCCGCGACCCGGCCGCGACGGCGCGGCGGGCGACCTTGTGGCGCGCCCCGGAGGCGATGCCCGAGAGGAAGCCGATTATGAGGATCACCAGAGCAGCCGCCCTGTCGAGCGCGCTCGTGCTGACCGCCGGGTTGAGCGCATGCGGCGGTGGCGGCGGCACCGAAAGCGCCTCGGGCGGGACGTCGTCCGCGACGTCGCCGACGGCCTCGGCCAACCCGAACGCCAACTCGCCCGGCGCGGGGGGTGCGCTCTCGCCCGGCACCGGGAGCGACGCCTACAAGGCCACCGATCCGTACGTGAACGCGCAGAAAACTTCGGCACCCGCCAAGACCATCGTGATGTCCGGGTTCGCGTTCATCCCGACCGAGGTCACCGTGAAGCCCGGGGAGGTGTGGACCGAGGAGAACGACGACCCGGCCACCCACAACATCACCACGGAGAAGCTCGCGGCCAAGAAGGGCACCGGCGGCGACATCGCCCCCGACGTCGGCGCCAACCAGAAGAAGACCTTCAAGATGCCGACCAAGCCCGGCACCTACAAAACCGTGTGCTACTACCACCAGAACATGGTGCTGACCATCGTCGTTAAGAAGTAGTGCCGGGGGGAACGCCGGGCGCGGAGAGGCCCCGCCCGGCGCCGCTCGAAGGGAACCGAAATGGAAATTAACAAGGCAGGCACCGGTTTCGCGGCTCTCGCGCTGCTCGCCGGGATGAGCGGCTTCACCTCCGCGCCCTCCGACAACCCGCCCGGGTGCGACCCCAACGCGCCGGGCAGCTGCGACAAGTACAGCCAGAACGACCCGTACGTCCACGGCCAGGTCAACAAGGCCCCGGCGAAGACGATCGTGATGTCGAACTTCACGTTCATCCCCGACAAGGTCACGGTCAAGGCCGGCGACAAATGGACCGAGGACAACGAGGACGTCGCGACGCACAACATCACGACCGCAAAGCTCGCCGAAAAGCCGCCGAACAAGAACTATACCGGCGGCGACATAGCGCCCGATGTCATGTCGAAGGAGAAGAAGACGTTCAAGATGCCCACCAAGAAGGGCACCTACAAGACCGTCTGTTTCTACCACCAGAACATGGCGTTGACGATTATCGTCAAGTAGTGAACCCGACTGGCGGGCTGCGGACGCTACGGGGCGCCGCGGCCCGCCATCATGAACTGCGGAGCGAATGATCGACACCCGGGGGATGAAGCGAGTGGCGGCGGGCGCCGCCGGTCTGGTGCTGGCCGCCGGCCTGGCTGCCTGCGGGGGCCGCGACCCGCTGGCGGGTTCGTCCCCGAACCCGGAGCCGTCATCGACGCCGACACTCGGGGTGATCCCGTCGGTTGCCCCGATCCCCATCACGTCGGGGATCGCACCCACCCCGCAGACCGCCACGATCACGATGCTCGTCAACCAACCGTTCGAGCCCGCCGTGCTGACCGTCGCGCCCGCGACGGTGATCACCGTCCGGAACGTCGGTAGCGAGGTGTGCAACCTGACCGACCAGGCGCACGGCCTGAACAGTGGTGACATCGGACCCGGCGCCTCGGTGCACATGATCGCGCCCGACACCCCGGGCACGTACAACTACGCCTGTATCTACTACCCGGACACGATGAAGGGCACCCTGATCGTGTCCCGCGACGTCTCGACGCCGCGCAGCGCGGAGCCGACTCCGACGGCGACCCCCACGGCGACCCCGACCGACACGACCGCACCGGCCTTCGGCACCGACACCGGCACGGCCGGGACACCCACCGGCACCGCCTCCCCGACCCCGTCGGACACCCCGACGGACCGGCCGCTGTGTCCCACCCGGAAGCACCCGCGTCACCACTGCGAGCCGGGTCAGGTCCCGCCGGGTCAGTAAGAGCGGCCGAAGAGCACTCGCCGACCGTAGGCCGACGGGTTGTCGCAGCGGATGCAGGTCCCGGTCTCCGCGACGGCGTCGTTCGGGATGCACCGCGGCGTAGCGGCGGTGATCGCCTTGATCTCGTCCTCGCAGTCCGGCACCCCGCAGTGGAAGGCCATGGCCCACCCGACGGAGACGGCGGAGGCGAAGGCGTCCCAGTCGTTGGGGGCCGCGGTGTTGGCGTCGCGGAACTCGGTCGCGCGGGCCAGCATCGCGGCCTGAATCTCCTCGAGCATCCCCGGGAGCGCGGCGGCGAGTCCGTCGAGCTGGACCGTTTCCTTGGGACCGCCGAGGCGGCGGGCGACCACCGCGGTGCCCGCCGCCACATCGCGCGGGCCGACCTCGATGCGCAGCGGCACCCCGCGCATTTCCCAATCGTTGAACTTGAAACCCGGCGACAATTGCGGCCGGTCGTCGACGTGAACCCGGATCCCGACCGCGATGCACTGCGCGGCGAGCGCCTGCACCGCGCCCAGCACTTCCGTGGCCTCGCCGCGCCCCACCGGCACGATCACCGCCTGGTAGGGCGCCAACCGCGGCGGCAGCATGAGCCCCTGGTCGTCCCCGTGAGCCATGATGATCGCGCCGATCATCCGCGTGGACATGCCCCATGAGGTGGTGTGGCAGTACTGCTGGCCACCTGAGGAGGCGTCAGCATATTTGATGTCAAAGGCCTTCGCGAAGTTCGTGCCCATGTAGTGCGACGTGCCCGACTGCAGGGCCTTGCCATCGCGCATCATGCCCTCGATGGTGAAGGTGCGCAGGGCGCCGGCGAACCGCTCCCCCGGGGTCTTCTCGCCGACCACCACCGGAATCGCCGCCCGCTCGCGCGCGAGCTGCGCGTAGACCTCGACCATCTGCAACGTCTCGCGCATCGCGTCGGCCTCGTCGACGTGCGCGGTGTGGCCCTCCTGCCAAAGGAATTCCGTGGTGCGCAGGAACATCCGGGGCCGCAGCTCCCAGCGCACCACGTTGGCCCACTGGTTGAGCAGCAACGGCAGATCTCGGTGCGAGGAGATCCACTTGGCCATCATCTCGCCGATGATCGTCTCGGAGGTCGGCCGCACGACCAACGGCTCCTCCAGCTCCTTGCCGCCGGCGTGCGTGACCACTGCGAGCTCGGGGGCGAAGCCCTCGACGTGCTCGGCCTCCCGCCGCAGGTACGACTCCGGGATGAACAGCGGGAAGTAGGCGTTCTCGTGCCCGGTCGCCTTGATCCGCGCATCGAGGTCGGCCTGGAGCAGCTCCCACAGCCGGTAGCCGTACGGCCGGATCACCATCGTGCCCTTGGCCGGCCCCCGGTCGACCAGCTGCGCGCGCAGGACGACTTCGTTGTACCAGCCGGAGAAGTCCTCGCTCTGCGCGATTACCGCGCGCTCGTCGCGGGTTCCCTTGCCTGCTTGGGTCTCGGTTGAGGTTGGTCTCTGCGCGCCCATGCCGGCAAGGCTATCGAGGGAACACCGGACCGGCCTGCCGCTCGTAATCGCCGGTGTGGCCCGCGGCCGCCGCGCGACGACCGACGACGAACACGTAGGCCAGGAACGCGGCCTCGGCGGCCACGCCGATCCCGATCCGCGCCGCTGTCGGCAGGCCGGAGGGCGTGACGAACGCCTCCAGCAACCCGGACACGGCCAGCACGATGACGAGCCCGATCGCCACACCCATCGCCGCGCGGCCCTCGACCGCGACGGCCTCGGCCCGTGGGCGCGACCCGGGGTCGATAAGTGTCCACCCGACCCGCAGGCCGACCCCGGTGGCGACGAAAACCGCGGTCAGCTCCAACAGGCCGTGCGGGACCAGCAGTCCCAGGAACACCGGCAACCGCCCGGCGGCGCCCATGAGCCCCAGCGCGAGGCCGAGGTTCGCGGCGTTCACCCAGAGCAGGACCAGCACCGGCACGATCAGGACGCCCAGCGCCAGCCCGGCCGCCGCGACCAGGGCGTTGTTCGTCCAGACCCGGGCCGCGAATGAGGTGGCGGCGTGATCGGAGTAATACGACTCGAAACGACCCCCCGGGCGGGTCAGCTCCCGCACGTAGTCGGGCGAGGCGATCGTGCCCTGCACCCGGGGGCTGCGGCCCACCCACACGGCGGTCGCCGCGACCACCGCGTAGAACGCCACGCCCACGCCGCCCCACCAGCGCCAGGACCGGTAGACGGCCGCCGGGAAGCGATACCGGAGGAACTCGCCGACCTCGCGCCAGGCCGGGGTCGCCGAGCCGGCCACGGTCGCCCGCGCCCGCGCGACCAATCCGGACAGGCGGCCGAGCAGCATCGGATCCGGGGCGGCGGATTGCAGCGTGGACAGGTGGGTGGCCACCAGCTGATAGAGGCTGACGAGTTCCTCCGCCTCCGCGCCGGAGAGCCGGTGCGCCCGATCCAGCAGATGTTCCAGCCGCGCCCACTCCTGCCCGTGGATCGCCGCGAACGCGTCGACGTCCACTGGTGTGCTGCCTCCCCCGGTCCTGGGCCCGGCGAGGAACCCGGCTGGGCGGCAGACTAACTGGGTGAGCCATCCGAGCGACCCCCCGACGCGGCGCTGGACGGCGGCCGCCGGGCCCGATGAGGTCATCGTCGGCGAGGCCGTGGCACTGGAGCTGAGGCTGGCCCGACTGCCCAGCCGCGCGCTGGCCCTGGCGCTCGATCTGTGCGCGATGGGCGGCGCACTGTTGATCGCGGCGTTGCTCGTCGAACCGGCCCTGAGCGCCGCCGATGACGCGCTCGCGGCGGCGATTGTGCTCAGCGCGATCGCGCTCGTGGTGATCGGCTACCCGGTGACCTTCGAGACCCTGACCCGCGGCCGCAGCCCCGGCAAGATCGCCGTGGGCCTGCGGGTGGTTCGTGACGACGGTGGGCCGATCCGGTTCCGACACGCGTTGACCCGGGCGCTGGTGGGCGTGTTCGTGGACTTCAACCCGATCGGGATGGGGGCGCCGGCGGTGATCAGCTCGCTCATCTCCGCGCGAGCCAAGCGGGTCGGGGACCTGCTGGCCGGCACCGTTGTACTGCGCGAGCGCGTGCCCGCCCCGTCCGGGGGGCAAGTGCTGGTGCCCGGTCATCTGGCGGGCTGGGCCGCTGGGCTGCCGGTCGAGCGCCTGCCCGACGGATTGGCGCTGCAGGCCAGGACGTTGTTGAGCCGGCTGCGCGAGCTGGATCCGGTCATGGCGGCCCACTGGGCCGGGCAACTGGCGGCTGAGGTCACCGGCGTGCTCGGTGTTTCACCGCCGCCGGGGGTTGATCCGGTCTCGACTCTGGCCGCGGTCCTGGCCGAACGCCACCGCCGGGATCTGGTCCGGACCCACCCGGCGCCGCCACCGACTCGCCCCTTCCAACCAGCGCCCCCCTCCGCGGGTCCACCGGAAGGTCCGTTCGCCCCGCCCGGCTAGCAGACCCGGCCCCGGGGTCGGCCGATCGGACGATCACCGTCGACGAAGGGACGATTCGCCCCGTTCCACGGATCCCGGCGCGGGCCCGGGCGCGTCTGAGGCGGTGAGGACTGCGACGAGCCGGGGGGAGATCGACATGATCGGCGAATCGACTGCGCGGAGTCTGTGGCAACACGAGCCGGAGTGCGATCTGGCCGATGCGATGAGTGCCTGCGAGCTGTCCGAGTTGTTGTTCTGCTCGACCCTGCAGCCCTCCCAGGTGATCGACGCCGAGACCATCACCGCCGCGCTGGCTCAGAGCCTCCGCATGCACCACGGGGAGATCCGGGAGTGCGCCGCGGAACTGGCGGCCAACTACGGCAAGGACCCGGACGTGGCCTGCAACCGGATGCGCTGGGCGCGCCGGCTCATCGCGACGACCTACCCGCACGCGTTCTAAAGACACCCTCCCAAGCCCGCTCAGGAGTCCGTGGAACCCAAGCCGTGGCTCCACGTGCTGAGGTAGGACCGCTGCTCATCTGACGGGGTGTCGATCGCGACTCCGAGCGAGGCCAGCTTCAGGCGCGCGACCTCGGCGTCGATGTCGGCCGGCAGCGGATGGACGCCCGGCTCGAGCAGGTTGCCCGCGGCGAGCCGGGCCAACGCCAGCGCCTGACCGGCGAAGGTGACGTCCATGACCGCGGCCGGGTGACCGTCGGCGACCGACAGGTTGACCACTCGCCCGGCGCCCAGTAGCAGCAGACGCCGGCCATCGGTCAGCTCAAACTCCTCGATCTGCTCGCGAACCTGACGACGCGTCACGGCGGCGTCGGCGAGCGCGGGCAGGTCGATCTCCACGTCGAAGTGACCGGCGTTCGCCAGCACCGCACCGTCCCGCATCGTCGCGAAGTGTTCGGCGCGCAGGACGTCACGGTTGCCCGTAGCCGTCACGAACACGTCACCCAGGGCGGCCGCAACTGCCATCGGCATCACCTGGTGACCCTCCATGGTGGCCTCCAGGGCACGACCGGGGTCGATCTCGGTGACCAGCACCCGTGCCCCCAGGCCGCGGGCGCGGTCCGCGATGCCCTGACCGCACGAGCCGAACCCGGCGACCACGAGAATCCGCCCGGCCATGAGCATGTTGGTCGCCCGCATGATCGCGTCCACGCACGACTGCCCGGTCCCGTAACGGTTGTCGAACATGCGCCGGGTGCCCGAGTCGTTGACCGCGACCATCGGTATGCGCAGCAGCCCCGCCGCGGCCAGCTGCCGGAGCCGGATGACGCCCGTGGTGGTCTCCTCCACCCCCGCCCGGACCCGCCCCAGCATTTCGGCCCGATCCGCGTGCAGCGTGCTCACCAGATCGCAACCGTCATCGAGCACCAGGACCGGCCCGCCGCCCGCGGCATCCAGCGCCGCCCGGATGTGCCCGTAATACCGGGCCCGGTCCACACCGCGTCGCGCGAAGGTGGACACGCCATCGACGGCAACCAGCGCCGCGGCGATGTCGTCCCGCGTCGACAGCGGATTGGCGGAGGCCAGCGACACCCGCGCGCCGCCGGCCCGCAACACCCGCATCAGGTTCGCAGTCTCCGCCGTGACGTGCAGGCAGGCGGCCACGGAGAACCCCGCGAGCGGTGCAGCCGCGGCGAACCGGCTGCCGACCTCGGCCAGCACCGGCATCCCCCGGCCGGCCCACTCGATCCGCGCGGCGCCCTCCGGCGCCAGGCCGAGGTCGGCGATGTCCCGGCCGTGCTTTCCAGGCACGACGTCGACCCGCCTCGCCGCCGCTGTCAGTACCGGTAGTGGTCGGCCTTGTAGGGCCCGGAGACCGGCACGCCGATGTAGGCGGCCTGCTCCTCGGTCAGGGTGGTCAGCCGCACCCCGAGCGCGTCCAGGTGCAGCCGGGCGACCATCTCATCGAGGAGCTTGGGCAGCGTGTAGACACCCAACGGGTAGTTCGCGGTCCTGGTGAACAGCTCGATCTGTGCGATCACCTGGTTGGTGAACGAGTTGCTCATCACGAAGCTGGGGTGGCCGGTGGCGCAGCCCAGGTTCATCAGCCGGCCCTCGGCCAGCACCAGGATGGCGTGTCCGTCGGGGAAGACCCACTCGTCCACCTGGGGCTTGATGTTCACTCGCCGGATGCCGGGCGTGCGCGCGAGCCCGGCCATGTCGATCTCGTTGTCGAAGTGGCCGATGTTGGACACGATCGCCTGATGCTTCATCGCGGCCATGTGCGCGGCGGTGATGATGTGGAAGTTGCCGGTGGCGGTGACGAAGATGTCCGCGGTGGCGACCACGTCGGAAAGCGTGGCGACCTGAAAGCCGTCCATCGCGGCCTGCAGCGCACAGATCGGGTCGATCTCGGTGACCACGACCCGCGCCCCCTGCCCGCGCAGCGCGTCCGCGCAACCCTTGCCGACATCGCCGTAGCCGCAGACGACCGCGACCTTCCCACCGATCAGTACGTCGGTGGCCCGGTTCAGTCCATCGATCACCGAGTGACGGCAGCCGTACTTGTTGTCGAATTTCGACTTCGTCACCGAGTCGTTGACGTTGATCGCCGGGAACAGCAGCGTGCCCGCCCCGAACATTTCATAGAGCCGGTGCACCCCGGTGGTCGTCTCCTCGGTGACGCCCTTGATCTCGTTGGCGATGGTCGACCAACGGGTCGGGTCCTCGGTCAGTGAGGTGCCCAGCAGGCGCAGCACCACCTGCAGTTCCTCGTTGTCGGTGGTCTCGGGTCCGGGCACCAGGCCGGCCTTCTCGTATTCGACACCCTTGTGGATCAGCAGGGTGGCGTCGCCGCCGTCGTCGAGGATCATGTTCGGCCCGGCAAACCCGCTCGCGGCCGGCCAGCGCAACGCCCGCTGGGTGCAGTCCCAGTACTCGTCGAGGGTCTCGCCCTTCCAGGCGAATACGGGCACACCCCGGGGAGCCTCGGGGGTGCCCGCGGGCCCGACCACCACGGCGGCGGCCGCGTGGTCCTGGGTGGAGAAGATGTTGCAGCTGACCCAGCGCACGTCGGCGCCCAGCGCCGCCAGGGTCTCGATCAACACGGCGGTCTGGATCGTCATGTGCAGTGAGCCCATGATCCGGGCCCCGGCCAGCGGTTGGACGGCGGCGTACTGGGCCCGGACCGCCATCAGCCCGGGCATCTCGTGTTCGGCCAGGCGGATCTCCTTGCGGCCGAAATCGGCCAGCGTCAGATCGGCCACGGCGAAATCGTCGGTGCTCAACACAGGACGCGCGCTCACGCTGTCTCCTTGACAACATCTGGTGAAGGTTTGCTCGGACGAGCGGATCGGATGTCGACGGGGGCGCCCAGTCGGGAGAGCAGTGCCTGGTGTTTGTCCTGCTCCCAGCGCAGCCATTCGGCGGAGGCGACCTCGACGGGGCGGGTCGGCTCGGAGTCCAGCCAGCTGTCCACCGCCCGGCGCAGCTCCGGATCCCGGCGCAGCCGCAGCGCGAGGCCCAGATCGCCGAGGCCGAGATCGTGCTCGGCGATCAGCTCCCGGAGCGTACGCAGGCGTTGCAGGGAATCCGGACCGTAGAGGCGATACCCACCGGCCGAGCGCATCGGCGCCACCAGCCCGAGCTGCTCGATGTAGCGCAGCATTCGCGGCGACCAGCCAGTGGTCGCGGCGGCCTCAGCGATCGTCAGGCCATCCACGAACGCCAACTTAGCACGATCGTGTCAAGGTGCGGGGCGACTGCGCCGTCAGTATGGCGTCGGCGTCGGCTCCGATGACGACGTTGGGTCCGCCGTCTGCGGCGGCGTTTGGTCCGCCGTCTGGTTCGGCGTTCGCGTCCGCGCGGGCGTGGGTGTGGGTGTGGGCGTCGGTGTCGGCTTGGCGGACGGGTTGTAGTTGATCGTCAGGCCACCGGCGCGGGCCGAGGCCTTGTCCGCAGCGTGCTGCGCCGCCTGCTCGGCCGCCGCCCGGCCCGCGAGCATGGGGATCAACCGCGGGGCCAGCTTGTCCAGCGCCCACGGGATCGAGTTCGGGCCGGCGTAGTACAGGGCCTCGGCCTCCTCCGGGCCGAGTTCGAGCACGTGACCCTTCCGAACCACGCTCAGGCTCTGATAGGCCGCGGTCTGCTTGAGCTGGTCCATGGCGGCTCGTCCGTCCGGCCCGACGATCATGACCAGCACGTCGACCCCGTCGACCAGACTCAGCTCGCTGGTGGGGACGACAACGTCATAGATCGCCCGGGCGAACCCCTTGCCCCTGGGACTGGTCAGGGTCTCGATCCCGCTGGGGAAGTTCATCCGCAGCGAGGAGAAGAACCGCGCCATCGGCGCGAAGGGGTTGATGATCCGGAACTCCCCGGCCGGACCGGGTGCGGCGACCGCGACCGTGCCGTTGCGGAATTCCGGATGAGCCATCAGCAACGAGTTGAACGCGTCGCGCGTCTTCTGGACCAGGCCGGCCGCGGCGGCGGGCCTACCCAGGACCGCGCCCACCGCGGTCATCTCCTCCTGCCAGGAGGAGAAGTAGTCGCGCTGGTCGGCGGACACCCCGGTGATCGTCGGCGCGATCTGCGAGAGCTTCTGATAGTCCTCGAGGGTCACCCCGGAGAACATCGCGGTAATCAGGTCGGGCTTGAGCGCGCGGATCGCATCGAGGTTGTAGACCTCCTTGAACACGGGGGTGTTCGAGGCCTGCGGGTAATCGGTGGCCATGATCGGGCCGTCGTTGCCGGCCGTGACGTGGCCGTTCTTGGGATCGCGCACATCGG
>Ga0157362_1000157_pt1 | contig 20704 bp, 21 predicted proteins | sample AttlaeALBM3_FD_111480 | JGI IMG/M metagenome (GOLD analysis project Ga0157362, IMG submission 111480) | Fungus gardens microbial communities from leaf cutter ant in Ribeirão Preto, State of São Paulo, Brazil - Atta laevigata ALBM3 | ecosystem: Host-associated > Fungi > Mycelium > Unclassified ... | reverse complement strand
GACTCATAGTCTGAGGATTAGACCTCAGACTTAACAACATCTCTTGTCACTGTCTAAACTCTGCTCATTAAGCACTTTTGAATATCAACTCATCAATCACAAATCAAGTAAGTGACCATTTGTAATATTCTTGAGGTCTCAACATGAGCTTTAGGTTAATTATTACCTACTCAATGTATTCATTATATAGTATTATATTCTGAGAATATAGAAAGGGTTCTAGAGCAAATTCTAATTAAGAATCTGTTGGTATAAAGCATATCAAATGTTATCTTCTACAAAAAATTTGCTTGTGGCATAACAATACACTCTGTCTGCCTGTCAGTTTGAGAATGCCAAGGCTGTGGAAGACACCAACTTTATTCCTAGCAGGCAGTAAAGTTCTCTGGTGAAACAAGCTACAAACTGAGGTCCACAGTCTGAGATTACACACTTTGGAAGATCATGGAGCTTTCAGACTTAATGCAGGAAAAGCCTAGCTGCTCCTTCTGCTGTCACCGTTATGTACATCAGAATGAAGTGTATCTATTTTGACACTGAATCCACTACTGTTATCACTGCGTTATGTCCAGAGAAGAGGGGGAGTTCCATGACGAAATCCACACTAAGCATATCCCATCACAAGTCTGAGATCCAGAGAGGGTGCAATTATGTCTACCAGAGCCTGTCTTATTAGTTTTGTTCTGAGGCAGAGATCACAGGTGCTAACATACTATCTGGTGTATCTAGACATTTGAGGCCACCAGTAGTCCCTAGAGACTGACTTCAGTGTTTTCCAATATTCAGGGTGTTCAGTAACCTTCATGTCATAGCACAGTGAGACCACTTGCCTTTGTAAGTCTGGGTTCCAGAGAACATAGATCTTGCCTCTGAACCAGAGTGTAAGGGTGACTGGGGCACCAGACTCCTCCAGGAGAATCCTCAGAGATTAGGATGAGGCTCCTGGAGGGATGTTCTACATTATATACATCCCTAGTATCAGGGTCAGCAGGATCGAAGCTAAACTAGTGTGTTTAAGTATCACTAGCAAACAGGCTAAGGTAGCTCCGAAGGGTTGTCATGGCGTTTAGGGGTGGAAATGGAGGTGTCCCCTTACACAGAGTAGTCTTTCATCTTCTGACCATTCTGCAGAATGGACTATCTTACTCAATGCTTGCCGGAGTTCCCTTGCTGCCTTTGCCACTGGCTCTTTCTGGTCACCTTTCTGGTTCCCTTGATGAATTTTTCTAAGGAGGTTTCTCTCTGGTCCTTCTAGCTGGACTCCTTCGAGAGCTCAGATTGCTAAGAGCTCTGGTCATAGGAGGACCATGTTTTCATTATCAGAGGCTTCATTGCTATGGTTTGGTCTTTGTGATAATATATCTGGCTTCTCTATAGAATGTTCTGGACAGTGGATCAATTTGAAGTCAAAGCAGGCTAAGTACAGAGACCAGCGAGCCTAGTAACAGTTGAGTTTCTTAACTGTCATGAAATACTCTAGGTTCTTGTAGTCTGTTCAGATTTCCACCAGATGTTGGGCTCCCTTCAAGAAGTGTCTCTACTCTTCCAGTGCACAGATGATAGTAAGCATCTCCTTGTCATAGATCTCATAATTTCACTCCACTAGAGACAGAGATCTGCTGTAAAAGACTACCATATGCCATTTCTCTTCTTTGGGTAGTGAATGAGAGAGGATAGCTCCAGAGGTGAAGTCTGAACTGTCAGCCTCAAAATGGAAGGGTTCTGAGTCCTGGGGTGATACCAGAACTAGAGCAGTAGTCACCACCATTTTGAGATATTCAAAGGCTTCCTGTTCTTTGGTATCCTAGTTCCAGGCCATGTCAGAATAAGTAAGGTCAAAGAGGGGTCTGGCTATGGTTGAGAAATTCCAGATAAAGTTGCAGTAGAAGTTAACGAAGCCTATGAAAGCCTGCACATTAGTTCAGTTCTCTGGGGTAGGCCAATCACAGACTCTGGCAACTTTAACAGGGTCTATTGCAACCTTGTTCTCTGCAATGACCAGTCTGAGGTATTTGATCTGCTTCTAATGGAACTTGTACTTCTCTAGGCAGAGGAATAACTTGTGTTCTACTAGTATTTCCAAGACCCTCTGGACTGCTCATTCATGTTCTTCTTCTGTCTTTGTAAAGATCAGAATGTTGTTCAAGTACACTACTATGATTCCTTTGGCTATGAGGGTTCTGAAGATGTTGTTCATCATAGTTTGGAAGATAGCAGTACTATTGGTCATTCCAAAGAATATCACAAAAGATTTGAAGAGGCTACAGTTGGTATAGAAGGCCACTTTTCATTCATCTCCAGGCTTGATGCATACATTATTGAAACCCTAGTAGACATCAAGTTTTGTGAAGTACCTGGCTCTGCAGAGTTGGAAGATGAGTTTAGAAATGAGAGGAAGGGGGTATCTGTTCTTAACAGTTATGGTGTTTAGTATGCAGTAGTCTTGGACCAGCCAGAGCAAACCATCTTTCTTCTTAATGAAGAACACAGGGGCTGCTATAGGGGATTTGGAAGGTTGGATTTGTCCAGTATGCAGGTTTTCCTCCAGAAAGGCGTCCAATTTAGCTTGTTCCAATGGGAACAGGGGATAGACTTTTAACAACTTAGGCTCTACTCCAGAGATCAGTTCAATAGCGTGATCCTGTAAGAGGACAACCCTGAGATTGCTTAGATAACCTGGTAGGGTTTGCATTAGCTAGCATTCCTATAGATCCTCAGAGTCCACGGTCTATAGTTCCCTTCCTTCTAGTTCGGATCTCCATCACAGTACTATATAGCAATATCTGGTAGTGTAGTTATTATTATTCTGATGTAGGTGTCCATAGCAACTGGTGCACAGACCAGGCTAGTCTAGTATAAGTAGCTAGTAATATACGGTAGAATACCTTACCTCAACAATAGTTTGAGCTCCTGGGCTATCCATTGCTCTGACTTAAGATGCTTCTTCTACTATATTCGAGTGTGTTCTGGGACACCACTGAGTGCCCCCTTACAGATCCCACTTGTGGTGCCCTGGTAGTATGTCAAAGTCCTCTTTAGCAAACACAGATTAGAATTCTATAACATAGGTGGGTAGCAGAGTAGTGGCAGTCTATGTCTCCGTACTGCATTTGGCTTCTTCTGCAAGACGCTAGGAGATTATAGTTGTGGCTCAGAGGTCAACCTAGGTGAGCTCTGGGAGAATGTGTGTAAGGAACAGTTGGTCTTTGAGCTCCTAACTAGGGCAGTACATTTGTAGAGGTGCTTTTTCAAGCTCTAGCTCTTCTTGGAATAGAGGTGTAGGTCCATCACAACATGATCGGAGAGCTTGGAGTTCAGTTCTCTTCTGGCAGGTCTGTTCCTTTTATAGGGCGCGTCCTTCTTCATACCGGAGTAAACAACGGGTTATCTTGACTTCTCTCTTTTCCCAGTCAATCTTGGGATTGTGGTCCTTGAGCTAGTTGTAGCCTAGAATTAGACTCTGTTTCCCAAGTCCAGAGATAGCTAAAAGCATCCTTTCAGAGTGAGTTTTGTAGCAGAGAAGTACATCTACGACTTCCAAAATATGTTCTGCCTTGTTAGAGGAACCATCGATATTAAAGACTGGAATATTATGTGAGAGGGTTTGAGTGTTCATTCCTTTCAAACAAATGAAATCCCAGTTAATGAAGCTCCCAGTTGCTCTGCTGTCCAAGAGGGCTTTGATAGAGTGGAGTTTGCTTGTGTCTATAGTTCCAATTTCCACTGGCAGAAGTAAGGAAATGTAAGGGGACCCCCTATACATGACTCCGGAGCCTATTGCCTCCCAACATAATTTCATTGTGCAGTCCCTGGTTACCAAAGAATGGAATGCAAGGACGTTTTAGTATATATATTGTAGATTATTCCCTCTAGGAGCCTTATCTAATTCTCTGAGAAATCTCCTGGAGGTAAGTTGTAACATATTCTATAGTATAATTTAACTGAGGAATCTCCTGGAGTGCTCTACTCTGGTCACCCTCACAGGAAGTTCAAAACACTGATCAAGAGGAGCTTGGGCAGCCTCTTCTTCCACTTGGGTTTAAAGAGTAGAGCAAGGACTAGGGGGGTGAGAGGCAGTGTGTCTACTAGTTTACTGTCAATTGTATTAGTATCCTCTATAGTCAATACAGTGAACTTATTTACTGGTGACTGGGGTGCACTTATTGCTGGCCGTGCTATGCAAAATTCTCCTCCTCTGGGGGACAAGACTTCTCTAGCAGAACTACATCTTTCAATGCTAACAGATTTTCAATTAGCTCCTCCTATTGTTCTGAGGTAAGTTAATGGATGTCCATATAGTGGAAACAGTCTCAGACTAGATGGTTTGCATCTCTGCATCAGTAATATCCCTGTGGAGTGTCATATGACAGAAAATACCCAATTAATAATATAATTTCCTTTTTATTTTATATTTTTTGCTCCTAAACTTCTGTTGTCTACTCCTATAGGATCATGATGTAGACTAATTACTTATACTCCTCCTATTCCAGACTTAGTATAAGTACTCCAGTAGTTACATTCTAGTTCTCTAGTTTGTAGATTAAAGTTATTTACGTCTTCTCCTTGTTCTATCCTTATTTCTATCAATCTATACCACTCCTTTTCGAAGCTCCTGACAACAATTCAGTCCTCCGGAAATATGCAACTACACACACAACAGCAGATCGAGGTACAGCGCACGAGCTGAGGCCAAGATTGTTTCTATTTTGTTGTCAAACCCCATCCATTCTGGAGTAATTCCACTTTACTCTGGCCCACTCCAACCCACTCCACTCCATACTTGACATGGAGGCAAAGACCTTGTTTTTCTAGTTGTATCAACATTTATAGGGACTTCCATTAGCAGAATTGGTGGTGGAGGTTTCAGAGTGACCAGAAGGGGCAGAATGGGAGGTAATCTCGCCACAGACAAAGGTAGGGGCCAGGTAGAAGTGGTTTTAAGCAATGTAGAGGGGGTGGAGCACAACACAGACTAAAAGGCCTCATTAACGAGGCGCATATCACAAATGGCTACTTACTGATTTGTGATTGATAATTGGATATTTGAAAAAGCTCAAAAAAGCAAAGTTAGACAAGCAGCAAATGATGTTGTTAAGTCTGAGGTCTAATCCTCAGACTATGAGTCCTTATATATATGAAAGTAATGGTCTGTGTACTAGAACAGATCATCACATGCTACTACCTATTGTTCTACATATGGTAGTGCCTTTGTGCTGTAAGTAGTGATAACTTAACCTTATGGAAGCTGTCCTTCATCTAAGAAAAGAACAGATGACTATCTATGGGTAATTAATGAAATTCATGTGCAAACATTGAGACCTTCATATCTCTACTAATATTAATTGCCTTGAGGTTGTTCTAGGCTCATTCTGAGCAGTATGAAGAGGGCTTCTGCTGAGCCCAGAACCAAAGCTTAGATCATGGCAGTTTCTGAGATATTGGCGATTTAATAAATGGTACCATGGTGGTTACCAGTTGATCTGCCTAATATCTTGGCCAATACTAATTGCTTCAAGATGTGACTGGTATCGATCAAAAGGTCTTTTCAAGGGCTTTTTGTAGCCATTAAGACCATGAGAATTGTTGAAGAATTGATGGAGATATGGCTGAATGAAGTTTGTGATAGCGCGTCTAGTCAATCCTCTGTGCTGTTCTATACCACATGTTGGGGTTAGTATCAGCTGGTCATCCATATGGCATGGTGGCAATCTGGTTCTGAATGCCTAACCTGAAACCTCATCAAAACTTTACCACTAGCATCCAGGGATCCATATAACCTATGTTGGAGACCAGGGCCTAGAAGTCATCCAGATAGTCGTCCACTATCTAACCTCCTTGGTAATAAGAGGTTCCTTCCAGAGCATTGATCACATCTGCTTCTGCATTAACAGGGAAGAAGTGAACCCAGAATTGTTGTTCAAAGTCTTCCTAGGTTTGGATAAGGAAAACGCCAGTGTTTACTTCCTGACAGAACATGTTCTTGGACCACTTGGCAGCACGACTGCCTTTGAAGAAGGTAAGAGCCCAGAGAATTCTTTCTTCTTTGTTGTGGAACTGCTCTAGGGCTAGATATATGTAGAAGAAGTAGGAGTTTAAGAATATGTGGCCATTGTGATATTCTCTGCTGAAGTCTGGAGGACAGAAGAGCTTGGAACATGTTTTTTATACTGTTGGAGTGGGGTACGGGGATACCAGAAGAGATAGTACAGGCGGGAGAGGTGTGTTTGGTATGGACAGAAGGGGGGGGTTAGCTACTAGCTGTGTAAGCTACTGTAACTATGCAGTAAAGGCTGCCAGTATAGTATTGATGTTGTTTTTGGAGACATTTTGTCTCTCCGTTAGCTTGTGAAGATAGTGTTGCAGGTATCCTAAAGCATCAGCTATGCCTTGGGGGGTATCCAAAGGCAACAATATCTGGAGAGTGGAATTCTCAGAGGGCTAGATATGACAGGAAAGAGTGACCTATTGGGTGGCTGTCCACTAGGATAGTCCAAGACTCTGTTTTAAGGATCCTAATCTGCTGTAAGGGCAACTGGGGCATAAGACTCCAGGAGAATCCTCAGTTGGTATTACAGTTTGTAATTATGATATAACTCACTTCCAGGAGAATTCTTAGAGATTAGGATAAGACCCCTAAAGGGATCTTCTACATTATATACTAGGTCTACATCCCTAAGTGTCAGGGTCCATGTGATTGGAGCTATACTAGTGTGTTTAAGTATTACTTTAGTAATACTTGAACAGGCTTAGGTTGCTCTGGAGTGTCACTATGCAGTTTAGGGGTGGAAATAGGGGTATCCCCTTACATCTGTCTTCTTAATTCCAATATTCAACCATACTTCTTTCAACATTTTGAAAGTTCTTTGAACTTTCCTTTGACTATCCCCCTCTTTTGCTGTGCCTTCTGGGTCTCTTGCCCATGTGCCACTTTGCTGTGCTTTTCCCTTAGTAGTGTAAGAGGACACCATAGAGGTATGCTTAGTAAGTTAGGTAGGCTCCCACCTAAGGGCCAACATCCTTCTGATTGCATTCTCACTCTCTCCTTCTCTTCTCTTCTGTGTCATACTGTGTGATACCTTTGTATCTAATATTGGACTTTGTGTGATTATCTGTCAGGCACCATGTGACCCATGCCTTGACATTCTAGTAGTATAAATACTAGCAAGCTGTTGTAGATATACCTCAGTTGAATCTCACCTTAGCTTCTAAGACTACTTATTAAAGCTTAAGGGTCCTTGTCTTGTGTGTGATGGTGCCCTAACAAGTAGGGTGCACTACCTTCCCTTTTTCTTTCTTTGCATATCCTTTACACTTCTTTAGTTCTTTCTATTCCTTTCCTTTGACTATTTCCTGCTCTTTATCTTCTGCTAATGGGGATCAAAGAGGTTTGATCACAAAACAAAGATGAAAGCAAGGTCAGAGAGGCAAAATCTCCAAACTGCTCTATAATTGTACACTAAACAAGTAGGCACTGGAGAGATAAATCAAATAATAGAGAGCTTACTAAAGATAAAAGTCCAAAGAATATCCAAAATATATTTAATAGAAACCTAAGAAAAAAGAACTGTTTTTAATATCCACTCAAGAGAACTCTCATCATAATAGGATCTTCGAGGCATGCATTCATCTTATGCCATGACACTACTACTCTTACCTAGTCTAGTAGCTGTAAGGGGACCCCTAACACATAACTCCGGAGCCCGTTCTAGTCCTCCAGAGTGACCCTGTAGCCGATCTAATATTACGTAGTAATATTGGGTCTTACTCCCATCATTCCAAGAGCACTCCGTTGCCCCCAGCATACTTTCCTTGTTCAGACCCTGGTTACTGATGCAGGGACACGAAGACACTGTAGTATATAATGTAGATTATTCCCTCTAGAAACCTCATCTAATTCTCTGAAAAATCTCCTGGAGGTAGGTTGTAACAATATTTCATAAACTATGATTAACTGAGGAATCTTCTGGAGTCTTGTGCCCAGTTGCCCTTACAGTAGCCTAGCTCGCCATTAATACAGCAGTACTACCTAGAACTCCCGTGCCATCATGCAGGCTCTACTTTAGCTAACCATACAACTAGAAGCCTACTCCAAAAACATGTAGTGAGTGGTTAGCTCCTAGCGTAAGCAAATGTCTGGGTCTATTGAGACTTGAGTCTCTCTTCAAGGGAAGTTTTATAGAGTTTTCATAAAGCAAACACCAAAGAAAATCTCAAATCACTCAAATAGCCTTTCAGCTCTAGAGTGTCAGGAATGTGCAGAGCAGGAGTGGAGTGACCCAGAGTAGAGTGGAGTTATTCCGGAGTGGAAGGGGATTGATAACAAAAGTAGGGAACAATCTTGGCCTCAGCTTGTGTACTGTGCCTTGATTTTCTGTTGCATATGTAGTTGCATATTTCAGGAGGACTGAATTGTTGCCAGGAGTTCAGGAGAGGAGTAGTATAGATTGATAGGAGTAAGGATAGAAGATATTAAAGATGTTAAAGACTTTAATCTATGAACTAAGAAACTAGGATATAACTAGTAAAGTACTTATACTAAGTCTGGAATAGAAGGAATACAAGTAACTAGTCTACATTATGATCTTATAGGAGTAGACAACAGGAGTTCAGGAGCAAATTTTAGTAATAATATAAAATATAAAAGAAATTATATTATTAAATTATTATTTTTTATCATATGACATAGAGTAACAGAGGGAGAGATGATAGAGGAAAGTATTCTTCTCTCTTCTGTGCCCTAGAGTATTTTATTAGGATTATAAAGCAATAATACAACAAAAGAAAAGAAACAAAGAAAACTTCCAAATTCCCAAAAATAGTAAAAGAGAAATGATGAGACAGCACCTCTCCCAATCACTTAGCTACTGCTCTCCACTTCTCTAATCCTACTCCTAGGGATCTTCTCTAAACAATAGATAGCTCTCAAGCCTTTTGATGGGCCATAGAGAAAGATGGCAATCTTGAGTTGTTTTGCTCTCAAGCATGTTGTCTTTATCAAATACCTCTTCTTCTATCTTTCTATCTGACCTCTCTTTCTGACCTCTCTAGTTCTTCTACTACTCCTTTATACCTCATCACATCTTTGAGCCTCAGTCTTCTTCTGTTAGATTTACAATGCAGTCCTCAAGAGGACTCATCTTGCTAGTTTTAACTATAATTAGCCATCAACAATAATGGCTCTGCTCTGATGGTAACCTAAACATTATAAATAAGTGACTACTGCCAAGATATGATATCATCCTTATAGAAAACAATCTTCTAAGGTCCTTTCCACTCTCGAGAGCACTCTAGAGAGGAGTTCTGTTATAAATCTGTTATAAAATTCTCTGGATAATCTTTATGAGGTCTCTATAGTGGTAGTCATAGCCACTACTCTGCTACTCAAGTGGTGTGCTTGAGTGCACAACTTGTTATGACTTAGCAAAACAGCTAAGTCAATATTTATATTTCTTTTCTTTTTCTTTTAGATTATTACTAAGGTGGAGCATGGGAAATATCACATGACAGTCACAGAGTCACAAAGGTGTGACCGAAGTCACAGAATGGTCACATCACACATAGTCATAAGTCACAGTCACAGCATGTGACAAAGAAGTCAGCTGACAGGCATAAGGACTGTGGAAGACAAGGTATATAGCCATGATAGTAATTGTATATATAGTATAGCAAAATCTAACAGGGACTTTATTGAGTTCTCTTTGTTAATTGCTAAACAAAGAGCAGTTGGCTTTATTCCGGCTTGGAGTTTAGCTTCCTTACACAACTGGACATCTAGGAAACATCTCTGGAGGGCCAAACTTGTTTCTTGAGCTGGTTATTCTTGTTATTATAGTGAAAAATATCACTTTTATTGCCTAAATGGCTGTCCAGCATGATACTGCTACATGATGTCTTTTCTTTCCACACTCTTTGCATGTCAAATACAAAACTACTACTTTTCTATTACTTTATCCCAACTCAAACAAATCTGCTTCTTCAGATACTCCCTCTTCACAATACTTGAATGCTCTTTGTCATAGAGTCTTTTCTGAACTTCTTCTCTACTCCTTCTGCTACACCTTTTGTGGGTTTGCCACACACACCACCTTCTCCTTTTCTAGTCTCCTATTGGGGCAGTCTTTGCATTGATACCCTACCCCTTCATACTCAAAACACCTTATCTTGTTCTCCTGTGCATTTCTCCTTATAGAGTATACTAGCTCCTTCTACTGCTTCTCTTTTTGTGGCCTGGCCACTCTTACTACTCACACTGCTTCTCCTTCTCTCTTCTTCCATTCAGGACATTCCCTACACTTGTGTCCCTCCTTTCTACACTTGAAACATTCAACTACCTAGCCTATTTCTTCTGTCTCTTGTCTCCTTAGTTCTATCCCATACTTTATCACTTGTAAGGGGACATCTTATGATGTCAGCAATAGAGTAGCCTAGGTACGGGTGTCAGACTAGCTAACTCCAAAGCCAGAATTAAGCCAACTGCTCCTTTATCAGCATTTGACAAGGAGAACTCAATAGAGTTCCCATTAGATTCTCTACACTACTTATACAACTACTACATGGTCTGTGCACTTCTTTCCCACACCTATCATGTGACTGTGACTGTGACCATGTGACACTTGTGATGTGACACTTTCCCACACTTTCTTCTGTGTAGTAAGTCCAAGATAAAAGAAAAGGAAAAGAAAAGAAATATAAATAATAACTTAGCCGTTTTGCCAAGTCATGATAATTGGTGAGCATTGTCTAGCTTGCCCTACAATTTGCCAAAGCCTGCTATTCCCACAACCCTTCCCCTTAGTTCGGATCTTCCCCATCAGTACAATGTAGCCTTATTAGATAGTGTGGTTATTAGTGTCCTGATCTGTATTCTCTTAGCAATGTATGCACAGACCAGCTAGTCTAGTATATATAGCTAGTGATGTACAGTAGAATACCTTACCTGTAAGGGGACATCTAGGATGATGCTTAGTAAGTTCTGAGGGTCTGAATCTATTAATGGTCTGTTGACAGATTGTGTATCGTATTCCTATTGTTTCTTACTTCTCCTATCTGTATTATGTGGTACAATGTCTTCTATCTATATTTAGGACAATTATGATTACTGATCCATGTGCATGTGACTGCCCATATGATTGTCTAGTGTAGTATATACTAGCAATGTGTTGTAGATCTACTTCACTTGAATCTCATACTAGCTTCTGGGACTATCCATCAGCTTAAGAGAGATCACCTCTGAGTGGTTCCCTAACATTACCTCAACATTGATTAGAACTCCTGGGCTATTCAGTGTTCTTTCTTAAGTCCACCTCCTTTACTAATATTAAGTGTAGTTAGGGTTTGCTATTGAGTGATTCCCTTATATCACTCTACTACTCAACATCTTAAACTTATTTTTGGGGAACAACTTTTCCCTTTTCTTCTTCTTCTCTATTCTTACAGTTTCAGGCCAGATACCCAAACTTCTTATAACATCAACAAATTTTTCCTTTTTTTCCTTCTAGTTCTGCTCTTAATTTAGTGAGGGCATACTTTTCATTAAGCAAGTTGCTCATGAGAGAGTTATATTGTTGTAGAGACATAATGCTACATTTCTACAATGGTACAGAGTGAATGTTGATTCTTGCTAACTACATTACATCTGTTGGAGCACAAGATCTTCACCCAACCAGACACCTACTTGTCAAAGAGCTAAACTTTGTGCCGGAATTAAGCCAACTGCTCTTTGTTTAGCATTTGACAAAGAGAACTCGATAAAGTTCCCATTAGATTTGGTATACTATATATACATGCAGAGTAACCCTAACCCTGTCCTTTTATTCCGTGCTTCCCTATGAGTCAACTTGCTCTTGTGTATCCGTTGATATTACAAATTAAAAGAAAAGAAAAAGAAAAAGAAAAGAAATAATGACTTAGCCATTTTGCCAAGTCATGACACTACTGCCCTAATAATATGGTTGAACAATTACTCCATAGGGGAGATCCTTACTCTAGATGGCCTTCTAGAAGTAACCGTCACTCCTCTGTGTAAGGGCAACTGGGGCACAAGACTCCAGGAGAATTCTTAGTTAATATTACAGTTAGTAATTATGATACAACTCACCTCCAGAAGAATCCTCAGAGATTAGGATAAGGCTCCTGAAGGGATGTTCTACATTATATACTAAGTTTACATTCTTTTGTGTCAGGGTCAGTGTGATCAGAGCTATACTAGTGCATTTAAGTATTACTTTAGTAATATTTGAATAGGCTTAGGTCACTCCGGAGCATTGTTATACTGTTTAGGGATGAAAATAGTGCTGTTCCCTTACACTCTGCATGTACCACTCATAATGGAGCACAGCACAAGATTTATACTAAAAAAGGTACAAGTAGCTACTAAACACCACTTGATTGTAAGGTCAGATCTCAGTACCAATACCTAAGCTTGGTACCATACTTCTACCTGCAGTCCCTAACTGACTGCAAAGTCCCCTTAAGCCAAGGGCCCAGCTATATATGGAGATGGCTAGTGATCATGATGACCACCAGCCAAGAGTTGATAAAGATAAGAGTAAGATTAAGCAAGGTCCAAGGCAGACAGTACTCTAGAAGTGGAATTAAGTTCTGGTGTAGTAACTTAGCCTAGATGACTTAATTACCTTCCAAGTCTGAGTTGACAAGGAGAACTCCATAGAGTTCCCATTTGATTTTGTACACTACTTATACATTTTACTATAATAGCTGTGCAACATTCTCCCACAGTCCTTATGTTATTTCCATCATGTGTTTATTTCATCACATGTTATGACTGTGACTGTGATCTTGTGATATGACCAGATGTGACAAATGTCACACTTGGTGACTATGTGACTGTCACATGATACTTTCCCATACTCCACCTTAGTAATGATCTAACTAAATAAAAGAGAAAAAACAAAAAGAAAAATAGAAAATGACTTAGCCATTTTGCCAAGTCATAACATGACAGCCACATGCACTGATTCCCCTTCCTCAACTCTCCTTAGCTTCTTTTGCTGCATCTTTTGTGGCATTGCCACATGCACTGCTGCTTTCTCTGATCCTCTCTTCTCTGCCCTTTTCTATAGTGGACACTCTCTATACTTATGTCCCTTTTTACCATACTTAAAACACTCAACTATCCAGCCACTTTCTTCTGTCTCTTGTCTCCTTATTTCCACCCCACACTTCATCATTCTACTTGCTAGCACTTTGAATTTATTTGGAAGAACCAATTTTCTCTTTTCTCCTCCTTCCTGATTCTTGTAGTTTTGGGCCAGGTACCTAAACTTCCTGCATCTGAAATATAACTTCCTCTTCCTTTCTTCAAGTTCTTCCCTCAGTTTGGTGAAAGAGCATTTTTGTTTGAGCATGCTGCTCATCAAGTCATTGTATTGGGTTAGATGTAAGGGGACAGCTCTATTTTCACCTCTGAACTGTATAACAATACTCTGGAGCAGCCTAAGCCTGTTCAAGTATTACTAAAGTAATACTTAAATGCACTAGTATAGCTCTGATCACACTGACCCTGACACAAAAGAATGTAAACTTAGTATATAATGTAGAACATCCCTTCAGGAGTCTTATCCTAATCTCTGAGGATTCTTCTGGAGGTGAGTTGTATCATAATTACAAACTGTAATATTAACTGAGGATTCTCCTGGAGTCTTGTGCCCCAGTTGCCCTTACATTAGAGACATTATGCTATGCCTCTGGGGGTATAGAAATAATGTTAAGTTTTGCTATATAAACTACATCTGCTGGGGCACAAGATCTTCACCCAGCCAGAGTCCTACTGTCTTACTTACTACTGCCCTAATACTATGGTTAGACTATCACCTCACAGGGAGGATCCCTAATCTAGATGGCTCCTTAAGAGATAACCATCACTCCTCTGCATATACCTAGTCACAATAGACCATAGCATGAGGTTTATACTAAGAAAAAAACAAGTATTCTACTAAACACTACCCAATTACAAGGTCAGGTCATGGTGATAACACCTAGGCTTGGTGCTACACTTCCACCTGCAGTCCCTAACTGACTGCAAAGTCCCCTTAAGCCAAGGGCCTGGCTATGTATGGAGATAGCTAGTGATTGTGATAACCACCAGCCAAGGATTGATTTTTAAATAAGAATAAGAGTGAGCAAGGTCCAAGGTGGATGGTGCTTAGGTAGTGAATCGAGTTCTGGTGTAAAGACTTAGTCAAGCCTACTTCTTATCCAAGTATCAAGGACAGAATATCAGAGGACGTGTAAGGGCGACTGGGCACAAAACTCTAGGAGAATCCTCAGAGATTAGGATGAGGCTCCTGGAGGGATCTTTTACATTATATACTAGGTTTACATCCCTTAGTATCAGGGTTAGCAGGATTGGAGCTAAACTAGTATGTTTAAGTATCACTAGTAAACAGGCTAAGGTAGCTCCAGAGTGTTGTCATGCTGTTCAGGGGTAGAAATGGAAGTGTTCCCTTACAGGATGGAGGTATAGGGTAATAGATAGAAACTATACTCCGGAACGGAGTAATGTACTACGTCGGAGAGAAGTATTACTTAGCAATAATATAAGAAGACTCTAGCAGACAGGCAGGGACATCGGAGTAGAGAACAACTTATTGAATGACCTTGGCTTCAACTTATGTGTTGTGCCCTGGTCTCCAGTTATGAGGTGGTCGTATATTTCAGAGTAGAGGAAAGTCATCAGACAGAGGTCCTAAGGAGGCAAGTAAAGGAGTTGGAGTGGACAAGACGAGATTAGGACCAGATAACATTGATTTACAGACTGAGGAAATACACTGTAACTACTCAGTACTTATAGGAAGTCCGGAATAGAAGAAGAGTAGTCTACTACATTATCCTATTATTATTAATTTTAGGAGAATTATTAGGAGAAATTGTTATCTAATTATCATATTTCCAGAATATGACAGTACCTCCCTTTTAAGGCTGAGCCCTTAAAGCTTTTATGCATAAGCAATATAAAAATTACCTGACTCCAGTTTTAAAAATCTTTCTTTGTGGACTTTTAATCCTGAAACTCTACTATCATGTCCTCAATTGCTAACCTCTCTGACTCCAACGATGAGTGCTACGAGGCCAACTTGGCCAGAAGACGTGCTGAGACAGAGGCCCTGCTCCGAGAGCAGGAAGAAAAAGAACAGCTTGAGTGTCAAGCTCGAAAAGAAGCAAAGATTGCGGAGTGAAGAAGATTGGAAGAAGAAGTATCCAGAAAAGCAAAAGAAGAAGAGTTGCAGAGGAAGGCAGAGGAAGAAGAGGCGCAGAGGATAGCAATGGAATGCCAGAAAGACCTGGCACATCATTTAGAGGCAGATTGTATTGCCACCATCAAACAACAACGGCACAAAAACTGGTCAAAAACTTTCTTGCTGCCTCTATCTCCTCCTTCTGATGAGGAAATGAATCTCATTGACTTTCCGCCTCTGACCAAGAGACAATGCCTTTGTTATCTGCTAAAAGAAACTCCAGAGGCCCGTTAACAACACAAAGAGTTAGCAAGACAGATGGGTATGTCAGTTGTTGGTGGAGGAAGTCTGTGTGAGAGGTGCATGAACTTTGGAATCTTGTGTATTCCTCAAATATTGCTGTAAGTTTTTTATTCTAATTCCTTTTGTTCATTTGTTAAAAATTTTTTATAGCTATATGACTTTATATGCTCCTTGTGCTAGGGATAAGGCTGCCTATAAGCCTTTTGATGCTGACAGGGCTCGCGCAAAAGCCAAGGCAGAAATGGTCCAGAGGTCAAAAGCAAGGAAAGTGAAGCAACAGATGGACGCGGAGTGGAAGATAGAAATTTTAAGGAAGTTGGAGGGCCTGAGTGAGTTGAGTGGAATGAGGAAGGACATCCAGAGGATTGCAGTAGCATTGGAGAAACTTACTAGCATAGAAGGCAAAGATTCCAATGAAGAATGAATTTTGTGGCCAGAGTTCAAGGGAGAAATAATAGAGGTACAAGGGAGTAGGGAGAAAGGGAAGCAGAAAGAAGAGAGGATAGACAGAATGGAGGATAAGGAGGAAAGAATAAGAAGACAAGAAGAGAATAATGAAATGGAGGGTGTGGAAGAAGGAGGCGGTAGTTTCTCTCTGGTTATGTACTCTGTCAGAACTAGAGTTTGATAATGTTCTTTTTCTTTTTTGTTCAAATATTATTTGTTTTTTGATCTGTGGGTAGAAGTGGATGTGAGTGATAACAATGATGAAGCAAGATATAAGTAATTGATGACCACAAGGGAAACTGCAGAGAAATACAAGTACCTAAGTTTTGTAACAGAGACTGCTTTTGAATACAAGTACCAGATTGCAACAGAAACTGCAGAGTTGTCAAGGATGGAATTCTGGAGAAAGGAAGTATAGAGTGATAGATAGAAACTACACTCCATTCCAGAGTAATGTACTATGTGAGAGAGGAATGTACTTAGCGATGGTAGAAAGAAGACTCCGGCAGAGAGGCAAGGACGTCGGAGTGGAGAACAACTTATTGAATGGCCTTGGCTTCAACTTATGTGTTGCACCCCGGTCTCTGGTCATGAGGTTGGTTGTGTATCTTGGAGTGGAGGAAGTTATCAAGACAGAGGTCCTAAGGAGTTGAGTGAAGGAGTCGGAGTGGGCAAGATGAGATTAGGACCAGATGACGTTAATTTACAGACTGAGGAATTACACTGTAACTACTCAGTACTTATAGTAAGTGTGGAATAGGAGGAGAGTAGTCTATTACGCTATCCTACTATTATTAATTTTAGGAGAATTATTAGAAGAAAGAAATTACATAATTATCATATTTCCAGAATATGACAAGAGTGGAATACAAGTAAGTAAGTCAGCGCAAAGGAAACTGTACTCCAGAATATATACAAGTACTCAAGAATTTTTTTTTTTTTTTTTTGAATCGGAGTGATTGTGGAGAAATGGAGTCAAGGAAGTGGATTGAAGGTATTTCAGGTTCATAATGGTCCCAGTTTGGAGGGATATCAGAGATGGAAATCACTGAGTAATTCCTTTACATGTTCTAGTTCTATTGCTGGTAACCATTTGGAGTTGTTGTTGGTATCTTTGTATTCCAGCCATATAACCTTGTAGAGCAGTTTGCATGCCCTCTGGCAGTCAATCTTGGAGTTGACTATCTTGGAGATTTTGTATTCTGGTTCTCCGTCGATGATCACAGGTGCTGGCAGAGGTTTGGAATGCTGCTAGAAGATGTTGGGTGTAGCTGATTCAAGCATAGAGACGTGGAACATAGGATAAATGGCCCTCATGGTATCTGGAAGGCAGAGTGTAAAGGATTGTGGACTGGGCTGAGCAATTATCTCATATAGTCCGAGATACTTTTTGGAGAGTTTTTTCAATGGGCGCATTGTCCAAAAATACTGTGATCTGATGAATACTGATTGTCCAACTTGGAAGTCTGGTGGTTGTTGTTGACAAGAGTTGGCAGAGGGTTGATATTGCCTTTGGGCTCTGGCGATTTCCTCTCTGAGTGTGCTTTATAGTTCATCAAGATCAACTATGAAGTCGCAGGCATAAGAGGAAGCTATGTCTTGTTCCGGATATATAATGAGGTTAGGGTGGTACCCTTTGTTGGCGAAGAATGGAGAGACACCAGTGGTAGCACTAGGAACATTGTTATATGCAAACTTAGCCAGGGGTAGCAGTTCCGACCAGTTGTCCTGTTGGTAGTTGCAATATACATGAAGATATTGTTCTAATGTCTGGTTGGTCCATTCTGCTTGACTGTTTGTCTCTGGATGGTATTCACTGGTAAAGTGAAGCCTCATATCCAAGGCAGTACCTAGGGAGCAGAAGAAGTGAGAGACAAATTTGGAGCCACGGTCGGACATAACATGAGATAGAACTCTGTGCTTTAAAAAGACATGGGTAACGAAAAGGCATGCCAGTTCCACTGAAGTGATGGTGTTATGGGTAGAAATGAATATGGCTTGTTTTGACAGTTGATCCACTATAACTAGGATAGTGTCAAAACTGGAGGAGAAAGGGAGTTTCTCAATGAAATCCATAAAAATTGAATTCTATGGATGTTCCGGGATAGGAAGCTGTTGGAGGGATTCGTATAGTCTGTGACACTGTGGTTTGGATTGTATATAGGTAATGCAAGACTTACAGAACTTTTGTATGTTGTCGTAGGTGTTTGGCCAGGTATAATATCTCCAGATGAGTTCTAGTGTCTTGTTCTGTCCCAGATGTCCTGCTAGAACATGGTCGTGGTGATACTGGAGAACTCGGAGGCATAGGTTGGTATTATTCAGAACATACATTCTGCCATCAAATTTGAGAAAACCTGTGTTATCTTTTGACCAACATTCTTCTGGATAGGATAAATAGTTGGAGATGGAAGAGTTAGAGGGAAGTGTTACTAGGATATCAGAGTGGAGTTGGTTCTGGTCTAATATTGTGGCTGCACAAAGTGTCGGAGTGGTCAAGATGGTTGCTTGGAGTGATGCTGCAATTTGTTTGTGAGTAAAGACTGGACAGAAATTGTGAGGGTTCACTGAAGCATAGCCATTATCTCTTCCTTTTGGATAGACATCCCATTGTCTAGTTAGGGCATCTGGTTTGGTGCCAAGACATCTGGGATGGAAACAAATTATGAGGTTGAATTGAGAGAGGTATTCTGACCATCGTGCTTGTTGGCACGTTAGAACTTTGGTTGTCGAGAAATATTCCAAGTTCTTGTGATCTGTTACAATGTCAATTGGTGAAGCAGAACCCTCTAAATAGTGTTGCCAAATTTTGAAAGCTTTGAATATTGCAAGTAATTCTTTGTTGTGGACATTGTAGTTGAGCTCCGGAGCAGAGAACATCCGGAAGTGGAAAGCTATGGGATGGATCTCATTATCTTTAGTTATAATGGAGAGAATAGCAGCAAGATTGTAGTCTAAGGCATCAGTTTCCATGATGAGCTGTGTGCCCAGAACCCAATGCGTAAGGATAGGAACAGAGGTGAAGGCTTGTTTTAGGGTATTGAATGCTTTTCTACATCTGTTGTCAAAATTCCAAGGAGTGTCTTTTCTAGTAAGACAAGTGAGCGGAATGACTATGTCTGAATAGTTGAAGATGAAACGTCTGTAGAAGTTGGTGAATCCTAAGAAGGACTGAATATCTTTCATCTTCTTTGGTTCTGGCCACTCCTGAATTGTTTTCACTTTAGCGTCGGACATGGTCAAACTAGATGGAGATAAAACATAGCCTAGATACTTGACGGAATCTGAGTAGAACTTGCATTTTTCTGCTTTTGCATACAATCCTACTTTTTGGAGTCTTTTTAATACCTCTTTGATGTGGCTCTGGTATTGCATGATATCATCAAAGTAAATCAGGATGTTGTCCAAGTAGACTACTATGCACACATTTAGGAGGTTGGAGAATACGTTGTTCATAAAGCATTGGAAAGCGGCTGGAGTGTTAGTTAATTCAAACAGCATTACTGACCATTCAAAGGCACCGTAGCAAGTTTGGAAGGCAGTTTTCCATTTGTCTCCTTTGGCAATGCAGACCAAATGGTATGCATGTTGGAGGTCGATCTTGGTGTAAATACAAGCCTTGTGGGGGAAATCTAAGAGGTTGGAGATGAGGGGAAGTGGGTATCAATCCTTTTTCATGATTTTGTTAAGTTCGCAGAAATCTACACAGAGCCAGAGAGACCCATCTTTTTTCTTTACAAACAGGACTGGAGCTCCATGAGGCAAAGACATTGAGTGGATGAATCTATTAGTAAGGTTTTCGTTAATGAACTCCTTTAACGCTTCCTGTTCGAATTTGGATAAGGAATAGATGGTTCCTACTGGAGGATAAGAGTCTTTTTTGAGATCAATTTGGAGGTCATAAGGATGGTGGAGGGTGAGTGTTTCTGCTTTGAACTTGTTAAAGACATCAGCATACTTGTGATATTTCTCTGGAATAAAGGAGAAGTCGATTTTTTCAGAGATAGTAGTGGATTTGGCCTGTATTGTGGAATGGAATTGGAGGGAAAATGTTTTTGAGCCTGATAGATGTGAGGCCCAGAATAGGGCTGGCGCACTGATAATCGTGATATGAGGTTGCTTGGGGTTAGATGGAGATGTCTCAGATAGGGTGAACTGCAGAGGGTTTTCCACTGGAGAGAACAGAGGATTTACTAAGGTTTCAACAGGAGGAACAGAAGCTGGACTTTGGAGTAAAGATGGTGGTCAAAAAGATATTAACCTAGAAACCCAGTCAATCAATGGATTGTAGCGGGTGAGCCAAGAGTGACCTAATACCAGCAAACAACAAGAATCAAGCAGAGTGACATAGAAGTCAAGGGTCATGCATTCACTGGAGGGAAATTTTATAAGTAATGATACTACCTTGGAGATAATATTATTCGAGTATCACAAATGGTCATTTACTATTTGTGATGGGTGCTTTGATACTTCAAAGAGTTCAAAAATGCGAAGTTAGATAAGTGACAAAAGATGTTGTTAAGTCTGAGGTCTAATCCTCAGACAAGGAGTCCTTATATATAGAAAGGTGATGGTCTATGCACTAGGACAGATCATCACATGCTACTACCTATTGTTCTACATATGGTAGTGCATTTGTGCTAGAAATAATGATAACCTAACCATATGGAGGCTGTCCTTTGTTCTAAGAAAAGAACAGATGACTATCTATGGGTAATTAATGAAGTCCATGTGCAAACATTGAGGTCTTCATATCT
>Ga0157362_1000155_pt1 | contig 20925 bp, 22 predicted proteins | sample AttlaeALBM3_FD_111480 | JGI IMG/M metagenome (GOLD analysis project Ga0157362, IMG submission 111480) | Fungus gardens microbial communities from leaf cutter ant in Ribeirão Preto, State of São Paulo, Brazil - Atta laevigata ALBM3 | ecosystem: Host-associated > Fungi > Mycelium > Unclassified ... | reverse complement strand
CTGATCCACCCCACAAAAACACACCACCACCCCCGCGGGGTGGAGCAGCCCGGTAGCTCGTCAGGCTCATAACCTGAAGGCCGCAGGTTCAAATCCTGCCCCCGCAACCAAAATACCCACACATACAGATACACCGACACAGCGCAACTCTCTCACAGAGAATACGCGTATGGCTCGCGCTGAGCGCAGCCCAGATAACCCCTGATCCTGCGTCGAAAACATCCCCCGCCTCACAGCAGGCACGAACACCGCTATCAGCGCGGCCCAGGCACAGGATAATCAAATCCTCGGTACAGATGACCCATGGTCTTGTTTCCGCGAAATATCTCATGACAAAGTATTAAACTCGGATGGGGCCATAGAGAGGGCTCACGTTCATGCAGCGTCGAGATGTTCTTGCAGTCATTCCGTTTGTGACAGGGTTGAGTATGGTTTCTGATGCTGCGGCGGCCGAACCCAAAGTGCCGATCGTTCTGGTGCATGGTCTGCACTGTGGTGGCTGGATCTGGCGTTATGTAGCGCCTCTTCTGCAGCGCGCGGGTCATCAGGTCATCACACCCACTCTGACCGGCACAGGCGATCGGGCGCATCTTCTCTCACGCGAGATTACACTTGAGACGCATATCGAGGATGTACTGAGTGTCGTCGACATGCTCGATCTGCCGCGTTTCGCGCTCGTGGGGCACTCTTATGGCGGAATGGTAGTCAGCTGCGTGGCTGACCGGATGAGGGATCGTATCGCGAAGCTCATCTATCTGGATGCACTGATCGCGCAACCAGGACTCTCGGCCTTTGATATTTTACCGAAGGGAATGGCCACGATACGGCGCGAGCGCGCCCGTGTCGGTGGGGCAGATGTGGCCTTTCCAGTACCCCCTGAAAATGCTGTGTTTCTGCCTGATGCTGATCGAAAAGCGTGGTTCATGCGGCATCTGCGCCCTCATCCCGTAGGCACTTATGAGACGCCAGCACGCCTGGAGCGGCCAGCCGGAGCGGAGCTGTCTGTTACCTATATTGCCTATGAAAATCCGGCTTTAGGCTCGATCGAGCCCAGCCGTGCCTTTGCGAGAGCGCAGCCGGGTTGGCACTATCACAGCGAAGCCGTACCGCATGATGCCGAAATCGTTTTTCCAGAGAAGGTTGCCTCTCTGATCACGGGCGCACTCTGAACCGTCGCAGGGACTGGTTTATCCCTGCGACGGACTCATTGTCAGACCTGCGCCATGAGCGCAGCATTGCCACCTGCGGCGGTGGTGTTGGTGCTGCAGGCATATTCGAGCACCAGCCATTCGAGAGGATAGCTGCCTGATGCGTCGGGCCCATGAAGGGAGACGATCTGGCCTTTGCGGGAGGCAAGATTCTGGAGCAGGTCCGTTGTGAACGATGAATTGCCATTGCCCAGCGCGACATCGATGAGCGTATTGTCTTGCATGGGGAACACTGCGGCTTCCAGACCGGGAGGACGTTCTGGCAGCGCGCGCAGTAGCGTCGCAGGAATGGCGCAGCGATTGCCCGCAGCCAGTGCCGCCAGAATCTGAGCACATAAATCTGCCGTTGTAGGGCCTGCACAAAGCACTGTGCCTCGGGGGGCGAGGGAGTATGTGTTGGTTTCACCCACGGGGCCACTGAGTGAAAGGGATGTGCCGAGAGGGGTGTTGTCGCAGGCAGGGAGTGTTATCGTGGGAAGCGTCGTGGCGACCCAGTCAGCGAAGAGCCTGGCTTCGGCAGGAAGGTTGTGCAGGAAGGCCGGCGAGAGTGCCGGACGCTCTGCGAGCAGTCGACGCAGATAAAGAGGGCCACCTGCTTTGGGGCCTGTGCCTGAGAGCCCGTGACCACCGAAGGGCTGCACACCCACGACGGCCCCGACCAGATTGCGGTTGATATAGATATTCCCGGCATGGCTCTGCGTTTTCAGGGTTTCTATCGTATCATCGATACGCGAATGAACACCGAAGGTCAGAGCGTATCCCGTGCTGTTGATGGCGGTCATGACGTCAGGCAGGGTCTCACGTTTGTAACGCAGGACATGCAGGACGGGGCCAAAGACCTCCCTCTCCAGATCGGAGACCGCGCCGATCTCGATAAGGGTGGGGGGGACAAAGGTGCCGCTCTGGGCTTCGGGGGTAGCGGTTGTCTGAAAGACGTCATGTCCTTTTGCTCGGAACGCGTCGATATGCGCTGAGATCATTGCGTGAGCCTCTGCGCTGATAACCGGTCCGATATCGGTCTCCGGCTTTTCTGGCGTACCAGTCCGCAGCTCCTTCATGGCGCCCTTGAGCATGGTCAGCAGGCGGTCTGCACTTTCTTCCTGAACGCAGAGCAGACGCAGGGCGCTGCATCGCTGGCCAGCGCTGTCAAAAGCCGAGGCCAGTACATCGGTCACGACCTGTTCTGTCAGGGCTGAGCTGTCGATGATAAGCGCGTTCTGTCCGCCAGTCTCGGCGATGAAGGGAATGGATGTCCCATCCGGGTTGAGGCGATCTGCGAGCTGCTTCTGGATTAGGAGGGCGACATCGGTCGAGCCGGTAAAGAGCACGGCGCGTATTCCCGGAGCGGCGACGAGTTGTGCCCCTGCGCGACCATCGCCCGGGATGAGCTGGATGACATCCTGCGGTATGCCGGATGCATGCATCAGACGGACAGCTTCCTGTGCGATGAGGGGGGTCTCTTCGGCAGGTTTGGCCAGCACGGTATTGCCAACAGCCAGAGCGGCGGCAACCTGCCCGATAAAAATGGCCAGCGGGAAATTCCATGGGCTGATGCAGGCTACGGGCCCCAAGGGCTGGGCAGCAGAGCCAAGATGGCGTGTCTGGGCAGCGTAATAACGCAGGAAATCGACGGCTTCGCGTATCTCGGCCACAGCATTGGCCAGTGTCTTGCCGGCTTCACGTATGATGAGGGCCATGAGGCGCGGTGTTTCGGTTTCCAGCGCCTCGGCTGTCTTTTCCAGAAGGGCTGCGCGCTGCGCAGGACCTGTGTCGCGCCAGCTGGGGAAGGCGCTTGCCGCGCGTGTCAGGGCCTCGTCAATGGCTTGCGGGGAGAGAAAGGCAATATGGCCGACGATCTCCGTGATGCTGGCGGGGTTGATGATGGCTTCGCCTTCGGAAGCGACTGGAGTGGATGTGGCCGTGAAGACCGCGGCAAGGTCGCGCAACGTGTTCTCGTCAGACAGGTCGAGACCGCGTGAATTCTGCCGCTCGGTGCCATACAGGGCGGGAGGCAGGGCGACGGTGAAGCGGGAGGTTTCCTCTTCTGCCAGGATGACCGGGCTTGTGATCAGCGCCTCGACTGGAATCGCCGGATCCTGGATGCGGTTGATGAAGGAGGAGTTGGCCCCGTTTTCGAGCAGGCGCCGGACAAGATAGGCCAGAAGTGTCTCATGCGTGCCAACCGGCGCATAGATGCGTACCGGGCGATCGAGCTTCTGAGGGCCGACGACTTCATTATACAGCCCTTCGCCCATGCCATGCAGGCACTGGAACTCGTATTTCTCGATGGAAAATTCCGGCCCGGCATAGGCGTGTATGCTGGCGAGCGTCTGGGCGTTGTGGGTGGCAAATTGGGGGAAGATGGCATCGGGTGCATCCAGCAGTTTTCTGGCGCAGGCGAGGTAAGCAATATCGGTGTGAATCTTGCGCGTGTAGACCGGGAAATCGCTTTGCCCATCGGTCTGGGCACGCTTGATCTCGCTGTCCCAGTACGCACCCTTGACCAGTCGGACCATGAGTCGGTGGCCGCTGCGGCGGGCAAGGTCGATCACCCAGTCCAGCACGAAGGGCGCGCGCTTCTGGTAAGCCTGCACGACGAAGCCGATGCCTTTCCAGTCTTTCAGGGCTTCATCCGCACATAGGGCTTCGAGCAGATCGAGCGAGAGTTCGAGGCGATCGGCCTCCTCGGCGTCGATATTGAAGCCGATGTCATAGGCGCAGGCGAGACGGGCCAGTTTTGTGACGCTTGGCAGAAGCTCCATCATGACACGATCGCGCTGGAGGCGGGTATAGCGTGGGTGCAGGGCGGATAGTTTGATGGAGATGCCGGGGCCACGATAGACGCCCAGACCATTGGAAGCCTTGCCGATTGCATGAATGGCGGTTTCGTAGTCGCGGTAGTATCGCGTGGCGTCCTCCGCCGTCATCGCGGCTTCGCCGAGCATGTCGTAGGAGTAGCGGTAGCCTTTTTCTTCCAGTTTACGACCGTTTTTGAGGGCCTCGGTGATAGTCTGTCCGGTGACGAACTGCTCACCCATCAGACGCATGGCCATATCGACACCGCGACGGATGACAGGCTCGCCGCAGCGCTTGAGCAGGGTGTCGAGTGTCTGCGGCAGGCGTCTGGCTTGTGTGGTTGAAAGAAAACCTCCCGAGACGATCAGCCCCCAGGTGGCAGCGTTGACGAAAAGTGGCGTTCCCTTGCGGATATGGCCCTGCCAGTGGCCCTTGGCGATCTTGTCGCGAATCAAGGCGTCGCGTGTTGCGGTATCGGGGATGCGCAGCAGGGCCTCGGCAAGGCACATGAGGGCGACGCCTTCCTGCGAGGACAGGTCATATTCCCTGATGAGACCCTGCACGAGCCCGGGTGTGCCATTGCGGCGAAGCGCCTCGACCAGCGTGCGAGCCGTGGCGCGCGAAGCAGCTTCCTGTGCAGGCGTAAGTGTTGCCTCAATGGACAATGCTGCCACGCGTTCGGGCTCTCGGGCACGCGTATGGTCGGTGATTGCCTGACGCAAGGCGGAACGTTCGGGAGCGATCGTGCGGAAGGCGGCAAAGGGTGCGTTCATCACAGGCCATATCGTTGCTGGTTGTTTATGATCCCTTATGGTGATTTGCACCAAATGAGTTATGGAAGAATGTGGATTGGGCCGTATATTATTCTTCTTCAGGGAAATTAACCGAATATAATTCGGTGGATGGTAGTGGCATTGGATGAGATTGATCGCAGGATTCTGAGAATCCTCCAGAAGGAGGGCCGTACGACCAATGTGGAGCTCGCTAGGCTGGTGAACCTCAGCCCTGCCGCGACGCTTGAGCGCGTCCGCAAGCTCGAACATTCCGGGGTGATCAGGAATTACATGGCGCGTCTGGACCCCGAGACCGTCAATCTTGGATTGCTAGTTTTCGTGCAGGTGACCTTGGATCGCACGAGTGCCGATATTTTCGACTCATTTGCGAAAGCCGTGCGCGCCATACCGCAAGTGAGTGAATGTTACATGGTGGCGGGTGGGTTCGACTATCTGGTGAAGGCACGGGTGCGGGACATGAATGCGTATCGTGCCTTTCTGGGTAAGACGCTTACACGTCTGCCCGGAGTAAGGCAGACGCATACTTATACCGTGATGGAGGAGGTAAAGGCGGATCTGGAATTGCCGGTCTGATTTTTGGGTCTTCAGTCGAGGCAGGCGACCCCGCCATGCAGATCGAACAAGAGGCAAGCGTGTTCCAGAGCAGAAACGGAGAAAATGGGCGGTCGGATCGTATCACCCTTGGGGGCGCACATGTTGGCGCTGATGATGACGGTGATAAAGACTACGGCATGGCGCATAACGGCATTTTTGCCGATCATGCCTTGCCCTGTCTCGAAATCCTCTTGGGTTGGGGTACCTTGGCGTCAGGATGGATCGCTCACAGGAATAGAGAAAGGCTCGGATGGATTATTACCTGTTGCGATAGCCGCCTGTAGGTTCCGGCCGTCGTTGCAATAGGCAGGAGGGCATGAGTTACCCGTTGCTGAGAGCAGTCTTGCGCGTTTGACGTGGAGGCAGGCTATGATTGGCGGCCTTGAACGTGTGTCCTGCCCTGTGGGGCAATCCGGACAGGGGGATTGTCACGCCCGATGGACAGAAGGACCACCGTCAGACTTTCGTTCGGGATAGCTGTTTTTTACAAATTTTTGGGGGAGATGGTGAACCGGGTGGGACTCTAAATAATAGCAATATCAATGACTTATGCTGTCTAACCTATCCTGTGTTATGTGAGAGAATCAATGACTTAGCGGCACTTTGGCAAACCAATTTCCGGGGGAAACGAGGTATTCTCAGAAGTTAGTAGAGATGTCTTGCCGATGTCTTATCTTGGGGCGAACCTAAGGACATTCATGCAAAACAAGCTCGATAGCCTCATGGAGGCTGTGACAAACACCGCAATCGGATTTGTGGTCTCTCTCGTCACCTGGGGCATCGTCGCCCCAGCTTTCGGCATTCCTATGCCGCTTAGAGAGAATCTGGAAATTACCGCGATCTTTACTGTCGTCAGCATCGCCCGTCAGTACGCCCTGCGCCGCGCGTTCAATGGCCGCAGCGTATGGACAGCCATCAAAGGAGCCGCCGCATGACCGAAGGTGCGTTGAGGTTCAACGAAGGCAAGCTTCGGTTCGACTTGCTCCCCCCTGATCCCATAGAGGAACTGGTCGCTGTCCTCACCATGGGGGCCAAAAAGTACGCCGAACGAAACTGGGAAAAGGGTATGAGCTGGATGGCCTGTCAGGCTTCCCTCATGCGGCACCTGACTGCTTGGCTGAAAGGCGAGGATCGAGACCCGGAGTCAGGGCGTCTCCATATGGCTCACGTCATGTGGAATGCTATGGCGATCCTGACCTATCAGTTGCGCGGCATAGGGACGGACGACCGCCCCAAGATACCGGAGAAGGTCATATAGCGTCAGGCGAGATCGTCAGGCGCTCAACCTCTCCTAACTTCCTGTGGTAGGTGATGGCACAGGCTGAACGGCCTGAGAGCCAGCCGCCGCGGGAAGCGTAAGCATCCTTGGCCGCGAGCGTGCGATGCTGCTCCACGATCATGAGGCTACTTTCCTTCACATCGATGTGATGCAGATGTCCCATATGGGCGAAGGAATGCTTGGTCCTGCCGAAGACATCACGAAACTTGGCGACAAAGACCTTATCGATCTGCCCTGGCTTAACCTTGTGGCCGTGATGGAAGAACAGGGAAACATCTCCGTGTTCGAAGCAGTAGAACGGATCGGGTGATCGCTCGACGGTAACGCGCGGTTCATTCTCGTAAATGACCGCCAGCATCTCTCGTAGCCAGACGGACGACGCAGGGTCGTGGTTCCCCTCCGCATTGAGCACATATACCCTGCCATGCTTCTCAAGCATTGCCGCTATGATGCGCCGCAGAGAAGCAATGGCCACGCGGACCATCTTCTGAAAGCGAGTGTCCGCATCGAGAACATGTTTGCTTGCGGGCGTGACAGCTTCGAGACCGTCCCAGTGGAGCAAGTCCCCTATCTGGGCAAGGATACCAACACCAGAGGCGGGTGATTTGCTGATAGCCGAGGCGAACCAGCGCGTCATGAGATCGGAGGCGATGCCGATATCCCAATCAGCCCCGGTTTCCTCGTGCCATGACAACATGCCAAGATGGAAGTCTGTCAGGACGTAGCACGTGGCCAGATCGTCCAGCGCTACCGCAGGGGCAGTGCGGGGCTTCTCGCGTGGGAGTTTGCGCGCCATTTCCTCAAGCGCGGCGCGTGTCAGTTCTTCCATGCGCTCAGGGTCGATTTGTGACTTCACCCACTGAAGCCGCTTGACGCCGTTCTCGTCGTAGAGGGTGGATGCGCCTTTCAGGCGAAAGCCGTCTGGAACGGAATGGGTAAGATCGTGCTCAGGTGAGAAGCCGCGCTTCCGCCAAGTCTGAACGCGCTTGTCGATTGTGCGACGGTTCACGCCAAGCTTGGCAGCGGCTTTCGTATGACTGCCGGTTTCCTTGATCGCGTCATGAATAACGCTGTCGGGGATCATGTGTTCGTATGTCTTTCCGTTATGCCGCTAACCGTGATTTCCGGCGTCTATTTGACCATTTCATGAACGCCCACTTGTGCGGGTCTTTATAGCCGCGCTCACGGCCCAATCTTGTGAGATCGGCCAGGCTGTCGGCTTCGAATTCTTCTCTCTTCTGGTCGGCGCGCTGTGCTTCGCGTTCCTGACGGGACTTCTCCCGCAACTCACCCTCTGCGATCTTCTGCTCTATTTCCCGGATTTGCTTCTCGAAGGAGTGTCCGCAGCGTTCGCCGTCCGGGTAAACAGTTTCACACATTTTCGGGTACGGAAAACGCGCCTGTCCGAAGCATTCAGGGCATGTGATCGGTGCGCGTTCGACGGGCTTTGCGATTTTGCCAGTATCGTCCCCAAGGGACCATTCGCGCACAGCGTCTATGTCGCCGTGCAGATACCAGTTCCCGGCATGGTCGAGGACGATAGCGGTCTTACCGGGAGCGGGTCTCAGAGCGCGACCGGCCCATTGCAGATAGAGAGACAGCGACTTGGTGCGCCGATAGAACATGACGCAATCGACCGTGACAGAGCGTCCGGCTACCGCCGCCAGGTCGAAGCCCTCCCCGAACAGGTCAACGTTGATCAACACTAGTATATGACCATCGGCAAAGGAGCGGATGGTTTCACGACGCTCATCCTTTGGGGTGTTGGCGTCGAGATGCGCCGCAGCGACACCCGCTGCTTTGAATTTCTCTACCAATTGGCGCGAATGAGCGGTGTCCTTAGCGAAGCCAACAGAACGCAAACCATCCGCGCGCCGTCGCCAGTGGGCGACGGGATCGCCAACAAGAAACCTGTCTGGCGCGTCTGGCATAAAGTGGCGGAAGCTTGAGAGATGGCCGGACGTGATCAGGTCTGCTGTCTGTGGCCCGAGGACGATACTGTCGAAGAAAGCGCCAAGGCCGCGCCCATCCAGTCGCTTTGGTGTTGCCGTCAAGCCAATGAGGATAGATCCGGCATCTACGAAGTGGCTGATTACCTGCTCCCATCCTGCCGCGCGGCAATGATGGGTTTCGTCTACGATTATCGCCCACGGGGTTGGTAGATCGCCAAGCCGCGTTTTCAGGGTATCGATACTGCAAACCTGAATAAGCGCCTCTGGATTTGCAACGTAGCCAGCGGCGATAACACCGTGAGAAATGCCGTATCGATCAAGCGTTCCGCTGGTTCCTGATACAAGTTCGACACGGTGACAGAGGAAAAATATCCCTCGCCCGGTCGCTTGAGCCCGCTCGATGAAATGCGAAGCGAGAACGGTTTTCCCTGCACCCGTGGACATCTGCACAAGCACGCGCCGCACGCCTGCGCGAAGGACCGCGCCGACGTCATGCGAAACTCTTTCCTGATAAGGCCTCAAGCAAATTGCCATGCATCGAACATACTGGGCAGTCATATGATCAGGAAGTCATATATATTGGGTTATTAAAGATATATTCTCATTTGTTAGTGGAATTATAAAATAGGATCATCATGATAGCCTAACAAAGAGTGAGGTTACTTTGAAAGACAGCGCGTTTTATAAAGACGGACTGCCGAATGCGGACTATCATGCGCATGAGGCTATCTCGAAAAGCCAGTTGGATCATATCGCGCGTTCACCGGCGCTTCTCGAATGGTCGAAGAATGCCCCGCGTGACGAGGATGCCGTTAAAGCATTCGATTTCGGGACTGCGCTCCATGCGCTCATTCTAGAACCGGAGATGTTCGCGGCTACTTACGTTCGTGAACCGAAGTTCGACCGCAGAACTAATGCTGGTAAAGCGGAGGCGGCGGCATTTGCGGAAGAGCACGCGGAGAAAAGCCTCCTTTCAGACGCGGATTACACTGCTCTGATGCTCACGCGCGAAAGCGCTCTGGCTCACCCCATCGTCCGGAAGATCATCGAAGCTGAAGGCGTGGCGGAACGGTCCTACTTCTGGACCGATGCCGAAACGGGGGTGAGGTGTCGGTGTCGCCCAGATCGCGAATTGACGAAGATGCGTTGGTTCGTTGATCTGAAATCGACGGATAAACTCGCTCAGTTCCACTACTCGACTGTCGATTATCGCTACTATGTGCAGGACGCATACTATTCCGAAGGGTATGCCGCCGTGACTGGCGAAGCCCTGGACGCGTTCCTGTTCGTTGCGGTCGGCAAGACCCGTTCAGCCGGGCGTTATCCGGTCGAGGTCTACACCCTCCCGACTGAGGTCAAAGAGGAAGGCGCGCGCGAAGTGCGCAGGTGCCTGCGTCTCTACGCCGATTGTCTCGACAAGGGCGTATTCCCCGGAGTGCAGACCCTCGAAATGCCCCCATCGTTCATGAGCCGCATCGCGGCCAAGGTATAATATGGCAAATATCCTCAATATTCGTCAGGCGAAGCGTAAAGGCGCGCGCCTGATCATCGCATTCGCCGGGACCAGTGGCAGCGGTAAGACCCGCACGGCAATCGAGTTCGGTTACGGACTGGCAGGATATCAGCCCTCGAAGTTGGGCTTCGTGGATACAGAAAACCGGCGCGGGTCGTTGTATGCGGACGTGCTGCATCGCCACGCCACGCACCCGACCGATGAACCGTTCCTCATCGGTGATCTGGACGCACCGTTTACGCCGCAGCGCTATGCGCAGGCTGTGAAAGAGTTTCAGGCGGCTGGTGTCGAAGTGCTGGTGATCGACAGCTATTCCCACCTGTGGGAGGGCGACGGTGGATGCATGGAAATGGCAAAGCGTGGCCGTGGTGTCGGCGCATGGAAAGAGCCGAAGGAACTGCACAAGGAATTCGTCAATGCCATGCTGGCCGCAGGAATGCACGTCATTCTATGCGTCCGCGCCCGCGAGAAAATCGACACATCGGATAGCAAGAATCCGCGTTCGCTCGGCGTCCTGCCGATCTGCGAGAAGAACCTCATGTTCGAAATGTCCGCGTCCATGCTGATGGATGGGATGGGGAAGTTCCAGGATGTGATGAAGTGTCCCGAGGAACTGTCACCGCATCTCGGACGCGGGAAGGGATACATTACCAGCGCTGACGGCTTTGCCGTTCGACAGTGGGTTGATGGTGCAGAAGCTGAGGACAAGCCCACAGAGGCCGCATACCACGCTCTGCGACATGTCGTGCGAGAGGGCGTGACCGCCTACCGCAATGCATGGATGAAGACGCCCGAGCGCGAGCGCAAGCATCTAGAGGCGGATGGGCGACATACGAAGCTGAAGGCAGAGGCCGAGGCATTCGACAAGAGGCGCGAAACTCAGGCGAGCGATGCGAAGACCCTGAATAACGCCGAAATCCAGTGACGATTAGGGAAAAAACGTGACCACATCCCCCGCAGCAATAGCCCGCGATGAGGCATTGCAGAACAATATCACTGTCGCCGTCATGCAGATCGGGGACAATATCAACCAGCTTATGGCAACGCGAAGCATCGGAGCCGCCTCTATCGGCGCGTTGCTTCAGCAGGTGCAGACTGGCGTTATCGCCGGTGTCGCGCTGCTCATGGCTATCCCGAGGAACGATGCCTAATGGCTCACTCAGTCAACAAAGTCATTCTTGTCGGGCACCTGGGTAAAGACCCAGAGACCCGCAACATGCAGTCCGGTTCGCTGATCGTTAATCTGACTGTCGCCACATCCGAGAAGTGGAAAGACAAGCAGAGCGGCGAGCAGAAGGAGCGCACCGAGTGGCACCGCGTCGTGATCTTCAACGAGCATCTGGCGAAGATCGCAGATCAGTATTTGAAGAAGGGTAGCAAGGTTTATCTTGAGGGCCAGTTGCAGACCCGCAAGTGGACCGATCAGAGCGGCGCGGATCGATACACAACCGAAGTGGTCATGACAGCGTTCAAGGGCGATATCGTGATGCTGAGTTCCGCAGGCGAAAGTAACGCGCCGCCGCGTAATACGGGCGGCAATAATAGCGGTGGCCGGGATGACCCGTCCCGCGATCTAGACGACGAAATCCCGTTCTGAGGTAAGGAAAAGACAATGAATGCATTCGATATCGGACAGCGTGTCGTCGCTGCCACCATGCGCGGCGAGAAGGAATTTGAGGGAGAAATCCTGAAGATCGAGGATACCCTCCGAGGCGCATGGTATCATATCAAGCGCGATCTGGACCGCTTGATTATCAAGGTGCGCGCCGCGAAGATGCGGCTTGTCTAGGGTCTGTTAGGTCTTGAATGGAGAAGAGGTTTGCATAGCTCTTTGTGATGAGCATGATGCAGTCTGTGGTTTCCAATGATGCAAGGTTGGGTGGGATCCGCTGATCGCGGCGGTTCGCCCTAGAGACAAGATGCCGCCGCGCGATCTGCGGTGGACCATGTTGACAATTTTCTGGCGGTATCGGAATGGGACGAAGTGGTAAGCTATCCCTTCTGATCTCGGCCCATGGCAGACCGCCGCCCAACTTTTCATCCGTTGGGCAGAATCTGGCATCTGGCAAGTTCTGTTTGTATGGGTAAAGAACCGGCCCCCACTTTAGGCATGGGATTTCGGCACCGGCATCTGGTTGAAAACCTGTGGGTGCGCCTTAAGGAGTGGAGAGCCGTCGCAACACAATACGAAAAAACCGACACGTCTTTTTATGGCTGTCATCTGCACCGCAGCAGCCGCAGACTGGATCAAGACCTAACAGAGCCTAGTTTCGCGGCTCAATCGCCTGCGCGCGCCTGAACAGGGTGTTGCACCAACGTTGCAGTGGCTTCTCTAGGTAAACGAAGGAGAAATGCGCCAGTGCTACAACTCCGACAATCCACAATATAAGAACTAGCGGACTTTCGAAAAATTTTATTCCCAAACCGAAATTTGAAAAGACCGTGAGGACGAAGACCTGGATGGGGAAATGCCAAAGATAAGTGGAATAGGTTGTGTCACCAAACCACTTGAGGGGCTTGATCTTCCGATGAAGATGCGGTTGGAAATCGAACCACCCTGCAAATAAGACAATCGGCGGAAAGAGGAAACATTGAACATCGAAGAATCTCATGTGAGGAAGAAATCCGTTGGAGACATAGTAAGTAAAAGTGGCCAGACTTAAGACCGCCGGCATCGCTAGCATCAGTGGACGATCCCAAAACCTAATGAGCCAATAATACAGAATAGAACCTAAGAAGAAAAAGAACGCGCAGAGACAGAAATTATTAATCGGCGACTGCTCATTCAAAAGTAGTGCCATAGATCCTACTATTACAGATGGAATCGTCACTCCGAAGGCAAATAGGCGACGAGCAAGCAAGAAGAACCCTATGTAAATTGCTATCTCGACCGAGACTGACCATATCGGCCCATTGAAATTCACCGCGTTCGTAAAGCCCCACCCGGCCACAAAAAAGAGATGTCTCACAAAGTCGGTTTTGGAGTTGCCTGCAACTAGAGTGTAATGCCCCAGCGTCTTAAAACTCACTATTTGCTCAATGCCTATAAAGACCAGAGTAATCAGGTGGAGAGGATAGAGGCGCGCGAACCGTGCCGCAGCAAACTCTGAAGCCTTGACGATCTTGCCGCTGTAAACATGCGCAAACACGAAGCCTGAAATCACCCAGAAGCCACCGACTGCCCAGTATCCGTACTCATAGAAGGGCATAAGCAGCCAGTACAGCGGCAGGTCGACGCGCTTGAAAGTCGACGAGGCAGAAAAAAAATGTTCATAATGCCAAGCGAGAACGACAACAGCTGCTACTGCCCTCAAGATGTCAAGGCTGTAGAAATGACGCACCTTTTCTGCCGCAGAATATTCAGACTGGTCCAGGGGAGTGAATAAATTAAATGTTCTCCTCTTTGATTTTCTATGCGCTGATCCTAACACATCAACCGCTATTGTCATAAATTCGCGCCCCACCAACTATTAGTGTAATCACTTACCTTGAGGCAGATATAACCACACTTGAAGGATTCAAAAAACCCTTGATTTTGATGTGGTTCTTGTGATCATCTTTTTTGCGATGGAAATGGGAAGATAACTCTAAGGGCACTGACAGACCCTAGATCGTGGGGGCCTAGCGGTCAGTCACCACCATTGCAAAGTACATCTTCTTTTGCCCACAGCAAGGTCTAATTGCTATGGGGGTTTCCATGACGACAATTTCAGTGGCCGCACACGACGTAAATGAAACCTGTGTCTGCATAAGGTCATATCCTTACGATGGTATGCATGATAATGAATTCTTTACCATAACGAAGACGATATCCGCAGGTTGGAACAAGATTACCCACCCTGTCGCTCACTTCGTAAAAACGTCCTAATTCTACTCTCAATACCCATCCGTCACCCGATGAGCACCTGGATTGGTGTTCACGGGAGGCACCAAGATCGTGTCATTGACAGTGCCGTTTAGATAAGCCGAGACAGATGGATCAGAGTTCGGGCGTTCTGCCCGAGCGTGCGTCTTGTAACCGTCTTTGCCCTGTTCATGCACGACATTGTTCACCAGCCATACGCCCGACACATCCGGACCAAACGTGTTGTCCAGGTTGAGCGTGGCTTCAGCCGTGATCGCCGCGTTTCCCGGCATTTCGATTTCAAGCCTGATTGCACCCCGCGCACGGCGTGACATCTCGGCCATGGCGGCGGCCTTCGCTTCGGCTTGTGTCCGGAACCGGCGCTTGAGCAGCCGGACAGGGTTCCCGCTGCCGACACTGACCGCGTGAGTCGTCGCGCTCTTCGGGACGTGGTATTTTGTGACCACTGTTCCAGGCGCTTCCCTGCGGTCCTCGTCCCAACTCCACCGGGACACATCGTTCTCAGTCAGATTGATGACCGGCAGCGCCTCGCCACCAGCCGTTTGAGAGAGGCCGCGTGCGAGGAACAGAAGCTTCCCGCCCGCAGGCTTCGCAATGGCGTCATAGAGCCTGCCTAGACGAACTAGAAACGATATGTCGCTCTCTTCCACCTGGTCCATGTGCGGAAGCTGCACGCTGGCCAGAGAGGGCGACACGACAGCTTGCATGTGATGCGCCGCCGCAATCGTCTTGACCATTGCGCCGATGGTGATGCCGTCAGGCCAAGAGCGCGTCAGTTGCGTTTGGAAGTCGGTGATACCCCCCGGAGTGTCGTCGTAGGGTGCTGCATGTGCGCGGACGGTAAGTGTCCTCACGCCGCCCTTCTCGGCACCGCGACTGGCACCAGAGACGACAAATGCCCCCTTGTCGGTAAGCTTATCGTCGTAACCCAGCGCTAGCCGCAGGAGCGCACCAGTGACAGGCCGTGCGATCCGTGAGGTAGAGTCGTTATCTGCAAGAACGATTTCCAGATCATCAGACATGAAACCAGTTTCGTCATTCAAGCGCAGCGAAACGAAACGGATCACGAAATCGTCTGTAATGCTTTTGTCGTTTGCCGTGATAATGAATTGCGGGATCAGTCCCATAGAGAGATAGTTCCAGTATTTGGCGCTGTTGCCTGAATTGAGTCGGGTAGGACGATGGAAACGCCTACCGGGAAAACGGGGCCATAATCGGCAAGGTTCTGGTTCAGGGCATAGACCTGCGCCAAGGCATCGTCGTTGCAGTAGCCGAACGCCTGATAGATCACCCCATCGAGGACATCCCCGGCTTGCGTTTTATACGTCTGCATATTTCGTCAAGCTCACACTGAATTCGATACGGCGCGCCGAGCCAGCCGAATTGAAATTGTTTTTTGTTTCGCGGATGCCTGTAATGACCCAAGCGCCAACGATAGAACCGTCACCAAGTATTAGGCGGTAAGTTTTACCGGCCATCATCATCGAACGTAGCTGATCGATGGATGCTGGGAAGCCAAACTTCTCAGAGTAGATCACCCCAGGGAGTTCCACCGTATCCGGACCCGGACCTGTAAACTGCATTGCGTCATACTGACCGAAGCGCGGCACGGTTCCCCATGACGCGGCGGTATTGCGCGTAATCTCTGAGAAAGGAGCCGTGTTGAGCGAGAACTTGAAGTTTCCGAGCATCAGCATGACCGGCGCGTTGGCGGAATTATTGCCGCCGAGGAATGCGTTTATCGCCTCCGCAATCGCGACCCCGCCAACGGGTAAGCGGCTCTCACCCCAGGCGAGGCCGCCAGATATCAGATTGATCGCCATTAGTCTGGACCGTCATAGAGTGGAGTTCTCATACGCTGTGATGCAGCCTGCTTTCGATGAATGCGATCTGCAAGCTCGTCCGAGGACTCGCCGGGTTGCTGGGTAATTTGGTAGGTGTGGTGATGCGTGTCGCCTGCCCGGTTTATCACGGTATGGTTGTCGTTCGAGAGGGTGGGTAATTCCGGCAAATCAACATACCTCGGGTCCGGAGGCGTCTTGAAGACGGTTGGCTGTTTTTGCCCTGAAGGATTGCCATTGACACCCGTCCATTGTGCCGGGCGGCCAAAGTCACTAGATGCCTTTCCGGTTATGCTACTGAAGATCGATGCACCATGTTCGCCAATCCATGAGAAGTATCCCACGGCCTTTTCGAGCCAGCCTACAACGCTCTTGATGGCGCCACCGACGATCTTGCCGAACGCTTCCCCACTGGCTGTTGCCTTCTCAACACCGTCTTTGGTCAGGTGAACCGGCTGAAGCAAGTTCGTGAACCAGCCCCAAACAGATTTGACGACGCTCACGATAGGCGAAAATGCCGCCGTCACAGACGGGCCAAGCGGCCCCAGTCCTTCCTGGATACCCTTCCAGACTCCCTGGAAGAACGTCGAGATCGGTTGCCAGTATTTGTAGACCAACAATGCCGCAGAGCCTAGGACAAGGCCCAATACTCCTATCGGAGAGAACAGTGCTCCTATCGCCACGCCGAGCCCTCGGAAGATGCCGCCTATAGGTGCCCAAGCTGTCTTTAGTAATCCCGCGCCCCGTGCGCTTCTTGATGTCGCTATTGCACCTGCTTCGACCGCAGCGGCATTCTCAAGCATCGCAGTCGTCAACTTGGCCTCTCTCCGCGCCGCGAGCAGGGCGAAGCCGCTATAAGCGTTCAGTGCGCTTCCAGCGACAACCATGGCCGGTGCTGCGAGCAGCATTCCCACCGTGACCGCGCCGATGCCAAGGGCCAGGTTCCGTGCGAGGCGCGGGTGGCGTTCCGTGAAAATGTTCAGCCTGCCGAGCGCATCATTCGCCTTCTGAAGCGCGCTAGTATAGATAGGCAGAAGCTGTAGACCTATGCCAAGCTCTAGGTCATGCACTTTTGCTTTCGCGCCAATTTGCTGACCTTGGGCCGAATTCTGAGAGTCTTGATAGGCTTGTCCTATCGTCGGGGCATTCTGGGCATTTTTCTCATCACGCTCAATCTGTCTACGGTTCAAGTAAAACGCTTGGAGCGTCTTTGCGCCGTTTGAATTCGACACGATTGAAGCAATGGCATCTGTAATGCCCTTATCGCTTGTGATGCCCCTTTTCCGGAGTTGAGGAAGAAGGACGGTGTTTACCCACTCGAACTGGTCCCGACGGAAAATGTCAGCGCCGAGCAACGCGCCCGGATTTAGCTGCGCAGCCTGTCCGATTTTATCGTATTTGACCTTGCTTCGGTCTCCAATCAGTCCGAGACGGTCGAGATTTCGAGCCGCTCTGGCTTGAGTGTGACCCTGATAAAGGCTCTGGTAGGCGGAAAGCATACCGGTCCCCACGCCGGAGGCATCTTGCGTCTCGTTTGCCAGAGAAGCGGCATGGTAATAGATGCCCACATTGCTCGCGGCATTTGCAGCAGCGCCACCGTGAACTTGGATTTGTCGCAGCATCTCCGGGGTTACTTTTCCGCCAGTCGCCTGGATCGCCCGATTGACGTAATCAGCTTGCGTGTCAAATATGGTTGTGCTGCGAGCACCCCCGCGCGCATCAATCACACGCCCCGCTGTTACGGCTTGCCGCTCTGCATCCTCAGCAGACTGCCCATAACGGGCGGTGTAAGCAAACTTCATGCGCGCTAGAGTTGGAAGCGCATGTTCAGCCGTATCTCGCTCACCGAAAGCACCGAGAAGGTCGGTCATCATCTCAGCCATCTCGTTTTTCGAGACGCCAAAGATATTCTGCCGTCGCGCATACATGAGCGCGCCCTTAACGTCCCCCTCGCTGAGGCCAATCGACTGCGCTTTGAGGTCGATAACCTGCGAGGCCATAGCTTGGCGGATTGGCGCAACGCCACTTGCCGCGAGTGCCGCGCCCGTAGCACCGACACCCACGGCGCGCGACCTGAGCCCCGAGCCAATCTCACCAATGCGGACAGATCGAGCCTCGGACGAACGAAGACGCTTCTGCGCGGCTTCTGCTCGCGTGATTGCCTTCGCTAGTATGTCGTATTTGAGTTTCAGCCTCTCGACTGATCCCCCCGATGACTCTAGCGCTTTGATTTCTTCATTAAGCCTGGTGGCATGTTTCCTGGCACCGGAGATGGCATCGCCAACCCGGCGAAAACCACTTCGCGTCCCAGTCATGGCGCTGCGCAGCGAGCCATCCATCAGACCGCCGATGATGATGGATGCCTTGAGGCGCTTTTCGGCCATTACTCTTTTGCCTTCGGAATTTTACTAATGGCGTCCAAGAATTCGGACGTTGGTAGACTCAGGCAGTCGGACAGCCCCCAATGAAAGAACCGCCCGAGCACCATGCAGCCGGAGAGAACGTACTCCCGGCTCAGTCGATGAAAAAACTGTAGGCATCCTGAATGCGCCCATAGTCTCGGAGAGGGAGGGCGTCGAGGTTTGCTGGCGTCAGGCCGTCAGCCAGTGATGCCAGCAGGCGGCCTTCGCTGTCACCGATAGCCTTCTGCGATGCGTTCGGAGCAGGCTGGAAACGCTTCTGCTCGCCCGCTGTGGGTTCACGCAAGACAACGTTGTCGCGCTTCACGCCATCCAGTTCCACAGGGCGCGACAGTTTGACGGTGATGGTGGAGCCGTCTTCGGAGAGTGTGAGGTATTCGGGAATTTCGCGTTCGGTAGGCAAAATGAAACTCTTTCACTGATATGATAGCGGGAGGCACACACCATGCGCGCCAGCCAATTACATGCCGATTGCGGCGCGGATGTCGGCTAGGCCGTCGATGCCGCCCTTGTTCCAGATCATGTTGATGACATCGATTTCATCCACCAGACTGCCGCCGAACGTGTCGGAGTAGTACAGCAGGTTCATCGTGATCTTAAGGTTGGATTGCTGGCCAGCTTTGTGCGTGCCTTCATCCTTTTCCGTCACCTTGCCGCGCATGATGATCTCACGGGCGGTAATGGTGCCGTCCCAGTCCTCGTACGCCTGCCGGATGATGAAAGAAGCGTCCTGCCCTTCGCGGGCATAGACGGAGCCGAGCAACACGGGATCGAACGAGATCACCGTGAAGTCGGTGTCCAGCGTGTTCATGCCCATCGTCAGCTTGATAGGAACGTCGAGGCCACCTGCACGGAATTCTTCCGTATTCGCGGCGATCTTCGGCGGGTTCCATTCAGTCACGCTGCCCGCGTAAGACTTGCCCGAGAAAAACAGGTTCTGATTTTTCAGAACAAGACGAGGACCGGCCATTAGCTTGACGTTCCCGTGTTGAAGATTGTGGTGATGTAACCGTTATTGATCGAGCTACGGAACGTCAGGCGTTCGGCGGGGTAAACCGGGCCAATGTCGAAATCAAAGTAGACCTGACCCGCCTGCACAGATGCCGCAGTGTTCAGGGAGGTATCTGCCCAGCATTTGCCGCCCGTGATTGCCCCGAGCGCCGTAAGCTGGCGCAGGTAGGAGTTCACGTACTGCACCACTTCGGTAACGAAATTCGTGGTGATGCCCGCATCGACATACTGAAGGATCGCAGACATCAGCGATGCGTTGATCACATCGACCGTGCGTGTCACGCAGAGAAACGATCCATCAAGCGCACGATTGCCCCAGGTCGTATAGCCCTTGGAAGTCCGGACGATTGTCGCAACATTCGCGCCGTTCAGGACGTTCGCCTGACAGGACTGAGAACCGAGAACGAAATCTACCGGACGCGTCAGCCCGATGACACCATTCAATGCCTTATTCGATACCGAGGCCCAGAAACCCACAGTTGAATCAACGTAAGCCTGCTTGGCGGCGAATTTGGCGGACGGCGGAAACGAAGTATTCACTCCCGCAGCGTTTTCCTTGACGATCCACGGATCGATCAGCATGACGCGCGCGCCGCCTTCCGCAGCCGCTGCAATCGCGTCTACAGCGTTCGTGTTCGGGCCGTCAGCGTAGATCACCGCACCAAGTGTTTCCGCGATGCCCTTGAGTTCGGCAACCACGGCATTCTGTGTGGTTGCAATCGTCGCCGTGAAGCTCGCCCCCGTGCCGTTGCCCGCAGCGGACTGCATGGCGAAAGTCGGCGCGGTATATCCGCTACCATTCCAGGTAACAGACACCGAAGACACCACCCCGGCAGAATTCACGGTAACAGTGGCAGTAGCGCCTGCCCCCTTCGCATCGTTGATTGTCAGAGGGTAGGTGCCTGCCGTGTATCCGTTGCCGCCACTGCTGATCGCAATGCCGATGATGCCGTTTACGTCTGTCTGGTGCGTCCAGCCAGGCGCACAGAGCAGGCGCGGACGCTTGCCCACCGACGACTCCGCAGAGAGGAGGCAATGAACGCCCGTATAGCTGCCCTCGGACGACAGGCCGCCCACAATCTTGGGTATCGTCGCCGGGTCATAAGATGAAACTGTTTGCCCACCGTTCGAAGCGACGGCAGCCACACGGATAGCCACAACGACAGGGGAGCATTCATCGAGAATGTCCGAGAACGCCGGTACGAGAGTGCCAACGTCACCCTGATTGGCTGGGGCATTTGCCGCCAACGCTGCAATCAGGGACGTATCAGCGCCACTTACGAGAACGGGCGTATCGAGCGGCCATAGGGTCGGGTCCGCATAGGGTGCCGTTCCCACAATGCCGATTACAGATGTGTCAATTGTCGAGGCACTTTGACTGGCGCTCGTGACATTTATTACCTCTGCGCCATGCAAAAAACCACTTGGCATTACTGTTTCTCTCCGATTGATGGTGAGAGATTATTTTTATTGTCGCCTAGTTTCCACTGACATTTGAGAATTTGTTGTGCCCCCGCGCTGATGGACGCCAGGTGGAGGGATCGAAGAACCGTTGGTTGATGCGCCTGTCTGGTGATTTCGGGCCTTTGTCGTTCTGACTTACGGCTCCTGGGGTGACTTTTGATCTGGGTTTTGGGCAGACCGGGCGCTGT